>R14__coassemble_20_pt1 | contig 156191 bp, 132 predicted proteins | sample R14__metabat2_high_PE_005 | metagenome-assembled genome bin R14 | reverse complement strand
AGGAAGAGAATATTAAGAAATCTTACGAAGTAACAGCAGCTCACGTAGCTAAATACTGGGACAACTAATTACTGCAGAACGAGCTCTTCTTTTTCGAAAGAAGCCATTTGTTCCAAGTAATGGCCGGTAAGAAGGATTTGCAATCGCAGATCCGGAAACAAGGATAAGATTTGCACCCCGCGAGAAATCGCGGGGTGTTTTTTTGCTTGAAATATAGTATACTTCATATGAATGTCATTCGGAACGAAGCGAGACACAAGGAGAGCAGCCATTCCTTTCGGCAAAAAAAGTCGTGGAGCGACTGCTGTGAAAAAACAGTGCTGCGGTAATTTTCTGTTGCACGAAAGCGACGCAGCCGGGAGCTGCATAAAAGTGATGTTCCACGATGCGGGTGTCTTCGCGGTGATTTGACGATTACGATTATGGAGGGGAATTTTTTATGGCAAATGATAATAAGGGAAAAAATGTCTGGCAGATATTATTTATCATCTCCATGTGTATCAGTGTAGTGGCGCTGGGATTTATCGGCTGGTATCTCTACCAGGACTATGCGGCGCAGAAAGCGGCGGAAGAGCTGCAGGAGGCTGTCGTCGTTGAGTCGGTGGCGGAAGAGGAAGAGACAAAGGACGTAGAGATCGATGACGGTGTCGAAGGCGAAGAAGCCGATCTGCCGGAAAATATTTTGACAGAACTGGACAATCCGATCGATTTCGCTACCCTGCAGGGGATTAACAGTGAGCTTTATGCCTGGATCCGCATCGAGGATACAAACATCGACTACCCAATCGCCCAGCGCGAAGGTGATCATGAATTTTATCTGCATCATGATATGTATGGTACAGAGCGCTATGCCGGCAGTATTTATACGGAAGATTACAATAGTAAGGATTTCCTGAATCCGGTGACAGTCATCTATGGACATAACATGAAAAACGGTTCCATGTTCCATGATCTGCGTAAGTACGAGGACAAAACATTTTTCAAGGAGCATCCGTATGTCTATATTTACACGCCGGATGCAGTGCGCAAATATGAGGTATTTGCAGCTTATACCTATGATGACAGACATTTGCTGACGACCTATAACTTCAGCGACAATGCTGTCTATACACAGTATCTGGAGGACGTACAGCGCGGCATGACCATGAGCGCTAATTTGCGTGATGATATCTGGGTGTCCGGCGAAGACCGCATCATCACTCTGTCCACCTGCGTGGGATCCGGCGATACCGGACAGCGTTTCCTGGTACAGGCAGTGCTGATCGAAGAGCAGTACTCACGGCAGTAATTGGGAGATTCATTTGCGATAAAGCGGATATAAAAGCAGATGTTCCTGTAGAAATAAGAGGTTGAAGTATGGATGACCATATGAATGAGAAGGAGATGCCCCTGAAGGAGAAGAGCCTGAGGGAAAAGAGCCAGAAGAAAATGCCCCGGAGGAAACAGTCTCAGAGGGAGAAGAATGGGACGGCAAATAATCCTGAAGAAATGAACCGAGAGAGGAAAAGTCCGGAGGAAATAGCCCAAGAGAAAGCAGTCCCGGAGAAAATAGCCCAGGAGAAAGCAGTCCCGGAGGAAATAGCCCCAGAGGAGGCAGTCTCGGAGAAAATAGCCCGGAAGGAAATAGCCCCGGAGGAAACAGCCGCGACGGAGGCAGCCCCGGAGGAAACAGCTCGAAAGGAAGCAGCCCCGGAGGAAAGTAAAAGGGAAGAGAATGCCCCGGAGGAGAATGCCCCGGAGGAGAACGGGCGGAAGAAAAAGAAGAAAGAAAAGAAGCCGAAAAAAACCATCACCGTTTCGGCTTTGTGGATTTTGACATTGATTCCGACAGTGCTTTTTATGGTGCTGCTGGTCGTTATTGCGGTCTTTCTCTTTTTGCGCCATCAGGGCGCGGCGAATCTGTCGCAGGCGGTGGTGCAGGAATCTGTGGTGGCACCGGAGGATGTGGATATAGTGGAAGATGATGACGGATCCATCACATATCGGGGACAGAAGTACTGGTATAACGAGGACCTGATTACCTTCCTTTGCATGGGTGTGGACAAATCCACCGATGAGACCAGCGAGGAGAATATCGGCGGAAACGGTCAGGCGGATGCGGTATTTTTGGCAATCATCAATAAAGAAACCGGAAAAATCGACCTGATCAGTATTTCCCGTGAGGCGATGGTCGATGTCAATGTGTATAACACAGACGGTGAGTATGCCGGTGTGGAAAATATGCAGCTCTGCCTGTCATTTGCCTACGGCGACGGAAAGGAAAGCAGCTGCGAAAACGTGCTGACCAGTGTCTCCCGACTCTTTTACGGAATTCCGATCCACGGCTACATGGCCATGGATTATAATGGTCTGGCAGATCTGAACGATGACGTCGGCGGCGTAACCGTCAATGTGCTGGAGGATCTGACCTGGGCAGATCCGGCATTCGTGCAGGGAAATGTGGTGACTTTGCAGGGCGAGCAGGCCATTCTCTATGTGCGCCGAAGAGACATCTCGCAGCTCTCTTCCAACAACTCGCGTATGCAGAGGCAAAAACAATATCTGGGAGAGTTTTTGAAAAGTGTTTTTGCGAATGTAAAGTCAGATCCGACCCTGATCCCGACCTTGTATTCGGATGCGGAGCCATATATGGTGACAAATGTAGGCCTGTCGGAGGTTACCTACCTGGCGTCCCTGATTGTAGAGCATGGCTATTCCTATCCTGACATGTGCTCCGTGGCGGGCGATGTTTTGCAAGGCGAGACCTACGCAGAGTTCTACGTAAACAAGGCAGCACTCTATGATCTGATCATAGAGAAATTCTATACGACGGAAAAACCGGAATAAATTTTAGAAAACAGCGCGACATAAATACGTGGAGGCAAGCATGTGTGTAGCGTTTGCCATGGCCGTTTTCTATGGCAGAGATTGCCGCATTATACATTATGGATGAGAGCAGAGATGCTCATCTTTGTCCAAATGTATAGTGCGGCTTTTTATAATTCATCTTTGACAGTTATGAAAGTTTGATATAGAATAATTGCGTGTATATTTGTTCGTTAAAAACGAAGAAATATACACACTATGGGAAGAGAAGAAAGAAAAAGGGGAAAGAAATATGATTTTGATGGATGTAAGAGCAGATAATTTTTATGCATTTAAGGATTTTCATATCAATTTTTCCTATCCGAAAAAAATTGTGGGTTCCACGATCGAGGGAGAATTTTTGCCGGAAAAGACAAATTTTAGATATAAAAAATTAGTGATACTCATGGGTGCTAATGCGACAGGTAAAAGCTCATTGGGTAAGCTTCTGATGAATATATTTAATTTTATAGATAAGAAGGAAGTCACAAAGCTGACAGATGTAATTCAGGACTCGGCAAAAGATGCTTCCTTTTCAGTTGATTTTGTCATTGCGCAGGAAACTTTATACAGGGTAAGCGGAAGAATAACACCGCCGGAAAATGAGAATTATAAAAGTACTGATATACGGGTTAAAGTAGAAAGCGCAGTGATCAGAAAAAGAGATAGTTACGAAACCTGTCTTGAACAGCTTTCGGAAAATCCGGAAACTGCTTCGAAAAGTTACGTAGAAAAGCTGGATCAAGTGAATGGGATGTCGTGGATGTTTGCGTTCCCGATGACAACGGATAACCTCACGAAAGCATATAAACCCATTAATGAGGCACGTTATGTAGAAATATTGAAAAATACATTACGAGCCTTAGATCCGAGAATTAAAGACGTTTTTCCCTTTCCCAAACGCGATAATACCTACGTAGTTGAATATGAAAATCAGCCCGTTTTCATAGCTGAGGGGAAGGTTCTGGGGGCAGAAATGATGTCCAGCGGTACGATAGAAGGTATTGGCGTCGCAAATATTATCGCGGCGATCAAGACCGGAGCCTATGGATTCATGTACTGTGATGAAAAGTTTTCGCATATACATGGAGAGTCTGAAAGAGCTTTTTTGTCCTTGCTCGTCGAGTGTCTGGGAGATGAAGAACAGTTAATGGTAACCACACATAATACAGACTTGCTGGATATGGATTTGCCAAAGCATGCATTTGTTTTCCTCAGGAGAAAATATTATGGGGAAGATGGATATATTCTGGATTGTGTTTCAGCGAGTGATTATCTGAAACGTAGTACGGATTCTATTCGAAGTGCCGTAGAGAATGATTTATTTGCGGCATCTCCGGATTTGGAAACCATATATAAGCTGGTGGAGGTATAATGATATTTGAAGCTTAAGAAAGAGATCTTTCAGTATTATGTGGAAGGTGAAACAGAAAAAGCTTCAGAAAAAGTAAAAAATAATTGATTTGTTTCAAGTTTTATAGGAGTAATTCGGCGATAAATAGTGTACAATAACTTCGTGCGTGTATGAGTACGCCCGGATTCGCATTCCGGACACCCATATCGACTGCCGATCGCGCAGAATGCGGCGGAAGGAAGCGAGACGGAAGGCAACTGAGGCAGAAGCGCAGGATACAACTGCGGCGGAAGGAGCCAGGAGGGAAGGCAACTGAGGCAGAAGCGCATGATACAGCTGCAGCGGAAATAGCCGGATGGCAGTGAAAAATAATATTCTGTATGATAGCTTTCGTACAGAAAAGAAAATATAAACTTGTGGGGGAAATATGCTCCCTTTTATTATGGACATATATAGGAGAGAACTTTGAGAAATAGATATGTAAAACCGAAAGCGAATCATGTGAAGCTGGGCACGATCCCTATGCTGCTGATGGTTCTGGACTGCTTTCTGATCATGATCAGTATGACAGCGGCCCTGTGGATACGCTATGATTTTAGCTTCACGGATATAGAGCCGACCTTTATGAATTCGGTGGCACTTTATATGGGTGTCAATCTGATCTTATCGGTCCTTATTTTTGCCGCTTTTCACATGTATACCACACTCTGGCGCTTCGCCAGCGTGAAGGAATTAAAATATACCCTATTCGCCATCGGCGGCTCCACTGCCGAGATGTTTCTGGGTATGAAGCTGATGGGTCTGGCGGTACCGCGCAGCTATCCGCTGCTCTACGCCTTCATCCTGGCCTTGCTTGTGCTGGCCAGCAGATTTTCCTATCGCTTTACGAAAATCTTCTATAATAATCGAAAAACATCCAGGGATGCAGCACCGATCCGTACCATGATCATCGGCGCAGGCTCTGCCGGCTATATGATCGTGCGTGAGATGGAGAACAGCAAGCATCTGAACCGTGTCATTCCTTGTATCATCGACGATGATAAGAAAAAAATCGGCACTGTTATGCAGGGTGTTCCCATCGTCGGCGGCTGTGACACCATCATTGAGAATGTAGACAAATATGACATCGAGGAAATTGTCGTGGCCATTCCGACCCTGGCGAAGAAGGCGCAGCGCTCCCTGCTGGAAACCTGCCAGGAAACCGGCTGCAAGGTAAAGATTTTGCCGGGCATCTACCAGCTGGTTAGGGAAGAGGTCAGCGTCTCTCAGCTGAGAGACGTACAGATCGAAGACCTTCTGGGCCGTGAGCCGGTGGATCTGCAGATGAACGAGATCATGGATTACGTCAGCGGAAAAACCATCCTGGTCACAGGTGGCGGCGGCTCCATCGGCAGTGAGATCTGCCGTCAGCTGGCCCTGCACAAGCCTGCCCAGCTGATCATTTTCGATATTTATGAAAATAATGCCTATGAGATCCAGAATGAACTGCGGAAAAAATATCCGAAGCTGAACCTGGAGGTGCTGATAGGTTCCGTGCGGGACAAAGTCCGCGTCAATCAGATATTCGAAGCCTATCGGCCGGAGCTGGTTTATCATGCGGCAGCCCATAAGCATGTGCCGCTGATGGAAGACAGCCCTATGGAGGCGATCAAAAATAACGTGCATGGTACCTATATGGTGGCAGCGGCCGCCGATCGTTATCATGCGAAAAAAATGATTCTCATCTCTACGGATAAGGCGGTTCGTCCGACAAATGTCATGGGCGCCTCCAAGCGTATGTGCGAGCTGGTGGTGCAAAGCTTCGCCTGCAAATCAGAGACGGAGTATGCAGCGGTTCGTTTCGGAAACGTGCTGGGCTCCAACGGCAGCGTCATTCCGCTTTTCCGCAAGCAGATCGAGAACGGCGGTCCGGTGACGGTAACCCATCCGGAGATCATCCGCTACTTCATGACCATTCCGGAGGCAGTCAACCTGGTACTGCAGTGCGGCGCCCGCGCGCATAAGGGAGAGATTTTTATCCTGGATATGGGCGAGCCGGTACGTATTCTGGATCTGGCTGAAAATATGATCAAGCTTTCCGGTCTGACACCGGGAATGGATATCGAAATCCAGTTCACAGGACTGCGTCCGGGTGAAAAGCTCTACGAGGAGCTGCTCATCAACGAGAAAAACCTGGTCAACACAGACAATGAACGAATCTTTGTGGCACAGATGGGAGAGATGAACGGCGAGCAGACGCTGGCCAAAATCCATACCCTGATCGAGCATGCCTTCAGCGGCGAATGCGATGTGCGCCGGGAGATTCAGGAAATCGTGCCCGAATACCATGTGCCCAAACAGAACTACCTGGGCGCCGAAAAAGCCCGCGAGGAAGCAGAGGCCGCAGCCGCAGCAGCTACCTACAAACGCCTGTCAGCCTATGAAGCCTGAGTTTGAGACGCTTTTGGCGCTGCTTTCTAAAGCTTTTGCTTGTTTTGCTGTGCTGTGTGAAACAGGAGTCGGGATTTTCTACAACTGAGAAATATGCAGACTGCTGATGAATGAAAAAGTGCAGCGATATGGCCGATCATAGCTGTGGGTTACTGCAAGTGTAAAATAAATACTTACATGATGCATTAGAAACAATATAAGGCATTGGCGAAACTTGAACAGATATGTAGAATCGGTGGGAGTTACTGATAGATGAATGAAAGAGATATCCCGGTACGCCTGGTGGATACAAATGCATATATGGAAATGATCCGCGGCCTCTTAGAGGAGGGCAACGAGGTGCCCATGATCATCACCGGCAACAGCATGTCCCCCTTCATGGTGCATGAGAGGGATCGCATCCTCATCCGCAAAGCCAGCTTCCCCATGAAAAAAGGAGACATGGCCTTCTTTCAGCGAAGAGACGGGCATTACGTCATGCACCGGATCGTAAGGGTCAAGGATGGGAAATACTACTTCGTGGGTGATGCCCAGACCTGGATCGAGGGTCCCATCGACGAAGAGCAGATCTTTGGCGAAATTATCTCCGTCTGCCGTAAAGGCAAATGGATCGGGCCCAAAGATTTTTGGTGGAAATTCTTCCGCTATATCTGGCTAAACATCATACCGCTGCGACCGGCGGTGCGGGGAGCCTACAGTCTTTTCTGCCGTCTTATTCGGAAGAAAGGAAACTGAAGAAAAACACCTTACGATGCGCCCAGCCCAGGTATCATAATCCCTGGTGATTCCGAGCGAATGTGAGGAATCCTGTCCCTTTTTTATACTGCATAAGATTTAGGGCTCGAAATTATATCCTTTTCATAGTAGAATAAATAGTTGTGGTAGTCTGTTTTTTCGGCTGGAGAGACGAAGAGGCAAAAATTCTCTTTTCCCCCTACACAAGGCAGAATAAACAGACAGATGTCAGAAAAGGATTATAGATAAGGGAAAAAATTCGTATGGACGATAGAGAATACTATTCCGAGAGTTCAGGTGACTCCGGAAGTAGATATAGCAGCGACGATAGCTATAATGATGCGGGTAATTATCGCAGTGACGATGGCTATCGTAGTTCCGGAAGCTATCGCAGCAACGATGGCTATCGCAGTTCCGGCAGTTATCGCAGCTCGGGAAGCCGTTACAGCGCGGGCAGTCATCACAGCTCCCGGCACCATAGCTCCGGCAGCCATCACAGCGCGGGCAGTCATCATAGTTCGAGCAGTCACCGCAGCTCCGGCAGCTACGGATATGCAGGCAGTTCCTCCTCTTCGGGCAATAGCAGAATGAAGGGCACGGACTTCCTGACAGCAGATCAGCTGAACAGTATCGCAGGCGATCTGGAGAATGCGCGTAATAATGATGATCACGATTGGGATAACATCCGCGGAGGAAGACCCCTGGCAGAGCTGCCAAAGGTAAGCGAAAGCGCAGAGCAGAGCGGCAGCGCAGGTGGTGTAAACGCTGACGGCAGCGGAAATCCCTATGGAAGCGTTGCAAATAGCACAAAGGCTGGCGGTAATGGAAAGCTGTATGGAAGCGGCACTGACAGTGCAAATGCAGACGCAAACAGAAGTGCTGACGGCAGCGGAAACGCAGGCGGAGATTCGAATAGCGGTAAAGCTGGTATTAACTGGAGTGCGGTGGGCACTACAGGCGCCGGCAATAAGGGCAAAAGCAGCAAGGAAAGCCGCCGCCAGGCCAAACGCCGCGAGAAAAGAGAAAGAAAAGAAGATAGAAGAAGAGACCGCAGGGGAAAGAAATCCATCACCCCGCTGAAGGTATTTGTCACCATCATCGTCATCATCATGGCGTTACTGGTGGCAGGCATTGCAGGCCTTCTCTATCTGCGTTATAAAGGAAGCCAGGACCTGCAGCAGGCAGTCGTTCAGGAGGAAGCAGTTCTCCCGGAAACAGCTGCGGAGCAGGACGATGGTTCCATCCTCTACAACGGACAGAAATACTGGTATAACAATAACCTGATCAATATCCTGCTTCTGGGTATCGATAAGGAGGCATCCACCTCCAGTGACCAGAGCATCGGTGAAAACGGACAGGCAGATACTTTGCTTCTGGCCAGCATCGATAAAACGACAGGCCAACTGACACTCTTAAACATCTCCCGAGAGGCGATGGCAGACGTCACGACCTATAACACCGCAGGTGAATATGCCGGCGTGGAAAATATGCAGATCTGTCTGGCCTACGCCTACGGCGACGGCCACGAGAGCAGCTGCCAAAACGTGGCCACCAGTGTTTCCAAGCTCCTCTACGGAATGCCGATTCATGGCTACGCAGCCATCGACTACAGCGCGCTCAGCGGTCTGAATGATACGGTCGGTGGCGTCACAGTACAGGTCATGGAAGATTTGACAGAGAAGGATCCGGAGCTGGTATACGGCAGCTGGGTTACCCTGCAGGGAAATCAGGCCATCACCTACATCCGCAGCCGAGATACGAACCTGCTGGATTCTAATAATTACCGTATGCAGCGGCAGAAACAGTATCTGACAGCCTTCCTGCAGAAAACCTTCTCCAGCGTAAAGTCTAATCCGACACTGGTACCGACGCTGTACTCACAGGCATCTGAAAAAATGGTCACAGACGTGGGCCTCTCTGATGTGGTTTACCTGACCTCCATCGTCGCCGAGCATGGCTTCACTGAAGCGAATATGTGCTCCGTGGTCGGTGACATCGTGCAGGGACCGGAATATGCTGAGTTCCAGGTGGATAAAACAGCACTATATGACCAGATAATTCAGATTTTCTATACACAAACCAAGAATTAAATGATATAATGCACATGTGGTGGGGTTTAATTCAGAGGGAAATTCCCACTCCGGCGCTTGACGCAGGGAGAAAAATATGAATTTATATTGCCAGCGCTAGGTGTTATATGATATAAACTAAAAAAGTGGAGTATAAAATCTCTGGGGTCTTGTATCATCAGAGGGGTGATACGTCCCGAAAAACTTAAGGAGGAACAAACATATGAAAAAGAGATTACTTGCAGTACTTTGCGCAGCTACAATGACATTCGGATGTGCTACAACAGTTTTCGCAGCAGTAAGCCCAACAGCTACACCGAAGACTACTACATCTTCCACAAGCCCGAAAACAGGCGAGTCCAACGCTCTGATCTACGGTATCGCAGCAGCTCTTCTGGCATCCGGAACAGCAGTAGTTTCTAAAAAGAAACTGGCAGAGGCTAAATAAGAAATCAAGAAGAGATTAAAGATAAAAAATCGGAGGTTGAAAAAACCTCCGATTTTTTATTATGCTGCGATTGTTCTAACATGAATATGAAGAAAGAAAATATAAAAAACATAAGCGTAGGTGACGGTCATCAGATGACAATTGCCTGCGCTTATGTTTTTATCCCGTAATCGGTCCGAGGAATAGATTTACTTGAGGAGGTTTCCGGTTCTATAAGGAAAGGGAATTTCATGGACGACACCATAAAGAATACCAAGAGGAAAAGGGAAAAGAGCATGATTTTGGTCAAATAAGTCGGTTTCATAAGGGGTTAGGCTATGCTATAATGAAACAGTGTGTGCTTAGGGGGAAATCCTAAGTATTGCAATGTAAAATGATAAACACAGAGTAAGATATAGAAGTATCGTAATAGGATTTGATGATGAATAATAAAAACGTGCAGAAAATGCTGGCAGCCATTACAGCTGTGACAGGCGCGGGAGCGGCAGTGATAGCTGTAAGGAAGAAGAGAAAGGCGGCTTCTAAGAAAGCGCAGGCAGATGCGTCCGTCAATGAGGAAGAACAGCCAAACAGTGAAAATGTAAAAAACAAAGAAATAACAGAAAAGAAAACGACAGCTGAGAAATATGCCGGCACAGATATGCCGACAAATGTAGCACCGGCTGATCCGAAATACAGAGATAAAATTAAACGTGCACTGGACGTCGCAATCTGTACACCAACGTTCATAGTGGCAATCATTCCTATGATCCTTGTCGGTATTGCTGTAAAACTGGATAGCCCTGGCCCGATTCTTTTCCGCCAGAAAAGATTAGGACTGCATGGTCAGGAATTTGAAATGCTGAAATTCCGTTCTATGTGCGTCGGTGCAGAGCATACCGGTTCCGGTGTTTATTCAGGTGCAGGTGACGCCCGGGTAACGCGTGTGGGAAAAATTATTCGTGCGACAAGCCTGGATGAGTTACCACAATTGATTAACATTCTGAGAGGTGATATGTCACTAATCGGTCCAAGACCACCGTTAACCTATCATCCATGGCCGATTGACGAATATACAGATGAACAGCGTCGTATGTTCGATGTGCGTCCCGGTGTTACCGGATGGGCCCAGACACATGGACGAAAGGATGTAGAATGGCATCACCGTATTGAGTTGAATGTCTGGTATGTGGATCATGTGTCTTTGGCATTGGATCTGCGAATTTTCCTCAGCACGATATTTAAAGTGCTTCGCAATGAGGATAATCAAAATATAGAAGCCACGCTTAAAAAAGATAATGCTGCTAATGAAAACGCTTAAACAGGCATTGATAAATCTCTTTAGATAAAAATCATCAGAAATGTAAAAATGGGAAGATAAATTCAATGGCAATGAAATTAATGTATATCACAAAAGATCCGGCGGTAGCACACATAGCGGAGATAGCAGGTGTGGATCGTATCTTTGTGGATATGGAATACATCGGAAAAGCAGACCGTCAAGGCGGTATGGATACGGTACAATCCCATCATACGGTTGAAGATGTCCGTAGAATGCGAAAAAACCTGACGAATGCAGAGCTGTTGGTTCGTGTAAATCCGATTCATGAAGAGGGAAGCTACCTCGGTATTCCGCATGTCTCCTCGGCGGAAGAAATTGATGCAGTAATTGAAGCTGGCGCAGATATTATCATGCTGCCATATTTCAAAACAATGGCTGAGGTGGAAACATTCATTAGGCTGGTAGATGGTCGCGCGAAAACAATGCCTTTGGTGGAAACAGTTGAAGCAGCAGAAATGATCACAGAGCTGGCTGATATGGAAGGCGTCGATGAAATTTACATTGGTTTAAATGATCTGAGCTTGGAACAGAAAAAGAAATTCATGTTTCAGCTCCTGGCAGATGGCACAGTGCAGGATCTATGTGGAAAAATCCAACGCAATAATGAAGATTTAAGGCGTAAATCAGAAGATAAAAAAGAGAAGAAATATGGTTTCGGCGGTATTGCCGCACCGGGTATGGGCTTGCTTCCGGCGGAATATATTATCCGTGAGCATCGGCATTTAGGCTCATCCTGTGTCATACTATCCAGAAGCTTCTGTAATACTGAACAGATTACAGATTTGACAGAGATAGAAAGCATTTTCCAAAAAGGTGTGAAGGATATCCGGAGAGTGGAAGCAGAGGCGGAAGGTTTTACGGAAGAAGATTTTATAAAGAATAAACAGCAGGTAGATCAAGGTGTGCAGAAAATTTTGGATGTGATTTCCAAACGCATGTGAGAGCACCTGCTGAGAAAGCATAAATCATAACCAGGTGATTCCTGCTTTTTATGCTATAGGGCAATCAGAGGTAATTGCTGACAAACACAGATTTTCGTTAGATAAAGAATATAAAATAATAGAAAACAGAAATGAATATTCTCGTAACAGGTGCATGGCAGGGCTATGCAGAATGTAAAGAAGAATTAAACAAAGCAGGACATAAGCAGGCCTTTCTGCAGTGGGAAAAGGATCCGCTTCCGGTAGAGCCTGCCTGGGTCGAGGGGATTATCGGAAACGGTATTTTCCTCCATCATGATATAGAACAGTTCGTGAATCTGAGATACATTCAGTTGACAAGTGCAGGATTCGATCGGGTGCCAATGGATTATGTGAAAGAGCATGCAATCGAAATCCATAATGCAAGAGGTGTCTATAGTATCCCAATGGCTGAGTTTGCTATCGGTGGTGTCCTGCAATTATACAAACAATTTCCGGCATTTGCTGAAAGCCAAAAAAAACACACGTGGAATAAAATTCGTACTATCCGCGAACTGAATCAAAGTACAGTAGTTATCATAGGCTGCGGAAGTGTAGGAACAGAATGCGCAAAGCGTTTCAAGGCCTTTGATTGCAGAGTCATTGGTGTCGATCTCTTCACCAGAGAGGATGTCTTCTATGATGAAATGAGACCACTGACAGCAATTGATCAGACAATTCCGGAAGCGGATATTATCGTGATGACGGTGCCACTGACAGAGGGAACGAAAGGTCTCATGAATCGAGACCGAATGCAGAGTCTGAAGGAAAATGCTATCCTGGTCAATATCGCCAGAGGCAGTGTTATGGACTATCAGGCCTTTGCAGAACTAAAAACACAGGAAGCAGGACGTCCGGATCTATGCGCTGTACTGGACGTATTTGAGGAAGAACCCCTCGCAAAAGAAAGTAGGCTATGGGAGATGGATGGGGTGATTGTAACACCACATAATAGTTTTGTAGGGGAGCGGAACCGAGAACGACTAAACCAGGTTATTCTAAAGAATCTTAGCGGATGGAGAAAGAATGTTTGAATTTATTGTATTGCTAAGAGCAATTTCAGCAGTAATCATTACCAATGCACATTATGAAAACATATATCCATTATCGATTATTGCAAATGGTGGCTTGTTAGGGGATGTCATGTTCTTTGCAATTTCAGGCTTCTGCTTATATAAGCCCCAAATGAATTTTCTGTCATGGTATAAAAAAAGATTAATTAGAATCTATCCGGTAGTTTGGATGATTACATTGGTTTATACGATATTAGGATATTACTCTGTTCAGAGCATAAGTGATGTGGGTAAATATTTTATTTTTCCAACGCACTATCATTTTATCGGATCCATTATCTTGTTATATATTCCGTTTTATTTCATTTCATATATGACAGATAAAATAAAAATGAATGAGACGAGATTTTTGCTGTTGATCTTTATGATTATATTTATATTGCAGGCGGTAATTTATATTCTTCTATATGACAAAAGTACTTATCATATAGATTCCGTATATGAGCCTATGATTCGATTGCTGTTTTTGGAGGCAATGCTTATAGGAATGCTAATGCGTGTTAATGTCAGGTGGCTAACCGTACGATTTCGGGCTGTCTATGCAATTGCGAGTGTGTTGATTTTTATACTATATTTTGTGTTTAAAATTTGCATGACGAGAGCTACAGATTTAGTTAAATATCAGATTTTTAATCAATACATTCTCTTGCTGCTATTAACTTGCATTTTTATTACTGTGGGAGGCTTGGAGAATAAAATTCATCATATTCCAGAGATAATCTATATAATAATCAAGTATGTAGCAAAAATAACTCTGGAAATTTATCTGGTCCAGTATGCATTAATTCATTGGCTGAATATAGGCCCATTTCCGTTGAATTTTATTATTGTAACGGTTTCAATTGTGGTTGTAGCAAGTGTGTTAAGAAAAATATCACAGCTTTTCATTAGAAAAATAGAAGGAGCAGTATGAAAATATTATATGTGGCAACTGTCAGAAGTCATATAGGGCAGTTTCATATGCCATTTATTAAAAATCTGAAAGAACAGGGGCATGAAGTTCATGCGGCATTTAAAGATAATTCTCAGGATAAACAGGGACTGGATTTGTCTGCCATAGATGAAACTTTTGAAATACCGTTCGAGAGAAGCCCTTTTAAATTACAGAATATAAAAGCATATTTTGCACTTAAGAAGGTTATTGATCAAGGTGAATATGATATCATTCACTGCCATACACCAATGGGTGCAGTTATTACCAGATTAGCAGCTTTGAAAGCCAGAAAAAAAGGTACAAAAGTATTTTATACAGCCCACGGATTTCATTTTTATAAAGGCGCTCCTTTAAAAAACTGGTTTATATTTTATCCGGTAGAAAAGATATTAAGTCGTTTTACAGATGTTTTGATTCTTATTAACGAGGAAGATTATCAACTGGCAGTAACGAAAAATTTTAAAGCGCAGAAGATATGTAAAACACATGGTGTAGGTGTCGAATTAGATAAGTTCGATGATTCGTTATGCGAAAAAAAGGAGGAGTTGCGAAAACAATACGACTATCCGGAAAATATGTTTGCTATGATTTATCCGGCAGATCTTTCTAAAAGAAAGAATCAAAAGATGTTGCTTGAGACCGTCAGAATACTAAAAAAGAAAATTCCGGACTTAAAACTTCTTCTTCCGGGACAACCTATAATGCTGGAAGAATATAAAAAACTGGCAAAGCAATATGACATAGAAGAGAAGGTAGAGTTTTTAGGCTATCGACGAGATATACCTGAGCTTTTGGCTTTATCAGATGTTTCTGTATCATCCAGTCGACAGGAGGGCCTTCCGATAAACATAGTGGAAGCTATGGCTATGGGTAAACCAGTTGTTGCGACTGCGGTCAGAGGAAACGAGGATCTGGTGATGGCGAAAAAGGGAGGCTTTCTGATAAAGCTCAATGATTCCAGAGAAATGGCGAGAGCAATCTATGCACTTTATACTCATCAGAATATGTTTGATAGGATAGGTGAGTTTAATAAGAAGCATATCCGACAGTTCTCGACGGAGTGTGTTATTCGAGAACTAGAGGAGATTTATTTCCGGGAACTTTAAATATAAAGAGAAGGTAGTTCTGAAAGGAAAATGACAGATTATGAATGTAGTCTATTTAATAATTTTATATGTATTCATAGTAGGTTATCTGGCCAGAGAATATACATTAAATAATTATGGGAGCAAGTCTCGATATACCAGTAAAGTAGTACTGGCTGGGGCAATTTTGGTAGTTCTTGTCCCGGTGGTTATTATTGGACTTCGTCAGGATTATGGTGACACAGCTATGTATTTACATGGTTTCACGAATATTCCGGGTTCATTGTCAGAGGTAATTGAGAATATTGAAGATTCCAGGGGTGCAGGCTGGCTGTTTTATGAGTGGTTTATCAAACAGTTTACAAATGATGCAAATGCTTTTCTGTTTATTACAGCAGTTATTGAAATGGGGGCATTTGTAAAGCTTTACTATAAGATTTCTACAGATTATTCTTATAGTTTTCTGTTGTTTTTTATGTCCTGCTATTTCTTGAATTTAATGAACGGAATAAGGCAGATGCTTGCTGTTGCATTAGTTATATATTTCATTGACTGGGCAATTGATAAAAAATATATCCGATTTATACTCATAGTTCTACTGGCGTCCACGATTCATGTCTCAGCTATTATATGGATTCCGATTATCTTTGTAGTTCAAGGGCGTGCAATGGGATGGAGAACGGTTGTGGCAGGAATAGCTTTGATTATAGTGCTTATGTATCTTAACCGTTTTACTGATTTGCTGGAAGATACGCTGACAGGTACACTTTATGAAGGATATACTGAGCAGTTCGCAAATGATGATGGCGCTAATATTATGCATTCGGTTATTGCAGCGATACCGGTTGGGATTGCCTTACTAAGAATAGATTATTTGAAAAAGTTAAAGGACCATAGGATTGCCTTTCTGATAAATGTATCTGTTATTAATTTAATGATTAATATTATTGCGCATTTTACAAGTGGTATTCTGATTGGACGAATGCCAATGTATCTCAATGCTTTAAATTATGCATTGCTTCCAATTTTGTTTGATAAACTGTTTGATTGGCAAAGCAGAAAATATATGCGCTATATGTGTATGGCCGGATATCTGATGTACGCGATTTATTATGTGAGATCAATGGGTGTTCATTATATAAGTACGATACTCCATATTAGTTAAAAAGGAAGGTTGGACAGCAAAATTTTATGCCTAAAGTAAGTGTAATCATGGGAATCTATAATGTGGCAGATACGCTGGAAGAGGCTATAGATTCTATTTTGGCACAGACATTTCAGGATTTTGAGTTTATTATCTGTGATGATGGTTCCACAGATGATTCTTTGAAAATTGCCAGGAAATACAAGAAAAAATATCCTGATAAATTCGTAATTCTGAAGAATAAGAAAAATATGGGTTTGAATTATACGTTGAATCATTGCTTAAAAAAAGCCAACGGCCAATATATAGCCAGAATGGATGGAGACGATATATGTTCTGCTGATCGATTCGAAAAACAAGTGAAATTACTGGATGAACATCCGGAATATGCGATTGTGAGTTCACTGATGGTATTGTTTGATGAGCATGGTGAATTTCGCATAACCACGTTAGTAGAAAAGCCAGAAAAAAATGATTTTGTAAAAAAGACGCCATTTCATCATGCTCCGGTAATGATTCGAAGAGAAGCATATATGTCTGTGGGGGGATATACTGTGGATAAACGAATGCTTAGAGTAGAAGATGTTGATCTTTGGTTCAAATTATATGGAGCCGGTTATAAAGGATATAATATTCAGGAGCCATTATATAAAATGAGGGATGATCGGGAAGCAGTTTCTCGAAGAAAGTTTAGATATCGTATCAATGAAACCTATGCTAAATTGAAGGGTTATCATAGGTTGGGTATTTCATTAAGATATTATCCTTATGCATTCCGACCAATTATCGTAGGCTTGCTTCCTCGCCCAGTGTATGTATATCTTCATAGAAAAAAGAATAAGTAACGGAGCTAATACATGAAAAAAGTATTATTTTTGATACACGATTTAGGACAAGGTGGGGCAGAAAAGGTCCTTGTGAATCTTGTCAATCATATGGATAAAACGAAATATGATGTATCTGTTATTTCTCTTTTCGGTGGTGGTGTCAATGAACAGTTTTTGAATAAGGATGTTCATTATCGTGCTGTGTTCAGGAAGACATTTCCAGCTAATAGTCAGATTATGAAACTGCTTACACCTATGCAGCTTCATAGGTTATGCGTGAAAGAGGATTATGATATTGAGGTTTCTTACTTGGAAGGCCCATCTGCAAGAATTGTTAGTGGATGTGAGAATCCTCATACAAAGCTGGTGTGCTGGATTCATGTGGAAATGCATACCATGAAAAAACTGGCATATGCATTTCGAAGTGAAAAGGAAGCAAGGTGGTGTTATAGCCGTTTTCAGAAAATCATCTGCGTTTCAGACTATGTGAAAAATGATTTCTGTAATTTGATTAATGCCAGAAAAAAGAGCAGTGTTCTTTATAATACAGTTGAATCCGATTTCATTCGCTCTGAATCGAAGGAAATTGCAGAAGAAATTATCCACGATGATAAAACGAATCTGATCGCTGTGGGTTCCCTGAAAGAATCAAAAGGTTATGAAAGACTTTTCTCTATTGTTACCAGACTGGTAAGAGAAAACTACAATATTCGTTTATATGTATTAGGAATCGGTCCTTTAAAAGAGCAGTTAGAAACTTATATCAGAGAAAATGAGTTGGAAGATGTGATTTATCTGCTAGGTTATAAGACCAACCCATACAAATATGTAGCACAGAGTGATCTCTTCGTATGCGCTAGTTTCGCAGAGGGATTTTCAACAGCTGTCACAGAATCACTTATTGTGGGAACTCCGGTTTGTACAGTAGAAGTCTCAGGAATGAAAGAACTTCTGGGAAATAATGAATATGGTCTGGTAACCGAAAATACGGAGGAAGCGCTGGAGGCAGGCATTAAACGTTTCTTGGATAACAGAGAACTACTTGCATTATATGGAGAGAAAGCGCTGATTCGTGGAGAAGATTTCTCCACAGAGGAAACGGTTAAAGCAGTGGAGGATATGCTAGAGGAGCTTTGAGATGATGGATATCGATTATTCTGTAGTAATCAGAACTACAGGAAATGCAGGAGTTAAATATCAGAAGCTTTTGGAATCTATCTCTAGGTTAGAACCTAGCCCTAAAGAAATTATTGTGGTATTGCCGGAAGGGTATGATTTGCCGAAGGAACAGCTTGGATGGGAATCTTTTTATTTTTGTCCTAAAGGAATGGTAAGGCAAAGATTAGAAGGCATTAAGTATTGCAAGACAAAATACGCTCTTGTTTGTGATGATGATATTACTTTTGAAAAGGATTTTGTCAGAAAGTTATATCATCCATTATATATGGGTAAGGCTTGCTTTTCGGCAGGACCTTTATATTCATTTCTTCCCTCAGGAAAGAAATCTGTGCTGTTTGCTGCAATCACAGGAAGTGCGGTTCCGGCATTAAGGAGAAACAGATATATCTCTGTTTTTAAAGGAACGGGATATTCTTACAATAAACATTTAAGAAAAAAATCTGTTATAGAAACTCAATCTATTCCATGGACCTGTTTTTTTGCAGAAGTTACTGCATTTAGAAAACTGCGTTTGGAGGATGAGAAATGGCTGGATATGAATGGGTATTCGGCTATGGATGATCAGTCTATGTTCTATAAAGCATGGTTAATGGGTTTAAAAACAGTAATTGTTGAAAGCGCTAAGTATAATCATCTGGATGCAAAAACATCTACCAGAAACAATAAACCGGCGTTTCTATACTCTTTTACATTTAACAGAACGGTATTTTGGCATCGTTTTATTTATATGCAGGATAGGGCTATTTTCATTAAAGCAATAGATGTGATATGTTTTCAGTATAGAATGTTTTGGATTAAATTTGTTAATAAGATGGCAGTACTCAGGGGGAAAATGGATAGGGATGATTATCAGATATTGATGCGTGGATATCATGAGGGATTGAAATATGTTCATTCTGAAGACTATAAGCGGTTACCAGTAATCAATAAATAAATTTCATGTATGATTTAGCAGAATGTGAAGAGGTTATCTATGAAAATATCAGTCATCGTACCTGTTTATAACGCAGAAAAATATTTGGAAGCTTGCTTGGATAGTTTACTACAGCAGACATATAAAAATTTAGAAATTATTGTTATAAATGATGGATCTAGTGACCATAGTCTTGAAATAGCCAGAAAATATGAGAAGAATCATAATTGTATTCGGGTTTATGATCAGGTAAATAAAGGCGTTTCGTCTGCACGAAATAATGGAATAGCTTATGTTACGGGTGACTGGATATCATTTATTGATGCTGACGATACTTTGGATTCGGATATGTATGAATGCCTTATTAGGACGCAGAAGGAATATAGCGCAGATATCGTACATTGTGGCTATAAACATGTGGTAGGGGAAGAAATCCGTTTAATACATGATACAGGAATGGTACTTGAACAAACTTCAGAAGAAGCATTGAATTGCCTCATCGCACGAAAGTATTTTGTGGGAAGTCTTTGGAATAAACTGTTTTCGGTTAAAATCATTCAGGGATTATCATTTCGTGAAGATTTAAAAATAAATGAGGATATACTATTTGTATTTCAGGCCTTTTCCAAGTGCAAGAAAGCTGTGTTTATTGATTTGGCAAAATATAATTATATTGCACATAGAGATTCATCGGCGTGTTTTGTGACTAAGACATTAAAAAAAACGCTTGATTCAACAATTGTAAATAAGATTATTTATGAGACTTCAAAAGGAACAGTAAATGAGAACATAGCGGCAAAACGCTACATGGCATCATTGAATGTATTATATCGTTGTGAGAGTAAGTCGGATCGAAAAAGAACAGCTTTTTTGTTATGGGAGCTTTCGAAAAAATATAGAAGTGTAGGGTTTAAAATAAAGTTAGCTGCATTTATGAGTCGGTTCTGTCCTCCAGGATATGCCTTTGTATTTGGCGTCTATGACAAGATAAGAAAACCAAACTGGGAAGTATAATTAAGAGTATGGATAAAAAAATAGGTATCATCACATTTCATCAGGCCTTGAATTATGGCGCTGTTCTTCAGGCTTATGCTTTAAAGGTAGTATGTGATGATTTGGGATATGAGACACATATTATAGACTATCATTATAAGGGCCTGAAGGAAAAAGTAAGTCTGTTCAAGACATTTAAAACCACTTGTAATAAAAAAAGGGCAGTCGTTAAATTAATACGTGATCTAATGAGTTACCCATGGGATAAACAGCGAGCTGAAAGTTTTGCGGAATTCCGAAAAAAATTTCTTTCAGAGAGCAAAGCTTGTTTTAATATAAATGATATTCTGAACCTTAAGTATGATGCATACATTTCAGGGAGTGATCAGATTTGGAATTACAAAATAACCGGAGGCGATTTTGATCCGGTTTTTTTCTGTGATTTTCCGTCAACTGTAGGAAAAATCGTTTATGCCGGAAGTTCACATGATACGCCGTTCCCGCTGGATAAAGAATTGGAATTTAAAAATCTTCTTCAGAAAACTGATGCTTTTTTAAGCGCAAGAGAGAAGAAACTGGCTGATTATATTAGAGAAATATCAGGGAAAGATATTCCTGTTGTGTTAGATCCGACATTATTAGCTGGTAGAAAACTTTTATCGTCTATTCCAATAAAAAAAACAAAAGAAAAGGATTATATTCTCATCTATCAGATTGATAGAAATCCGGCTTCTGATATAACTGTCAAAAAACTAGAAAAAGAATTTAATAAAAAAGTTTTTACTATGACTGTACCAAGGTTAGGATCGTTGCATAGAAGAAAAGGAAATTCCGGCCCGCAGGAGTTTTTAGCTTTGTTACAAGATGCTGACTTTCTGGTGACTAATTCATTTCATGGAGTGGCATTATCATTGATTTTTCATAAGAATTTTTATGTCTATGAAAATGGCGGTGTTATGACAAGAATTGACTCTCTTTTAAAGATGACCAATCTGACCGATCGGAAAGTGAAGATGGTTAAGGATATTGATCTACATAATGGGATTGATTTTTCTAAAGTTGATCAAAAGCTAGCACTAGAAAGAGATAATTCAATTCATTTCTTAAAAGAAGCACTTACTAATGATAGAAGGAATATACTGAAAAAAACTTATTTGAGTACTAGCGATAATTTCGTTTCGGTCAAAGAGAAAGAAAAAAAGGATTGTTGTGGATGTACTGCATGCAGAGACGTATGTCCGGTTTCAGCTATACATATGGAAAAAGATGGGGAAGGTTTCCTGTATCCTATTGTAAATGTAGATACATGCATAAACTGTGGTCGATGTGATGAGGTGTGTGGTTTTTACAAGCATCCGGTTCGCAAGCAGTTTTTCGAATATCCTCTTGCATATGGGTTAAAACATAAAAATCTGTTTGTCCGAGAGGGAAGTCGATCAGGAGCTGCTTTTATAGGAATATCAGATTTTGTTTTAAATAAAGGCGGTGTTGTATATGGTGCAGCAATGCAGGATGATTTTTCTGTTACACATATGCGAGCGGAGAATGCAACCGAGCGTGATCTGATGAAAAAGGCTAAATATGTTCAAAGCAATACTGAGAATGTTTATCCTAAGGTTGCAGAAGATTTGCTTGAAAATCGATGGGTACTTTTTTCCGGGACGCCTTGTCAGGTAAGTAGTTTGCGTGATTATTTAGAATGCAGGAAAATAAATGATGAAAAACTTGTTTGCTGTGATATGATTTGCCACGGTGTTCCAAGCCCTGATATCTGGAAAAAATATATTCTGCTAATTGAAAAAAAATATCAGAAAAAAATAGTTGATGCACAGTTCAGAGACAAAGATTTCGGATGGGATTCTCATTATGAGTCTTTCGTATTAGAAAATGGCAAGAAAATTGTTACGAGAGAATATACAGATTTGTTTTACCAGCACATTATGTTTCGGCCATCATGTGCAAATTGTCAGTTTTCTAATACACATAGAATGGGAGATCTTACAATGGGAGATTTCTGGGGTATAGAAAAACAAGACGCTTCTTTTGATGACAATAAGGGTGTTTCAATTGTATTAGTTAATTCCATAAAAGGAAAAGAAATCTTTGAACGAATAAAAGACGAATATGAATATTTTGCGTGTGATGTAAAAAATTGTATGCAGCCTACGCTTTATACCCCTAGTGTTCCGTCTCCTAAAAGAGAGCAATTTTGGGAAGATTATTCAGAAATGGATTTTGGGCGACTGGTTAAAAAATACACACTATACGTAAATGCGAAGACATATTTAAAAAAGAAGACGAAAAGGATTTTGTTTTTAATAGGAATTAGGAAAAAGCCATGAGTGATGAAAAGCCATTAACCAGTATTATAGTACCTGTATATAATGTTGAAAAATATTTAGATGAATGTTTGCAGAGTATAGTAAGTCAATCATATACAAATATTGAAATATTGTTGATAGATGATGGATCATTGGATGCATCCGGAGACATATGTGATGAATGGAGTATTAAGGATAGTAGAGTTAAGGTAATTCATCAGAAAAATGCGGGAGCTGCTGCTGCCAAAAATACTGGTTTGAGAAATATGTCCGGAGATTTATTTGTTATTGTAGATAGCGATGATATTCTGGCGAGCGATATTTTGCTTGAGCAATGGAATGTGATGAAGGAAACAGGAGCTGATATTGTAGAATCTGAACTTATTAAGTTTAATGATGGAAGTGAACTACCTTATATCAGGAAAATAGAAGAAGTTCTGGAGACATTTAATGCAGAACAAGCACTTGCTGAATTAATGCAGAACAGAAAACTTCATCAAACACCTGTGTGCAAGTTATATAAAGTGCAGTTGGCTAAGAAAGTGGAATTTGTTCCGGGTACTTATATAGATGATGAGTTTTGGACATATCGAATATTTGGTAATGCAATTAAAATCGTGAAGTTTCCGAGAGCTGGATATTTTTATCGGCAACATTCAAGTAGCACAATGGGTCGAGCTTATTCTGTAAACAGAACTGTTATATTAGATGCATTTGAACAAAGAATTTATTATATGGAACAAAGATTTCCAGAGCTTGTTTTGATTGCGGTTAGAACTTATCTGGGAACATGCATTTATCATTATCAAAAATTGTGTGAGTTTTCTGATATAAAAGAAAGTTCTTTATATAAGGCAAAGATACGGACGAATTATAAAAAAGTTTACAAAAAATATGGCACTTCTAATATGGATTTAAAAAAACGTATTAGATTTATAATGTTTCGGTTATGCCCAGAGGGTTATTGTAAGATAAATTTGTTGTTGGGAAAAGGTAAATAGAATAATGAGAGATAATATAAGATTCTCAGTGATAATCCCTGTATATAATGCAGAAAAGACAATTCGTTTTAGCCTTAACAGTTTACAGTCCCAAACATTTGAAAACTACGAAGCTATTATTATAGATGATGGATCAACAGATCGAAGCGCTAAAATCTGTCAGGAGTTTGTAAGAGAAGACAAACGTTTTATATATTATAAACAAAAAAATTCTGGGGTATCAATAGCTAGAAATTTTGGAATTAGTCATGCACGAGGCGACTATATAGCTTTTTTAGATAGTGATGATTTTTATGAACCTGAATATTTAATGCAGTTTGATCGATTAATCACAATGTTTCCGGAGGCTGATAATTTCTGGTGCGGATTCAAAGCTGTTAATAATACCAGAATGAATGGGAATAGTTTTGTCAATGAGGTAGACAAAGAGATATCAATTGAACGAAGAGAGAATATAATGTCTCTTCATAAAAAAACATTAAATGCCGCATTGTGGAATAAAGTATATAAAAGGGATGTTATTGCAGATAATTATATAGAGATGCTTCCGGAATTATCACTGGGAGAAGATCTTCTTTTTAATTTTGAATATCTGGACAATACAAATGGGAAGATAGTAATTTTAAATAAAACCTTGTATGGTTATCAATGTGCAGGTGGAAATTCTTTAGATAACAGATATAGAAAAAATCTTAAAGAAATCTATGATGTAATAGATGCAAGGATGTGCGAATATTTGAACAAATGGAATGTATCGGAAGATCAATGGAGAGAATACTATAATGCTGTTTTTTTTAAACAAGAGGTTATCTTGAAAAATACATTCCATCCGGATGCAAAAGGTTCATTTTTAAAGAAAATAAGAAAAAATAATAAAATTCTTAGAAGTGATAAATTTAAAACCACACTTTATAGATCCAACTGTAGGATTCATCCAATGTTTCGTAAAGGGTATGAAAGTGGATATTATGAGATAGTATGGTTTGCAATGTTACTCGCAAATATTAAGAAAAAAATTATTAAGTAGGATTAATGTCAGAGGATTAATAATGAATTATAAAATGTACTATCATATTGGCAGTGAAAATCATGGGTGTGAGGCCTTGGTTCGATCTACAAAAAATATTTTACAAGATAAGGCGGTTTTATTTTCAATGAATGCGCAATCTGATAAAAAATATAAACTACAGGATGTTGTTACGATCATTGAAGATATTAAGAAACCGATAAAAAAAAAGACAGCTAAATGGTTTATTTCAGCTTTGGCGCATAAAATTAATAAAGATGATTATTTTCAGATTAAGTACATGCATAAACAATGCTTTGACCAAATCCATAAAGGCGATATTTGTTTTTCCATAGGTGGTGATAATTACTGCTATCCGGGTCAAGATATTCTTAGTTATTATAATAGGGTGATTCATTCGAAAAATGCGAAGACTGTTCTTTGGGGATGTAGCGTGGAGCCTGAACTTTTGAGAAATCCTGAGATAGCTAAAGATGTTGCAAGTTATGATTTAATTACTGCAAGAGAGAGTATCTCATACGCAGCATTGAAAATGGTAAATAGTAATACAGTGCTTGTTTCGGATCCGGCCTTTTCTTTACCAAAAGTGGATATGTCCTTACCGAAAGGGTGGATTGAAGGAAAAATGATAGGAATTAATGCAAGTCCATTGATTCTTCAATCGGGGAAGAATTCTCAATTGGTGTTGAATGCTTATAGAAAGACTATCGAATATATTATTAATAATACAGGGTATAATATTGCATTGATTCCGCATGTTGTGATTGAAAATAATGATGATAGAACAATACTGCAATTGTTTTATGAGGAATACAAGGATACTGGACGAATCATTATGATATCAGACTGTAATTGCATGGAACTGAAAGGATATATTTCAAGGTGTAGGATGTTAATTGCATCTCGTACCCACGCATCGATTGCTGCCTATTCGACATATGTGCCCACATTGGTGTTAGGATATTCAGTAAAGTCCATAGGAATAGCCAGAGATTTATTTGGGACGGAAGAAAATTATGTGGTTTCAGTTAATGATATGGTTAGTGATCAAAAATTATTAGAAAATTTCAAATGGTTGATGAGTAACGAAAAGGAAATTCGAAAACATTTAAAAGAAATAATGCCTGCGTATATTGAAAATGTTTATAAAGGAAAGACGTATATAGAAAATCTTTAGAAAGAATTTGATTATATGAAGAGAGTAACTAAGAGTATGAAAGAAAAAACCAGAACGCAATATGCTTTTTTAAACATAGCGACCGGATTGGGAGGATATCTAATAAATACAATTCTAGGTTTTGTATGCAGAATGGTATTTGTTAGATGTCTTGCTCAGGAATATCTGGGAATCAATGGGCTTTTTACTAATGTGTTGTCAATGCTTTCATTAGCTGAATTAGGAATAGGTTCAGCTATTGTTTATGCATTATACAAACCACTTGCAGAAAATAATCAAAAAAAAATAGCTATACTTGTAGAGTTTTATAGAAAGGCATATATGCTAATCGGACTGCTTGTAGCAGTAATTGGTCTCATTTTAATGCCTTTTATTCCATATGTAGTAGGGGAATATTCGTTTAAAGAGAATATATATGTTATCTACTTATTGTATTTATTTGCTTCTGTAAGTTCTTACTTTTTCAGTTACCGAAGTTCGTTACTGCAGGCGGCTCAAAAACAATACTTGGTTACCGGAGCAAGTTATATCTGTACAATTTTTCAGAGTATTTTTCAGATGATTTTTCTTCTTGTTACTCATGAATATATGTACTATCTGGTTCTAAATATTGTAAGTTCAATGGTATATAATATATTTGTTTCATATCTAGCAACAAAAGAGTATCCATTTATTAAAGAGAGGTGCCCGGAAAAACTTTCTAAAGAAGAACTAAAAGATATTTCAAAAAATGTTTGGTATCTATTAACCAATAAATTAGCTTCGCTTTTGGTAAGTAGTACAGATAATATTATTACATCATATTTTCAAGGGTTAGTGACTGTTGGAATGGCCTCTAACTACAATATTTTAATTACTACATTAAATAATTTGTTAAGTCAATTATTTAATGGATTAACAGGTGGAGTAGGCAATTTTAATGTTTTGAAAAGTGAAGAGGAGACAGAGCAATTATTCTATTCTATGAATTTTGCTAATTTTTGGTTCTATGGTCTTGGGGCAATTGGAATAGCGCTGGTAAGTAGTGATATGGTTGCTGTATTCTTTACTTCTAAATATGTACTGGATTTGCGTATACCTATTGTTCTGGCATTGAATTTTTATCTGGTTGGTTTACTTACCACGGTCTGGATTTTTAAAAGTGCTTTAGGACAGTTTAAGTATGGGCGTTATGTTGTACTTTTAACAGGTATTTTGAATATTATTTTTTCCATAATTTTAGGAAGGATTTGGGGACTGTTTGGAATTTACCTGGCTACTATTATTGCTAGATTATTGACAAATGCTTGGTATGAGCCATACGCTTTGTTTAAGTATAAATTACATAGAAGCGCTAAAGGGTGTTTTATCAGAGTATTAGAATATACATTGGTTATGATTGTGGCTTTTGTTGTATGCTATTTTGTATGCAATCTTATTGATTTAGGTACAATGGGAAATTTGATTTACCATTTTTGTACAGTATTAATACTAACTAATGTTATTTTTTATGCCTTTTTTAGAAAAGTAAAAGAATTTGAATTTTTTAAAAGTAAAGCGGTCTCTTTATCACGTATATTAGTTGGAATTATAAAGTAAAGGATACTGTCAATAGTTTTTCGCAAATTCAGTTTTAAGCTTAACCGCCTTGACTGTCCGACACCTGGCTGAGCATTTCCCGTCAAGGATGCTCAGTAAAGTGCAGTTTATGGCGTCTAGCGTTGCCATTTCGTTTTAAAAAGGCTATGAAAACAGAAAATTATCATGTGATTCAATGGATTGATAAAATGGTTTCTTAAAAAAATAGTTTGGTGAGGGTGTGAATCTGTCATTGCAGTTAGGAATCATGTTTATTGTTGTCTGTATTTATATTGTAGTAATGAATAAAATTAATTGGGGGTTGTATTGGTATAATTCCGTGTTATGTTATCCTGCGGGGGCATTTGTTTCAATGAAATTAACTCAAGGTATTAGACAAGTCTCAATTAGAAAAAAAGTCGCAATATTTATAACTTTATTAATGATATTTGGTTTTCTGTTTTTGGAATCCAGGATAATATCATTGATGCAGATTATATGTGCATTGGGTTTTGTTGGAATGTGCTATTTTTTCACTACCTTAGTCGTAATAAAAACAAGAATCTTTTCATGGGTAGGGAATCACAGTTTTGAATTTTATCTGTTTCATGTTGTGTGCGTGCAAAGCTTCTGTATATTAATACCGATTAGTGAATATTTCTATACGTTTGCTGTGTTAATTATATCAGCAATATTAGTATATATGTATGATATTTGTCAGACGAGGTTTCAAATGAAGTTATGCAAATAAAGATTATTTTAATAGAGCAGGAATTATATGCAGAAGGCTTTTAACATCCATACTTTGACGTATAGAATTCTCTTTGAGAAAGTTTTTATATTCCTGGCTGGTAGTAAATTGGTAGCCAAAATTAATATTCCTTTCTGTAAACTGATGGCAGTATACAGAGTAACTTAGAGACACGCAAGAAGAGTAATAAAAAGTCAAACTAGGAGGCCAACAAAAATGATTAAAAGGGTTATAAAAAAGTTACTTAGGAAAGATAAAAATTATGAAATGGAATACAGAATAAAGTCAGGTTTAAAAATCGGTAAAGGGTCAGTTTGTTTCTCGTGGTCAGGTTTGGATGGGAATTGGCCGTGGCTTATTTCAATTGGCGACAATGTAACTATCTCAAGTAATGTAATTATTTTGGCTCATGATGCTAGTCCTAACAAAGTAGGATGTCATACGAAATTGGGTAAGGTTTCTATAGGTAACAATGTTTTTATCGGTGCAGGAACAATTGTTTTATGTGATACAAAAATCGGTGACAATGTGATAGTTGGCGCAGGAAGCCTGGTTAACAGGGATTTAGAGTCAGGATATGTTTATGCAGGAAACCCAGCCAGGAAAGTTGAAACTATAGAAAATTACCAAAAAAAACATCAACAGCTTAATGATGAAAGACCATATCTGGCGGAAATCAGAAGATGGGATGATTGGAAAGATGCTTCTAATCATGAAAAAGAAAAAATGAAAGAATTATTACAGGATGGATGTGGCTATATTTAAATTCTATATATAATGTTCCTGAATTTATTGAGATTTGCTTGTTGTTTATCTAGTTCATTTTTAAGTCAGTTAATTATAAATCAAAACTATTTTTCTTTAGGAGCAAAGGCTGTTCTGGCAATAATGATTTGCGTTGTTATTTTTCTAACAGCGTTTGTAATTACTGTTTCTCCTAGGATTTCATTGAGTTTTATGGTTTTATTAATTCTTTCTGTGTCGATAGTGAACGTATATGTTTATGCATTTAAAGGAAATGAATTTAGACCTGAAGATATTTTGGCAATTGAAACAGCAATGAATGTTTTTGGTGGTTATGAGATTACAATATATCCTACCGTGTTTTATGGAATTGTATTAAATGGAATTGTTATATTTGCTATATGGTCACTGCCTCGTATAGATATAAAAAAAGGAAAACCATTAGAATTGGTAGTCTTTTAGTAAACATAGTAATTATTGGTCTGGTTAGTCTTTTCTCTTCAGGTATACATGCTAAGTATTTTGCAAATGGAGGGTCTAGGGATAATGGTTTTATTTTGAATTTTGTTTTACAAATGAAGTCTAATAAAATAAGCAAGCCTGAAGGATATTCTACGGACACAATTGAATCAATATTGCAGCCTTATGATGTGAAGGATAAAGGAGATAGTGCTGAAAAGAAGCCGGATATTATTGTGATTATGGATGAATCTTTTTCTGATCTAAATAATGTTGGAAAACTTAATACTAATATTTCAGTTACACCATATATAGATTCATTATGTGATAACACAGTAAAGGGAATGGCGCTTACATCTGTTTTTGGTGGAGGAACGCCCAATTCAGAATATGAGTTATTATCAGGTAATTCTTTATTGTTTTTGAACAGTGGCACATACGTGTATTCTCAGTTTATGCATTCTGATTGTGACAGTATGGTGAGCTATATGAAACAGTTGGGATATAAAACGATTGGCATGCATCCGTATAATGCGTCTGGTTGGAACAGAGATAAAGTATATTCTTATCTGGGCTTTGATGAAACCTTTTTTGGGGAGGATTTTTCCGGATATGATACTGTAAGAGATTATATAAGTGATAAAGGAATGTTTCAAAAAATAATTGAATTATATGAAAAGTCAGTTGAGACAGATGAAAGCCTTTTTCTGTTTGGCGTTACAATGCAGAATCATGGAGGTTATACATATGATGGTTCGAATATAAGTAATGATGTTCAACTAGAAGGATATTCAGAGGAATATTCGGATGTAAATCAGTATTTGAATCTTATTCATGAGACAGATTGTGCGGTGCAGTATTTATTGGAATATTTGTCACAATGTGACAGAGATGTTGTAGTATTATTTTATGGAGATCATTTACCGCAGTTGTCAGAGGAATTTTATACGGAGCTTTATGGTAAAGAGATTGTAGATTATGAGGAACAATTTGTTAAATATGAAATTCCTTTTTTTATATGGACAAATTATGAATCAAAAGAGGGAACAGTTGAGCTGACAAGTATTAATTATCTTTCGAATTTTTTATACCAGCAAGCTGATATAAATTTGCCTTTATATAACAGATTTCTAACAAATTTAAGCGAAGAAATTCCAGCGATGAATTCTTTGGGATATTTTTCAAAAGCAGAAAATAAATTTAAAAAATTCGAAGAGGCTAATGGAATAGAATCTGAATTGCTAAATGAATATAATAATTTGTTATATAGGACGCTGTTTGATAATCAGGAAAGTAATGTGCGGCTTTATGAATAAATATGAAGTGCTATACAAAAGAAGACCCTCTAGAAAGAGGACGTAGAATATATCAGTATAAAATGTGAGTCCTCAATTAGTCGTACTCTGATTTACCAGATAAACTAAAACCCTGCTGTGAATGCAGGGTTTTAGGATGGAAGTGCAGATTCGTCTGGAAAAATTTTGGATGAATTTGCAATATTAAATTCTTGAATGATGGTGATAAAAGGTTAATGTATAACAGCAAAATGTGTTGCTTATAAGTTTCGATGAAAAAGGAATCTCATTTTAGAAAAGGAGTCCTATATTTATGCATACTCAGACTAGTGCATTACCTCTTCTTTTAACCGGCACGATTGATCCGACTGTCTTCAGCCCTGATCTGACGAAAATCTCGACAGCAGATCGGTTGATGCAGTATCAGAAGGCAATCAGGTTTTATATTACACAGAGTCCTTTTAATCGAATTGTTTTTATTGAAAATTCAGGATATGATTTCGTATGGCAGCAGTTTGCGGAGCTGGCAAAGGCGCATAGTAAACGGTTTGAATTTTTGCGTGGATCCTTTTGTAGAGAGGAGTGCAATGCCTATGGCATTGGCTATGGGGATGCGTTGCTGATTCATGAGGCCTTGGAACAGAGCGAGCTCCTACGGGATGTAGAATACTTTTATAAAATTACCGGCCGGTTGATTTGTAAAAATCTGAATAAGGTTTTGAAGACTCGAGACAAATATCGTAACGAGTTTATTATTTATCAGTTCAAGGGTTGGTGTATGACCTGGTTCTTTAAAGTCAACAGACAGGATTATATGCAATTCTTCGATGATGTTTATCAGGAATGCAATGAGAGAACCTTGCATGACATGGAAATTTGTTTCTATGAGCGGATTCGTGATCGGCATATTCCGGTAGGTTCTTTCGAGACTTACCCTTATATGGAGGGCCTTGTAGGAAGCCATTTGACGCCTTATAGTGGCAGGCTGCCGAAGCGGATCATACAGAATATTATGGCTAGATGTCATTGCTTTACATATAATGCTAAGACATCTATATTATTTAGTAAGCTTTTAAACCGAATGGGTGTTAAGCGTTTTACAGAGTGAATATCTAAGTCTTTTCACTATTGTTTATGAATGTATAGGATGATGGTGCGAGACATATTTGACATAGGGGTTGTGATACAGGAGTTGATGGACATGTTTTCTGAATTTAAATATAGTGTGATTGTGCCCATGTACAACTCTGAGAAAACCATCGCACGCTGTATACGAAGCGTTTTGATGCAGAAGAGGGATGATGTGGAACTGATTCTGATCGATGATGGTTCCGAGGATCAGACGGGCATAATCGCCAAAAATATACTAAAGGAAGACGCCTGCTCAGGACGAGTGAACTACTTTTATACAAGTAATGCCGGCGTTTCAAAAACAAGAAATTATGGAATTTCCCTGGCCAAAGGGCGTTATCTCTTATTTTTAGATAGTGATGATTATCTCGTGGAGAACTTTTTTGACAAATTAGATCAGGCGGGGGAGCATGATTTGTTAGTTTTTGGTATGTCATCGCAGAATAAAAGGCGTTACAAGAAATGCTGTGAGATTGTGTCCGGAATGGAAGTCTATACAGAGCAGCTTACTATGTTGCTTAGGAATAGAGTTCTTTTGTCAGCCAGCAATAAGTGTTTTTCTCGGGAGATGGTTTTAAAGAATCATTTGCAATTTCCGGAGAAGTTATCTATTGGGGAGGATTTTGTATTTGCACTTAGCTATGCATTGCTGTGTACAGATGTGTTTTGTATAAAGGATACGCTTTACATGGTGGATGCTGAAAATCTGGGATCTTTATCCAGAAAGTATAGGGAAAATCTTCCGGCAGATTTGCGACAGGTATATAAGCTGACATATGCTTTGATTAAATATGCTGATTTTTCAACCGGGGATAAGTTAAAGCTATTGCAATGTATGGATTATTCTTATGCAAAGTCGGTTTGTACTTGTCTCGGGGAGTTGTTTAAGGTGGAAAAACCTTCTTACAGAAAGCAGGAAGCGAAGATTCATGCAGTCTGTGATGTTTTTCGGAGGCCATTATCGAAAAAGGCTGGTTATGTGAATTTTTTACATAGAGTATTAAGGCTAATGCTTTTTTACAGATATGATTTCTGGATTTATCTGGTGACTTATCTGAAGAAAAAGGATGTTTATAGAAAATATCAGGGTGAGCGGTAAAGGAATTATGGAATCAGCTTGTGCCGGAATTTGTCTTTCTTTCGATGATGGGAGAGGTGACTTATATGAGGTATATAAAAAGATATTGCAGCCTCTACATGTGCCTTTTACGGTGAATGTGACCACAGGATACATTGATGGTACATGTCCGCAAAAGACGACCCCAACGGTGAAGGCCGCCATTAGCAGAGAGCAGCTGTTGGAGATGGCAGCCAATCCGATTACAGCTGTAGCGGGACATAGTGATTTCCATACGAATGATCCGGCGGATGCGATGCGGGGAAAGCAGAAATTGCTATCCTGGCTTTCTGAGAGCCCAGCAGAGAAGTTAGGTTTTGCCAGTCCGTCTTCAGGATTATCGTTAAAGGAGTTTGCCGGGACTGAATGGCAGGATTTTGCTTATCTGCGGACCGGTTTCCGTATTTCTACGCACAGGAGACTGCGTGTCATAGCACGTAAAGCGGGGAGATTAATGCATTGGCCTTTTTTGTTCCGCATTGCCTATCGTGATACAATTATGTATGATTTTTCTGACAGGATTCTTTATAGTGTATCGGTTTTAAAGGATACGCGCTTGAAGGAAGTGTGCGGCCTTGTAGACTATTGCATTCTGCAGAAGGGAAATCTGATTTTTAATTTTCATAGTATCAAAGAAAATATGCAGGGAGAGGATAACTGGTCCTGGGAGTGGGACAAATTCCTGCAGTTTTGTGTTTATCTGAAAAAAATGGAAAGCTATGGTAAAATCAGAATTATGCATGAGAAAGAATTGATAGAGCTTCATGAGGAATAGTTATTTATCGTGGGGGATATAGGTTTTGAACAATAATCATTTGGTTTATTTGGAAATCTTGAAATGCTTTCTAAATGAAACACCATTCCCGGAAGAATTGAAAGTGAATTGGCCGGAGATTCTTCGATTATCACAAGTACATAGTACGCTGGGTGCTGTTGGATCAGTAGCAATGGCAAATCCCTACATGGCAGATTCGAATTTACGTGGTCAGCTGAGAAGAGATTGTCTTAGCGAGGTACATACATACGGTCAGCGTGCGGCACAGATGGATATGCGTTTGAGGGATTTTCAGGATAACGGAATAGATGTATTGCTGATGAAGGGATATGTGGTAAAAAATTATTATCCGATTCCGGAATTGAGAACCTTCAGTGATATAGATTTCGTGATTCGCCTGGAAGATCGAAAAAAGACGGATGAGCTGATGATGAAACTGGATTTCCGAAGGAATCACAATTGGGAACCTGTGTATGATTATTTTAATGGTTTGGAATATTATGAAATCCATACGGGCGTTTTAGATGATACAGTTTCCGACAGGGCAGATTTTATCACCTATTTCAGTAATATATGGGATCACGTGGTTCAGGTGGAAGATCATGTTTATGAGTTTACGCCGGAATTTCATCTGTTATATTTGCTTACACATATTGCGAAGCATATTAGTGAAGGCGGCGCCGGAATTCGTATGTATATGGATATTGTGGTTTTTTTGCGTCATTTTCAGGGGAAATTGGACTGGAAATGGTTTTGCAAAGAGGCAGAGAAACTGCACTTTGATGATTTTGTAAATATGGTATTTACAGCAATCCGGGACTGGTTTGATGCAGAAATCCCGATTCCTTTGAAAGCTGTAGAGCAGGAAGTAATGGATGATTTCCTGGCATTCACAATGGATGGCGGATTATTTGGCAAAAGTGGCAAGGATATCAGCACGCGGATTCTGATGCGTGAAAACCGGAATGATGATGAGCGTGTTTCATCGAAAAAGCTGACTATACTGAAAAAACTCTTCCCATCAGCTAAGACGCTGGCACCGAGGTATACCTATCTTCAGAAAATGCCTTTCCTGTTGCCTTTTGCCTGGGTACACAGGCTGGTGATTACCAGAAAAGATTGGGAAGTGCATAAGAAACAAGCCCAGTCTATTTTGAATGCTGATGATCAGGAAGTATTGCGTATTAAGAAAATGTATAAGAATCTGGGATTATGATAGAATTTCAGGTAGATTCGATAGCCGGAAGGTATTACGTAAAGTACAACAAAGCTCTTTGATGGGGTAAAGGTCGGCGATGAAGGGATTAGCATATGGCAGATGACAATAATATGAGTATAAATAATATACGTACAGAAGCCTATGCGGCCTATGTGAATAAGGATACTATTCGTTCACACAGTACATCCGGTGGTTTGTTTACGCTTCTTGCGGAGCGGACGATTTCTGCCGGTGGTGTGGTGTATGGTGCAGCTTTTGATGAGGATTTACATGTGGTGCATACACCGGTTCGTTCTCTGGATGAGCTAGATCGCTTACGCAGAGCCAAATATGCACCGAGTAGAATGGGGAATACCTTTGCGGAGGTGAAGGCTCTTCTGGAACAGGGAACGCCGGTACTTTTTTCCGGAACCCCCTGCCAGGTGGCGGGACTACATCATTATCTGAAGCTGGATGCACCCACCCTAGAGAGCATGAAGTCGAGCGAAGGTATGGAAGAGCTTTCTGCGGCATCTGAGCAGATGTGCACCGACGAAAAAGTGAAGAGTCATAAATCAGATAATGAGGTAGGAGCTATATCAATCAACTGGGATAGAGATAAACTGATCCTGATGGATCTGGTTTGCCATGGCGTGCCGACAGAGAAGGCCTGGGAGAGTTATCTGAAGTTCCGGCAGCAGGAGGATCAGCAGGAGACTCTTGCTTCGGAGGTGAATTTCCGCTCTAAGTCGACTGGTTGGGGGCAGTATTCTGTTTCGATGAAATATCCTTCCGGATATGAGTATTCCTGTAAGAGTCATTACGATTCCTATATGATTGCTTTTGTCGGAAATATGATTCTTCGACCGGCTTGTAATAAATGTCAATTCAAAGGTGTAGAACGATGCAGTGATTTTACTTTGGGGGATTTCTGGGGTGTTTGGGACCTGAAGCCGGAAATGAATGATGATAAAGGCATTTCGACTGTTTTAGTTCATTCTGAGAAGGGAAAGAGAATCTGGCAGGAGCTGTGTAAAAAGGTAATTTCAGAGCCGTTGACCTTGGAGGAGTCTTATCATTTGAATCCATCTATGATAGAGGCTTCGGCGGTTCATCCAATGCGAGATGAGTTGCTTTCAAGGATCGAGACAGAGGGCTTTGCTCCTGTAGAAGCTGAGGCGGCGAAGATTCGTAAGGAACGAATGGAGCACGATGCAGCGGTGGAGAAGGCGAATCGATCATTGATCAGGAGAGTGAAACGTAAGGTGAAACGAATTCTGTATTCATGAGCGAAAAATGGTATCCTGATAAGAGTTATGTCAAGCACTATTGAGATAGACTAAAGTGTAGTGGTGGTTGAAGTATAGCCATTGAAATGTAGCGAGGGAAATTATTTTGAAAAGGATTATCCGTATGGCAGGCAGAGTTATTCTGGGACTTTTGCTTGCCATTACTGTTTTTGTGATATTTGAATTAATAATCTCTAAATATTGGCTCACGACGTCGCATTATGAAATTTCGACTGATTGTGTGAGCCAGTCTATTCGCATTGTGCAGCTATCAGATTTGCATAATTCGAAGTTTGGAAAAGATAATAAACGACTGGTGGAGAAGGTTCGTAAAGAAGAGCCGGATCTGATTCTAATCACGGGAGATCTTTTGAATGCGAAGACAGATGAGGGGACGGAAATAGCAGAGAACTTAATCCGTTCGTTGAAGGATGTGGCACCGGTTTATGTTTCTTATGGTAATCATGAGAAGGATTTTGAGGAGAAGAGCGGACAGGACTTGACGCAGGTATTTACGGCGGCTGGCGCGACGGTTTTAGAAAGGTCATATGTAGATATCGAGATAAATGGGCAACCGATTCGCCTGGGCGGTATCTATGGATATTGCCAGACCTTCAAATATGCGCAGGAAAACAAGCGCGAGGATGAGTCGGCATTTCTGCTGGATTTCCAGAATACGGAACGATATACAATCCTGATGGCACATATGCCGATCTGCTGGCTGGAAGGCGGAAGTCTTTGCGACTGGGATGTGGATTTGGTTTTCAGTGGTCATACCCATGGCGGACAGGTGCGAATTCCGGGAAAAGGTGGTCTTTGGGCGCCGGATCAGGGATGGTTTCCGGGGAAATTGGAAGGTGTATATACTACGACCGAGCAGGAGTGGCAGGAAACAAAACAGGCTATGTATGATTACGGTAATCCAAGCCGCGTAGATAACAGTTACTATGAACAGGAACGTGTCTACAAGCCTTCCTATCTGGTTTTATCCAGAGGATTGGGTAGTACCGAGAAAATTCCACGATTTAACAATGTGCCGGAGATCGTGGTGACGGATGTGGTACCGGATGTATATTCCGTCAACTAAAAGCAGACTGCACGGCGTTTTAGTGCATGCATTCCGCTCATCCGGTGCATACCTTCCGGCATGGTGAGCACCATGGTCCCGGAAAGGTTTGCCCATCTCCTAATAGGAAGTTGCAAAAATAAAAAACCTTGCGGTTTTGCAGCAAGGTTTTCTAAATAGGATATATTGTCCATAGAGATTTTTCCGGCTGAAAAAATCGGAGATACAGATTTTCAGTCTCGACGGAATATATCGCGGGTGTATACTTTGTCTGCCACATCATCCAGGCAGCTGTCATAGCGGTTGCTGATGATGGCGTCTGATTTTTTCTTGAACTCATTTAAATTGCCGATGACCTTGCTGCCGAAGAAGGTTGAACCGGCTGGTAATGTAGGCTCATAAATGATCACGGTAGCACCCTTGGCCTTGATTCGTTTCATGACACCCTGGATGGAAGAATGACGGAAGTTGTCAGAATTACTCTTCATGGTCAGTCGATAGACACCGACGATGACTTCTTTTTCTCTGTTAATATCCCAGACACTGTTAGCGTCATAGGCACCGGCGATCTCCAGCACACGATTGGCGATAAAATCTTTTCTGGTACGGTTGGAGTCTACGATAGCTGCGATCATATTCTGGGGAACATCGGCAAAGTTTGCCAGCAGCTGCTTGGTATCTTTCGGCAGACAGTAGCCGCCATAGCCGAAGGATGGGTTGTTATAGTGGGTTCCGATTCGCGGATCCAGGCAGACGCCGTTGATGATCTGCTGTGTATTCAGGCCTTTGGTTTCGGCATAGGTATCCAATTCATTGAAATAGGATACGCGAAGGGCCAGGTAAGTGTTGGCGAAGAGCTTTACAGCTTCGGCTTCGGTAAAGCCCATGAAGAGGGTTTCGATGTCTTCTTTTAAAGCTGCCTGCTGTAATAGTTCGGCGAAAATATGTGCTTTCTCTTCACTATCCTCATCGCAGCTGACGATGATACGAGACGGATAGAGATTGTCATAGAGTGCCTTGGACTCACGCAGGAATTCCGGGCTAAAAATAATATTTTTCGTCTGGTATTTTTCACGGATGCTGCGGGTATAGCCGACCGGAATGGTGGATTTGATGACCATCATAGCAGAAGGATTGACTTTCATAACGGTTTGAATAACGGTTTCTACTGCAGAACAGTCGAAGAAGTTTTTCTTACCGTCATAATTGGTCGGTGCGGCAATGATGACAAAATCTGCTTCTGCATAGGCAGTTTCGCCATCGAGAGTAGCTGTGAGATCCAGGTCTTTTTCAGACAGATATTTTTCAATGTATTCATCGGCAATCGGAGAGCGGCGCGCATTGATCAGGTCGACTTTTTCAGGAATAATGTCAACTGCTGTCACCTGATTATGCTGGGCCAGAAGGGTAGCGATGGACAGACCTACGTAGCCGGTGCCGGCTACAGCGATTTTATATTTTTTCTCGAAGGATGCTGCTTTAACTGTACCTTTCTTTTCTTCTACGAATACATCGGTGATATCGAAATCCAATACCTCGGCAAGCTTCTGCAGCTGATCGATGGAAGGAACGTAGCTTTCACGCTCTATACGGCCGATCATTGCACGATTGATGCCGGTTTTCTGTGCCAGCTCATTCTGAGTCATACCGAAACCTTTACGTTTGGAAGATATGAGCTCTGTTAAAATTTTAGTGGAGAGTTTTTTCATTATAATAAATACCTCATAGAGTAAATTTGCTTCATGACCATAAAGATGATAACAAAAATATCATATGCGGTCAATGCGAATCATGATACAAATCAAAAAGATACTAAAAATAACATGGAACGGGGGACGGTCCTTTGTCCCTACTTTGTCCCCGGCGGGATGCGTGAGAACGGTATTGCTGTCCCGGAAAAATGTCCGGTTTTGCGGGAGTATATGTGGCTGATTAATTTTATCAGAGACAAGGCTTTAGTAAATGGGATTGAAATGGCGGTAAAGCAGGCAGTGAAGGGAATTCCGGAAGGGTTTTCAATCCGGGATTTCTGTGAAAATGAAAAAAGCAAACATGACATATAGGAGACCTTGGTTGAATATGTATGAAAAAGAATAGAAACATGAGTATGAGCCATAAGCCTTTCAGAAGAAAAGTTTCCAAATGCACGGGCAGGAGATGGAATTTTCTGATAATCCTTCTCCTGACAGCCATCCTGCTGCTTTGCTGTGGTATCGGTTTGCAGGCTGTGCAGATGGATTTATCTGAACAAATATATTTTTGCGTGGGGCATGATGGTCAGACGGATAGGATTTCCCTCTGGGAAGCCCAGGGTGATGATGGGGAGCCTTCGTCTTCCTATTATCTCTTTCTGCCGTCCTATGCGGATTTGTCTGATGTGACCATCGAGACGGTCAATCATAAAGCGGTGTCGATCGGAGAGCAGACATTGCAGAGCGGGCAGAAGCTTTCGGGATTGACAGAGCAGAAGACTTATTCCCTGCGTTATGGCCGGGCGGCAGGCGCTTTTACGATCATCAGGTCTGCGGATACAGCGTCTGTTTTTATTGACACAAAGGATGATTCCCTGGACAAGCTGAATGCAGATAAGGCAAATACAGCGAAGGTTAATGTAGATGTCTACAGCGCGGAAGGGAATATTATTTATCAATCGGACCGGGATTATACGGTCAAATTTCATGGCAGGGGAAATGCCACATGGCAATGTGAGAAGAAGCCTTACCGGATCGTTTTCCCGGACGAGGTAGATCTTTTGGACACAGGTGCCTCCCGGAAGTGGAATTTGCTGGCAAATGCTTATGATGAAACCCAGATGCGGAACAAGCTGGCCTATGATTTTGCCGGTCAGACAAATATGCCCTGGGAAGCTTCTTCCGGATATATCGATCTTTACGTAGATGATATCTATCAGGGCATGTATCAGCTGACCGAGGCCATAGAAGTATTGGAGACCAGATTGAATATACCGGAGGATGACATTTTATTCCTGACCAATTATGAGAATCATTGGGACGCTGATTCCATCGGATTTTATACGGATGGCGGCAAATGCATTCAGCTGGAGGATTCTTTTGCGCCGACAGAGGAGAAGGCCGATCTGCTGAAGGAGAAGCTAAATGCGCTGGAGGAGGCGATTGCCCGGCAAGATGCTTCGCTGGAGGATATGATCGACCTGGATTCCTGGGTAGATATGTATCTGCTATACGAAATATTTTTGAACGGGGAGATGGAGCTGAACAGTACCTACTTCTGGTGGGATATTGCAGGGGACGGACGCATTCATGCGGGACCGGTGTGGGATTTTGACCTGTCTCTGGGCAATGATAATTCGGTATGGACGACGGTATATAGTGATCCGGAGAAGCTGCTCTATGTCGATGAATACTACAGCTGGTTTCCGGGGCTGCTGGAGATGGATTCCTTCCGGGAGAAGGTGATTTCACGCTACGAGAGTAAGATGCGGCCCATGCTGACACAATTGGTGGAGACGGGCATGACAGAGCTGGAGGATTCAATCCGCAGCGCCAGAGCCATGGACGATATCCGCTGGGAAGGCAAATTAAACAAAGTATCGGAGGATAGTGCGGCCGCGACGGAGCGGATGCGGGAGTTTCTGGAAACGCGTATTCGTTTTCTGGATGCTTACTGGCTGGGAGAAGAGAGCGGCGGTTCCGCGCAGGGCGATAGTTCCGCGCAGGCTGGCGGTTCAGTGCAGGGCGATAGTTCTACGCAGGCCGGCAGTTCCGTGCAGGGTGATAGTTCTACGCAGGTTGGCGGTTCAGTGCAGGGCGATAGTTCCACGCGGGCTGGCAGTTCAGTGCAGGGTGATAGTTCTACGCGGGCTGGCAGTTCAGTGCAGGGCGATAGTTCCACACAGGACGGGAATTCCCTGCAGGCTGGGCAGAAAGATGCGGATCAAGACGGTGCCGGGCAGGACGATGTAGCGCAGAATGATTCGGAAGCTTCCGCCGGGAATGGCTATCTGAAGCTGGCCCGCATCGTTTTACGAAAATACGGAGTTATTTTGGGTTCCTTAGGACTGTTCGGGCTGGCAGGAATTATTTTGGTCCTGCTTGATTGGAAAAGAGGAAAGAAGACCGGAAAGTAGCCGGCTGGGAAAAAGAAAATCGGAAAGCGGTCGGGAAAGAAAGCAGCCGGGATAAAGAAAATCGGAAAGAAGGCAGGGAGTTGATGGTATGTCGGAAGAACGCTATCGTCATGAATTTAAATATTTGATTTCGGAAGGGCAGAAGGAGCTGCTGCGCCTGCGTTTGAAGGGGCTGATGGCGCCGGATCCGCATGCGGGTAAGTCCGGGGTCTATAACATTCGCTCCTTGTATTTCGATGATTATTATAACAGCTGCTACTATGACAACCTGAGCGGCACGGATCCGCGGACAAAATATCGTATTCGGATTTATGATCACAGTGCGGAGCGGATTACTTTGGAACGCAAGCGCAAGGAGCGCAGCATGACTCGCAAGACTTCTGAGCTTATTACGAGAAGTGATTATGAGCAGCTCGTCAGAGGTGAGATCCGGACGGATTTGTCGGCCTTGCCGCCTTTAATGAGGGATATGCAGCTGCAGATCAGAAGCCGCAGGGCTCATCCGGTGATCATAGTAGAGTATGACAGGATACCTTTTGTCTGCAGGAGTGGGAATGTGAGGATCACCCTGGATACCAATATTTCCTCCGCGAGGGATTTTGCCCGCTTTTTTGATGAAAAATTACCCAGGCGGCCGGTGTTGCAGCGGGGTGTTCAGCTGCTGGAGGTCAAGTATGACGAATTTCTGCCGGATCCTATTTATCGGGCTCTGCAGCTTGATAGTCTTACACAGACGGCCTTCTCCAAGTATGCGCTTTGCCGAAGGTATAGCTTATAGATGAACGCCAAAGGCATATGATATGGAAAAATGCCGAAGGTATGCGGTATGGAAAATGCCGAAGGTATGCGATATAGAAAATGCCGAAGGTATGCAGTATGGAAAATGCCGAAGGTATGCGGTATGGAAAATGCTGAAGGTATGCAGTATAGAAGATGCCGAAGGCATACAATATAAAAAATGTGGAAAGGATAGAGTATCGTATGGCAGATATATTTAAAAAATCATTTCTGGAGGGTTATGCCAGCGCAGAGGTTACTTACAGGTCAGTGGCTATCGCTTTACTTGTTACGCTGGTGATCGGTCTGTATATCTTTATGGTTTACCGTGTCCTGACGAGGAAAACATTTTATTCGAAAAATTTTAATATTTCATTGGTTACCATTGCTTTGATCACCGCGGCGATTATCGTTACCATACAATCCAGCGTAGTCGTTTCGCTGGGTATGGTGGGCGCCTTGTCCATTGTCCGTTTTCGAACCGCAATCAAGGATCCCATGGATCTGTCCTTTCTTTTCTGGGCCATCAGCGTCGGCATTATCTGCGGCGCGGGTTATGCCTTTTTCGCAGTATTACTGTCGTTGGCGGTGACCTTTTCCCTGGTTGTACTGGATAAGCTGCCGGTGGCCAAAGCGCCTATGATTCTGATCGTGAATGCTGCTGACCTGGAAGCAGAGGAACGCATTCTGGAAGCAGTGAGCCGCTTTGCGAAATTCTACAATGTCAAGAGTCGAAATCTGACTGCGGCTAGCTTAGACCTGTCCATAGAGCTTCGAACTGACCGGGGCGCAGAACTTGTCAAAGCAGTCATGTCCCAGGAAGGCGTAGAAACAGTATCACTCCTGGAACACGACGGCGAAGTAACATTCTAAGGGACGGGGGACGGTCCTTCCGGGACGAAGGACCGTCCCCCGTTCCTACTGCAGGCGTAATAAGGCCGGTAGTACAAAGATAACCATAATGATTGCCAGAAATGTTCCCCGGGCGAGTAAGAATCCGAGCTGAGCGATTAGCTGATTGGTGCTGATCTGCCAGAGTAGGATACCGGCGACGATCAAAATCGAACCGGAGGTAAAGATTGAGATGGCAGACTGACGCAAACTGGTCAGAATGGCCTCTCGATAAGTCATATCGGTACGATATTCCCCGTAACGGCTGGTCATCAGAATGGCATAGTCCACAGTGGCGCCGAGCAGGATGGAGCTGACTACCAGATAGCCGATGTAGAACAGATGCGCTCCTGTGATATAGGGAATCGTCATATTGATCCAGATGGCGCCCTCAATCCCCAGTGTCAGTATGACAGGTATTCTCAGTTTCCGGAAAGATGCCACAAGGATCAGAAAAATAGCCAGCACCGCGATCAGATTGACCTTCACGCTGTCAGCGGAAATAACCTTCTTCAGGTCATAGGTGGAAACGCTGTTGCCTGCCATGTGATATCCGGATTCGTAATATTTTCCTATGATATCCTTTAAGCGGTCTATGATTTGAAAGGTTTCTTCGCTTTCTTCATCTGCGTCAATCCGCAATATAATCCTGCTGTAATTCTCTGACAGGAGCTGTGAGGTGATCGATTCTGGCAGCATATCGACAGGAATCTGATAGCCCAGCAAGGATGCATAAGAGGTAACGGAACGGACCTCGGGAAGGGTCTCCAGTTCCTCTGCCAGTTCGATTTCTGCAGATGTATCACCGGTCGGCACCATAATGGCGATGGTGTTAGAACGACCGAATACATCTTCGATCTCTTGCCGCTCCTCCATAACCCAGCTGCTCTCCTTATAGCTGTGAGAGGTGCCATAGTAAAAGGCATTTTGATGCTGCAGATAAGCAGAAGGGATCATACAGATGATAAAGAGCAGAGCCAGCGGAATGCGAAGCTTCCAGCAAAATTCCGGTAATTTTCCGACACCGCGGATAATGACCTTGTGTCTGCTTTTCATGATCCATCGGTCAAAGATCAAAATTACACACGGCATGAGGGTAAATGCACAGATCAGGCTGATGAGAACACCCTTAGCGAGAACCAATCCCAGATCCAGGCCAATTCCGTAACGCATAAAGATCAGGGCCACGAAGCCCATGATCGTGGTTAGGGAACTGGAAGAGACTGAGAGAGTCGATTGCTTTAAGGCTTCTGCCATTGCATTTTCGGGAGACAGTTCAGCATCCGTATGCATGCGGATTTCCTTATATCGATGAAGAATAAAAATAAAATAATCAACAGAGACAGCCATCTGCAGAACGCTTGAAGCCGTTTTTGTCACATTGGAAATAGTTCCAAATACGATATTGCTGCCGGAATTCAGTACCACAGCGCAGAACAGACAAAGGACCAGAAGGATCGGCTCCAGCCAGGTGTCCAGGGTCAGCATCAGTACCAGAATTCCGAATAAAACAACCAAGGCCACCACCCGGATAATCTCCCCGGAGCTTTTGGCGGCCACGACCTTGCTGTTGATAAAACTGCCTGACATGGCAGTTTCATGATCAGTCAGTCCCCGGATTTCGTTTGCGAGGTCGATAGTACAGGTATTATCCAGAGTCAAGGAATACAGGGCGCAGCCATCCTCATATTTTCCCTCCAAAAGAGAGGACGGATACATTTCTGCCGGAATCGTACTGTTTGCGCCGGTAACCCAGGAGACAGCTGTCACACCCTCTACCTCTTCGATTTTTTCCTGCAGCCGGACTGCTTCTGCGAAAGAAATATCCTTCACCATCAGTTCTGCATTCGGAATATCACTGCCGAATTCCTCCTCCATCACATGCAAAGCGATCGTCGAATCGCTGTCCTCCGGCAAATAATCTGCCAGGTTATTATCTACATCAACCTGCCGTCCGGCAATGATACAGAGAAGCGACAGGATAAGATAAATGATCAGCACAAAACGGCGATGCTTCAATATTTTTTTGAAAAATTTCTGAAACATAAACTCACTCCTGATTATAATTTCTATTTCAATTATAAAAAGAACGTATCCGGACAGCAATGGTTAAAATCGCCCTTATCACCCTTGTCAGCATTAAAGTTTTCTTTATAACACATCATCTTTTTTAAATTCCCTCAATGAATTGGGTTTGTTACACTATACATGTGTAAATATTTTTAATGATATGAATTCACGCATGGTTTTACAGATACATGGCAGTACGTTTGCAGTACTTGCTATGCGTGTTTTTGGATAAGTGATTAGCTTTTAAGGGGGAATTTGATTCATGAAACGTGAATATCGTAAGCCGGTGATGACAGTGGAAGTCTTCCAGGCAGAAGCAACAGTAGCGGATTGCAGCCGAACAATCGTTGTGCCGGAATCAACGTATTATCCATCTCAGACAGTACATTGTGTTATCTCCGGAAGTGAGCCTGTATTTAATAGTACTTCCGGTTGTAGTACATCCGATGTACAGTTTGTATGGTATGGCGGACAGTATTATGCTATCTGGAAAGCAGGATTGAACGGAACAGTCAGTGGAGATTTGAATGATTTGTACCCAATCCTTGATGCTGCAGGTGTAAGCTATGGTCAGTATGGTTCTGCAGGTTCCTCTGGTTCCGGTCGTGGTCAGACAACACTTTATTGGCATGCAGGTCCTGTTTCTTCTGACATCATTCCTGCTGAGTATGGATTCAGCGCTTGATTTAAGTGTATAAGCCGGAAGTTCTGAAAATATGATATATGAATTGAAATCTAAGAGACTCATGGATGCTGTGAGTCTCTTATTTTCGTTGTCATGTGTCCGAAGGGAACTGTCGGCGGCAGCTTCTGTGGGTGAAAAATTATCGTAATCAAAGCTTTTACGTAAGGATGTATTTCCAGCGGAGTTTTTGCGGAAGGATGTATTTTTGACGGAGCTTTTGCGTAAGGATGTATTTCCGGCGAAGCATTTGCGGAGGAATGTATTTCCGGCGGAGCTTTTGTGGAAGGATGTATTTTTGACGAAGCTTTTACGGGATGTTTTATTCGGATTTCGGAGGGCGTGGATGAAGAAGCTTTTGGATGGGTTTGATCCCCGGCATGTTTTTCTGTGGCTTGCTTCCGTGGAGTATGAATTGCATAGTGATCTGGATCTGTACTGGCGGGAAGAGGATGTGCAGTTTTTGCGAAAGACTCCGGCCGGAGAGGATACGCAGTGTTTGCGAAAGGTTTCAGCCGGAGATGGTGTGCAGTGTTTGCAAAAGGACTCTGCCGGGGAGGATGCGCAGTGTTTGCGAAAGGTTTCAGCCGGGGAGGATGCGCAGTGTTTGCGAAAGGTTTCAGCCAGGGAGGATGCGCAGTGTTTGCAAAAGGTTTCAGCCGGGGAGAGTGCGCTGCAGTTTTCGGGGCTTGCCTATCGGGTGCGTGTTTTTTTGCATGCGGTGGAGGCGCTGCCCTTTGCAGAGGAGAATGTGATTTACCGGAATGAGAAGCTGACGGTTTGGAAGGCCGGTGGCAAAGAATATCGTGGCTTTTATGCGCAGTTTTTGAAGCCTGATTCGCCGCTGTATGCGCAGACTTGTTTTTCAAAGGTTTCGCCGGAAGAAGCCAGGCTGGACATTTATTATTTGCCGGAGCGGGTGCACTGGGAGAATCCGAACGTCAATGTCTGGAATTTTCTGCATATAGAGCAGGTGCTGCTGGAGGTTGGCGCGGTGGTGCTGCATTGCTGCTATACGAAGTATCAGGGGCAGGCGATTCTTTTTTCGGCGCCGAGCGGGACGGGAAAAACGACACAGGGCATGCTCTGGAAGAAATATTTTGGCAGCGATATTATTAATGGTGACAAAGCGATTCTGATGCCGGTGGATGGTCGCTGGTATGCTTTTGGACATCCTTATCACGGCAGTGCGCGGGAATGCCTTAATGAGGCTTATCCGGTCAAATGTATTTCTGTCGTGCGGCAGTCGCCGCGGGATCAGGTGATAAAGGAGAGTCCCATGCGGATCGTGAAGGACCTTTATAGTGAGATGACGGTCAATCATTGGGATGCGGAGGCAGTGAACGCGGCGCTTGCTTTGGCAATGGATCTGGCGGCAAAGTTGCCGGTGGTGAAGCAGTTTTGCACGATGAAAGAGGATGCACCGAAGACCTTGCATAAATATATGGAGTTTTTCTAATGGAGTTATATGATATAAGCAGTCCTGTGGAATATAAGCTGGCTGCTATCTGCCAGATGAACAAAATACCTATGGGCGGTACTCTGGAGCTTTTGCCACTTTGCAATATGCATTGCAGCATGTGCTATATCCGGCAGTCGCCGGAGGAGATGGCGCAGAAGGGACGCATGCTTGGCCTGGAGGAGTGGCTGCGGATCGCGCAGGAGGCGAAGGAGGCCGGTGTGGTTTCCATCCAGCTGACAGGCGGAGAGCCTTTGCTTTATCCTTGGTTTCGGGAGTTGTATACGGCATTGACGGATATGGGCTTTGTCATTACGATTAATACAAATGGGACTTTGATTAATGAGGAACTGGCGGCCTTTATGGCGGAACGTCCTTGCCGCCGATTGAATATTACTTTGTATGGAAAAGACGATGAGACCTATGCAAGGCTCTGCGGAAATCCGCATGGCTTTTCGCAGGTGATGCAGGCGGTGAAGCTTTTGCGCAAGTATCAAATTCCCTTTCGCTTTAATTTTACGGTGACGCCGGAAAATTTAGGGCAGATGGAAGAGATTGAGGCGATTGCGAAGGCAGAGGGGGCTTTATTGGTGATGAGCTCTCATATTTATCCGCCGATTCGTTGCGAAAATGATTCTTTTCACAGGATTTCGCCTGCGCAGTCGGCGCGAGCTGCCATTGATCATTATATCGCGCTGAATCCACAGGCGGATATAAAAAAGGTGGCGAGGCATACATTGAAGCAGCTGGAGCACCCGAACAAGTCTTGTATTTCTGAGGGCCTTGGTTGTCGTGCCGGGCTTTGCGCTTTTTGGATGAGCTGGAATGGGGATTTGCTTCCCTGCGGCATGTTTGAGGAGCCAAAGATCAGTCTGCTGGAGCATTCCTTCGGCGAGGCTTGGGCCTATATTGTGGAGGAAACCAAAAAGCTGCGGATTTATGATGGTTGTTTTACCTGTGAGAAGCGGAACATTTGTAACGTCTGCGCAGCAGGCTGCCTGACCGAATCCGGCGGCGACATGACGAAAAAACCGGAGTATATTTGCAGGCGCACCGAAGCCTACGAACAACTCCTACACCAACTAGGGACGGGGGACGGACCCTTGTCCCGGAAAAGTTAGGGACGGGGGACGGACCTTTGTCCCAGAAAGTTGAGGGACGGGGGACGGACCTTTGTCCCAGAAAGTTGAGAGGGACGGGGGACGGACCTTTGTTCCGGAAAGTTGAGAGGGACGGGGGACGGACCTTTGTTCCGGAAAGTTGAGAGGGACGGGGGACGGACCTTTGTCTCTGAAAAGTTGAGGGCGAGGGTATGACCCCTGTCTGTGAAAATCCGGGGGGATTTATATGAATGATCGACAGTTGCGTTCTTTTGTGAAGGCGGCAGAATTGAAGAGTTTTTCGAAGGCGGCAGCAGTGTCTTTTATCACGGCGCCGGCCATGATCAACCAAATTAATCTTTTGGAAAAGGATATTCAGGTGGCATTGTTTGAGCGAGGTCCGCAGGGTATTCAGCTGACACCGCAAGGTGAAATTTTTTATAATGCTGCGGTGGAGATGTTGCGGATTTATGATGAAGCCCTTTCCAAATGTCATGAGAAGGAAGAAAAAAATAAGCTGATTTTGAAAATTGGGGGGGGTAAACCTACGCACATCAGTTCACCTTGTGCATTATGCAAATGATTTCATGCGGGCGCATGAGAACGTGAAAATTGTTTTTCAGGATTTTCCGATGGAAGAAAAGATGCGGGCGCTTCTGGCAGAGGAGCTGCAGCTCTGTGCGACGGCGGAACCGGTGGCTATTTTCCAAAAGGAGATGCTTTATACGCCGATGATGCAGGATAACTACTGCTTCATCGTGAACCGAAATCATCCTTTGGCGGCGAAGGATTTCATTACGCTGGATGATTTGGAAGGCTACTCGATGGTTTGTGATCGGCGGAATTATCGTAAGGAGGATTCGGCGGTTACCTTTGCCAAATATGCTGACAGGATTCGCTTTACAGAGAAGGAGATTGATGATTTTACGATTGTGAATAGCGCGATGCAAGGTGATGTGGTGATTCGCTATCGCATCTGGGCAGATCACATTGACAATCCGCTGTTAAAAATTTTGCATTCAGATATACCTGCGGGTACGATTGGTTTCATGCGAAAGAAAGATGCGCACCCGATGGTAGAGAATTTCATCAGTAACTATGTAGAATACTATCGTAAATTACAGGAATCGTAAACGCGAACGGGGGACGGACCCTTGTCCCACGGTTAGAGTTGAGAGGGACGGGGGACGGACCCTTGTTCCACGGTTGGAGTTGTGAGGGACGGGGGACGGACCCTTGTTCCACGGTTGGAGTTGTGAGGGACGAAGGACCGTCCCCCGTTCTTGGAGGTGTTTTGGATATGAAATATAAGGCTATGCAGGGGTTTGTGAAGAGAAATATCGCCGGTGAGATTTTGCTGGTGCCGGTGGGTGCGACGACGAGAGATTTTAACGGCATGATCATGCTCAATGATACAGGTGAGTATCTTTGGGAATTGTTATCTGAGGCGAGAAGCCGCGAGGAGCTTGTAACAGAGATGGAGAAGGAATTCGAAGCCACTGTCGAAGAAATCGGCGCAGACGTAGATGAATTCCTGGAGATGGGCATGGAGAAGAAAGTGATCTTTTGCGAAGGGTAAAAAATTGCATGCAGGCATTCATTTTTGATTTGGAAAAGTGAAGAATAAGGAATTAGAATAAGGCAATCTGAAGGGCAGTGATTCGATGCCCAACCTTATGATGCAAAAAAATACCCTCCTTACCGATTGCCCGGTAAAGAGGGTAGGGACAAAGGACCGTCCCCCGTTCCTAGGGACAAAGGACCGTCCCCTGTCCCGTGTAGATTAGAACTCTTCATAGTCGTCTTCAAAATCGAAGAAAGAGTCATAAAGGTAATGTGTCTCACCACATTTGTCACATGTGCAGGATGTGAAAGGATTCCACTGTCCGGAAATATGTCCTCCACAGTTATAATGAATTCCGTTATTGTAGCAAGTTGCTTTTCCTGGTGTCTCAGAGATATCAGAACCTCCGTTAGCCATCATCATTTCTCTCTCATTTAATTCTGTACGTGTTGTTGTCATTTTTGTTTTCTCCTTTTCGTATTGAATGTTAATGTTGTTGTTTTGCTTTTTTATTTGTTTTTGTTTAAGATGTTGTTTGTTTTGCTTTTTTATTTGTTTTTGTTTAAGATGTTGTTTGCTTTGCCTTCTTATTTGTTTTTTATTTGAGTTCTTGCTCTTTTTTGAAGGACTTCCTCTGGTATTTAGCAGTCATCTTCAATGTCGAATTTGAAGAAAGAGTTGTAAAGGTAATGAGTTTCACCACATTTGTCGCATGTGCAGGATGTGAAAGGATTCCACTCTCCGGAAATATGTCCGCCACAACCGTAGTGAATATTGTTATGATAGCAGCACTCTTCCTCCCATGTGTCGAATACATAGCGGCCGCCGTTAGCCATCATCATTTCTTTCTCATTTAATTCTGTACGTGTCATTTTCATTTTGTTTTCTCCTTTTTGTATTGATTTTTAATGTTGTTTGTTTTGCTTTCTTAATTGATGTTTTTGTGTTGTTTTGTTTTCGAAGGACTTGTGTTCCTTTCGATGATGTAATAATACAGCTACAACCATAAGGGAGAATGGGAAAGGGATTAAGCTTACCTATAAGAGAATTAAGCTAACGTGGAGAAGGCTTAAGGAATGGTGGAAGAAGCTAAAGATAAGCTTTCGCATTCGATTATTAGAAAACGCTCATTGAAGCCATTTGGGGATAAGGATCAAATTGGGCGAAAAATAAGGGGCGTTATTTAAAAGTGAAAGATAAAAGTGAAAATAAAAAAGTCATTTGGGCGTTTGGGCAGGGTACTACATGCCAGGCAGGCATTCCCTAAAATTGTGGTAAATGCCCTTTTTATTTCTCGGTTTCAGATGTGTTTTATCCGCAGGGTCAGGCATATAATCCTAATCATCGAAAGGAAATATTTCTGGATGGACAGGAAAAACAAAGCACAAAAGCTGGCCATCTAAGCAGGAATTATCCTGAGCGGTTTTTCTGAAATGAAAGGGGAAAATACAATGAATGATAAATATAAAAATGTAAAGAAAACAGTTAGGATGATCTTTTTGGCAGGCATGCTGCTTGTGGCAGGTTTTGTTGCCGGCATGTGTTACGAAGGTACAATGAGCGACCAAGAAGTAAAAGAGCAGACAGAAATTCCGGCAGGGGATGAAATTCTCACGGAAGAGGACGTTGTGCTCGTGGCAGATGAGAGTACAGAAGCACTGACAGAGAACAGCAGCACATATCATCCTTCCATCTGGTTATATGCAATGTAAACAATATTTGTTTCCTCCTATACAGGGCGCCGGTACAAGAAAAATGTACCGGCGCTTTTTCACGTTCAAAATAGGAACGGGGGACGGACCCTTGTCCCAGAGTGGGACAAAGGACCGTCCCCCGTTCCTGGGACAAGGGTTCGTCCGCGAAGTTTTTTGAAGTGGGACAAGGGTCCGTCCCCCGTTCCTTCCTCGTTCGGCCCTCCAGAGTGGGACAAAGGACCGTCCCCCGTTCCTTACTGTATTAGTTGGTCTTGGATGCCTTGGGCGAGAAATTCATCCAGGTCGGCGCTGATTTCTGCTGCATCGCCGGAGAATTCTTTCAGCATTTCCGCCAGGAGTTCTTCCCGCGTATGCGGCGTTTTCAGCAAATCCCAGAGATAGTCGCCGCTTTCGTTTAAGACGATCATCCCATTAAAATCCTGGGAAGTTTTGCCCACAGGAACGAGCAGAATCTCGCCTGCGATTTTTCTTTTAATAAAGCCTTCTTTTGCCTGATATGTAGTAGCCATATTGCCATATCCTTTCCTTAAATTGTAGTTCCGCAGATGCACTGAGATGTTTTTGTGTAACCGAAAATAAATATACGGTCCAAAAATGTATTTCTAAAAGTGACCGCCAATTTTTTACTAAAATCGTCGAACCAGCTTTAATTCTCCAAGAAACTGTGAAAGTTCGACATCTGATAGCTTCTTGCCCTTCTTCGCCAGGCCCTGAATAGCCAAGCCGCTTTCGTGTGTAAGATGCACATATTGCGGAGACGGAATGAAAACCGCCTCTTTACATAGCTTCATATATTCCAGATTAAATATATAATCCTCTTCATAGGAGATATTTTCATCAAATCGAACATGCTCCAGAAAATCCTTGCGATATATTTTGTTCCAGACATAAGCAAAAACAATAATTCGCTCACATTCATTCAGAGGAATGTGATCATAATCAGGAAAGTCCTCATGAATGGTCAGCTTACGATGTGCATCCTCATTACCTGTCCAAACATTGGTCATGACAAGCGCATCGGGCTGCGCAAGTATTTTGTTATAAAGGCTGGATGCCCAGGTACTTTCCGGATAATCATCGCTATCTACAAATAAAATATAACTGGCTTTGGCATGCTCGATACCCACATTTCTGGCAACTGATACGCCTTGGTTTTCCTGATGGATAACCTTAATACGCGAATCAAGCGCAGCATAATGATCACAAATATCCGAACTTCCGTCCGTACTGCCATCATCGACCAGGATAAGCTCAAATTCCTGTAAAGCTTGGGAGAGTATCGCATCAATACATCTGGCGAGATAGCTACAGACGTTATAAACCGGAACGATGATGCTGACTTTCGGAAGATTAGCAATATTAGCAATATTATCATTATCGGATAAATTAGTATCCTCTGTCATCGTGCCGATGCTGGCGGTGGTATGATCTGTTTTTAATTCCTCCGATATATTTGTTTCATTTTTCCCAATTCTTCCGTATTCCTTGTCGAGCCGTTCGACCTCAGAAAACAGAAAATTGACCATATGCTTGGTCATCCGGCACTGGTATTCCGGTTTTCCATCCAGCTGACGGCTTTCCGCATAATTGATCGCAGGACAGCTCTGACAGAGATCCCGCATCTTACATTCACTACATTCGCGGCAGACAGAATGGAGCTTATGAGAATCCTCCACCAAACTTTGCCAGCATTCTGCAAAAGATTTTTCTTTTAAGTTATAACTTAATTCCGGCATGGAAAACATGCCGCAGACACGCATCTGTCCGTTCCAGCTGAGCCAAAAATCACTCTTACCGGCATAGCAGACAAAGCCCTCCACATGATTAAAGCGCTGCGGAGCGGCTAATTTGCTTAAAGAATAACGACAGGTGGCCTCATAATCCACGTGTGGGTACTGCAGATGGTAACAACGAATGGCAGCCTCTGCAGCCTCTTCCGGTTTCATGCGATACTGTTCTTCAGGATTAATTTCTTTACGGCTGGCCGGAAACATATAAGTAGCATAGGAAATCGCCACATCCAGCTCGTTTGCGATTTCTTTCATACGCTCCAGCTGATGCATATTTTCAGGAACAACGCTGACAGAAATGCGGAAATGGAAGCCGGCTTCCTTCATAAGCCGCAAGGTGTTCATGACCTTGCTATATCCATTTTTAAAGCCGCATAATTTTTCATAGGTTTCATTGTCGGTTCCGTAGAGTGTCACATTAAATTGTCGGACACCGTAATTTTTAAAAAATTCAATCCAGGACTCGTCAAAAAGCGTGCCATTGGTATTCAATGTGAGAATGAGTCCTTTTTCTGACATCCAGGCAAAAAGTTTTTTGAATTCGGGGTAAAGAAGCGGTTCACCACCTGTGACCAGCAGGGAATAAAGCCCCATATCGTAGGCCTGATTGATGATTCCGATCCACTCCTCCGCCGATAGGATTTCTCCCTTTTCAACACGTTTATGGTTATTTTGATGTACATAACAGAAACGACAATTCATGTTGCAATCCGGCAGCAGTTCTAAACCGCCGGAAAAAGGTGTAAGCGCTTGCGCACTTTTCTGTCTAAGGTATTTTTCAAATTCATTTCCTGATTCAAAATTATCCATCTGCGGTCTCCCTTCTTAATAAGGATAAGGAAATCATGATATCATTTTGCTTATTAACAAAAAGTTTCCGGCTGTTGCGTCAGCTATTGTCTTGCAGTTTTATAGAAATCAGTCAAAAAGTGCCGCTTTCAGAACGTGATAGGCACTATCCTTCATAGTACAGTTCAGCTGCAGCATTTTTTCTGATTTTGCCAGATCCTGGATCAGGTCAAGCGCCTTTTCTGCGTCACCCGCCTGGGATGAACATATGGTAATTTGATCATAAAGAATCATGACCTTTTCCATCAGAGAAAGTTCATTGACAGAGTCCCGGTCTGCTCTTGAAACCGCCACAATTCCGGCAATCGGCGCAGAAAGCTGCTCACATCGTGTGGAGGTTCCGCTGATTGGAATGCCACAGGCCATCCAACCGTTCGAAGTTCGTAATAAAACGGTCCTGTCCCCGTTTAAATCCTGTATTGCGGAATCATTCCGATGCCATATATCTGTCTGGGTAGTCTTACCTGTTTCGCTTGGCGCGGTAAAAAGTATAGCCTTTTTGTCACAGATGATGCTGGCAGAATGAAGAATCAATGCATTATGCTGCAGAAGGACACGCTCCATATGCATATAAGACCAGGGGCGGAAGGTGCTCATATGAATATTCCAGGCAGAATTTTTGATCAGGATAAGTATCTTTTTTCCGTCCCATTCGCTTCGAAATGCATTGGGGCATGTATCAAAAAAGTCATATAATCGGATTTCTTTATCCTTAAGCTGCCATATCCTGCAAGATTCTTCTTCTGTATACTCGCCCTCCGGAAGTTCAATGTCCGGAAGCAAAGAAATCTCGATAGGGATTTCATAAATGATCGGCATAATCGGAACAATGAATTTCTTTTCTGCTTCATATGACTCCAGTGGGATATCACTGTGGACAATAAAACGTGTTTGTGCGATATAGTAATTTCTAATCATATCCTTCTTCTCTGGTAATTAAATAGGCATCATAAATTAATTGAATGACTAATTGAATGCTGTTAATAGGAAAAAGCAAAAGCGACAGGTGCATATTTACAGAATAAAATAAAATTAAAAATAGCCGCCGCTATAATGCGACGGCCATAATGGTTCGATCATAAGTATCATATTTTAGATGAAATCAGCTGGTAGAATTCATCTCTTTATAAGTTTCCTCTGAAATATATCCGGCATGATATCCAGATTGACCGGAAATGTTCCAACCAACTGCTGCACCCATAGCACTAAGTATAGCTGTTTGCTCCGCTGACGGCCGACCTTGAATGCTGCCATTATACCAAACATAAATATACTGACCATCATAAATTCCGGTAGCACCTAAACCGACGCTTCCACATGTACCTTGGGTAAAAGTAGTTTCACTACCATTAATAATACAATTAACGGTCTGCTGAGGAATTGTTACATGTTCTTCCTCATAGCAACCTGTTGCTACTGCGTTTTTCGCAGTGAATCTTTCCAAACGCATAATCGGCTTTGTATAAGCTCTCATTTCGATTTCCCCCTTAGTAGTGCGTAACTAGAATGTGGATTATCCTAAATCTCCCCATCACATATCCAAAACACTTGCCGAAACCCCTCTGTGCAAATCATCTATATGAATCATGGGAGATAAATCTTCATTTATCATAATTTCATTTTTATTTTAAACGGTACAGTCACGTAAGTCAACCCACAAAAACTACAAATTCTTCAAAAGTTTGAAATGTTTCTGACACGAAACGCATAAACATTTTTCAATCCATTTCATCGAAAAAGCTAGATTTCATAGGCTTTCCTATTGACTCTCATAATTTACCACAGTTTCTCAAAGCAAACAATGGAAAAATTTGATGTCAATCAATGTTTTTCAAAAAAATCTGGGACGGGGGACGGTCCTTCGTTCCGGCTCGAACCCTGTCTGAGTGTCCGACGCGGTTATTGAATTTCTCAGATATATTGCTATAAACTATGGGAAACAAATCTTTTTATCATAGCGTTTTTGGTCACAGCATTTTTAGCAATCTAATTGAGCCAAATCTATATTTATGTTAATATGAAGGAGAACATACATGTCAAATTATGGAATTAATCGAAAGTACAAGGATCGCCTTTTCACTTTTATTTTTGGGCGTGAAGAGAATAAAGCCTGGACACTCAGCCTTTACAATGCGGTCAACCATACAAACTATAGCAACCCGGAGCTGATACAGATCAATACGATAGAAGATGTTTTGTACATGGGCATGCATAACGATGTATCGTTCATCACTGACATGCAGATGAATATGTATGAACAGCAGTCGTCCTTCAACCCCAATATGCCGTTGCGGATGTTGCAGTATGCAGCCGGTTTGTATGAGAAGTATCTGAAGCAGAATAAGCTGAACAAATACAGTTCCAAACTTCTGGAATTGCCGGCACCACGGCTGGTGGTCTTTTATAACGGCCGCGGAGAGCTGGAGGATGAAACGATCCTCCGACTTTCTGATTCCTATCCGGAACGTGCCCATGAAAATATTGACAAAAATCATATTGACAGAAGTGTTATTGACAGAAATGATATTTGCACAGGAGATATAGAAGTTATCGTCCACATGATCAATATCAATGCCGGACATAGTGTGTCCATTCTTGAGAAATGTCCCGTCTTACGGGAATATATGTGGCTGATTGATTTTATCAGGGATAATGCCCCGGAGTATGGGATTGAAACGGCGGTAAATCAGTCGCTGGCGGAAATGCCGGAGGGATTTATGATTCGGGACTTTTTAGCAGCCCATAAAGCGGAGGTGGTTGAGATGTTATTAACCGAATATGATGTAGAAGAAACAATGGAAATGTTTAAACGAGATGCTAAGGAAGAAGGACGGGTCGAAGGGCGGCTCGAGGGATTTTCTGAAGGCAAATTAAAAACACTACTCGAACTTATGAATAGTGGGATAATTTCTGTATCGGATGCTGCCGATCATCTGAAAATTTCGAAAGAAGAATTTCTGCAACGCATTCATACATTGAATCAGTAACGGGACAGGGGACGTTCCTTTGTCCCGGTTCAAATTTTAGGGACGGGGGACGGTCCTTCGTCCCAGCTCAGATTCGGGACAGGGGTCCGTCCCCCGTTCTCACACAAACATGGACAATGGGCCGTTCCCTGTCTATGTTATATAACTTATCCTAAAAATCTCATTCAAGGACTACATATTTATCCGAGATATTTCCGATGCGCCTCTTTTACATTGTGCTGGTTGACCATAGCGTAATGCATGGTCGTATCAATCCGCACATGTCCCAGCAGCGTCTGCACCTGCTCCACCGGCATGCCTTTGTCAATGGCCATTGTCGCCAGCGTCCGCCGGAATTTATGTGGATGCACATCAGCCAGCCCGCATTTCTTTCCGATTCTATGCAAGCATTTTTCCACACCGTTAATAGTCAGCCTGTTATGTGGCTCCCGCGCGGATACAAACAGCGCCTCTTCCGTATCCTCTCTTTGGGTCAAATACGCTTCCAGATGCAGCTTTGTTTTTGCGTCGAAGTACACTTCCCGCTCTTTGTTTCCTTTTCCAAACACAATACATGAACGCTCTGAAAAGTTGATGTCCTTTCGGTTCAAAAGCACCAGCTCCCCGACACGCACCCCTGTCGATGCCAAAAATTCGATCATCGCCAGGTCTCTCATGCTATGGCACACATTGCGCATTCGCTCCAAATGTTCATCGGTAAAAGCTTCTTTAATCACCTGATCTGATTTGACCTTATGAATACGCCGCGCCGGACTCTTCGTGATATAATCCTCATCCTCCAGCCAGGAAAAAAATCCGGAAATAATGCGCCGCACATTATCGATGGTCACCTTGCTCACCCGATTCTGTTGCTGGTATGTGGACAAATATTCTCTTATATCTGCGGTGCTTAGTTCCATAGCCGGCTTCTCAACCGCCTGAAACATTTTGTCCAAAATCAACCGGTATTGCCGCAGAGTCTTCTCGGAACAGCCTTCGATTCGCTTCGCCGCCAAATACATTTCCAAAGCCTGGCAGTTCTGTCGGTAAATCTGCGGATCTATGGGCTTATGGTGTTTGAATGCGTCAGCATTTTCCGCGCCGGCATAACCGGCTTTCGTCGCATGAACACCATCCGTATCAAGCATATCCTCCAAAATCCCATCCAATAAAGCTAAAGACTTCTCAATCTCCTCTTCTCTCAGAACCCCCTGACAATCTGCCGCAAACCTCACCAAAATCTCTTCCTTCAATTCACAACACCCCATAAAAACACCTCCTAAGGACAGGGGACGGTCCTTTGTCCCAATCGCGAACGGGGGACGGTCCTTTGTCCCACTTCAAAGGGGGAACGGGGGACGGTCCTTTGTCCCACTTCAAATGCACGGACGGGGGACGGCCCCTGTCCTGATTCAGAATAAAAGATTTGAAACAGGGACAGATGATAAAAACAAATATTTACAAAAATTCTCCTTCGTCGGCATATCAAGACAACGTTTTGAAACAAAAACAGGCAGATAAATACGGAGTTACCCGCCGGAACGGCACCGGAACGGGGGACGGTCCTTTGTCCCACTTCAAATGCACGGACGGGGGGACGGACCTTTGTCCCAAGTCCGGGCGTGAACGGATGAATTGGGACAAGGGTCCGTCCCCCGTTCCTACCACAAATGGCATCAATGAGCGTTTTCTAATAATCGAATGTGAAAGCTTGTCTTTAGCTTTCTCCACCTTTCCTTAAGCCTTCTCCACGTTAGCTTAATCCTCTTATAGGTAAGCTTAATCCCTTTCCCATTCTCCCTTATGGTTGTCACTGTATTATTACATCATCGAAAGGAACACAAGTCCTTCGAAAAATAAAACAACACAAAAACATCAATCAAGAAAGCAAAACAAACAACATTAAAATTCAATATGAAAAGGAGAAAACAAAAAATGAAAATGACACGTACAGAATTAAATGAGAGAGAAATGATGATGGCTAACGGCGGTTGTGATGACTATGTCGAAACAGAAGAATCTATTTGCCACAGAACGGGGATCCATTACGGCTGTGGCGGACATATTTCCGGCAAAATGAACCCTTTCGTATCCTGCACATGCGATAAATGCGGTGAAACACATTACTTTTATGATGATTTCTTCCCATCTGACTGGAGCGGAGACTATGAGGAATTTTAATCCATAAATTCAAATTTCGATTCTGCGAGATTTAACGCCGGATTCAGGTCAGCTTTAGCGAACAAACCAAAACTGCTACAATGATATATACCCTCTTTACTGAGCAAACAGTAAGGAGGGTATTTTTTTGCAGGGACAGGGGACCGTCCCTTGTCCCGATTAAAAAACTTCACGGACAAAGGTTCGTCCCCCGTTCCGGTGTCCTACGCGGTTATTGAATTTCTCATGTATATTGCTATAAACTATAGGAAACAAATCTTTTTATCATAGCATTTACTTACCTGGTCTCAGCAGTCATTTTTAGCTTATCTAATTGAGCCAAATCTATATTTATGTTAATATGAAGGAGAACATACATGTCAAATTACGGAATTAATCGAAAGTACAAGGACCGCCTTTTCACATTCATCTTTGGGCGTGAAGAGAATAAAGCACGGACTATGGAACAGGGGACGGTCCTTTGTCCCGAAAAACGAAGAAACGCATGAGCAGAAATGGATTTCCTCTGCTTTTTATAATTTTTAAAATGCTTTTTTTAATAATTTTGAAAAAAGACCGACCCGGTCATTGAAATTTATTTATGAATAGGTAGTTAATCTGTCAGGTCCCGCTTTGTGCTGCGGGGCCTGATGTTTTATATGACAAAAAATATTTTGTTTTGCTTTCTTTTACTGATTCAGCATACGAATACGCTGTAAAAACTCTTCTGTTGAGATTTTTAGATGATCAGCTGCGTCAGAAGCTGAAATTATTCCTTTATTCATAAGTTCAAGTAAAGTTTTTAATCGGCCTTCAGAAAATCCCTCGGCCAAGCCTTCAGCCCTTCCTTCAGTTCGTCCTTCTTCCTTAGCATCTCGTTTAAACATTTCCATCGTTTCTTCTACATCATATTCGGTTAATAACATCTCAACCACCTCCGCTTTATGGGCTGCTAAAAAGTCCCGAATCATAAATCCCTCCGGCATTTCCGCCAGCGACTGATTTACCGCCGTTTCAATCCCATACTCCGGGGCATTATCCCTGATAAAATCAATCAGCCACATATATTCCCGTAAGACGGGACATTTCTCAAGAATGGACACACTATGTCCGGCATTGATATTGATCATGTGGACGATAACTTCTATATCTCCTGTGCAAATATCATTTCTGTCAATAACACTTCTGTCAATATGATTTTTGTCAATATTTTCATGGGCACGTTCCGGATAGGAATCAGAAAGTCGGAGGATCGTTTCATCCTCCAGCTCTCCGCGGCCGTTATAAAAGACCACCAGCCGTGGTGCCGGCAATTCCAGAAGTTTGGAACTGTATTTATTCAGCTTGTTCTGCTTCAGATACTTCTCATACAAGCCGGCTGCATACTGCAGCATCCGCAGAGGCATGTTTGGATTGAAGGATGACTGCTGTTCATACATATTCATCTGCATGTCAGTAATAAATGATACATCGTTATGCATGCCCATGTACAAAACATCTTCTATCGTATTGATCTGTATCAGCTCTGGGTCGCTATAGTTTGTATGGTTGACCGCATTGTAAAGGCTGAGAGTCCAGGCTTTATTCTCCTCACGCCCAAAGATAAAGGTGAAAAGACGGTCCTTGTATTTCCGATTAATTCCATAATTTGACATGTATGTTCTCCTTTATATTAACATAAATATAGATTTGCCTCAATTAGATAAGCTAAAAATGCTGAGGTCAAAAATGGTGTGATAAAAAAGATTTGTTTCCTATAGTTTATAGCAATATACCTGAGAAATTCAATAACCTCGTAGGACACCGGGATGGGGGACGGTCCTTTGTCCCTGCTTTGTCTCTGTTTGAAAGGTTTGAGACGAGGACCGTTCCATGTCTGTTTTTTTGATTTGGGTAAAGCGGAACAAACGACCGTCCCCCGTTCCGGCGGGTAACTCCGTATTTGGTGGCTGTGGGGCGGCGGGGTTGTGCGGGTTTTGAAGATTTATCTCCCATGATTCATATAGATAATTTGCACAGAGGGGTTTTCGGCAAGTGTTTTGGATATGTGATGGGGAGATTTAGGATAATCCACATTCTAGTTACGCACTACTAAGGGGGAAATCGAAATGAGAGCTTATACAAAGCCGGTTATGCAAGTAGAAAGATTTGTAATAAATGAAGCTGTTGCCGAGTCCGGATGTCAGCATTATGATGCGCAGGATCCTACACAGGTCACTGTATACTGTGTAATCGGATCCCAGTCAGAGACTGTATTTACATCTAGCGCTTGTTCAGGAGGCTCATCAAGTCAGCATATCATTGATAACTATACAGATGGTAATGATTATGTTGTCTGGTATACATATTCAGGCGATGGCTCCAGTCTCAAACCATCAGATAGCGTAACTGCTAAACTAGCTGAATTGGTAAGCTACGTTGGTGGTAAACCTGGTTCCGGTTGGCATTATGCAACGGTTAATGCAAAGGGAACAGATGCTTTTGACACAAATCATATTAGTTAAGGATATCATTTGCGAAGAAGAAAAACCTTGAAGGGTTGCATTTTTATGCAGCCCTTTCTTTTTTTATTAATTTGTTTTCAGTAAGGAGTCTTCTATGACCCAGAATTTATATATCGGACCCTTTGCCTTTTCTGTGAAAGGAGATATGTTTCCTCAGGGGGATTCTTTTACAGAACTTTTTAGCTATCCGATAGACAATCATTACATACCGGTTGAAGTAATCTTTCAGTATTCTTCTTTTCTCAACTTCGTAGGGCAGAAAATTTATGGCGGAGATTCCTTTGACGTATACATTGATGGAAATACGGAGCATCGCTATTACCATCAGGTTATAGATGGTAAAAAAAATTTCTATGCGCATAATTCCCTGAAGGAGCATACAATCTGTATCGATTTATATACCGGCGCCACAACCTTTGGCAGAGCCCTGGATATCTGGCGTTTCCTTTTTCTGGAAAAGCTTCTTCTGGAAATGGATGGTATAATTCTTCATTCTTCAAGTGTTCTATGGAATGATCAGATTTTATTATTCACTGCCCCATCAGGCACCGGAAAATCGACACAAGCGAATCTCTGGAAAAAATATGAAGCCGCCAAGGTAGTAAACGGGGATAGAAATATCCTGATACGTTATCTCGGTAAATGGTACTGTTGCGGAATTCCCTGGCATGGTTCCAGTTCTGACTGCCGGAATATTTGGGCACCAATCCGATGTATCTCCGTTATTCGTCAATATCCGATGGATGAAATACGCCCCCTTTCCCCTGCTCGCAAAGTGATGTATTTATATAGTGAATTGAGCAAAAACAGCTGGGATATTACTTTCACAGACAAATGCTTTCAATTGCTAACAGAAATGATAACTTCCCTTAATATTGTGCAGCAGAACTGTACTATGAACCGGACAGCAGTGGAATGTCTGATAAAAGCTTTAGAGGAATAATGTATGGAAATTATAGAAGCAGCTAATAGTATAGAAAAAGCTTTGAATCGCAAGGCTGATGAAAATAGAATACCCTTAGGAGGAGGTTTTGAATTACTTCCTTTCTGCAATATGAATTGCAATATGTGCTATGTACGAAATAATGAACCTTCTCAATGGAAAAATGTTCTTTCTGCTGAACAGTGGATTGAAATTGCTCAAAAAGCGCAAAATGCCGGAACTCTTTATATCCTTCTTACTGGTGGAGAACCGTTGCTTCATCCGCAGTTTCGTGAAATATATCAAAGCCTCGCTAATATGGGATTCATTTTAACTGTAAATACCAATGGTACTCTGATCGATGAATCATGGGCTGATTTTTTTGCAGAAACGCCTTGCAGAAGATTGAATGTAACGCTCTATGGTGCCAGCAATGAAACATATGCCAGACTTTGTCACAATCCAAAAGGATTTGATCAAACAGTCACGGCACTCAAGCTTTTGAAAGAAAGAGGATGTCGGGTTCGTATCAATGTGACTTTAGTGAAAGAAAATCGTGATGACCTGGAACAAATTGTTGCTCTTTCGAGGGCATTGGATATTCCATTCGTTCCTACGGCCTATATGTTTCCGCCCACCAGAAAAGAACAAGGGCATTTCAATGAATCCAGAATGTCACCTGCCGAAGCAGCCGAAAGCCGTCTGGCAGCCACCTTCTATCGAAATCCTGATATAGATCCCGCTGAACAGGCCCGGGCATTGATAGATACCATTACCGGTCCCAGAGGAGTAATGGTGAGAAACTATGGATTTTCCTGCAAGGCAACCCTTTCCGAATATTGGGTTAACTGGAAGGGCGAGCTTTCTCCATGTGGAATGATCCCGACTCCAAGGGAAAATCTGCTGAAAACTGATTTTCTCAAAGCCTGGCAGAGAATTGGTAACATTTGCGATAGTGAGAAAACCTGTGTAACCTGCAGAACCTGTGCAAAAAAAATGTTTTGCCAGTCTTGTGCAGCAGCCTGCCTATCAGAAACAGGAACTTTTTCCGGTAGACCGGAGTATCTCTGCCAGGTAACCGATGAAATGCTGGAAAAAGTTCTGGATTATATCGAGGATCCGGCGGAGAGAATGCGATATCGTAAAAAATTAAAAAATAATTACACAACTGCCAATTCTCCGATTATTACTATTGTTTTAATCGTTGAGAATTGCAAAGAAACTTTGGAAGAATGTATTGATAGTATATTAATGCAATTTATGCAGAGCTTCGAATTGATTTTGATTGACAACGGTTCCACCGACGGTAGTGGTAAGATATGTGATTCTTATGCTGATTTGGATAATCGAGTTCGAGTAGTACATCAGTCAAAAAAAGATCCTGATATAGTCAAAGCATCTGCGAAAAAAATGGCAAAAACTATGCATATTCTTTACCTTGATAAAGCGAAGAAGGTAGACTATAACTGGTGCAGTGGCTATGTGAGTAAATTTGATATTAAAGTTAGCATCATAATCCCTGTTTACAATGTCGAAAAATATTTGGCTCGCTGTATAAATTCCATAATTAATCAGACATTGTCAAATTTTGAATTGATTTTGGTTGATGACGGAAGTACCGACGATAGTGGTAAAATCTGTGATGCTTACGCAGAACAGGATTTCAGAATAAGAGTTATTCACCAGAAAAATCGCGGAGTCTCTGCAGCTCGTAATGCTGGCATTGACGCGGCTCAGGCACCATATATCCTTTTTGCGGATAGTGATGATTATGCGGAAAGCATATGGGCATCCAGTTTGTACGAGAAAATTCTCGAGCGACCGAATGCACTGATTATGACCAATGTTTGGGCTGGTAATGAAGAACATCATCGCAAGGTCACTATTCACGAAGATTTCCCGGATTATGAACATATTCCTTTGGATAAGAGTGAGTTGTTTGTAGTTTTTGCTTATGTTTGGAATAAAATCTACGATAAAAAGATTCTATCCGAGATACGTTTTAATGAAAACTGTTGTTACGGAGAAGACTATCGATTTAATCAGGAATATGCCCAAAAATGTACAGAAGCGGTATTGATACCTGAACCTTTATTTGTACATTTAGATCATGAGGGCGGCCTTGCCCGCCAGGGATTGGCCAAAGAAGGAAAGTCTGTTGAGGATTTCGATTTCTCTAATGATGGGTATTTGGTTAAAATAAGTACCACATCTAAATTTTAATCAGAGATTTATTGATTTTTGAGAATAAATTAAAATTTACAATTCGACTAATGCCACTTTAAAGAAAGGATACCTAAACCATGGCTATTACATATCAGGCAAAACAAGGATTTATCAAACGAACCATAGCCGGCGAGATTCTGCTCGTTCCGGTGGGCAAAACTTCTCAGGATTTTAATGGAATGATCGTTTTGAACGAAAGCGGCGATTATCTCTGGGATTTGCTGAAAATGCCGCATACGAGGGAAGAACTCCTTGCAGAAATGCAGAAAGAATTCTCCGGCGATGCGGCAGAAATCAGCGCCGACCTGGATGAATTTCTCGCCCAAGGCATCCAAGACCAACTGATACGGACAGTGTAAGGAACGGGGGACGGACCTTTGTCCCAAGCACGGACGGGTAAGGAACGGGGGACGGTCTTTTGTCCCGAAAAACGAAAAAACGCATGAGCAGAAATGGATTTCCTCTGCTTTTTATAATTTTTAAAATGCTTTTTTTAATAATTTTGAAAAAAGACCGACCCGGTCATTGAAATTTATTTATGAATAGGTAGTTAATCTGTCAGGTCCCGCTTTGTGCTGCGGGGCCTGATGTTTTATATGACAAAAAATATTTTGTTTTGCTTTCTTTTACTGATTCAGCATACGAATACGCTGTAAAAACTCTTCTGTTGAGATTTTTAGATGATCAGCTGCGTCAGAAGCTGAAATTATTCCTTTATTCATAAGTTCAAGTAAAGTTTTTAATCGGCCTTCAGAAAATCCCTCGGCCAAGCCTTCAGCCCTTCCTTCAGTTCGTCCTTCTTCCTTAGCATCTCGTTTAAACATTTCCATCGTTTCTTCTACATCATATTCGGTTAATAACATCTCAACCACCTCCGCTTTATGGGCTGCTAAAAAGTCCCGAATCATAAATCCCTCCGGCATTTCCGCCAGCGACTGATTTACCGCCGTTTCAATCCCATACTCCGGGGCATTATCCCTGATAAAATCAATCAGCCACATATATTCCCGTAAGACGGGACATTTCTCAAGAATGGACACACTATGTCCGGCATTGATATTGATCATGTGGACGATAACTTCTATATCTCCTGTATCAATATTGCTTCTGTCAATATTGCTTCTGTCAAAATCACTTCTGTCAATATTATTTTTGCCAATACCACTGCTGTCAATATCACTTTTGTCAGTACATCTAGGTGTACATTTGGGATACGAATCAGAAAGGCGGAGAATCATCTCATCCTCCAGCTCTTCGCGCCCGTTGAAAAAGACCACCAGTCGTGGTACTGGCAATTCCAGTCGTTTGGAACTGTATTTGTTCAGTTTGTTCTGCCTCAGATACTTCTCATACAAACCGGCTGCATACTGCAACATCCGCAGCGGCATGTTTGGATTGAAGGATGACTGCTGTTCATACATATTCATCTGCATGTCAGTAATAAATGATACATCGTTATGCATGCCCATGTACAAAACATCTTCTATCGTATTGATCTGTATCAGCTCCGGGTTGCTATAGTTTGTATGGTTGACCGCATTGTAAAGGCTGAGTGTCCAGGCTTTATTCTCTTCACGCCCAAAAATAAAAGTGAAAAGGCGATCCTTGTACTTTCGATTAATTCCATAATTTGACATGTATGTTCTCCTTCATATTAACATAAATATAGATTTGCCTCAATTAGATAAGCTAAAAATGATTGCTGAGACCAAGTAAGTAAATGCTATGATAAAAAGATTTGTTTCCTATAGTTTATAGCAATATACCTGAGAAATTCAATAACCGCGTCGGACACCGGAACGGGGGACGGACCTTTGTCCCAAATCGGAGTTGAGTGGAACGGGGGACGGTCCTTTGTCCCTGTTTGAAAGGTTTGAGATGAGAATCGTTCCATGTCTGTTTTTTTGAATTTGAGTAAAGCGGAACAAAGAGCGGGACAAAGGACCGTCCCCCGTTCCGGCGGGTAACTCCGTATTTGGTGGCTGTGGGGCGGCGGGGTTGTGCGGGTTTTGAAGATTTATCTCCCTTCTGATGAATCAGGGGTTTATCTCCCACAGATTCCTTTCGGGAGAGTGTATAGATGTAATGTTTGTTTATGAGGGAGTTTTTTCGAGGAGGAGAAAATAACGATGAGAAAATATACGAAGCCACAGATGCTGGTGGAAGAATTTGAGATGAGCCATTCTGTTGCTACATGCTCAATCGAGACTTATGATAATCCGGTAACAGCAATATGTGTTATCACACAGTCAGAAACTGTTTACCAGCAGGCTGGTTCAGGTGGCTGTAATTATTCTATCTCCAGTGGTGTTTACTTCGGTGGCGGTTATTTCCGTGATGCTCATGCAGTAGTTGATGCATTTTCAGATGGTAATGTAACATCCAGAGAATATTCAACAACGAAAACACAAGACAAACAGTACTATCTTGCGGCAGATACTTATCTTGTATGGTACGGACAGGGAAATTACCATGTAGGTCCTATTCCGGCGGAAGATCAGCAGAGTATTCAGAATCACAGCTAATTAAAAGAATGATTTTTAAAACTTCAGTTGCAGTCTTAATGCAACTGGAGTTTTTTCATATAGAAAGAAATTTATGGTTGATAATATATATTTTGGCCTTTTACAATTGCGGATTTTCAGTGAGGAAGTGATTCCGTGGAAGGAAGAGGAAAAAAACTTTTTTCATGCTGATTTGATCCCACGGAATGAGGTTGATGTTCGTCTGGTCTTCGTCGAGCAGATAGCATCGCCGCAGAAGGAGATGCGCCTGACCAGGCATGAGCCCCTTTTGGATATCTATACAATGAAAGACAAGGAGTATCGTTATTATTATTCCGGCATGAGCAGAGAACAAGCGCCTTTTGCCTGCAGTGAGTCCCAAAATGAAAGTACAGATTATGTGAAAATATTTATCAGAAAAACAGATGGAAAATGTGTCTTCCCTAAGGAGAGTCTGTTTTATTTTATGCATATAGAGAATCTTTTATTAGATGCGGGAGGGATTTTGCTCCATAGCTGTTACATGGAATACAAAGAGAGAGCGATTTTGCTGACGGCACCCAGTGGCACGGGTAAGACGACGCATTCTCTTCTGTGGAAACGTCTCTTTCATGTGAAAACAATAAACGGAGACAGGGGATTGATACAAAAATCGGGACAGGACTTTTATGCCTGTGGTTTTTTCTTTCATGGATCTGCGGCAGAATGTGAAAACAAACATCTGCCTTTGGATACGATTGTGGTGATTCGACGAAGTGATCATGATTATATAGAAGAATTATCTCCGGCCAGGAAGTTTATGCTTTTGTTCAGCGGGTGTACGATCAATCACTCTAATCCGGCGAGAGTAGAAGCGGCATCGCAGCTTTTGTCAGAGCTGATAGAGCGTGTCAGAGTGGTGATGCTTCACTGTACGATGAAGGATTCCGCGGCATTTTTATTAAAGGAGTACATAGATTCGAATGGAACTATTTAGCAAGGACAATATGACGGAGGTAGAAAGCTATATTACTGCCAAAGCCGCTTATTTAAAACGTCCGATCGGGGGAACGATCGAACTGCTTCCCCTTTGCAATATGACTTGCAAGATGTGTTATATTCAAAAATCACATGCTGAAATGCGAAAAGAAGGAAGAATGTTGACTTGCGATGAATGGCTTTCCATTGCCGGGCAGGCAAAGGAGGCAGGTGTTCTCTCTATCCTGATTACCGGCGGGGAGCCTTTGCTTTTTCTGGAGTTTGAGCGGCTTTATAAAAGGCTGACCCATATGGGTTTTATTATTTGCCTTAATACCAATGGCACGCTGGTCAATGAGCATTGGGCGGATTTATTTGCAGAATATCCTTGCCGCAGGATCAATATGACAATTTACGGTAAAGATAATCAAACCTATGCAGACTTATGCGGCAATCCGCATGGTTTTGATCAATTGATGAATACGGTGGCACTTCTGAAAGAAAGGCAGGTGCCTTTCCGCTTTAATTTCACACCGTCTAAATGGAATTTTCATCAGGTTCATGAAATTGCGGATATTGCGCGAGCCTTGGATGTTCCTTTATCCTGCGGGACTTATATTTTCCCGAATGAAGAAGAGAGGCTGGGAAAAGAGACCCGGCCTACGCCGGAGGAGTATGCAGACCTTTATCTTCAGACCGCTCACGAGCATCATCCTACCTATCCTATGGAAATAATTGCCAAGAGTCGTTTGTTTTCTTTGAAGAAGACAGCTAAGACGAAAGCAAATGATTATCATTGCTCCGCCGGCTATAACGGTTTTTGGATTGACTGGAAGGGTTATTTATCGACCTGTGGGATTTACAGGCTTTCGCCGGTCAATCTTTTGGAACATTCTTTCACGGAAGCCTGGGAAATGGCAGCTCCGAAATTTCGTGATCTGCATGTCTGCGAGGAATGCGAAAACTGTGTTAAAAGAAATCTTTGTTCGGTATGCCCGGCAGCAAATTATACAGAAACCGGTAGCTCTGCAGGAAAACCGGAATATCTTTGCAAAGCAACCGATGCAGTAATTAAGAAGCTTTTATCTTATTTGCAGGAAGATGAGCGGAAAGAATACGAAGAGTTCCTGGGATGGAGATAGTTTTAGGTGTATGCTTCGCGATGGCCGGCCATATCTCGAATCCGGTGACCAGTCCCGCAGGAGCGAAGTTTGAAGGCAGAACAGGCATTCCCCGTCTTTGCTAAAGCACGCTTTCGGCGTAAGTAGTAGAACGTAGGTGGGGTTACCGGAGGAATCTTATTTCAGGAGGAGTTAAAGCTCCTCCTGACAAGCTACAAAGAGGCCTGCGTTCATGAGCATGTAGCGAAGCGGATTGCGAATGTCCGTTTTATGCAAAGCAAAATATCCGGAAATGCTTATGCAGAATTATACGGCGGATATTTTGTGATACATTAAATAAAAATAGAAGGAGACGAAAATAATGGAAAAATTTTATCAGGCCAAACAGGGATTTGCCAGACGTGAGATTGCAGGCGAAGTCCTGCTGGTGCCGGTCGGCGCAACTACCAGAGAATTGAATGGCATGATTCTCCTTAATGAGACCGGCGATTATCTCTGGGATTTGCTGGCGGAAAAACGCACCCGGGAGGAATTGGTCGCGGAAATGAAAAAAGAATTTGATGCTTCTGCTGAAGAAATCAGCGGGGATGTAGACGAATTCCTGGAGACGGGCGTAGACAGAGGAGTTATCCTGCAGTCATGAGTGGGACGGGGGACGTTCCTTTGTCCCAAAAAAGTTTGAACGGAACGGGGGACGGACCCTTGTCCCGAAAAGTTCAAACGGAACGGGGGACAGAACTCTGTCTTGAAAAGTTTAAAACCGCATAAAAAATGACAGGAAAAAATGACAAGGGACGGACCCTTGTCATTTTTTCGTGGGACAAAGGACCGTCCCCCGTCCTTAAAGTGGGACAAGGGACCGTCCCCCGTTCTTATGCGATTTCCCAGACATTGAGGACTGCGGAGTCATCTGCATCTGCGGATTCGGTCAGGAAGATTTTTGCTCCATCTAAGATGTCGGAGATCTCCTCTGCGTTGATGACGATGACCGGCTCTGTGTAGGCTACGTCTGCAGGATTATATTTTGTACCGTTTGCGGCAATGATCTCGTTTGAATCATTCAGGCAGTATACTGCGCAGCGGGATGAGAAAGCCGGATCCTCCTCTGTGCAGTTCTTTACGACCTGTGTAAACTCCTGGCCTTTGTTCGGTCCCTCCAGATATACGGCCTTGATCGTTCTGTTTGTACCGAAGAGTGTAGAAGCCTCGTATACATCCAGGATCTGGCATTTGTATTTCTGGAAGGAAGAGAAGAAACCGCCGTAAATACCTGTTACGTAGTAGATGCTTCCTTTCTGGATCTGGTACTTGTTTACACCGTTATCAGTGCTTTCAGATACGGAAAAGGCTCTTGTGGCCAGAATATTTCCGTAGATGTCCTTGTACTCGATCTGTGCATTGTCGCCATTGAAGCTTGGGTACAGTACTTCACCGTTGATCTCGATGCAGCCATAGGACTGGCCGTTAATGGTGATCTCCTTTGCCGGAGAAGCATTTTTTGCCAGAAAGGCAGCTTTTGCGGCAGAAATGCTTTCACGCTGCTGTGAGATCAGGTTCGCAACTGCAGTAAGCTTCTGGATCATTGCGGCTTTTTCATTGGTCACAGTGAGCATCTTTCCCTGACAGAAAACGAGCTCGCTGTTCAACTCGCGGATCAGGGCGTTGATCTTTTCTTTTGTTTCATCGTCAGCAGTTTTTTTCTGCTCCTGCAGGGATGCGATCTGTGCATTGCATACCAGCTGGATGCGCTCCAGTCTCTGCAGCTCAAGGTCCATGGATTTTCCCAGTACCCAGTAGCCATAGTTAGCCATGTTTTCAATGCGGTCTGCAAGCGCTGTTCTCTGCTGCTCGTTCTTCGCAATGTCGACACCGTCACCCAGATATACGGAATCTGTCAGGACAAAGATATTTTTGCCTGTATTTGTGATGCCGCAGTTCTGTACTGCTTCCAGGAAGTTCATGTAGCTGTTATAGTACTCGAGATTTTCACGTTTGCCTGTCTCAGACATCTTTGTGTTGTAGATCACCTCGAAGTTTTTATAGAGTGCTGCGTAGTCAACTTCATCCTCTGTCTCATCTGTGATCTTTCCAACTGTTTCATAAGCTGATGTGAAAAATCCGTTGCAGCTGTTAAAAGTACTGATGAGCTCATTTGCAAATGCATCAAAGCTGCGGATGATGGCATGCTCCTCTGTCTCTTTGATCGTAGCGGAGATGTTCTGGCCGTTGATATTGATGGCATCCATGACTGCCAGAATGTTCTGGTTCATCTCAGTCATTTTTGCGAGGATCTGCTGTGTCTCTGATTTGTTGCCTGTATAATCATTGGAAGCAGCGTTCAGGAAGCCGCCAAAATATGGAAGGTCCTTTAATACGGTTTCAGTAAGTACGCGGAGTGTAAGTTTTTCCACGTCTTCTTTGATCTGGGCAGTGTTCTCATAGCTTTTGGAGGACATGTTTTTCAGTCCGTTATAGAGGACCGCGCCTGCTGAGCTGATGTTTTTCTGGAGTGTTTCCAGGGCTTTGGCTGTAGCCGGATCAACTGCTGCTACTGCATCTTTGCTTACGTTTGTCTTTTCAGCGTTTTCGTCCTCACCATCTACTGCGCTTTCCGGTGCAGAATCTTCAATTTCTTCGATATTTTCGACAATGCTGTGGTCAGCTGCGTCAGCAATTGACTCGGAGTCAGCCTCAGCGTCTGCAATTGCATTTACATCAGTGGCTGCCTCAGCTTCTGTCTCATCAGCAGCGTCATCATTTGACTCGATGGCAGAGATCTCGCCATCTTCGCTGCGGCCGATCACGGAGATGTCATCACCGTTGTCGCCGGCATTATTGTTATCTGAAAAGACAGAAATGTCGGGAGCGGAATCGCCTGTGTTCACTGCAAGGGAGCTGTCCTCTGCGGAAGCGCTGACAGAACTGCTGTCATTGCCTGCGATGCTGTTTGTATCATTGTTTACGCTCTGCTCTGCCTCGATGGCCGGCTGATCATCGTTTTCAGCTGCGTATACTGTGGATGTAATACCCATCATTGCTGTAGCTACCATGATTGCTGCCAGAGTTTTGCGGTTGTTTTTCAGTGTCTCGATCATTTTTTTGTTTGTCATTTTTTTCTCTCCTTTGTCTTTTCTTTTTCTTTCTTTTTTCTGTTGTTTTTCTTTTTGTCTTTTTGTTTTCTTTTTCTTTTTTTGGGGTTTTCTTTATTCGGATCAGCCTTTTTTAATGTGTGGCTTTGTTCCTTTCGATGATATAAATATAAACTTTGATCCTTAAGGAGATACTCGTTGAACATTATCAGTAAATTGAAAAAGCTTAATATAAGCTTTCGCGGACGGGGGACGGACCCTTGTCCCACATGTGGGACAAAGGACCGTCCCCCGTTCCTGCTGGACAATAATTGTTTTCTGTGTTAGGATATTTACTAATCGTACGATTACTAATTGCGCGATTAGTAATTTCGGGATTAGCAATTGCAGATGTGAAGGCTATTTGCGAGTTGGATATTTGAGTTGCGGTTCGGTGATGAGTTATCGCAGATTGGAGAGATGTGTATGTTTATAGGAAGAGAAAAGGAATTGTCTTCTCTTGAGACTTTATATGCAAATAAAGAATTTCAATGTGCTGTTATTTACGGGCGAAGACGAGTGGGAAAGACTACACTGATTAACCGTTTTATAGAAGATAAAAATGCGATATTTTATATGGCGATGGAAGGTACTGCGGAAGAAAACTTAAGGGGGCTGTCAAAGGCACTTTTGCAGCAGCAAATAAATCCGGGACAAAAGTCCGGTGATCAGCTGATAATCTACCCGGAAGTAAATAATTTGCCTTCCTATTCTGATTATGAAAGCCTGTTATTGTCTATCGATCAGATATGTATGCGTAAAGAAACGGAAGAGAGACTGGTACTGGTGATCGATGAATATCCTTACCTGGCAGTTTCCTATCCGGCGATTTCACCTTTGCTGCAGAAGCACATAGACCAGTGCTGGAAAAATAGCAGTCTTTTTTTGATTTTGTGCGGATCATCTATGAGTTTTATGGAGCAGCAGGTTCTGGGGTACAAAAGTCCGCTTTATGGAAGAAGAACGGCTCAATATAAGATTCAGCCTTTTGATTTTTTCGAAGCAAGGGAAATGCTGAAATCATTTTCCTATGAGGAGCAGGCGATTCTCTATGGGGTTACAGGCGGCATTCCGGAATATTTGTCCAGAATTCAACAGGAAAAAAGTTTGGATGAAAATATTATTCAGTTATTTTTTGATCCGAGTGGCCGCTTATATGAGGAGCCGGAAAATCTTTTGAAACAGGAGTTGAAAAATCCGGCGACCTATCATTCGATCATTCAGGCGATTGCAAGCGGGGCAAGCCGTATGAATGAAATTGCGACGAAAACAGGATTGGAGAGCAGTGGATGTAGTGCACAGATTCGTTCTTTGATTTCCCTTGGATTGGTTAGAAAAGAGACGCCGATCACGGAGAAGGAGAGCAGCCGAAAAACCATATATCGTTTGGAAGATTCTATGTTTTTGTTCTGGTATAGATTTGTCAGGCCAAATCAGTCAGCTGTCAGTCGTGGTCTGGGAGAGTTTATATATCAAAATCATGTGCGAAATCAGATTAGTGATTATATGGGACAGGTATACGAGGATATTTGCAGACAATATATCTATAAGCCGGCGATTTATGTCGGACTGCCGATCATGATCAGTGATTTGGGTCGTTGGTGGGGAAATAATCCGCAGAAAAAGTGTCAGGAAGAGATTGATCTGATGGCCGTCGTGGACAGGCAGGCGATATTCTGTGAATGCAAATGGAGAAATGAACAGGTTTCTTCAGATGTCATCCGGACACTTGAAGAGAGAAGTGAATTGTTTTCTTTCACGGAAAAATGGCTCTATGTATTTTCGAAGAGTGGTTTTACAGCCGATGCTTATGAATATATCCGCGGGAAAGAAAGAATTGTTTTGATCGCATTTGAAGAGATGCTTGTGTAGGACAGGGGACGGACCCCTGTCCTTTTTTCGTGGGACAAGGGACCGTCCCCCGTTCCTGTGGGACAAAGGACCGTCCCCCGTTCCTGTGGGACAAAGGACCGTCCCCCGTTCCTGTGGGACAAGGGACTGTCCCCCGTCCTTATGAGCCATTGACCCCGTCCCCATGGTTCATTTTCGGGGAAATGTGGTTTGTGCCTTGTTTTATGGGGAGAAATATAATAAAATGGCGGAGTTAAATGAGGTAAACTTGCATTGGAAGGCTTGATAGGTTAGAGATATAGGTTAGTGATGATTGATATACATACACATATCCTGCCGAATCTGGATGATGGTTCCCAGTCTGTTGAGGAGTCGCTGGATATGGCAGTGATTGCGGTGAAGAGCGGCGTGGATACACTGGTCTGCACACCGCATGCGAATCAAAAGAGAAGATTTGAGAATTATTATTCCCAGCGGCTTGTGAATCATTTCGAGTGGTTTCGAAGGATTGTGCGGGAGGAGCGGATTCCGCTGCATCTCTTGCTGGGAATGGAGATTTTTTCTACGGATGATGCGGGGGAGATGATTCTGGACCGGAAACTGATCAGTCTGAATCATTCCGGTTATTATCTGGTAGAATTTCCCTTCCAGGCGCCTGCGGAGGAGATTACCAGACAGCTGAAGAGGATTTTTATGGCTAACGGCCGGCCGGTGGTCGCACATCCGGAGCGTTATTTCTGTGTGCAGAGTAATCCGCGGTTAGCCTATGAATGGGGACAGATGGGATGCCTTTTGCAAATGAACAAGGGCAGCGTTTTCGGAAATTTCGGCCGCGGTGCCTATGAGGTGTCGCAGACCCTGCTGGATTATAATCTGATCAGCTGTGTGGCGACCGACGCCCACAGTCCGGAGCATCGGAATACTTATATGGCAGATATTTGGGATTACCTGGAGCAGCAGTTTGGCGAGGAGATGGCTTACCGGCTGACGACGGAGAATCCGGCGCGGATTCTGGAAGGACGCGGTGTGCGCTTCCGGGGCTTGGAACCGTGAGAAAAGGAAATAAAAATTTCCCGAAAATTGATATATGTGAAATATTTGTGTTCTCTAAGTTTACGGGATTTGGTATAATAGCTCATAGTCTGTGTAATTTCCCGCGGCTGTGGGACTTGATTGCACTTAGAGGGTACAGTTTTAATTCAGAAGGAAAGTCCGGCTCCTCGGCAGGGGTGAGACTTGAATAAGGAAAAGCAGGTATTGTACGATGAAAATTTACAGAAGATTGGTAGTACTGCTGTTTGTGATCGTGGCGGCGGCATTTGCTTATTATCAGGTGCGTTATGTGAGAACGCAGGATAAGGTTGCGCCGGAGATTTCTATGGACAGTGACACGATTCAGGTATCTGTCGAGGCGACGAATGAGGATCTCATGCAGGGCATGAGCGCGACAGATAACAGAGACGGAGATGTTTCGGATTCCCTGATGGTAGAGTCGAAGACAAAATTTTTCGCACCGGGAAAATTCGAAGTGACCTATGACGCTTTTGATGCGGCGGGTAATGTTTCGAAAGCAAGCAGAACAGTGGAGTATACCGATTATACATCACCGGTGCTGCATCTGGTGGAGCCTCTTCGGCTGGAAAACGGAGATTATCAGCATGATATTCAGGCCTTGTTTACGGCAGAGGATGTCATCGATGGTGATATCAGCGGAAAGATCAAATATGCGCTGGGTGAGGATTTTAACTCTTATGTTTCCGGTACCTATGTGCTGGCCGTGCAGGTATCTAACAGCTTTGGCGATACAGTAAAAGAGGAGCTGGAGATGACGGTTTTGGATACAGATGAGTATGACAAGCCATTCCCTTGCTTTGATGAATATTTGCTTACGACCAAAGAGGGTGAGGAGATTGATCCGCTGGAACATTTGATTGGTGTGCAGGTGAGAAGCGCCCAGTATGAATTCGATGATCCTTATGTGACACAGTATGAACCGGAGCAGGTAATGTTAAGCGATGGTGAAGTAGATTGGAATACACCGGGCGTTTATAAGCTGACCTATTCTTATCATTCACGCGTGAGCGCAGCCTCTGTAGATGAGGATGATCTGACCGGCGCTACTACGGTTCTTGATGAGGAGACAGGCATCGAGATGGTAGACATGGTGCAGGGTTCTGTGGATGTCTTCGTGGTAGTACAGGAGTAATCGCTTTTTTCGGAAGGTTCCGACAGACAGATACGGAGGCGGAAGTTCCAAGGGAAGGTTCCGACAGACGAATACGGAGGCGGAAGTTCCAAGGGAAGGTTCCGACAGACGAATACGGAGGCGGAAGTTCCAAGGAAAGGTTCCGTTGGATAGATATCGGAATAAGCTTTTCCGGGAAAAATGAATTTAATGATGACAGAAGGATAAGAGATGTTTTGCGGCAGCGAGACTTGCTTTTGAAGGGGATAGAAAATTCCGGAGGAAATTATGGAAGAAAGAGATCAGGATATATTATCGAATAGCCTATTCAGAATAGATCCTTACAGTCTGGTGAAAGATATTTTGAAAAACCTGTGGACGATGGTTCTTTGCGCAGCGATGTGCGCTATGCTGGGAAATATGTATGCGGGCTATCTTTCCACAAAGGGTAATACCTATACCACGACCGCGGTTATGGTCGTGACCACCAAAGGTTCCAGTAACTATGCCTACAGCAATAACTCCAGCGCGAGTACAACGGCGACGGTTATGACGAACATTCTGAACAGCCCGGTCATGAGTAATTACATTGAGAAAGACCTGGGACTGACCAATACGGATAGCTTTTCCACCAGCGCGACACAGATCACAGATACAAACCTGGTACAGATTTCTGTCACATCTAATGCGGCTGAGCTGTCCTTCCGAGTGATGAATGCCATCCTGGATAATTACTCAGATCTGAGTTATACCACCCTTGGTGATGTCATTCTGGAGACCTTCGAGGAGCCGTCTGTGCCGACAGGCGCCAATGAAAATATCAATGTGCGTTCCTATATGAAGCGTTATGGATTCTATGGCTTTGTACTGTCCTTCCTTTTGGTTTGCTTCCTTTCTATCAGAAATGATACGATCCGCAGCGCGGAGGAGCTTTCTGACAAACTGGATGCCAAGGCGCTGGGTACCATTTATCATGAGAACAAATATAAAACCCTCGGACAGAAGATTCGCAAGCCTAAGACCAGTCTTCTGATTTCGAATCCGACCACCAGCTTTGGCTTCGTGGAGAGTTATAAAAAGATCTGCGCAAAGCTGAGTTATTATAAGCAGGACAATCAGGCTATGATCCTGATGGTGACCAGTGTCCTGGAGAATGAGGGTAAATCTACAGTTGCCGCAAACGTGGCGATTTCCTTTGCCCAGAGCAAAAAGAAGGTTTTGCTGATGGACTGTGACTTCCGTCGTCCGGCCCAGAATCTGGTTATCGCAGATCAGAAAACAGTTGAACATGGTCTTTCTGATTTCCTGACAGGTGAGTGCCGGTTCGAGGATGTCATTCAGTATGACGAGAAGAAGGGCATTTATACCTGCTTTACGAAGAAGTATCGTACAGAGGCTGCCGAGCTGATTTCCGGTAAACGCATGGAAGAATTGCTGGCAAAGCTTCGCGAGGAGTTTGACTATATCATCCTGGATACCCCGCCTCTGGCCGGTGGTATCGATGCAGAGGCGATGGCGGATATCGCGGATGTCAGCCTGCTGGTTGTACGTTATAACGTTATGCAGGCAAGGGATATCAACGATGCGATCGATATGCTGAACAGCTGTCAGTCTGAGCTGGCAGGATGTGTTTTGAACCAGGTAAGAACCCTTAGCGGTACAGTGACCGGCAAAGCTTACGGCTACGGTTATGGTTACGGTTATGGCTATGGCTACGGAAACTATTACAAAAACAGAAAATAATAAAGGAAGAGAGTCATGAACGAAAACAGAACAGCGGAGCAAGCCGCTGAAAATCAGAGAATAGATATCACCGATTTCCTTGACCGCTTCCTGCATGCCCTGAAGCGTAGATGGTGGATCGTCGTCATTCTGGCAGTTTTATTTTCTGCCTATGAGTATTTCCATGTGAGTGTAAATTATGTGCCGCAGTATAAGGCAGAGGCGACTTTGACAGTATCGACGACTTCTGCCGGACAGCAGTACGGCTCCAGCAATTATAACAATATTTCTACAGCGACGGAGCTGGCCAATGTTTCCCAGCTGATGATCAATAACGGTCTGGTAAACCGTGCGATTATGGAAGACTTGGGCTTAAGTTCTCTGCCGGTTTCCATTAGCACAAGCGGTATCGATCAGACCAATTATCTGATTATTACAGTTACAGGCCAGGATGCCGAGATGGCCTATAATGTTTTGCAGTCGGCCATCAAGGAGCTGCCGGAGGTTGCCCAGTCTGTTGTAGGACAGATCGATACTGAGGTTATCATGGATAGCGGTGTGCCGACCGATTCCGGTAAGGCAGTTGCTGTGCGTGGTTCCATTAAGAAGGGTGCCGCTGTCGGCGTTCTTTTGGGACTGCTGATCTGCCTGATCGACATGCTGCTGCAGCACAAGATTATTTATCCGAATGATATCAACGGTATGCTGCATGCGGAGTGTATGGGTGTTCTGCCGGAGATAAAGAAGAAAAAACGCCGCAAAGGCAGAGGAAAAGAGATCAACATCATGGACGAGACGCTGGAGGAGTCCTATATGGAGTCCATTCGTTCCGTGCGTACCCGTATCGAGCATAAGATGAAACAGCAGGATGGCAAAACCTTCCTGGTTACCAGTTCTGTGGCAGATGAGGGTAAATCTACCGTTGCTACAAACCTGGCAATTTCCTTCGCAAAGAAGGGGCGTCGTACTATCCTGATCGATTGTGACCTGCGTCATCCTTCCGTACATAAGGTTATTGGTGTGGAAGAGGAGTATCCGGGTCTGGAGAAGGTGCTTTCCGGTGAGGCAACGCTGGAGCAGGCCCTTTATCGTATACCAAATACAGACCTGGAGCTTTATGTGCTGCTGGGTAATCATAAGCCTTCTGATAATATCTCTATCCTGGGTTCTGACGTTATGAAGACACTGCTGACCCGTCTGGAGGAGATCAGTGATGTCATTATCCTGGATACACCGCCGTCAGCCCTTCTGGCCGATGCCATTACACTGGCGAGAAACGTACCGCTGGCGCTCTATGTCGTAAGATGTGATTTTGCCCGCAGGGGCTATATCCTCAAGGGTATCAGCGAGCTGCAGGATACAGGCATCGACATTTGCGGTTGTGTATTGAACTACAGCAAGCATGGTGCACAGGGATCTATGCTGGGAAGAGCCGGCTACGGATATGGTTACGGCTACGGATATGGCTATGGTTACGGCTATGGCAAGGGCAGCAAGTACGGCTATGGCTATGGCAGTGATTCTGCCGGCGAGCGTCGCGGCAGACGTAATGCGGCAGACGAGGCTGTGGCTGAGAAGAAAAATCAACCGAACCGCCGCAGAAGGCAGGCGTCTGCGCCTTCCTTCGGAGAAGGAGCAGAAGCGCCTGTAAGAGCTGCAGGACCTGGGGCAGAAGCGCCTGTAAGAGCTGCAGGACCTGGGGCAGAAACGTCTGCAAGAGCTGCAGAGCGTACGGCAGAAAGAAGGGCAAAGGGTGAGCTTGCGAGAGCACCTTATGCATCAGTTGAGGATACAGCGGCAGAGGATTCTGCAGAATGGAAAACAGCATTTGATGCGCAGGCTTCTGAAGTAAGGGCAGCTAAAGAGCGTGCGGCAGAAGAGGCACGTATGGCAGCTGAGGAAGAGCAGCATGCAGCGGAAGTGGCTCGTATGGCGGCCGAGGAAGAGGAGCGTATCGCAGAGGAAGCTCGTCGCGCGATCGAAGCCGAGGAAAGAGCAGCAGAAGAGGCCCGTGCGGCAGAAGAGGCTGAGGAAAGAGCAGCGGCCGAGCGTGCAGCAGAGGAGGCCCGCAAGGCAGCCGAGGAAGAGGAGCGCGTAGCGGAAGAAGCTCGCCGTGCGATCGAAGCCGAGGAAAGAGCGGCAGAGCAGGCCCGTGCAGCAGCGGAAGCCGAGGAAAAAGCAGCAGAAGCGGCCCGTGCGGCAGCGGAGGCCGAGGAAAAGGCAGCGGCCGAGCGCGCAGCAGAGGAGGCCCGTGCGGCAGCGGAGGCTGAGGAAAAGGCAGCCACAGAGCGTGCAGCAGAGGAGACCCGCAAGGCAGCCGAGGAAGAGGAGCGCGCAGCAGAGGAAGCCCGCCGTGCGAAGGAAGAAGAGGAAGCTCGTCTGGCTCGTGAAGCAGAGGAAGAGCGTGAAGCGGATGAGGCTCGTCTGGCCCTGGAAGCTGAGGAGAGATACGAAGCAGAGCGTGCAGCCATGGATGCTCGTTCAGAGGAGGAAGTTAAAGCGCAGGCGGAAGAGAATGCGAAAGAGCTGGCTCTCATCGATAAGAAGCTGCAGCTTCTGGACATCAGCATTAACTACAGTAAGGTGAAGACTGAGAATCGTGCGATGTACAAGGCTTATAAGGGTATCAGTAATGAGACAGAGCGTAAGGCCTTTGTAAAGGCGCATAAGGCAGAGCTGGAGGCCTTGATGAATGCGACCAAACAGCTGAAGAAGATTTATCCGAAGGGCACACCTTCTCTTTCCAAGCTGGAGGCAGAGCGCGCGAAACTGCAGAACCGGAAAGCCGAGCTGCTGGATTAAAGCAGACGGGAATACGGAAGAACGCAGAACGGAAGCCTGTATTGTCGGACGGAAAGCTATCGCGCTGAAATCTGATGGACGAAGGTCTTTTGAAGCTTGTGGATTTCGAAATAATGAGAAAAAAGAAAAGAAACCTGTGGATCAGAGATGATTTGCAGGTTTCTTCTGAATTTGAACGCAGAACAAGCAATCCCCCGCCTCTAAGTCGTAGAAACGTAGGCGGAGGTCACGGGGGATGCTTGTGTCAGGAGGGGGTTAAAGCCCCTCCTGACAAGCCGCGATGCGGCCTGTGTTCATAAGCAAGTAGCGAAGCGGATTGCGAATGTCCGTTTTACTACAGGCAAGCTGTGATACAGTCTGCCTTTGAGAACATGTAGCCAAGCAGAAGGAGAATGTCTGCTTTACAGAAAAACGGAGAAAATTTATGGCAAATATTCCGCAGCCGGAGAAGTATACCGGCCTGAACAGGATATTAAAATCACAGGCGGTGCAGGTCATCGTCGATAAGCTGGATGACGGCACCTTCGCTGAGTTTTTCAGCGACTGGAAGTGGATTTTCGGCTACAGCAAACGATATAAATGGATTATCGTGCTTTATACCATCATGGGACTTTTAAGTACAACCCTGGGACTGGGCGCCTCTGTCCTCAGCGCAGAGCTGATCAATATCATCACCGGCTATGATTTCAGCCGTCTGTGGATTTTGGTCATAGCGATGATCGGTTCGACGGTTTTTTCCCTGGTCTTCAGCAGTCTGGTGTCCCGTCTGTCCACGAAGATTTCCATCTATGTAAACAATGACATCCAGGCGGATATTTTTGACAAAATCGTTGATGCCAGCTGGATGGACCTGACCAAATATCCCAACGGTGACCTGATGAACCGTTTTAATACGGATGTCAGCGCTGTTTCCGGCAATGCGGTCAACTGGGTGCCGAATCTGATCAATGCCCTCTATAATTTTATCGCGACGCTGGTGGTCATCCTCTGGTATGACCCGACCATGGCTTTGATCGCTTTTATCTCAGCGCCTTTTTTGCTGCTGGCCAGCCGCTACATCATGCGGAAAAATAAGGAATACCGTAAGAAAGTGCTGGAGATGAACAGTAAGCTCATGGGCTTCGAGATGGAGACCTTTTATAATATGGATACCATTAAATCCTTCGGCGTCATGAAGCGCTACGGTCGGGAGCTGCGCAAATGGCAGGACAAATATAAGGATTATTCACTGGATTACAATATGTTTTCCATCAAGACCAGTATTTATATGACAGTGCTGAATACCATCGTCAGCTTTGCAGCCTTCGGTTACTGCCTCTTCCGCTTGTGGACCCATAGTATTCAATACGGTACCATGACCCTCTTTCTGGAGCAGAGAAGTAAGCTGTCAAGTACCTTTAGCAATATCATCAGCATCGTGCCGGGTATGCTGAATAGTTCCGTATCTGCGCATCGTATCCGTGAGTTGGTGGAGCTGCCCCGCGAGGAGCACATCGAGGCATCCCACGCTTTGGACAAATATGTCGATGACGGTTTTACAGTGCAGATGAAGGATTTGAACTTCTCCTACGTGGAGGGTACAAAGGTTATCCGTGATTCTGATTTTATCGCCAAACCGGGTGAGATCGTGGCTCTGGTGGGCCCGTCCGGCGAGGGAAAAACGACTATGATCCGTCTGATCCTGGGACTCATGCGTCCGCAGGAGGGAAAGGTAGTGCTGCGGCCGGGCTACGTGAAGGACGAGGATGTGGCAGGCGAAGCTGCTGTATCCGGAGAAAATGTTTTGAACGGAGAGAGCGCTAGGGCTGTAAAAAATGTAGTGGCAGCCGAAAGCACGGATGCTATATCAGTGCATGAAAGTGCAAATAGAAACGCAGAGTGTGCGGATATGGAAAAGGATACCTATGTCAGCGGTAAAGGCAGCGATGAAAGCAGTCAGGCGGCGCGGGATTCCGAGCGTGAGACCCTGGCCATCGATATGAATGCCGAGACCCGTCATCTCTTCGCTTATGTGCCGCAGGGAAATACAATCCTGGCGGGAACAGTTGCTGAGAACCTGCGTATGATCAAAGAAGATGCCAGCGATGAGGAGATTATCGAGGCCTTGAAGATTGCCTGCGCATGGGATTTTATCGAAAAAATGCCGGATACCATCAATTGTCCGATCGGTGAGCGGGGACGCGGCTTTTCAGAGGGTCAGGCCCAGCGAATTTCCATCGCCCGCGCCGTGCTGCGTAATTCACCGATTCTGCTTCTGGATGAGGCGACCTCCGCACTGGATGTCACGACAGAGCGGCAGGTGCTGCGTAATATCATTCAGCAGCGTCCGAATAAGACGGTTATTGTTACTACCCACAGACCATCTGTACTGAATATGTGCCAGAGAGTTTACCGTGTCATGGAGACCAAGGTGACAGAGCTCTCCGAGGCAGAAAGCGCCAAAATGGCCATGGATTTCTGATGACAGGGAAAATGAATGTAGAAGTCGATGAAGAGAAAGATTTGTTCCGGAAACGCTGGCAGCAGCTGGAGTCTGCGGATGAAGCAAATGATGTGCCTATAGCTATCGCGGTTAATATTTTAAGCGAATGTTTGATGCGGTTTTTCGGAAGAATCGATCTTTTCCTACGGTATTGCCTTTGAAGGAAAGGAATGCCTGGTGCTTGCAGGGTGAAGGACAGAAAAAAACAGTGAAAGGCAGGTATGGTAAAAAAGAAGAGAGATGAGGTTTTATTTTCGGCGAATTTATCATATAATAGACAAGATGTTTTACATTTGCTTAAAAATCTATATATAAAAGATAAAGATAACGCACCGGCTTTTGGCGGTGAGGCATGTCTTAAAGAAATAATTTGTGAGGTATATATATGTTAAATCAGAGAATGGTGGGTCTGGGAACACAGAGATCCGTAATCCGTGAGCTTTTCGAGTTTGGAAAAATCCGTGCGGCAGAGATCGGCGCAGAGAATGTATATGATTTCTCTATCGGTAACCCGAGTGTACCGGCACCTGCAGAGGTAAATGAAGCAGCGATGAAGCTGATCCGTGAGATGGATCCGGTTGTGCTGCATGGCTACACAAGTGCCCAGGGTGATGCCGGCGCCAGAGCAATGATCGCCGATTCCGTAAACAGACGTTTCGGTGTAAACATGAAGGCTGATAATTTTTATCTGACAGTTGGTGCAGCTGCATCTCTTTGCTGTTGTTTCAACGGTCTTTGCAATCCTGGCGATGAAGTAATCGTTTTTGCTCCTTATTTCCCGGAATATAAAGTATTTATCGAGGGCGCAGGCGCAAACATGGTTCTGATTCCTGCAGAGATTGATGCTTTCCAGATCGATTTCGATAAGTTCGAGGCAGCCATCACACCGAAGACCAAAGCAGTTCTGGTAAACTCTCCGAACAATCCATGTGGTGTCGTTTATTCTGAGGATACCGTAAAGCAGCTGGCAGCCATCATGAAAAAGAAATCTGAAGAGTATGGTGAGCCGATCTACCTGTTGGCAGATGAGCCATACAGAGAGATTATTTTTGATGGCGGCGTGGTACCTTATCTGCCGAAATACTATGACAATACCATCGTTTGCTATTCCTGGTCCAAGTCCCTGTCTCTGCCGGGCGAGCGTCTGGGTTATGTGCTTGTTCCTGATGCAGTGGAGGATCATGAACTGGTTTATGCAGCTGTTGCAGGCGCAGGCCGTTCCCTTGGCTATGTAAATGCACCTGGTCTCTTTCAGCGTGTCTGCGCAATGTGTGCTGATCTGACAGCAGATACCAGTATTTACGAGACCAACAGAAACCTTCTCTACGATGGACTGCGTGACCTTGGATTTACAGTCGTAAAACCAAACGGTACTTTCTATATTTTCCCTCGTACACTGGAAGCGGATGATATTGCCTTCTGTGAGCGTGCGAAGAGCTTCGATCTGCTGATCGTACCTGGTACAGGATTTGGATGCCCCGGACATACACGTATCTCTTACTGTGTGCCGACTGAGCGTATCGAGAGATCTATGGAAGCCTTTAAGAAGCTGGCAGAGTCTTATAGATAAGATTTCCTAAGGACTTTGTAAAGACATAAAGACAAGTGTGGAAATTGCGAAGTAATGAAAAATAGCACAGGAATTGTGCGAAATAATAAACGGGGTATTGCCTTTGATCTGTGTCCGGATGACGAATACAGATCAAAGCCAGTACCCCGTTTTTAAATATAAGTGTCCGTAAGAACCGTAAATAGAAGTTCTGTAGGTGATGAAAATCCGATGGAAGGTCTCACGTGCCTTGGGCTTGCATAATTAGCACAAAAAGAATTCTGCTTCCTTTGGTGCAGTATAGTTTTCTTCCAGCATAGCGACATGGGAGAGGAAGGCAGGGTCATCGAAGTATTTCGCACCTTCCGGGCAGCTGCGGATGCAGGCCTGGCATTTGATGCAGATGCCTGTGATGGCAGAGAAATCTATAATTTTTTTATTATCACTGTGTATGTATGCGGATGCGTTATGCTGTGGACCGGTAATAGCCGGGCCGGTTTTTTCGGATGTTTTAGACTGTGAACCGGTAATGGTCGTGTCAGCCTTTTCAGCCGTGCAGGGGTTATTTGCCATGTTTTCTGTGTCGATCAGCTTTCCGACAGAGTTCATCGGGCAGACCTCGATGCATTTGCCGCAGCGGCTGCATTTGTCCACATCTGTTTTCGGTTTCGCTTTCAGGAATTTCGCAGGAAGGCCATCCCTTCCCTTAGGCACATAGTAAGCTGCGCCGGCATCGCCCGGAACAATTACCTGTGGAAATGAGATAGGATTTCCGCCGGCTTTTATACCGTAGAGGCTGTTCTCCCAGCGGGCAGCGAGAATTCTTTCCAGAGCCTGCTGACCGAAAGCAGAGGCTTTTTGCAGATCATCCTGATTCGGACGTCCGCCGGCAAGCTTATCCGAGAAAGCATGGCGGCAAGGAAAGGCGGCTGCAGCGATAACGCGAAAACCGTTGTTTTTCAGGGTGGCAGTTAATTCTGCCAGTGAATTATCATAGCTTCGGTTTCCGTAGGTGACAATGGCAATGGCCGGTGTATTGTAACCTAACAGTTTGGTCTGAAAATCCGGCAGGATTTTATTTGGCAGTTTTCCTGCATAAGTAGGCGCGCCGATGATCACGAGGTCGTTTTCTGTGAAGCGGTAAGTCGTTTCACGGGCTGCCGGTTTGGTAAAATTGATTTCAGTTACTTTTGTGTCATTAAAACCATAGGGAGAATCGTTGATCGATCTGTTCGTTATGTTTGATTTTATGGCGGCGGTAATGCCGGCGGATACAGCGCCGGTGATTTTTTTTGTATTGCCGGTGGCACTCCAGTAGAAGTTATAGATTCTTTTTTTCTGCATGACATATCCCTTTATCGATGAAAATTATTAAAGTTATTATACATCAAAATATATGGCAGGAATAGCGAGAGGAAATTTTTTGAATTGAGAATATTTGGTCGAACAAGAGCAAAAATATGGGTAATTTGTCAAAAACATGTGCAGGAATATGATTATTTTGCCGAAAATATATTATAATTATATAAAAGCGAAGCGTTTGCGAGTTTGACAGCAGAAGCCCGCTTAAGAAGGATGTTCATGCGCAGGGAGAAAAATATCATGCGAGGAAGTGTTTCTTGCGTAAGGAGAAGAATATCACGCGAGGAAGTTGTTCTTGCGTAGGAAAATCATATCTTCGAGGAAGGTGTCTATAAGCAGGAAAATGAGCCACTGACCCCGTCCCCAAGGAGGTGCAGTATGAAAAAATTTATCTTACCAAGTGAAAATGGGTATCCGATTTCCTGTATGGAGTGGCGTCCTGTATGCCGGCAGGCAGAGGAAGACAGCTCCGGTGCAGGGCAAAGCATATTCGCAGAAGAGCAAAATCCGGATATCGTTATCTGCCTGCATGGATTTGCCGGTGACAAATATAGTTCTGTCATTAAGGCGGTGGCGGAGGCGCTCGTAAGGCATGGGAAACGTGTCGTGACCTTCGATTGGCCTGCTCACGGTGACAGCCAGGCAGGGCCGGAGATGCTGACCGTAGAGAATTGCCTGCGGGATCTGCATACTGTTTTGACGTATTATAGGGCTTATATGAAAAAAGCAGCTAACGACATAGCTGTGAATGAAAGATTGGAGGCAGACGGATATGCCGGTCAGGTCGAAAGAGGGAAAATCTCCTGCTTTGCTACCAGCTTTGGCGGTTATCTGGCCATGCTTTACAGGGAGAAATACCCGCAGGATTTTAATCAATATATGCTGCGTTCGCCGGCACTGCGGATGCCGGAAATTTTACTTTCTTTTATGACAGAGGAGCAGCTTGCAGCCTTTGATCGTGGCGAAAAACTGAATTTCGGATTTGAAAAAGAACTGTGGCTGGATAAATCATTTTATGATGATTTATGCAGGTATGATGCCTTTGGGGGAATGCCGGAAGGCACAAATGAATCAGCACCTGTTTGCATTAATGAGAGTAAGCTATTCTTGCAGAAAAGCAAAGAAGAAGAGCTGGCAGATTCGGCTTGTCGAAGGGATGAAAAGCTTGCGGGAAAAGTCTTTATCATCCACGGGGATCTGGATGATACCGTGCCGGTCGCAGATTCTATGGATTTCGCAAGGCGGCATCAGATCAGGATGTACATTGTGAAGGGTGCTGACCATCGCTATAAAAATCCCGGCGAGCTGGAGCAAATTGTAGAACAAGCGGAGAAATTTCTCGGAGTATAATCGGGAAATCGGCTTCGATGCAATGGGAGATTGGACGCACACTGCGTTGAAACAGAAAGTGTGTCTTGCACGGTTCACATAAATTCATAAAAAGCTTGTGAGAATAAATATTATGTAATACAATTAATCTGTTGCAAAGTAGAATAAGATCGGGTGCGATTTTCTATGCCCTCATTCTAACGAAAGGGGGCGATGCCTATGAGTACATTAGAAGTATTAACACTTTTGCTTGTAGTATTTGCTGCATTGTCCTATTTAGACGATCACAAAAAGAAATAGCACCCTCGCCTGCAAGTAAGGGTACTATTTCTGTATAACCTTATATAAGGGCATCGGCATCGAATCCGATAAACCTTTTCTAAATTGTAACATCGAGGTGGTTGAATTTCAACCACCTCCTTTTCAAAAAAGGAGGAAGAACTTCATGAAATATAAGGGAATGAAAAAAGTTAACGAAGGTAAATTTATCACTCGTTACGATATCAGTTATGAGACGGTGGATGGCAAGGAAAAAATCTATGAGATGATCAGCCGTGATAAAAATGCGACCACACTTGCGGATTTGAATAATCCAAAGGTGGATTCTGTGGTTCTGATGCTGTCTAATGAGACAGATGACAAATTATTGCTCTGCAGAGAGTTTCGTCTGGCTATGGGTACCTGGGTTTATAATTTCCCGGCAGGCCTGATCGATCCGGGTGAGACACCGGAAGAGAGCGCACGACGCGAGCTTTGGGAGGAGACAGGCCTGGAGCTGGTATCCATCGATGATACACTCTTCGAGAGTTATGCAGCCATCGGTTTCAGCAATGAGAAAAATGTCTGCATCATCGGTACAGCCAGAGGTGAGTTTCGTGACAGCACATCTACGGTAGAGGAGATTGAGCCGGCATGGTATACAGCTGAGGAACTGATGGAGCTTCTGAAGACAGAGCATTTCGCAGCCAGAACCCAGGCCTATACCTATATGTGGGCTAAGCAGCATCTGTCCTGAGAGATATGTGGACCGGCAGCATCTGTTATGAGGTGTGGAAACGGTACTGCGGATGGATATTTGACAGAGCTGAGGATTTCATCGAAGCCTGAGATGGCGGACGAGCCTTGCTATGCAGAAATAAAAATGATAGATGCCATAACTTGCGTAGGGATAGATGACCGATCTGCCTGTGTTCCTGAATAAACATGGAGGCGGATTGCGAATGCCCTTTTTACAGGCTATAAGTATTATAGAGTGGGAGAGAAATATGAATATAAATGAAGCCAGATATATGTATGAGCATATCCTGCTGCCGAAGTTTTTCTTCGAGGAGGGTATGAATCTGATCGGCGGTCTGATCACAGAGAAGGATTTCGCCTATCAGATGATGAAAAAAGTATGTGATGATAATGCTGTAGAAATGCCTTATCCTAAGGAGCTTTTCCTTTTCGAGCAGTTTAAGACAGAGGATAAGATCCTTGGGGGCAAAATCTTTCTTCCGGCGCCGACGGAGTCCTCTGCCTGTTACGTGATTTATCTGCTCTTTAATCTGCAGTTCGATAAGATTCGGTTTTTTACCGTAGAGCGCGGCGAGGAAGAGACAGATGTCATTCTCGGCGAGTGGACAAAGGATGGAGAGCATTTGAATCACGGCAAGGCTGATCTCCGTGACAGTGACGGATTGAACCAGGCCATTGCCATTTATCGGAGTGTGCAGTGAGCCTGAAGATATATAACGCATAAGGCGATGCCCCCTCCTGCGCTGCAGATCCTTCGGTTGTCTGTCGGAAGGGGAAAAGCAAATTTTCGCAGGAGCGAGACTTGAATTATAGTATGGAGGTGCGCGATGACAGCAGAGGAATTGAAAGCCAAAGGCGCCATTTATTTCCCAAAGATTGATGAGGGATTTTCGAATTTTAAGCATGTGACGATGAAAATGGATGCGGGTAAAGCATTGAAGCATTTCCGCAGCCTGCGCAAGGAGTATGGGGCTGACAATGCCTATACGGATTTTTATTATTTTAATCTGGACGCAGATGCGCAGGAAATGGTGCAGGAGCTCCTGAGTCCGGAGGACTGCGCTTATCTGCAGCTGCTCAAACCCATTGACAATGTAAAGGAAGAAATTATTTTTCCTTTGGATGAGAAGCTTTTAAAGATTGTCACCAAACTCAATGCGGAGGAAATGCTTTTTTCAACGATTATTTTCTGTAATGGAAAAAATGGCCGTGCCCGCACGACCTGGTGGGGAAACTATGAGCAGGAGTATGTTTGCTTCAGGGATTGAACGCCTGCCCAGAAGGAGCTGTTTTTATTCAGAGGGGTGTTCTTCCTCAATTGTTTTTAACGCAGAAGGGAAGTCCTCTCCTGCTCTGCACGCCCTTCGGGTGTCTATGGGTGGGGATATTAACAAATTCTGCTCAGGAGCGAGACTTGAAACTTGGTGGGAATGTTTTCTGCAGTGAGAATGCTTTTCACGGGAGGAGTCTCGAAAAAAGTAGAAGAATAGGAGCGACAAATGTCTGTATTACCGATTTTTAACACCATAGCGGTGCCGGGCGCGACACTGTACCTGCGTACGGATGGTTATCAGGCCATGACCGGGAAGCCGGCCCGGGTAGATGAAAAGGTGACGCTGATCGTGGCAAAAAAGAAGCTGGTACGTAAGGAAGTGGCCAGTGACAGCTTTTATCCCATTGGCATTAGCGGCATCATTTCCGAGGTGGGAAGTGATGGTTTTATGCAGGTGGAGCTGCGAAACAGAGTGAATATCAATGAGGTGGTCGTCTATCATGATCACACGATTGACCTGGATATTACGAAAAGATTAGACCTGGAGGACATGGATGAGGATGAGGCGCAGAAGCGTCTCCGAAAGATCAAGGATGCCATCATTCGTTTCGCCGATGGCAAACAATGGTCCGGTGTCGTCCGCGGTTATTTGTCCCGCTGGGGCACCATCGGTGAGGTGGCAGCGGGCATGTCTCCCTGGATGGTGAATTCCAATCAGGAGCGGTATGATGTGCTGGCAGAAGACAGCGTGCGCACGCGTTTTGATATGCTGGAAAAAATGATTTATGAGAATCTGCAGATTCTGGATGTAAATGAGTCAGCCAAGGATGCCCAGGAGGAAGAACACCGGAAGATTTATCGGGAGAATGCGATCCGCCGGCAGATGGAGTTTCTGCAGAAGGAATTGGATGAGCTGCATCCGGAGGAGATGTCTGACCTTCGAAAGCTGGAGATTAAGCTGGAAGAGTCAGAAATGAACGAGCTGGCGAAAAAGGAAGGCCGTAAAGTACTTTCCCGCCTGAAAGCCGAGGGCCAAAATAGCGCGGAAGCCGGTCTTTTGATGGATTATATGGAATTGCTGACGGATCTTCCCTGGAAGAAGGAGCCGATGAAGGAGATTTCTCTGCAGAGGGCAGAAGAAATTCTGGAAGAGGATCATTTTGGCCTGGAAAAGGTAAAAAAGAGAATCATCCAGCAGCTGGCAGTGATGAGCCTGAAGGGAGCACAGTCCGGTTCTATCCTGCTCTTTGTAGGCGCACCGGGTACCGGAAAAACCAGCATTGGAAACAGTATTGCCCGGGCGCTGGACCGAGAGTATACCCGCGTGAGCCTTGGCGGCGTGCGGGACGAAGCCGACATTCGCGGACATAGAAGAACCTATATCGGTTCCATGCCGGGACGTATCATTGATGCTATTCATAAGAGCGGCGTGTCCAATCCGGTCATTGTACTGGATGAGGTGGACAAACTGGCGGCTTCTTATAATGGCGATCCGGCCAGCGCTCTGCTGGAGGTCCTGGACCCTGAGCAAAATGCGAATTTTACGGATCATTATCTGAATGTGCCCTTTGATCTTTCGGACGTATTTTTCGTCTGCACGGCCAATACGATGGATACCATTCCGGCACCTTTGCTGAACCGTATGGAGGTGATTCAGTTCCAGGGTTATACGCCGATTGAAAAGAAGCAGATTGCGATTCGGCATTTGCTGCCAAAGGCCCGCAAGGCTGTGGGTATTAAGGAAGCGGAGCTGGAAATCGGCGAGGATGTCATTGAAAAAATTATTGCCGATTATACCAGAGAATCCGGTGTTCGCGGCTTGAAAAAATGTCTGGATATGATCTGCCGCAGTGCTGCTGTGGAGATTGTCATGCATCAGGAGCAGCTGACAAAGGTTACGCTGGAAAATCTGCAGGATTTCATGGACAGACAGCCATTACATCGGAAGTCTGTGCCGGAGAGCGCGAAGCCGGGTATCGTGACGGGCCTTGCCTGGACACAGGTGGGCGGCGAGATACTGTATATAGAAAGCATGTTTACCAAGGGCGGCGGAAAGCTTTTGATCACCGGTCAGCTGGGTGATGTGATGAAGGAGTCTGCGCAGATCGCGGTGAGCCTGGTTAAGGCTATGTATCCGGAGAAGGTGGAGATGTTTGAGAAAAATGATCTGCATATTCATGTGCCGGATGGCGCGACGCCAAAGGATGGCCCTTCGGCGGGCATTACTTTGACCACGGCATTGGCATCCTTGCTGACAGGACAGGCGGTTTCGCCGACCTTTGCCATGACTGGCGAGGTATCCCTGCGGGGTGAAGTGAATCCAATCGGCGGCCTTCCGGAGAAGCTGATGGCAGCCCATCGCGCCGGTGTGAAGACCGTATTTATTCCAAAGGATAACGAGGATGATCTGCGGGATGTGGCCGACGAGGTGAAGGCAGCCCTGGAGATTATACCGGTGCGGGAAATCAGAGAAGTATTGTGCGGCGTGGGACTGGAGAATTAAACTTTCCTGAAAAGGCTGAATGAAAAAACGGTACGGATAAGGTTCTGTATCGTTTTTTTCGCTTAATGCATTTGAAGCTGCTGCCAGCTTTCCCTTGGGAGTTTACGAATTTTGGAATGTGTGATATGGTGATAACTGCATTGAGATGTGCTTATTTTTTCAGATATGAATTTTAGCATTCATCATAATTATAAGGAGCAGGGAGAATGAATTTTACAGATAAATTACAGAGAGAATTAGAGAAATCTACATCGGATGTGCTTGTAGGAATGCTGGAATCAGGGTTTACCTTCGACATGATTTTTGCCGGCGAAAAGTGTGGCTTCCGCCGCTGCAAAGACCTGATTCAGGATCCGGACAATGGCAAATTATATACCGAATTTTTCTGTTTTCCGCAGAATGGGAAAAAGGATAAGCTACAGCATGGCCTTTGCTTTTCTGTGGTCAGTACAGTGGAAGATTTCAGTGAAAAGAAATCTGTTTTTGCTGATGCAGGCCAGCTGAAATGCCATAAAGCAGGAAAGGTGGATATTTACTATAGCCATGTGGCTTCCCGCGCCGGAAAGCAGATTGCAGAGACAGGTGCCAATACCTTCCTTCACAATGATGTGGTGATCTTTACACCGGAAAACGAATGCATCCTGCTGGATGATTTTGATTTCGCAAAGAATAGCCTTTTCATGCTTGGCTTATACGGCGGCGAGTATAAGATCGGTGTGAAAGAATAATTATCTGAAAGCAGAACAAGCAATCCGGCTTCTGACAAGTCGCGAAGCGGATTGCCAATGTCCGCTTTACAAAAGAAAGGAATAAAAGAGAAATATTATAAAAAGTGAAGTGTGAGTGTCCTGCGCAGTTATTGAAGCGCAGGGCACTTTTTTGCTAGAATATAAACAGACAACGCAGGAAGTACAGCGCAGGAAATACAGCTCCAGGAAGAACAGCTCAAGAAGTACAGCTCCGGGAAAACAGCTCAAGAAGTACAGCTCAGGAAATACAGCTCAAAAAGTACAAATCAAGAAGTACAGCTCAGGAATACAAATCAGAGATACAGATCAGAGTTACGAATCAAACACGCAATTTAGGGAAAGAAATCAGAGATACAGATGCTTGATACAAATTGGAGAAACAGACTGAATAGGAATTTTCAGGGAAAAAGTCTGTGCGTAAAAATTTCATAATGCGAGGAGGTTTTGAATGAGAAAAAAAATAAGCAGGTCTTGTTTGGCTCTTACGGGCATAATCTGCCTGTGTTTTGGGGAAGCTGCAAGGGACGGAACAGTTGGGACAGTCCAAACAGTGTATGCAGATACGATTACGGATCTGCAGGCGCAGAAGGAGGCTGCAGAGGCGGATATGGAGGAGACGAAGGAGGAAATTGCAGAGCTGGAAACCGAGAAAAATGAAGTTACAGAAGAGCTGACTTCGCTGGAGGGCGAACTGGTGACCATTATGACTGCCATTGATTCCCTGCAGGAGCAAATCAGCGAGCAAAAAGCGACACTGGCGCTGACGGAAGAAAAGCTGAAAAAGGCAAAAGATCTGCAGGAGACGCAATATAAGGCCATGAAAAAACGTATTCAATATATTTATGAGAATGGCGGCAAGACAGGCTGGGTGGAGGCCTTTTTCAATGGCGATTCGCCGGAGGAGATTCTGAACCGGGCAGATTATGCGGAACAGCTATATGAGTATGACAGAGAGTGCATGGAAGCCTATGCAAAAAGTGTGCAGGAAGTCAGCGACCTGCAGGAAGAGCAATTGCAGCAGGAAGCAAATCTGGAGGAAAGCAAGGCAGAGCAGGATGCGCAGAAGGAGCAGCTGGAGAAGCTGAAAAGCCAGGCAGAGAAACGTTATGATGATTATACATTGCAGATCGAAGAAGCTGAAAAAGAGGCAGAGGAATTCCGGAAATTAATAGAAGAACAAAATACCGAAATACGAAAGCTGGTGGCGCAGCAGGTGGCTGCTTCCGGGCAGAGTGGTTTGATCAGTCATGTAGAGGGAGAAGGACCTGGGGTGGAAATTGCAAATTATGCCCTGCAGTTTGTCGGCAATCCTTATGTCTGGGGTGGAAATAGTTTAACGGAGGGAACGGATTGCTCAGGTTTTATTCATTTGATCTATGCGCATTTCGGCTACAGCCTGCAGCGGCAGTCTGCCCTGCTGCGCGGTGATGGCGTGGCCGTTTCCTATGCGGAAGCCCAGCCGGGGGACATTATTTGCTATGAGGGACATGTGGCTATGTATCTGGGAAAGGGGCAAATCGTTCATGCCTCCAATGAGGCGCCTTACCCGGCCGGCGGCATCAAGGTCAGCGCCAATGCAGCTTTCGAGGATATCATTACGATTCGCAGAATTGTATAAAGTGTTTCCGAAATTTTACAGAAAGTGCAAAGTATGTTAAATTAAAGTCGTAGTGACAAAACGAAAAGGGGATTTGGACATGTTTTGTGCTTTTTGCGGAAAAAAAATAGAAGAAGGTTTGCGAATTTGTCCTTACTGTCATGAGTCAGTGGAAGCAGAGACGCTGGAGATTTTGCGACAGGAGAGCGATATAGAAACCGAAGAGAGCGACGCAACTTTATCGGAGAATACCACCGCGCCGGCCGAGACTGATACAGCTCTACCGGAGAATATCACCGATATGTCAGAGAATGCCGCAGAGGAATCCGAGGCTGAGGCTGAGGCAGAAGAGAATGCCGCGGAGGAATCAGAGAACGGGACTGATTCGGAAGAGAATGCCGCGGAGGAATTAGAGAACGGGACTGATTCGGAAGAGAATGCCGCAGAGGAATCAGAGGCTGAGGCCGAAGCGATAAAAAGCGAAGCTGAAATAGCGGGGAGCGAGACGAAAGCATCGGAAATGAGAGCATCGGAGGAGAAAGTGCCGGAGACGAAAGCCCCGGTAAGAGAAAGGTATGTCCGGCATGAAGATCCCGAGGCGGAGGAGAAGCGACTGGCGAGGAAGAAACGCCGTAAGGTAAAGATGGTAGTTTCTCTGGTCGTTTTAGCATTGGGTCTTGTGCTGCTGATCGGTGTGATTTATGTGATGGTGAGTACACTCTTTTACGGAGATTCCATTCTGCTGCCGGAAAAAGAAACGGCAACGGAAAGCATTGTGGAAGCAGCTTCTGTGCAGGCGGAAAGTGTTACTCCGGAGGTGACGGTGACACCGAAGGCCGAAGAAGTACAGCTGAGAGAGGAAGATTTCCTTTATTCGGGAGCAATTGAGTTTCAGACCCAATCCTTCCAGTTTACATTGCCGGATTACTGGAATAACCTGGCGAATTGTCAGGTGAATGATGATAACAGTATTGATTTTTACCAGAAGAAATCGGTAGAAGCCGGTACAGATGGTTTGATTTTCAGTGTGGCGGAAATCTTTTCGGAAGACATGCCGAATTATGCGCCTTGCAGATTGCTGCGCCGGGAAGGGGACATTTCCTATGTCTTGATGACACCGGGTGTGGTTACCTATGCAGAGGATCCTTATATTGAACTGGAATATACCCGCTTACAGAGCGATGCTTCCTATGTTTTCCAGTCCTTTAGTCTGATCGGTGAAGAAATTCTCGTGACGCCTGAGCCGACCCCGGAAGCAGAGGAGGAGCCCGAGGATGAGGAGGCAGAAGTGCCGGATACAACGGATGCGGAAGGATATATTTTGCCGGAAAGTTCTACACGGTATCTGACACTGGAGGATTTGGAAGGGCTTTCATCGGATCAGCTTTGGGTAGCTCGAAATGAAATTTATGCCCGCAAGGGACGTATGTTCGATAATGCGGATCTGCAGGCTTACTTTGATTCAAAGGGCTGGTATAACGGTAGCATTGCGCCGGATGATTTCAGCAATGACATGCTGACAGATATTGAAAAGAAAAATGCGGAACTGATCCGTTCGCTGGAATAAGAAAAATGCGGAACTGATCCGTTCGCCGGAATAAGAAAAATGCGGAACTGATCCGCTCGCCGGAATAAGAAGAATGCGGAACTGATCCGTTCGCCGGAATAAGAAAAATGCGGAACTGATCCCTTCGCCGGAATAAAATAATGTGGATATGATTCCTCCGCAGGTAGATTAGGTGAAAAGCCAAATATACTTGCGGGGGGATTTTTTTGTGTTAAAATATCTTATGATTATTTAACTAAAATAATTGAATGAAAAAGAGTAACAGAAAAGTCCGCAGTGAAAAGCTCACTTTTCAGAAAAAGTATGATTTAGGACAAGAATAAAAGTACTAAACTCAGAAGTATCAAACCGAAAAATGCTAAACCGGAAATACTAAACCGGAAGTGCTAAATCAGAAGTACTAAACCCAGTAGTACTAAACTCAGTAGTAATAAAAACAAGAAGTAATAGATAAGAGGAAAGTAAGTGTTATGAATATTGTAAAAAAGGCCTATTGCAGGTCCTTTCAGAAGGTTTTTAAAATAGCTCTGCCGATTTTGCCTTACCGGACACCGGCAGTGATGCATTCGGTAAAGGAAATTCCGGAGGAACTGAAAAAGCTGCGGGTGAAACGTGTTTTGATCGTGACGGATCATTTCATGTATAGCAGCGGCGTGACCAGGGAGCTGGAAAATGTCCTGATGCGGGCGCATGTGGAGTTTGTGATTTATGATAAAACGGTCGCCAATCCGACCACGACGAATATTGAAGAGGCCAGAAAGCTCTATCTGAAAAATCAGTGTAAAGCGCTGATCGGATTCGGAGGAGGATCCTCCATCGACTGTGCTAAGGCAGTTGGCGCAAGAGTCGCCAATCCGCGGAAGTCACTTTCCCGGATGAGTGGCATCCTGAAGGTGCGCAGAAAGCTGCCGCCGCTCTTCGCCATTCCGACGACAGCCGGTACCGGCAGTGAGACAACCCTGGCAGCGGTCATCACAGATCCGGTTTCCAGACACAAATATCCCATCAACGATTTTCCGCTGATCCCCAGGTATGCCGTGCTTGATCCGGAGGTGACACGTTCACTGCCGCCTGCCTTGACGGCCACGACGGGAATGGATGCGCTGACCCATGCGGTGGAGGCTTACATTGGCGGCTCTACGACAGCAGAAACCAGAGCCTGGGCTATCGAGGCTGTGAAACTGATCTTTAAATATGTGGAGCGCGCTTATCGCGACGGAAATGATATGCATGCGCGCCGTGGCATGCTTAAGGCGGCTTACCAGGCGGGCAATGCTTTCTCTCAGTCTTATGTAGGATATGTGCATGCGGTTGCCCATTCCCTGGGCGGCGCTTATAATATACCTCATGGACTGGCCAATTCCGTCCTTTTGCCGATCGTGCTGGAAGCCTATGGCACGGCTGCGGCGAAAAAGCTGCATGAGCTTAGCGTAGCGGTGGGACTTTCTAATACGCAGGAGTCTGATGCTGCCGGCGCGGAGAAATTTATCAAAGAAATCAGGGCCATGAATGAACGGATGAACATACCGACAAGTCTGCAGGGTATTGATGCAAAGGATATTCCGAAGCTGGCCCGCTATGCAGATGCGGAGGCCAATCCCCTGTATCCGGTGCCTGTTCTGTGGGATGCCGGGCAGCTGGAGCGTTTCTACTATAGCGTTATGGAATAGTTTTCATCCGCGAAAGAAAACATAAGGAAAATTCTAACATTAGAGAGCTCATACAGATAAAAGGAGATAAAATGGACGAAAAGAGTATCGCGAATATTGTCGCCAAACAAAGAAGATTTTTTCATAAGCATGAAACTTTGCCTGTGGAGGTTCGTATCCTGGCTTTGAAAAAGCTCCGCAGAGAAATTCAGCGCAATCAGGATAAGATTGCTGCGGCGATTCAGGAGGATCTGGGCAAAAGTGCCTATGAGAGCTATATGTGTGAGACGGGACTGGTCTTGAGCGAAATCAGCTGGATGCTACAGCATATCAAGCGTCTGACACGAGACCATTTGGTAGCGACACCTCTGGCACAGTTCGCCTCTGTCAGCTACCGCAAGCCGTCACCTTACGGTGTGGTACTGATCATGAGTCCCTGGAACTATCCTTTCCTCTTGACCATGGAGCCGCTGGTGGATGCCATCGCGGGTGGCAATACAGTGGTGCTGAAACCGAGCGCCTACTCACCGGCAACATCAGCGATCATGAAGGAAATGATTGAAAAAATCTTCCCGGAAAAATATGTGGCAGTGGTGACCGGCGGACGTTCGGAAAACAGCAGCCTGCTGGAGCAGCATTTTGACAAAATCTTTTTCACCGGTTCACAGAATGTGGGTAAGGAGGTGCTGCGCGCGGCAGCCAATTATCTCACACCGGCTGTGCTGGAGCTGGGCGGAAAGAGTCCTTGCATCGTGGATCGTACAGCCAAGCTCTCCCTGGCAGCCAAGCGTATCGTCTGGGGCAAATACCTGAACTGCGGTCAGACCTGTGTGGCGCCGGATTATGTGCTGGTAGATGAGACGGTAAGGGACGAGTTTATAGAAGAAGTAGAAAAAGAAATTAAAAAACAATTCGGAGATTCTCCGCTAGAGAATCCGAATTATGGTAGAATTGTAAATGAGAAACATTTTGACCGCATCAATGGACTGATTGAGGCAGAAAAGGTGGTTATCGGCGGCAAGTCACAGCGACGGACCTTGCAGATCGAGCCAACAGTGATGCAGGATGTGACCTGGGAAGATGCGGTAATGGGCGAGGAAATATTCGGCCCGGTACTGCCGCTTTTGACATTTGCGGATGTGGATGAGATTCCGGCACTTCTGGCGGACAAGCCAAAGCCATTGGCATTCTATGTCTTCTCCGAGGATAAGGAAGCCGGCAGCAGATTATTGGAGCGCTGTTCCTTCGGCGGCGGTTGTCTGAATGATGTCGTGATCCATCTGGCGACCAGCTATATGCCTTTTGGCGGCGTGGGCGAGAGCGGTATGGGTAATTACCATGGCAAATATGGCTTCGAGGCCTTCACACATTATAAGAGTATCGTGGACAAGAAAACCTGGCTGGATCTGCCGATGCGCTATCAGCCATTCAATAGGGCTAACGGGCTGCTCATCAAAATGTTCCTCCATTAAACACAGAAAACAGGAGGGTTGAAAGATGGCATTAAAGGATGTACAGAAGCAGTTGGAAAAAGCCGGAAAGACCGTTGTTTCCTCAGCAGATAAGCTGGGCGATAAGCTTGGGGATACCTTCGAGGATCTGACCGATGATGCGAAAAAAGCCTTTACGGGTCTGGCCAAGGATGCGGATAAGGTAAAAAATGGCGCCAATACCCGCGATGAAATGTTTAAAAAGGTATGTGCCATTATCCCTAATAAAATCAATAACGAAACCGTAGTTAATGCACTGGATCTGATGCGCAAGCAGCAGAAGCTGATGAAAAAGGATTTCTCTGCAAATCTGAAAAAGAACCAGGAGAGCCTGAAGAAACATCTGGAGCATGCAGGAAAGAAAGCAGATGGCTACGTGGAAGATCAGAATGCTTATACAGACGTGGCTTACGGTGATGCCACCATGCAGTTCTCCGGCTGCGAAATTTTTGCCACCTATAATGCGATCCGAAATATTGCCGGCAAAGCCACAGCAAATCTGGCGCAGATGATTTCCGAATATGAGAAGGATGGTATGGTGCTGTCCGGAAAATTCGGTACCGCGCCCAAGGCCATTCGTGATTATCTGGAGAAAAAGGGCTATAAGACAGATATGACGACCGATGAGAAAAAATTCGATGAGATCGGCAAGAAGCATCAGTCTATGATCCTTACCATGTACAATGATAAGAATGACATCAGCAAGGAAGTGCACACAGTCAATATTTCCAAGGACAAAGGAAAATTTACAGCCCACAATGTTTACTGTAACGGTCAGGTCGTGGGACCTTATGATTCTGTCAGTGAAGTCATAAAGAATATTAATAAAGGATTGGCCAAGGGAATTTCCCTGATCGGTGTTTCAAAGAAATAAATCTACAACTAAATAGATAACTATAATAATAGGGGCTGTTGTACTAAATTACAGCCCTCCCAAACGGGCAGGATCCACGTTCAATAAATGAATGGGTCCTGTCTTTTTTACGGATTTTTATACCACAGTTATTCAAGTCTCCTTCGCCGGAAGTTTTAGGCGGATATCTCATGTAGGGCAGGCTACCGGCCGAAATCGCCAGGTTTTCTGAAAAAAGCATCAATCCGCAATAATCTCACTGCGTATGGGTGCCACGCAGGGCGGCTGAGTATTCCACACGGTATCTGCGGGGCGTCAATCCGACGGTTTTCGAAAAGACAGTATTAAAGTAATTGCTGTCATTAAAGCCGACCATATGGGCAATTTCTGTGACAGACGCATTTGAGGATAAGAGCTGGGTTTCAGCTTCACCGATCCTTCTGCGGGAGAGATATTTTTTTATGCTGTAGCCTGTGGCTGCCTTGAATATGTGAGAGGCATAGGAAGGACTGATATGCAGAGCTTTCGCAATGCTGTCAATGTTTATATTATCACGGAAATTTTCGTCAACAAAGTTTTTGATGCGATCGACCAGAATGAAGTCTTCAGAGCGCATACCCTTGAGCGTATTTCCGGGCAGATGGATCATTAGCAGCAACAGGGCCACTGTCAGATGAAGGCAGATTTCCTGGTTATATTCATTTTCGTTATTCAAAGTAGTATAGATCAGGCGCGACATGGAGAGCATCTGTGCGAAATATTCATTGGAGTGACGGACAAAGCCATCTTTAGCATCGGTGAGATGATTCACCGGTAATCCATTTAAGCGCAAATCTGTAACACCGAAACAAAAGGTACCAATCTTTTCCTCTTTATTGGTAGCCACTTCATGCAGCGTGCCTGCATTATAGAGGAGGACATCCCCTTTTTTTACCTCATGAAATTGATTCTCGACATTGTAATGTCCCGAGCCTTCATAAACGAGCAGAAATTCGGCAATTTCCTCATGACGGTGCATGGGACGGATCAGCTGCTGCGCATCATAATTTTGCCGCGTTACGTAAACCAGCTTAGGAAGATGACCGCCTGTGAAAGAAGAAGCATAATCATAAACAGAACTATTATTTGAAGAATTTCCCATCGGTACCTCCTTAAGAGAATGCGATTTTCATCGGAAAAAGTATTTTTACCTGAAAAAGTAAGGATCGGTTTTTGCAAGCTTAGTAAAGCAGAAAATCAAAGTTTATGTGCTTATTATAACATGGATGATAATGAAAAAAAGGCTTTAATATTGGGAAAAAATTATATCCGACCATATCAGTAAAAGCAGATTTTCAGAGGTGAAAAATTTAAGTTTTAGTATAATGAAATCATACAAAACAAAGAGCGGAAATGCCTTTCGCGTAGAAAAAAACAGCATTGAAGGAATAGCAGATCCGGAGAGATGAAAAGCAGGCATAAAATCAAGTAAAGGGTAAAGGAGTAGTAGAAATGAGTATTAAAATTTGCGGCGCACCTGCAAGCTGGGGTGTAGATGATCCTAAAAATCCATATCTTCCGAAGTGGACAAAGGTTTTAAGTGAGGCACATCAGGCCGGCTACAGAGCTATCGAGCTGGGACCTTACGGATACCTTCCGATCGATGCGGATGCCGTAGCAGAAGAACTGAAAAAGAATGACCTGGCCATCGTTGCAGGTACAATCTTCCATGATCTGGTAGATCCGGATAATCAGGAATCTGTACTGGAAGCAGTAGATGATATCTGCCGGCTGATCACAGATCCAAAGCTTCCGAAGCTGGAGGTTTTTGATGGTCAGAAATTCCCTACACCATACATGACTGTTATGGACTGGGGACATGACGAGAGAGATTTTGGCGCAGGCCACGTAGAGACTTCTCCAAGAATGAATGATGAAGAGTGGGCAGCCTTTATGAAAAACGTACGTGCAGTTTGCGAGAGAGCTAATAAATGGGGTGTTCGTCCGGTTATCCATCCGCATGCAGGCGGTTACATCGAGTTCGAGGATGAGATTGAGAAGCTTGTAAGAGATATTCCTTATGAGCTTGCAGGTCTTTGCCTGGATACAGGTCATGTATATTATTCAGGCATGGATCCGGAGACCATGCTGAAGAAATATGCAGATGTCCTGGATTACGTACATTTCAAAGATGTAGACCGGAAGGTTTATGACAATGTTATGAGCAAAAAGATCCGCTTCTTCGAAGGCTGCGGCGAAGGTTCCATGTGCCCGATCGGTTCCGGCGCTTTGAATTACCCAGGCATCAAGAGTGTACTGGAGGAGATCAACTATAACGGTTATATCACAATTGAGCAGGAGAGAGATCCGCGTAATCAGGAGACATCTCTTCGTGATGTAAAGCAGAGTGTGGATTATCTGAAGTCTGTTGGGTATCTGATCTAAATAAATATGGACGCCGAAAGAGTATATTTATTACTCCGGGGACCGCTCGCGCTTGGGTCTCGGCTGCCGCCTCGGTCCGTGCTCCTCCTTCGGAGGGCCGTCCACCGGACGACCGCACCCTCACGCAGCGGTACTAAGTTCATGCTTCCCTTGCGGTCGCATTCACTAAGTGCCGGCGTTGCGGATGTCCCCTCCGGAATAAATATACTCTTTCGGCTGATCGTTTCTGTAAATAAGGAATCGTAGATTTAAGTGGGACCTAAGCGCATAAAAGAGATTCTCTGGAATCATTTTCATTTGCTGATATGGAAAATGCAAGATAGTTCTTGAGAGACTTCAGATAATGTTCGTGAAGTTTATAGTGACTTGAAGATAAAAGAAGTAGTTGAATATAAAAGAAGTAATTGAAGATATAAAGACTGTGTTTTTTTGTAAAGGAGATTTGAATTATGATTTATGGTGAGAGAAATGTAGAGAATCCTATTCGTTGGGGTATGGTTGGCGGTGGCCGCGGTAGTCAGATTGGTTATATTCATCGTTCCGCAGCACTTCGTGATTTTAATTTTGAACTGCTAGCAGGTGCTTTTGATATCGTTCCGGAGAGAGGTATCGATTTTGGCGGCAACTGCCATGTGGCAGCTGACAGATGCTATCCGGATTATAAGACAATGTTTGAGGCTGAGGCAAAGCGTGAGGATGGTATCCAGGCTGTTTCTATCGCTACACCAAACTTTACACATTTCGAGATCGCAAAAGCTGCTCTGGAAGCAGGCCTTCATGTATACTGCGAGAAGCCAATGTGCTTCTCTACAGAAGAGGCTGAGATTCTGGAAGAGACAGTAAAGAAAACAGGCAAGGTTATGTTTGTTTCTTACGGTTATGCAGGTCATCAGATGATCGAGCAGGCTCGTGAGATGATCGCTAACGGCGACCTGGGTGAGATCCGTGTGATCAAAATGCAGTTTGCGCATGGCGGAAATAACGTAGCTGTTGAGAAGGGTTCTGCTTCTCAGGCATGGCGTGTAGATCCGAAGAAAGCCGGCCCGGCATTCTCCATGGGTGATCTGGGAACACATATGCTCTACCTTATCGAGGCTATGTGCCCACACATGAATATCAAGAAAGTAATGTGTACAAAACAGTCCTTCGTAGAGGGTCGTGTTCTGGAAGACAATGCTATGTCTATCATGGAGTATGATAACGGCGCAATCGCTTACCTGTGGTCTTCAGGTATCAACGCAGGCGCACAGTTCGGTTTCGACTTCCGCATCGTAGGCGAGAAGGCTTCTATCTCCTGGGACGCTGAGCATCCAAATTTCCTGAAATATGAGATTCAGGGACAGGCACCACAGCTTCTTTCCAGAGGAAATGGCTACCTGTATCCGGGCGCATTGGTTGACGACCGTATCGGTGGCGGACATCCGGAAGGTCTTTTCGAGGCATGGAGCAACGTATATACAAAATTCGCAAAAGCCATCGACAAGAAGGAAAAGGGCGAGGAGATCGACTTCTGGTATCCGGATGTACATGCAGGACTTCTGGGAACCAAATGGGTTGAGAAATGCGTAGAATCAGGAAACAACAACTCTGTATGGGTGGATTTTGACTGATTGCCTGAGTGAACGATTTTAGAAGCCTGTAAAACGCTTTCCGGCGTTTATAGAATCTTTTTATAAACTCTTTCTTTGAAAAGGGGCTGTCGCAATATATTATACTTTTCAGTGAATAAAATATAGAAAAAATCCCGGTGCTGCGACTTGCGAGGCGAGCGAATGCGAGCCGAGTCGGAGCAGGCGGGATTTATTTCTATATTAATTCATAAATGATGTATAATGCGGCAGCCCCTTTTTCCTATCTGCAAAAATAATGCTTTTTCGAAAACTTCTGTTATAATAGGGGCAAAGAAAGCAAGCTGATTCTGCCCGGCAGGAAAAGTGTCATGATCAGCCCAGACACTGGATCATCATAGCAGAGAATGGTGCCAATTCGCAGACCAGGGTTTTTCCTGTGGATGCAGTGATGACCGGTGAAGCAGTTTTCACATCGGCGGTCTTCAAAGGCTTAGCAGTTTTCGCAGTTTCTGCTTTTTCAGTGGCTTTGGATTTTGTGTTCTTTGCAGTTTTACTTGCCTTGCCGGCAGTTTTTGCTGCGGAAGCTTTTTCGACTGTAGCAGCTTTTTCCTTGCAGGCTGCTTCTTCGGCGGCTGCTTTTGCAAGCAGGGCTTTGTTTTCTTTCAGATAGCAGGTCTCTTCCAGCAAAGGTGTAGCGCCGCCATACATCTGCCAGTCAGTGTAGAGGACAGGTTTTACATCCAGCACAGGGCCCACACTTTCATTCAGGCGAAGCTCATAATGCTGTGGCTGTGCGCTGAAATTAAATACAGTGACCAGTTTTTCGCTGATACAGCTGCGAAGGATGGTATAAATACAGGATTCCTTCTGTTCACAGTCGAGCCATTGGAAACCTTTTTCTGCATAATCCCACTGGTAGAGCGCAGGATGTTCCAGGTAAACATGGTTCAGGGACTTCATATATTTGTTATAATCGATATGGGCAGGATATTTCATCAGATCCCAATCCTGCTCTCGGTCCTCATCCCATTCGCGGAAATGACCGATTTCATTTCCCATGAAATTCAGCTTTTTGCCAGGGTGCACATACATATACATATACATGGCACGGGCCTGCGGGAATTTCATCTGATAATCGCCGTTCATTTTCTGCAGAACAGTGGCTTTTCCGTGGACTACCTCATCATGGGAAAGCGGCAGCAGGTAGCGTTCCTTGGGGAAATACATCATGGAGAAGGAAAGCTTGTGATAATCACGGCAGCGGTATTCCGGACCGGACTGGAAATATTCCAGTGTGTCGTGCATCCATCCCATATCCCATTTATAATCGTAGCCGAGACCGCCGTATTCTACCGGTGTGGTTACATCCGGATAGCTGGTGGAATCCTCCGCGATCAGGAAGCATCCCGGGTTTTCCATCTTCAGTCCGGCATTCATGGTTTTTACGAAGTTCAGCGCACGGTCATTGACACCACGATTCTCGTCGCCCATCCAGTAAATGATACGGCTGATGGCATCCATACGAAGACCGTCGACATGGTATTCCTTCAGCCAGTAGTTGGCAGCGGACTGTAAAAAGCTGCTGACTTCACCGCGGGCATGGAGAAAATTCGGGCTGCCCCACTCGCTGACGCTGATATCACTGTCCGGATATTCATAAAGTGAAAAACCATCGAAATGGGAAAGACCATAGGCATCGACAGCGAAGTGTACCGGTACGTAGTCCATGATGACACCGATGTTATTCTGATGCAGCTGGTCGACCAGGTATTTCAGCTGGTCCATGGTACCATAACGGCTTGTCGGTGAGAAAAAGCCGGTGTTCTGGTAGCCCCAGCTGTTATCGCTTGGATGCTCGGAAAGAGGCATAAACTCTACGAAATTATAACCGTTGTCCTTCAGATAGGCAACGAGCGGCTCGGCCAGCTCTTCATAGCTGTACCAGTCCTCTTTTTCCGGACCTTTTTTCCGCCAGGAGCCTGCATGCATCTCGTAAATATTCAGAGGACGATCCTTCATGTCTGTGCGCTGGCGCATCCATGGATCATCGCCGAAGTTATAGTTGTGAAGGTCACGGATGATGGAACGATGCGCTGGGCGAAGCTCCATACCAAAGCCGTAAGGATCACAGTGGTCTGTATACTGGCAGCCGTGATGATAAACACGGTACTCGTAGGGTTCGCCGGCATTGGCGCCTTCCACGTAAACTTCATAAAACTTATGATCTGCGATAGGAGTCATAGGGATTTCCTGTCCGAAGATCAGCACACAAACCCCATCTGCCTGTGGGGCATAAACACGGAACACGGTACCGCCGTAAACGGTATGTGCGCCAAGGTATTCATAGGCATTAAAAATAATACCGGTGTAAAAATCGTATAAATTCATAGGGCCTCTCCTTCCAAACTATGTATTCTGCGCGTTTTACGCCAAACAAATGCAAATTGACACTCGTCTATTACTTTATATTATCATAATAAGGCATGAAATGTTGAAAAAAAATGAGCAAAGGAAACGAAGTGTAAAATAATAGACACATGTAAAAAAAGGACTAGAATTATGGACTTGAGAGAAAAAAGAACACAGAGAAACATCAGAAATGCATTTATTCAGCTACGTGGAAAAAAGGAATTAAGTAAGATTACTGTGAAGGAGCTGGCAGAGACAGCGGAGATCAGCAAGGCGACTTTTTATCTGCATTACAGAGATATTTACGATCTCTCCGAAAAGATGCAGAAGGAGGTTATCCGCGGCGTATTCGAGGGAATCAGTCAGCCGGAGCTCTTTTTTCATAATAAGGCGCAGTTTCTGGAAGAGTTTGTGCATGCCTTTTATGCAAATAAGCCCCTGATCGATATCCTTTTCGGTGATCAGCAGAGGGGTATCCTGCCGGTCAGCATAGAGCACGAGCTCAAGGAATATCTCATCGGTCAGCATCCTGAATTAAAGGAAGATGCGGACTTTAATACGAAATTCACCTTCCTGGTGATGGGATCCTTCTATGCCTTTTGGGAAAACAGCGCTACTTTTTCCAGCGAGGAAGTTTTACGTGTTGTAAAGAGTCTGTTGGAGAAGACCTATCCGGCCGGCATGGATGAAGGAGGGGAAAATGATGGATATATCGTTTGACCCAGCACTGTGCTAAGACTAGCCCCGCCACCTAAAGTCAGTGGCTTATCTTTTAACGGGCAAAAAGCGAAGCGTTTGCGAGCTTGACACCATTAAGTGAATAAAATATAGAAAAAATCCCGGTGCTGCGACTTGTCAGGCGAGCGAATGCGAGCTGCGTCGGAGCAAGCGGGATTTATTTCTATGTTTATGCAAAAACCTGGCATAATGCGGTCTCATATTTTTGTCAGATAAAAGCTGGTTAAAAAGGTAACAAAGTCTGATAAAAAAACATACAAAGTTGTCAGTTCTGATAATAAAAAATAAATAATATAAATTTTCAGAAAAATACTTGACAATTAGAATAAAAGTCTGTATTATAAACATATCAAAACAAAGAACACATTTCTTTAAAAGAACTCGAAATAGAAAGCTTTTAATTAAATGAATCTCCATAGAGGAGGACGGACCGATGGGAGCTTTAAGTTAGACCTAAAGTATTTCAGAAGCGCGAAAAATAAATGAAAGGGAGGACACGTAAATGAGATTACTGGAATTTTTCTAAAGGAGTTATCCAATGAGTCAGATGTCAATCAGATCTGGATCGCTCCGGTTACCCCGTATATCAATCGAGTAAAAACTCCAGACAGGAGGAAAGGACCAATGGGAGCATAAGTTTTAACCTAATTGTATATTTAATCTCATGCGACACAGAAAGTCTTTAAAATTTAATAAGGAGGGCACGAAAATGAAATTGCTGAATTTTCATTAAGGGAGCTATTCGATGACGAGAAAGTCGAATAGCTCTTATTTTTTTGCCTGAAAAGAGATGGAAAAGTGGTGAAAATGAGGTGAAAGGCCAGGCGGCGGGAAGAATTTTGCAAGAATAGAGCTTTTGTAGTACAATAGAAATAACTATCAGTTATGCATCGTTTGCTTGGGGGAGAATCGATGCATCAATGGGGGTAGTCACGGAGAAAAAAATGAAAAAAGATTACACAGTAACAGAGTTGACCTCTATGGTGCAGAACTTTTGTGAGGAGAGAGACTGGGATCAGTTTCATAATCCGAAGGATCTGGCCATCGGTATCAGTACGGAAGCCAATGAGCTGCTGGACATTTTCAGATTTCAAAATGGCACCGAGATTGCGCAGATTATGCAAAAGCCGCAGAAAAGAGAGCATATCGAAGAAGAATTAGCAGATGTTTTGTTTTTTGTGCTTCGTTTCGCGCAGATGAATGATCTGGATCTGAAGGATATTCTGCAAAAGAAGCTGCAGAAAAATGCAGCGAAATATCCCGTAGAGAAGGCTAAAGGCAGAAATGAGAAATATGATGAGCTGGCAGAAATGCAGGAAAAGGCAGAAGAAAGTGCAGCAGCTGACGCAAAGAATGCGGAAAGCAGCGGAAAAAATGAGAATGCAGCTTCTGCTGTAAAAGATGCTGCTTCCGATGCGGAAAAGGACAGACAGTATATCCACCGGGACAGCCTGGCTGACGGCAGTATACTCTGGGAAATCAAGACACGTTTTCTGGCCAATAAAACCCAGGAAAATCTCCTGACCTTACTGAGCTGTCTGCGTGATTCGGATATGTATGTTCCGGTGAAAAGCTATGAGAAAAATTCTTTACCGGAAGATACGGGTGAATTGTTATTAAAGATAGATATTCTGGAAGATGAGAACCAGGAACGTTATTTCCCGGTATTTTCCTCAAAGAGAGAAACGCCATCGGATTATCAGACGAAGGTAGAATTTGTGAATCTGCCGATGATCAAATGCATCACTATGGCGCAGGAGAGAGAAGGGCTGCAGGGTATGGTACTGGATCCCTTTACCGATGCCTTTCTGATGCCGCCACAGATTGCAGAGATTATTCTGGAACTGGATTCTCACCTTCCGCCGGAGGAACGGATCTGACAGGATCAACTCAGTGGGAGAGCGCTTTGCGCCCGGTTACGCTGCGGTAGGAATGTCCGGGGCGTTCTTAAATAGAAAAGGGATGGAGGATTGCGATGATCAAAATCAGAAATTTGACCGATAATAAGAATCATGTGATTACCGAACGTAAAGGACAGTTTTTGGTCCTGGAACATAAACTGGATTGCTCCGTAAATCCGGAATTTGCACAGAGAGAGTTTTTTCTGAAGGAAATGAATATCCGCAGACGTCAGCTGATCGCTGATATGGATGGCAGTACCGGCGTTGTGATTCAGGCAGGGGCCATGCAGTGGATGGCAGGCGGCATTCAGGCAACGACAGGCGTGAAGGGACCGCTGGATTTTCTGGGGAAATTTGCCAAAAGCAAAGTTACAAATGATGGTGTGATCAAGCCGGAGTATACAGGGGAGGGTACGCTTGCCCTGGAGCCGACCTATAAGCATATTCTGCTGGAGGATATCGAGGACTGGGATGGCGGTCTGGTCATGGAGGATGGTATGTTTATTGCCTGTGACGCGACAGTCAATCGTAGTGTGCAGATGCGTTCCAACGTTTCCTCTGCGATGCTGGGCAATGAAGGTATGTTTAATATGAAATTAACCGGCCAGGGTGTTTGTGCCCTGCAGAGTAATGTGCCGCGCGAGGAGCTGATCCTCGTGGAGCTGGAGGATGATACGCTGAAGGTGGACGGCTCTTATGCGATCTGCTGGTCAGGCAGTCTGGAATTTTCTGTCAGCAAGGCAGGAAAGACACTGGCGGGATCGATCATATCCAAGGAAAGCCTGGTCAATACCTATAAGGGTGTCGGCAGAGTTTTGCTCAGTACCCTGGCCAATAGTCAGATGGATGTTATTCCGGGCGGCATGATCGATTTGGAGAGACGACCGGCGCAGATGCCGCCGGAGGAGTAAATCCTTTCCTCTGAAGACCCTTGGGGTGCTTGCGCCTGCGGATCAGTTTGCGTCTTTGAACAGAGATAGTTGCAGGCTTTCCGGCAGCTGCGGGTCTTGTGTAAAGCGAATTATAAAGGAGATTTGAAAAAATGGAATTATGGGATATTTATGATGAAAATAAAAAAAGAACCGGCCGGACCATGGTCCGCAATGATTTTCATATGCAGCCGGGTGATTTTCATCTGACAGTTCTTGGTGTGATCCGCCGTCCGTCGGATGGCAAATATCTGATTACACAGCGTGTGATGACAAAGTCCTGGGCGCCCGGCTGGTGGGAGGTTTCCGGCGGTGGTGTGCAGGCCGGCGAGGATTCTCATGTGGCCGTGGCACGTGAAGTCTTGGAGGAGACCGGATTGGATGTGTCCGGATGTGCTGATGCTTATCAGTTTACCTACCAGAGAGTGAATCCGGATGAGGGTGATAATTATTTCGTGGATGTGTATCGTTTCGATATGGAATTCGATGAGAAGGATATTAAGCTGCAGGAAGCAGAGGCAGCAGGCTATATGCTGGCAGACCTGGATCAGATCAAGGCTTTTGCAGAGCAGGGCATTTTCCTTCATTACAGCAGTATCCGGCAGGTGTTTGAGAGCTGAGCGAGATTTGCATAAGCTTAGATGAAGAAAAAGAGCTGCTACAATATACATTTTGGTGAATAAAGTATAGAAAAAATCCCATTGCAATGACTTATGAGGTAAGCGAATGCGAACCGCGTCGGAGCAAGTGGGATTTTTTCTGTAATTATTCAAAAATGATGTATACTGAGACAGCTCTTTTTTTGTGTAAAGGCATTAACAAAGCCTGCCTTCAGATTACTTTCATTCGTCATCAGAATCCGGTCGGCGGTATAATGTCGTCTTCAGATCGTTGATGACAGCTTTTTTGAAATAATCCGGATCGGATGGATCTACGGGCGCACGCCGGACAGGACGTGAGGATTTCTTCTTTTTCTTTTTGGGTCGTACAGTGTCTTCCTGATTGGAAAAAAGGTCTTCCTCTTCCTTAGTATTGACTGGTGTGCGGGTAAAAGCAGAATAGCGAACTGCATTTGCCGGCGGAGTCTCCTCTGTAGAAGAAGGGCGGTCTTCATCGATTTTCGGACCAAAGATAGAATATCTGGTGCGCTCTTCATCCGGAATGGTTTCCAGTGGATTAACATCCTCAGGAATAGAGGTGGAAATCTCCACAGCCGGTTTTGCCGATTTCTTCTTTTTCTTTTTTACAGGTTTTTCTGTATCTGCGGAAGTCGGCTTTTTCTTTTTCACAGTTGCTTTTGTATCTGCGGAAGGCTTTTTCTTCTTTTCAGCAGCTTTTTCTGCGTCAGCCGCTTTTGTTTTTTTGGCCTTGCTTTTCTTCTTTTTAACAGCTGATTCTGTGTCAGCGGCCTTTTTTTCCGGATCGGCGCCTTTTTCATCTGCATCAGAATCGGTTTTTGCGGTATCTGCTACGGTATTTTGCGTAAGCATGTTCTGCTTAATGGCATTTGTGTCTGTTGGAGACATGTTTGGCGCAGGGACATGTGGCGCATCGTATCTGTCTGATTCGGTAATCATAGACTTCCTGCTACCGATAGTCATATCGCCGGCAGCTTTTTCGGCAGGATCAGCAGAATCAGCATCATGCATATCGCCGGCAGCTTTTTCGGCAGGATCAGCAGAATCGGCATCATGCATATCGCCGGCAGCTTTTTCGGCAGGATCATTAGAATCAGCATCAGACGCATCATCAGTGATGTCCGTTTTTGCAGTATCAGTGCCATCAGCACTCATATTGTCAGCTTTGCCATTAGTTATTTCGTCAACCTTGTTACCGGCCGCATTGTCAGATCCGGCATCGGTCACACTATTGGTATTGTCTTCAGAGCTATCCTCGATACTTTTTTCGGATGGATCGGCAGTGTTCTCCGGGAATGTAGGATCCTCTTCTTCCTCGCTTGTATTGGCAGCCATTTCTTCCTCAGCGTCCGGCGTGTGTGCAGCTACATCGGCGGCAATCTCCGGGTCATCGCTCAGATCTTCAAGATTCAACTGGGATTCAATCTCACGGACACTTTCTGCCAGAATTTCCATAGCCAAAGCCATTTCCTGCTCAATCTCCGTTTCTTCCTTTTCACGGCGCAGGGCACGTTTGGCCAGGACCTTCGCTTCTTCCAGATCGCGGGCGGCCTGTTTTTTCGCGGCAATCAGAGCCAGTTTTCGCCGGCGCTTATCATCCTTGCGAATCTCCTGTTCTATAATGTCTGCGGCCTCTTCGCCACCGCCGCTTAGGCGGAAGGTGTCAGAAACCCAGGCAGCGTTTTTACGGAAGGAATCGTTCTCCAGGATGTTTTGTGCAGCATTACGAATAGTGATCATATCATCCTTATGAAGGACAGTGCCGCATTTCAATTCTACTACACGGCGGGAAATACCACGCTGCTCTGTCGTTTGCGGGAAGAGGAGCATCGGTACACCGAAGTAAAGAGATTCGTTAACGCTACTCATGCCGCTCGGACAGATAAAGAGATCTGCATTTTGCAAAGCAACCTTCTGATCGACCCAGGAACGGGCATAAATATTTCCGGGCAGGGTTCCCAGTTCATTTGGCGGGAAACTGCGGGCAGTGGACATGACAACGTTCACATTCTGTCCGCGAAAGGCTTCTACGCAGACACGATAGAAGTCCTTCATGTTATTGTAACAGCCCATAGAAATATAAATTAATTTGCTGGCCTCACGATCTACACTGACCGGTGGTACAGATAACTGGAAGCCGACGAATTGGTAATTGTCGCTAAAGGTTTCCGAAGCCGGATGAAATCCGCGGGACGAAAATACCAGTGTTTTCGAAATACCATCGTCGGGCAGCAAAACATTCATGTTTTGAATCGGATAACCGTTCTCCTGCAGTTTATGAAGCGCACGCATAGACATGGTCTTGGAAACGGTCTGGACCAGTTTTCGTCCGGGCGTGGCGCGCATCAGGCGGGAAGAATATCTGTTCAAGGCAAAAGATGTCATGGAACAGACATAAGGAATTTTCAGCTTGATGGCAATGGCTTTTCCCCAGATGGCGGCAGTATCTGCGATGATACAGTCAGGCCGGCTTTCAGTAAAGCTATCGCAAAGATACTGGTCCATGGCCAGTGTGATCTCCGCCAGACGAGGAAAGACCTCTGTGACATCTTCACTCAGTGCAAGTATCTGTCGGGGTGTCAGTGAAAAGGACCGCAGATATTTGTCACAGGAGATGTAGGAGGCTCCGGTATTCTCAATGTATTCCCTGTATTCGTCAAACCCATAATAAATGACTTCGTGGCCGCGCCGGATCAATTCTTTAACCAGCATCAGCGTGGGTTCGGCATGTCCGAAATCCGGACTGCAGAAATATACGATTTTGCTCATAAATACTACTTTCTATATGAATACGAATAAATAATATCGCGTTCATGATAACATGTTTCAGATAAATTCTCAAGTTATGGACAGGTAAGGCGAATTTCGCTTCTATATTTTTACAAGTCACTTGAAAATATCTTTTGCGAACCTTAAAACTGATTAAAAATATACTTTCCTTTTTCCTGTGTTATAATTAATTGTAAGATATGAGATGATTTGGTCAAAATGTGCTTGGTTTCCTCTGGTTTCGCAGGCACGAAACCTGAATTATATCGCAAACTGTAAAGAGTATTGGAGGAGGGACTGCAAATTGAAAAAATATGTAATGGCACTGGATGCCGGAACCACCAGTAATCGATGCATTCTTTTTAACGAGCAGGGCGAAATGTGTTCTGTGGCACAGCGGGAATTTACCCAGTATTTTCCGAAACCGGGCTGGGTAGAGCATGATGCGGATGAAATCTGGGCCAGTATGCTGGGCGTGGCCGTGGAAGCCATGAACAAAATCGGCGCTGCCGCAGAAAATATTGCAGCCATCGGTATCACCAACCAGCGTGAGACGGCTATTGTATGGGATCGCAATACAGGCGAGCCAGTGTATCATGCGATCGTATGGCAGTGCAGAAGAACGTCCGAATATTGTGACAGTCTGAAGGCCAGGGGACTGACGGAAAGCTATCGGCAGAAAACGGGCCTGGTCATTGATGCTTATTTTTCCGCGACAAAGATCAAATGGATTCTCGACCATGTGGAAGGCGCAAGGGAGAGGGCCGAAAAGGGCGAGCTTTTATTCGGTACGGTAGAAACCTGGCTGATCTGGAAGCTTACCAAGGGAAAGGTACATGTGACTGATTATACCAACGCTTCCAGGACCATGCTTTTTAATATCAATACATTGGAATGGGATGAGGAAATCCTTGCGGAGCTACAGATACCTAAGTGTATGCTGCCCCAGCCAAAGCCATCCAGCTGTATTTACGGTTATGCGGATCCGGCCTTTCTGGGTGGCGCCATTCCGGTGGCAGGCGCAGCGGGCGATCAGCAGTCAGCCCTTTTCGGTCAGACCTGTTATAAGGTAGGAATGGCGAAAAACACCTACGGAACCGGTGGTTTCCTGCTGATGAACACGGGTGAAACCCCGGTCTTTTCCAGAAACGGACTGGTCACTACCATCGCCTGGGGTCTCGATGGCAAAGTAAATTATGCGCTGGAAGGTTCTATCTTTGTGGCGGGTGCAGCTATTCAGTGGCTGCGTGATGAGATGCGCCTGATCGATTCCGCGGCAGATTCTGACTATATGGCCAGAAAAGAAAAAGATACCAACGGATGCTATGTGGTACCGGCCTTTACCGGACTGGGCGCGCCGCACTGGGATCAGTATGCCCGCGGCACCATCGTGGGAATCACCCGCGGTGTTAATAAATATCACATCATCCGGGCTACACTGGAGTCCATTGCCTATCAGGTAAATGATGTCATTAAGGCGATGGAGGCAGACTCCGGCATACGCATGTCTGAGCTGAATGTAGATGGCGGCGCCAGCGCCAATGATTTCCTGATGCAGTGCCAGGCGGATATCTGCGGCAGAGATGTGGTAAGACCGCAGTGCGTCGAGACAACGGCTATGGGTGCGGCTTATCTGGCAGGCATTGCTGTAGGCTATTGGGCAAATAAAGAAGACCTTGTAAAAAACCGGAAGGTCGGAAAAGTATTTCATAATGCAATCTCCGAAGAAGAACGCGCATCCCGCATCAAGGGCTGGGATAAAGCAGTGAAGTATTCCTTTGGCTGGGCCAAAGAGGAGTAAGACAAACTAAATGGGCAGGATAGTAGAATTTATGCTATAATAAATCCAGAAATCTGCCCTGGGTATAGCTGACAGGAGCTGTAGATGGAGCAGAAATGATTTTGGGAGGCTTATTATGGAGCAGAAATTATTTTCAAACAGTAATATTCTCGAGTGGCTGCAGTATTATGCAGAAAATACGACGCTCGATCTGGAAAAAGTAAAAATTATCGATATCACCAGAAAAAACAAAAACCTTATTCCGACCGTAGAGGCGAATAATACAGTGCTTGTTTTTACAGAAGCAGGACATCAGGATATCTTCTATCGCATGTGGGATGCCGGCCTGGGCGAGTGCGAGGTTTGGTATAATGAAGGCTCTGACCCGACAGGTCCGATTCTGCATAAGCCGGTAAAAGAGATGATCGACCGCGGCATCAATGCTTCCGCAGGCATGCTGATTTTTAATCAGAATGCCAGATCTACTTATAAGATCGGTATTCATAATTCTAACTTCTCACGTGGTTCCGTGCGTTATGTGGGCGCAGAGATCCGCGCAGTCATCCTGAGCAAGATGAATATTGCCCAGAACGATGTGGTTTGTGTTATAAGCGGCGCATCCATTGCGGTAGAGGCAGCTATGCTGGCACCGGAAGGTACTATTATCGCAGTAGAATACAGCGCCAGTGATAGAAAGACCGTAGAAGAGAATGCGAACAAATTCGGTCTGAACAACATTGAAGTGCTTGATAAGGTAGATGAGGACTCCTTTAAGGAGATGCCTGTACCGAATAAAGTAATGATGGTGGCTTCTGCCAGCATGGAGAAGGAGATTGAATATTTCCTCAGTATCAATCCGCATATCGAATTCGTAATTTATACATTGGATTTCCAGTGCGCAGCATCACTGCCGGCATTGCTTGACAAGTATGACGTAGAGCAGGTAGAGGTGATTCAGGTAGCTATCAGCAAGCTGAACGCAAAGCATAATATGGTTTCTGAACCTGCACCATGGCTGATTTACGGCATGGCATAAGCTAAAAACGAAAATTTAATGCAAAATCGTTGATTTACAAAAACAAAAAATAAAAAATGCGCAACAGACCGTAAAAATTTCGGCTGGCTGCGCATTTTTTGGCGAAAATATGATTTCCTATTGACATTTAACGTACAGATAAATATAATGAGCGTTAGCATCTTTTCGAGCGGGAAATTGTTTTTTTCGGAACAGTCTGAAAAAGCTTTTTTTCCGAAGGCAGAAAGATGTACAGAAATTTATATCGTCAGTAAAGGCGTTGATGGAGACAGTAAGGTCAGAGGTCGATCAGCAGAGAGCCGGGAGGGTGGAAGCCGGCATCGTAAATCTGATTTGAATATCACTCCGGAGCTGCGGCCTGAAATGTCATGCCTGTGAATGGACAAGCTAAGGATTCACAGACAGACAGAGTAGGAACCGACGGATTTCCCCGTTACAGGAAGCGTATATGTTTGTATGCAGTATTGGGTGGTATAGCAAAGGTTATTATGAGCTTTTGTCCCTTTACGGGATAGAAGCTCTTCTTTTTTGCAAATAATCATTGTCATTATATATGGAGGAGAAAGGAAGATGAATAAAGAAACGATTGAGATTCGTTGGCACGGCCGCGGCGGACAGGGCGCAAAAACAGCTTGTCTTCTGCTGGCAGATGCAGCATTTGCTTCAGGAAAACATGTGCAGGGATTTCCTGAGTATGGTCCGGAGCGAATGGGTGCGCCGATCACAGCCTACAACAGAATCAGTGATGTACCATGTACTATTCATTCCAATATCTACAAACCTGATTTTGTAGTTGTGGTAGATGAGTCACTGCTTCACTCTGTAGATGTTACTGCAGGATTGAATCCGGAGGGCGCCATTGTCATTAACACACCAAAGTCAGCTGATGAGATTCGTCCGCTGCTCAAGGGATACGCAGGAGATGTCTATACACTGGATGCCAGAAAGCTTTCTGAGCAGCATCTGGGAGGATATTTCCCGAATACACCAATGCTGGCAGCCATCGTACAGGTAAGCAAGGTGCTTGATCCGGTGCAGTTTATTGCCGATATGGAGGCTTCCTTCCGGCATAAATTTGCTACCAAACCTCAGGTAATCAGCGGAAATATGAATTGCCTGATTCAGTCCATGAAGGAGGTACACGCATAATATGAGTATCATTAAAGCGAAAGATATCAATGAGAACTCCCCATGGCAGGAGATGACCATCGGCGGAGAAATTTATGAAGGTGGTACAGCCCGTCTGACAAAGACCGGTGAGTGGAGATCTGATCGTCCGGTTTGGATTCAGGACAAATGTCGTCAGTGTCTGCTCTGTGCACCGTTTTGTCCGGATTGCTCTATTCCGGTCACAGATGGAAAGAGAACTGATTTTGATTTTGATCATTGCAAGGGCTGCGGCATTTGCTGGAACGTATGTCCTTTCGATGCAATTGTAATGGAAAAGGAGGTAAAACAATGAGTATCCGTGAGAGACTTTCCGGAAATGAGGCGGTAGCATACGCTATGCGTCAGATTAACCCGGATGTGTTTGCAGCTTTTCCGATTACACCATCCACAGAGATCCCGCAGTATTTCGCACAGTATGTGGCAAATGGTGAGGTAGATACAGAGTATGTTACCGTAGAGTCTGAGCATTCTTCTATGTCCACATGTATGGGTGCTTCCGCAGCCGGTGCCAGAGCGATCACAGCGACTTCTTCCTGTGGTCTGGCTTTTATGTATGAGGTACTTTATGTAGCAGCTTCCGCCAGACTGCCGATCACACTGGCCTGCGTTAACCGTACACTGACAGGCCCGATCAATATTAATAATGACCATTCTGATTCCATGGGTGCCCGTGATACAGGCTGGATTCAGATTTATGCTGAGAATAACCAGGAAGCATATGATAATTATCTGCAGGCAATGCGTATTTCCGAGCATCCGGATGTCAGACTGCCGATCATGATCTGCCAGGATGGATTTATTACATCCCACGCAGTAGAAAATATTTTGCTCGAAGAGGATGCAAAGGTAAAGGCTTTCGTAGGCGAGTACAAACCGGAGCATGCGCTGATGGGCAGAGATCATCCGCTGGCAGTTGGCCCTTATGATGTATGTCCATACTGCATGGAGCATAAGGTACAGCAGGCAGAGGCTATGAAAAATGCGAAGAAGCAGATTCTGGCCGTTGCCAAAGATTTCGAGGAGACCTTCGGACGTAAGTATGGCTTCTTCGAGGAGTATATGATGGAAGATGCCGAAGTGGCCCTGGTCCTGATCGGTTCCACAGCAGGTACTGCGAAGGCTTGTATCCGGAAGCTTCGCAAAGAAGGCATCAAAGCAGGTCTGATTAAGATTCGTGTATTCCGTCCCTTCCCGATGGAGGAGATCGCAGAGGCACTTTCCGGCGTGAAGGTAGTGGCAGTGATGGATAAATCCGAGGGTAACAATGCCTGTGGAGGTCCGCTTTTCGCAGAGGTTCGTTCCGCATGCTACGACCTGAAGGACAGACCGGAAATGATCGACGTGGTTTATGGCCTGGCCGGACGTGACTGCGCTATGGAAGATATTGAAAAGGTATATCGTCATCTGCTGAAGATTCAGGAGACCGGTGAGGTAGAGAGCAGATATATCCATATGGGACAGAGAAGCAATAAGGAGGAGATTCTGTAATGGCATATAATTTTAAGAAAGAAATGTCTAAACCGGATCGTTTTGTCGGCGGACATCGTCTCTGTGCCGGCTGTGGCGCCGGTATCACCTGCCGTGCAATGACACGTGCGCTGGATGAGGGAGATAAAGCGGTTATTACAAACGCGACAGGATGTCTGGAGGTATCTTCCTTCCTTTATCCTTATACAGCATGGGAGGACAGCTATATTCATTCTGCTTTTGAGAATGCTTCTGCAGTTTGCGGTGGTGTTGAGTCAGCTTACAAGGTGCTCAAGCGCAGAGGAAAAATTAATGAAGAAGAGAATTATAAATTCCTGACCATCGGTGGTGATGGTGGTACATATGATATCGGTTTCCAGTCTTTGTCAGGCGCGATGGAGCGAGGCCATGATATGGTTTACTTCTGCTATGATAACGAGGCTTATATGAATACAGGTATTCAGCGTTCTTCTTCTACACCTCGTTTCGCAAATGCGACAACGACACCGACGGGTACTGTTTCTCTCGGAAAGAAACAGAATAAAAAAGATCTGACAGAGATCATGGTAGCGCATAATCTGCCATACGTTGCGCAGACTACCTTTATCAATAACTTCAGAGATTTCCATGAGAAGGCACATAAAGCCATCTACACAGAGGGTGCATGCTTTGTCAACGTTATGGCGCCATGTCCGAGAGGATGGCAGTATCCTGCACATTTGCTGCCGGAGATTTGTAAGATGGCCGTGGAGACCTGTGTATGGCCGCTCTATGAGGTAATTGAGGGTGAGTATATCCTGAACTATGAGCCGCGTAAAAAACTGCCTGTATCTGAGTTTATGAAGCTGCAGGGAAGATTTAAACATTGCTTCAAACCGGGCAATGAGTGGACCATCGAGGCTGCACAGCAGTATGTCGATGAAAAATGGGAAAAACTTCTCTCTAAATGTAAATAAAGTGTGTTATACTGTTAAAAGTAAATTGATGAAAAGCAAGCATTTGGCTTTATCCGTTTATTTGGCCTTTTAAAGGGATTGCTTTTTATATACAAGACTGCCCCGGGAGCGTAAGCCCCGGGGCAGTCTTTGCTTATTATGATGCACCAGGTTCGCAGAGTATGAAAAAGGGCGCAAAAAGCCAAAGGCCTATTGCAAGTGTGTCGGGAGTTATAAGAGCTCATCTAAGGTCTTTCCGTAAGCGGGTAGAAATTCTCTGATGAATTCCTCTACCTCCGGAAGCTCCTCCGCCATGGCATTGAGTGCGGTTCGAGTCGTTTCCAAAGCAGTGCGGAATTCCGTATTGCCGGCATTTTTCTCCTCGATACATTTGATCACAGCCGAGATTTTGTCGGCGGCTTTCACCAGCTTTCGCATATAAAGCTCTTCAGGGGAATCCGCTGCCTTAAAGATGCCTTCGTAGGCTTCGCGCAGGTCATCCGGCAGGTCATTCAGCAGACGGTAGACAGCGATGGATTCTACTTTTTTATAGGCTTCCCGGATTTCATCACTATAGTATTTGACAGGGGTCGGCATATCGCCGGTGATGATTTCGGAAGCATCATGATAGAGCCCGATCAGAGCTGCTTTTTCTGCATCCAGCGCTTTAGCGAAACGGACATTGCCGATGGTACATAGCGCATGGGCGATGACAGCGACTTCCATGGAGTGTTCGCTGAGACTTTCATTTCTCGAATTGCGCATCAGGGCCCAGCGGTCGATATATTTCATACGTGAAATGGCAGCAAAAAAACTATTCTTCATATATAAATCCTCGTTTTAGGTAAAAATGTTTCGGTGATAAAGCTATGCGTCGTATCATAAATACGTGGAGGTAAGCGCGTAAGAAGCGCATGCCAGGGATGTTTTTCATTTCCCGGAAATAATTTTATTTATATTACTATAGATTCAACCGGGAATGCAAATCGCCCTTGGCTTTCATGCGCCCATTTTTCCTAGCCTTCGAAACCCCGTATCATAAAAAACGGACATGATTCCTCACTTCCGTTCGGAATCACCACAGATTATGATACCTACGCATGGCTCCGCACATTCGTGCTCCCGCCATGCTACAAAACCTCGACTCCCGGTCTGCTCCTTTCAGTCGCATCCCTACGTCTCGGTTTTGTTGGGTTTCGAAAGCTATGAAAAAGTGTCCACACTAACCCACAAGGGGTTAGTGCTCCCATTTTTCCTAGCCTTCGAAACCCCGTATCATAAAAATCATATAAAAATCATGTACACGTGTACGTGTTTCATGGTAAACTATAACAAAAGTGCAAAATATGCTCATTTTATATAAAAATCAGAGCATATTTATGTTTGAAAAAGATATTTTTGAAATTTGAACCATCTTTTAAGCTGGTTTTACGATAGAAGATTACTTTTTGGGTGAAGGGGAATTGACAGATGCCGGTTACATTACAACAGATTGCGAACGCAGCAGGCGTTTCCAGGGCGACGGTAGACAGGGCCCTGAAAAACAGGGGAAGGATTAACCCTGAGGTTGCGGAGAAAATCAGAAGGCTTGCGGATGAGATGGGCTATGTGCCGAATATCAGTGGCAGAGCATTGGCTTTTGCCAAGAGAAATATACAGATCGGTGTTATTTTGCAGTTCGTGGAGACACCCTTTGTGCAGGATATGGCGAAGGGGCTGGCGCAGGCGAAAGCCCATGTGGAGCAGTTCGGCTGTTCACTGCTGATCCGGCGGGTTTACGGTTCGGATACCCAGCGGGTGATCATGTTTATGGAAGAGATGCGCGAGAATGGTGTAAATGCGATCGCACTGGTGCCGACGGATGATGAAGAAATCCGTCAGGAAATCCATAAATGCAACGAAGAGGGAATAAAAATCGTTACATTTAACTCTGATATCGAAGATACGGAAAGAATGTGTTTTGTAGGACAGGATTCTGTTAAGAGCGGACGGACCGCAGCAGGTATTCTGGGAGATCTGCTTTCAGACGGCGGTCAGGTAGCCATGCTCTCCGGTACGAAAAGTGCGATTCATAAAAATAGAGAAAAGGGTTTCCGGGAAGTTCTGGAAAAATACTATAAGAATGTCGAATTGGTGCGGATTACACATTCCGGAAACAGAATTGCTACCGTAGCCAACCAGGCAGAAGAGCTCCTGATGCAGTATCCGGATCTGAAAGGAATGTATATCAGTACCGAAGGTACGGATGAAATTGTTCGTGTTTTAAACGAGCGGCGCCTGAACAGAAAGGTGAAGGTGGTGGTACAGGATATCAATGGCTGGAAGACACAGAGTCTGGTGGATGGTACCATCGATTATGTCATTGCCGATGATGCGCATGTGCAGGGACTCGAGCCGGTTATGATCCTCTTTAATTATTTGTATCATCACACAGAGCCTGAGCAGGAATATAAATATACGGATATCCGGATTATTTCCAGGTTTAATCTGTAGCGCAAAAAAACACACTGCTTTCTTGCAATCCATCATTTTTGAATGCAGAAATGAAAATTAAAAAATGGGTCACCTCGTGAAAGGGGCCTTTTCAAAGGACAGGAATTCCTTCAATGAAGGAAGTTCCTGTCCTTTTTATCATGAAAAAGAAGAATCTCTCCTTCCGGGAATGTGTCATAGGCAAATGCAGTGCCTTTGAAAAGCCCGGAACCTGGTTGACAATAATTCTTTCTTCACGTAGAATGAAAGCATTGCAAGAAATTGTATAATTCGGAAACGCAGAGAATGAGAAAAAGAAAAGGAGAAGGGCATGGAAAATTTCCTCTATGGAATTGCTTGTAACATTAACAATTATCTGAGTAATTACATTCTGGTATTTATGCTGCTGGGCATAGGTTTATGGTATTCTGTGAAAACCAGGTTTGTGCAGGTGCGTTATTTCGGCGCCGGCATGAAGAGCGTATTCGGAAAGCTGACGCTGCATGGAGAGAAGGAGGAATCCGGCATGAGCTCTTTCCAGGCTTTGGCGACAGCGATTGCGGCCCAGGTGGGAACCGGTAATATTATCGGCGCTTCCGGCGCAATTCTGACCGGTGGACCGGGTGCCATTTTCTGGATGTGGCTGATTGCCTTTTTCGGCATGGCTACCATCTATGCGGAGGCGACACTGGCCCAGAGTACCCGCATAAAAGATGAACAGGGCAATATCAAGGGAGGACCGGTATATTATATAACGAAAGCATTCCCAGGTTCCTTCGGACGTTTTCTGGCGAATTTCTTTGCTGTATCAATCATTCTTGCGCTTGGTTTTATGGGATGTATGGTACAGGCCAATTCCATTGGTTCCACGGTAAATACTGCCTTTGGCATTCCGGCCTGGATTGTGGGTATTGTACTGGTCGCTATCTGCGCAGGTATCTTCCTGGGAAATGTACAGCGTCTGGCTTCCATCATTGAAAAAATCGTGCCGATCATGGCAGGTTTATTTTTGCTCGGCGCGATCATTGTTCTCCTGGTTCGGATCAAATATCTGCCGGAGGCAGTTATGCTGATTTTCCGATATGCATTTTGTCCGAATGCCATCATCGGCGGTGGTTTGGGCGCAGCCTTAAAGATTGCCATCAGCCAGGGTGCCAAGAGAGGACTTTTTTCGAATGAGGCAGGTATGGGTTCTACACCGCATGCCCATGCCCAGGCCAATGTAGCTACGCCCCATGATCAAGGTATTGTCGCAATGATCGGTGTCTTTATTGATACCTTTGTGGTGCTGACGATGAATGCCCTGGTTATTATTTCTACCTTATATACAGAGGGCGGCATTCTCGCTGAGGGTGTGATTCCGGCGACCATTGACAAAACAAATCTCACACAGACGGCTTTTGGCCTGGTTTTCGGAGAAAAAGCCGGTGCGATCTTTGTGGCAATCTGTTTGTTTTTCTTTGCATTTTCTACGGTGCTGAGCTGGAATCTCTTCGGAAAGATTAATGCGCAGTATCTGTTCGGAAAGAAAAACCCGGTGCTTTGTACGGTCATCTATTCCATGATCGCTTTGCTTTTTGTGTTCGTGGGAACGGTGGTATCCAATGATCTGGCCTGGGAGCTGACGGATGTATTTAATAATCTCATGGTCATCCCCAACGTGCTGGCCCTTTTCGTGTTGACGAAACACGTGGTTGCAAACATACGCGAGTAAATGCTATACTTGATAGGTGTTTTAAGACTTTACTACAGGAAAGGGAGAAAATACTATGAACATCGTATGTTTGGATCTGGAAGGCGTTCTGGTGCCTGAAATCTGGATTGCCTTTTCGAAAGCAAGCGGCATTCCGGAACTGAAAAGAACTACAAGAGACGAGCCTGATTATGATAAACTGATGAAATGGAGACTTGGCATTCTGAAGGAGCATGGCCTGGGCTTGAAGGAAATCCAGGAGACCATAGCTACCATTGATCCGCTGCCGGGCGCAAGAGAGTTCCTGGATGAACTGCGTTCTCTGACCCAGGTTGTGATTATTTCTGACACCTTTACAGAGTTTGCGAAGCCACTGATGGAAAAACTCGGATGGCCGACGATTTTCTGTAATTCTCTGGAGGTTGCCGAAAACGGAGAAATCACGGGATTTAAGATGCGTATTGAAAATTCAAAGCTGACCACTGTAAAGGCGTTGCAGTCCATCGGTTTCGAGACAATTGCCAGCGGAGACAGCTATAACGATTTGGCCATGATTCAGGCCGGTAAGGCTGGTTTCCTCTTCCGCAGTACGGAAAAGATTAAAGCAGATTATCCTGAGCTGCCGGCTTATGAGGAATTCGATGAGCTTCTCGCAGCTATTAAAGCAGCTTTGTAAGAAAGGGACATGAGGTCTTCGGCCTGTCCAAAGCTTATGATACAAAACCTCGACTCCCGGTCTGCTTCCTTACGGTCGCATTCCTAGGTCTGCATGCAAATGTCCACCGGACCTTTGCATTGTATACTTAGGCATCGGTTTTGTTCGGTTCTGCAAGCTATGAAAAAGTGCGCACACTTCGCCTGTGGCTTCGTGTGCCCATCTTTTATAGCCTCCAGAAACTGGTATCGTAAAAAATATCGCCCCTACCGTAATGGTAGGGGCGATATTTTTTACGTCGGAGTCTCAGTCCTGCTGGCAGGTTTTATTCTTGTGCTGCAGGGGTCTCAACAACGGTTGCGGTTTCTTCTGCGGAAACTTCTTCCGGTGTCATTACTGCCTCTTCTGTTGTGTCGGTTGCAGGAGCAACATCTGCAGTATCAGTAACTGCAGGAGCATCATCTGTAACAGCTGCAACAGGTGCTTCTTCAGAAGGAACTGTAGCAGGGCTTTCTACGGAAGCATCTGCGGCCGGAGCGTCTTCCGGGGATACAGCGACAGTGTCTGCATCTTCCACGGCTTCGACGGCTTCTACAGCTTCGACAGCTTCCACGGCATCTACAGCCTCGACAGCTTCCACAGGAGCAGTTGCTTCTACTGTTTCAGCTTCTTCGGCTACAGGTTCTACGGCTTCAATTTCCTTGATTTCTTCTTCCGGTACAGCAGGCGCGGCTACGTTGATCTTTGTGATTCCGGTATCAACGGAGAAGGCAGTCTGCTTTGGAAGTGTGACGAAAAGATCAGCTGTGCGGATTGTAGTACCCTTGACTTTCGCTTCCGGTACATCTGCAGGGATCACACTTTCGATGCTCTCAGCGAGCTCTGTGTTTTCCTCAGCGGATGCGGAAGCGTCAGCTTCATCCTTCGGTTCAGCAGCGGTCTCGGTCTGTGCTTCTGCTACAGTAGCTGTGGCAGCTACCGGGGCCTTTACAGGCTCTGCTGCAGGGCTTTCAGCGGTCGCACTCACATCAAGGAACTGATACAGCACAGCGGCAATAACAGCACCCACCAATGGAGCTACGATGAAGACCCATACATTTGAAAGAGAATCACCACCAAGCATCAGTGCAGGACCAAAGCTTCTGGCAGGATTGACGGAAGTACCTGTCAGGCCAATGCCAAACAGATGTACCAATGTCAGTGAAAAACCAATCACAAGACCAGCGTTAGAAGAGAAGGCCGGTCTGGAGGTTACGCCGAGAATGGTCAGTACGAATACAAAGGTCAGAATAACTTCGATGACAAAAGAACCACCGAAATTGCCCTGATAAAGGCTGTTGGCGCCCAGTCCGTTTTCGGTTCCCAGAACGCCCATCAGTACAGCAGCACCGATGATCGCGCCGGCAAACTGTGCGATCACATAGCCTGCAAAGTCGCGAGGTGTCATTTTTTTGCTGACCAGCATAGCGAGAGATACAGCAGGATTAATGTGACATCCGGAAATATTACCGATGGAATAAGCCATGGCAACGATGACCAGACCAAAAGCCAGTGCGGTTATAGCATAACCGGCATAATTATCCGTGGAGCACTGGGACACGACAGCTGTACCGCAGCCGAAAACAACGAGAACGAAGGTACCTACCAGCTCGGCAAGGTATTTTCTTAAAGAATCCTTATCTAAGTTCACCTGGATTCCTCCTTTCTTCCATGATTCTTTCATTATAAACGGATTCGGCCACTTTGGCAATAAAGCATCTGTGTGATATATGTTTTGAATATATAGAGATTTTGGTGTAAAATAGCTATGTATTGCGTTACACAGGAGGAATGAGCAATGGAATTGAATTATCAGGAGATGATCGAGCGCAGAAATAAGAAAAATCTTTTTGCGGCGCATATCGGATTAAAGATCACAGAGATGACAGAAGGGTATGCGGTTACCAGGCTGAAGATACAGCCGGAATTTCGTAATCCGGTCGGTTCCATTCACGGCGGCGTTTTGTTTTCGGCCGCAGATTCAGCTTGCGGCGCAGCTGCGCATTCTTACGGAAGAGCAGTGACAACCGTGGATAGTCACTTTCATTATCTGAATGCCGGACTTGCTGACAGCACAGAGATCAAAGCCACCGCGCATATGGTAAAAGCAGGGAAAAAGCTGAATGTCATTGATTGCGATGTGGAAGATCAGAACGGAAAGCTTCTCTGCCACGGTACATTTACCTATTATGTGCTGGAAAATATGGAATGGTGAGGTAAAATCCGGCAGCTGCAAAGCGGTAGGTTTTCATAGATTTGCAGCGTCGTCCTTTTTGTTTTTCAGCAGCTTTGCGACAGTGAGGATTGCGAAGAGTAAAACCGGCACGGTAATGGTGCAGTAAATAGAAGCCATGAGCATGCCTTGGGCCCAGGGAGTGTCCAGAAGCGCAAAAACCAATGTGGAGAGGTAGAGTCCTAAAAGAAGGATGATACCCAGAATGGCGAGTATACGTGGCATGGATTTCATAGAAGCTTTCCTTTCGAAATTCAGATTTTGTTCAAGTATAGACGAATCTTTCGGAGGAGTCAATTTTTATAATTAGTTAATTGATTTATGCGGGCAAAAGCTTTACCATACTTGTTATGTAACGTTTATAGGAGGTATGTAAATGAAGCGATTAAGAGACGGTATGCGAGATTTTTTCAGTGGACGTTATGGAGTAGACCAGCTGGGCAGATTTCTGCTGATTGTGGCGACGATTTCCGTCATACTCTCAGCATATCTGGGCTCATCCTATTTATATATGATCAATGTGGTGCTTTTGACCTTTGCGCTTGTCAGGGTTATGTCCAGAAACTATAGTGCGCGTTTGGAGGAGAATGATAAATATCTGGATCTGCGTAATCGCCTGTTCGGTATTTTCCACAAGGAATCAGCGAAAAAGGTCAATGATCCGTCGTACAGATATTATCGTTGTCCGCGCTGCAGCCAGAAAATCCGTGTGCCTAAGGGAAAGGGAAATATTTCTGTCCGCTGTCCCAAGTGTAAGGCAGAGTTTATCCGCCGCTCATAGAAGATATAGGAGGTGACAGAGAAGCCGCCAATCTTTTAACGAGCAAAAAGCGAAGCGTTTGCGAGTTTGACTCAAAAGTGCCCGGGAAGGGGACTCCCGCTGAGTTGAGGGGTGAGAAAGGTCAGTATGTTTGGATATATCACGATCGACAAAGATGAATTGAAGGGGAAGGATTTTGACCGGTATCAGCGCTTTTACTGCGGTCTCTGTCAGGATCTGAAGGAGCGCTGCGGGCAGAGCGCCAGAGCGACCCTGACCTTTGATATGACTTTTCTGGCTATTCTTCTGTCAGGATTATATGAGGGCGAAAGCAGTAAAGAGAAGCATTTCTGTGCATTTCATCCCACGAAAAAGAAGGAATGCATCAGAAATAAATATACAGCCTATGCGGCCGATATGAATGTTCTGCTGGTCTATCACAATCTGATGGATGACTGGCTGGATGAGCATAAATTGAAAAGTCTGGCCGGGGCCAAAATACTTTCCGGCGCATATCGACGCACGGCGGAGAAATATCCGCGCCAGGTGAAGGCGATTGAGGATTATCTTTTGGCATTGCATCAGGCAGAGGAAAGCAGGTCAGAGGATCTGGATCTGGCATCCGGCCTGACGGGACGTTTGATGGCAGAGATTTTTGTACCGGAGGAGGACCTCTGGAGCAGAGATCTGCGGGAGATTGGCTTTTTTATGGGAAAGCTGATCTATCTGATGGATGCTTATGATGATGTGGAGAAGGATAAAAAGTCCGGGAATTATAATCCCCTGATTTCCATGATGGATGCAGAGGATTTTACGATGCAGGCGCAGGGCATTCTGATGATGATGGCTTCCGGCGCGGCAAAGGCCTTTGAACGGCTTCCTATTCTGGAGCAGGTAGATATTTTGAGAAATATTCTGTATGCCGGAATATGGGTGAGATTTAACCAGCTTACGGCACAGAAAAAAGATAAAGATGAGATAAAGGAAAGAAAGAATGCAGGATCCCTATGAGGTACTCGGCGTCTCCAAAGACGCAGATATGGATGAGATAAAAAAGGCATACCGGGCTTTGAGCAGAAAGTATCATCCGGATGCAAATATTAATAATCCGCATAAGGAAGAGGCGGAGGAAATGTTTAAACAGGTCCAGAAGGCCTACCAGCAGATCGTAGATGAGAAAGAGCATGGTACTTCTGCGCAGAATGGCTATGGCAGCTATGGAAACCAGGGCTATAACGGTTACGGTTTCGGCAGCTACGGCTATGGCGCTTACGGCAACGGTTATGGCAGAAATAGCGGCCATGCGGCAGAAGACACGCCGGAAATGCAGGCAGCGGCCAATTATATCAATAACCGCTATTACCAGGAAGCTCTCAATGCGCTCAGCCAGATGCAGGAGCGTCCGGCCAGATGGTATTATCTACATGCGCTGGCTAATGCAGGCCTGGGTAATAATGTTAATGCGAAAGAGGATGCGGAGAAGGCGATGAATATGGAGCCGGATAATGTCTATTACAGACAGCTGTATCAGCAGCTTTCCGGTGCCGGCGGATGGTATATGAATCAGGGACAGAATTATGGATATAGCCAGTGTGACGGCAGCAGTATGTACAGGGCATGCTGTACCTGTTTAATGCTGTCCATGTGCTGCGGTGGCGGCGGTATGTGTTATCCGTGTTTATGCTATTGTTGATGGGATAAAGCCGATCTTTTAACGAGCAAAAAGCGAAGCGTTTGCGAGTTTGACATGGTTTTGCTCTTGTTAAGAAAGTGGAAATTGGATTTTCCGACTTCGTGTTATAGTGTATTTTCACCTGCAAAAGGTCTTTGTCAGGTGAGCGGTATAGGGAAAGATATAAGGAAAGATATAAGCATAAAAGCAGAGTGGGGTAATGAGCGCTGCATAGATTTGCGATAGGGATATAGGAGGTTAGGTAAATGGAGTTTCAGTCATGGGAATGGCAGTATGTCCGGGAGATTAAACCGGATAAGAGAAGAAGGATTCTTGCGGAGGGGATTAAAGAAGAAGGCATGTCACCGGCCAATGAGCTGCGTCAGAAGCTCATGGAGGCACGTTACGGACAGATGCAGCAGGTAAATGCAGAGGATACAGAAATTGATTACTATATTCGCGGGATGATGAGTATGTCCATGATGCGTGTCAATAGCGGCCCCTTTGCTAAGCGAAGACTGCGAAAAGAGATGGCTAAAGTCATGGATGATTGGAAACTGAAATATGTCGAGGAGTATGGTAGCATTGGTGCAGAGGTGGTTTACCAGGAGCTTTGTAACATGGTACTCCGCTATATGGATATGTGTCAGAGCGATGCCAATTACAGCGGCCTGCTTTTGGGAATGGGACGCATGAGCGATCACAGTCTTTCCAATAAAATTATGCGTGAACTGCATACTGTTTCTTATGAAATCCCGAAAAAAGTGGGGATGGAAAAAGAAATGGAACTTTTTGCAAAAGCAGCCGTAGACATGTTTTGTGAGGAGTTTCCGTCGAAAGCCAAAGCAATGAAGGAGCTGTCTGCAGAATAATATGTCTGATAGCTATGAATTTAATATAGAGGAAGAACTGAAAAAACTGCCTGCCAAGCCGGGCGTTTATCTGATGCATGATGCCAGAGATGAGGTCATCTATGTGGGAAAAGCAATCAGCTTGCGTAATCGTGTGCGGCAGTATTTTCAGAGCAGCCGGAAAAAGAGACTGAAGATTTACAGTATGGTGCCCCAGGTTGCGCGCTTCGAATACATCGTGACAGATTCGGAAGTGGAAGCCCTGGTATTGGAATGTAACCTGATCAAGGAATATCGTCCCAAATATAATACAATGCTGATGGATGATAAGGCTTATCCTTTTATTCAGGTGACTGTGCAGGAGGATTATCCCCGCGTCTTGTATGCCCATCATATGCGGAAAGATAAATCCAGGTATTTCGGTCCCTATCCGAATGCTACGGCAGTAAAGGAGACCATTGACCTGGTACGGAAGCTTTACCATTTGCGATCCTGTAATAAAAAGCTGACCGGAGAGGCGGAAAAAGAAAGGCCTTGCCTGTATTATCATATTCATCAATGTAAGGCGCCTTGTCAGGGGAATATATCCAAAGAGAAATACCGGGCACAGGTGGAGCAGGCCATTCGTTTTCTGAACGGAAAGACAGACGATGAAATCAAGCGTCTGCAGGAGGAAATGCTGCGGGCATCGGAGGAGTTAAACTTCGAGAAGGCGGCAGCCTGCAGGGATCTGATCGCGGCTATCCGTAAGGTGAGTGAACATCAAAAGATGACCAGCAGTGACGGAAAGGATCAGGATGTGATCGCCATTGCGAAAGAGGGCGATGATGCGATCGCACAGATTTTCTTTATCCGTGACGGAAAGATGATCGGCAGAGATCATTTTTATTTGAAAACGACGGAGGATGAAGCGAAGGAGGAAATCCTGCAGAGCTTTCTGAAACAGTATTATGCAGGAACGCCTTTTATTCCGAAGGAGCTGATGATCTCGGAGTTTATTGAGGAACAGGAGGTCATTGCCCAGTGGCTTTCTGCGAAAAAGGGGCAGAAGGTCTACGTGAGGACACCGCAGAAGGGTACAAAGGAGAAGCTGGTGGAACTGGCTACCCGTAATGCAGAGATTCTTTTGCGGCAGGATAAGGAGCGTTTAAAGAAGGAAATCGCAAAGACCACAGGCGCGACAAAGGAAATCGCATCCTGGCTGTCTATGGCGCCGCCGGTGCGCATAGAGGCTTATGATATTTCGAATATCAGTGGTTATCAGTCAGTTGGTTCCATGGTCGTATATGAAAACGGCAGGCCGAAAAAAGCGGACTATCGTAAATTCCGCATAAAAACCGTGGAAGGTCCCAATGACTATGCCAGTATGGAAGAGGTACTGACCAGGCGCTTTGAGCGTGGTTTGCAGGAGGATAGTGGTTTCGACCGTATGCCTGACCTGATCATGATGGATGGCGGTAAGGGCCAGGTAAATATTTGTAATGAAGTTTTGGAAAAACTGGGACTAAACATACCGGTATGTGGTATGGTAAAGGATGATAAGCACCGGACCCGTGGCTTGTTTTATCAGAATATAGAGATACCGATTGACAGAAATTCAGAGGGATTTCATCTGATTACCCGTATTCAGGATGAAGCGCATCGATTTGCCATCGAATATCATCGGCTTCTGCGCAGTAAGGAGCAGGTGCATTCTGTGCTGGATGACATTCCGGGTATTGGCAGCACCAGGAGGCGGGCTCTGATGAAATATTTCCCGGGGATTGAGGAAATCCGGAATGCTACTGTGGAGGAATTGAAGCAGGTGCCGTCGATGAATGAAAAAGCAGCCGAGAGCGTATATTTGTTTTTTAACAAGGCGCAAAAGGAAACAACTTCAGAAATAGTGGCTACTGAGGATAGGCTTAAGTGACTCAAAGAGAAGGAGTGGGAGGAAAGCATGAAAAAAAGATACATTACTTTGCAGAAGATTGCGGATACGTTTCATTTGACAAATGCAACGCCGGAGATCAGTCTGGATGTAAATAAGATTTCAGTTCCGGAGATTAACCGTCCGGCACTGCAGCTGGCAGGATATTTCGAGTTTTTTGCCTATGAGAGAGTACAGATCATCGGTTACGTAGAGTTTTCTTATCTGATGCAGATGGATGAGGATGAGCGTCGCGTACGTTATGAATCCTTTATTTCCAGAGGTATTCCCTGCGTTATCTTTACGACGAAGGAACAGCCTACGGAGGATCTGCTGGAGTTGGCGAGAAAATATCAGGTGCCGACCTTTATGACAGAGAGAACAACTTCTGCTTTTACAGCGGAGCTGATCCGTTGGATGAATGTTCATCTGGCACCGACAATTTCTATCCATGGTGTACTTGTAGATGTGTATGGCGAAGGCGTATTGATCATGGGTGAGAGTGGTATCGGTAAGAGTGAGGCTGCGCTGGAGCTGGTAAAACGTGGACATCGACTGGTTAGTGATGATGTCGTGGAAATCAGTCGTGTCAGTGACGAGACACTGGTAGGAACTGCGCCGGATATTACGAGACATTTTATCGAGCTTCGAGGAATCGGTATCATCGATGTAAAGACCTTATTTGGTGTAGGTTCTGTAGAGGATACGAAATCCATTAATCTGGTCATTCGTCTGGAAGATTGGGATCCGGAGAAAGAGTATGATCGTATTGGTCTGGATGAGGAGCATATGGACATTCTGGGCAATAAAGTAGTTTGTCATTCTCTGCCGATTCGTCCGGGTCGTAACCTGGCGGTAATCGTAGAGACAGCTGCCATTAATCATCGTCAGAAGAGAATGGGCTATAATGCGGCGAAAGAGCTGTATAGACGAGTACAAGAAAACCTGGTAAATAAAAGAAATAATAAATAATAAAAGATACAGGCTATATGAAATAGCTTCTAAAGCCCTTTTCGATAAAAGAAACATAAAAAACAGACCTGCCGTTTCGGCAGGTCTGTTTTTTATGTTATTCTTCATCAGAATAATCGTATGAATCATAGTAATCATAGCTTTCATAAGAATCATAATTATAGGAGTCATAATCATAATAAGACTCACTGTCATAATCATAATAGCTCTCACGCTCGGATTCACTATTTTCTTCTTCCTCCGACTGCTGTGAGCCGCCATACATACATTCTGTACATCTGGCTGTCGGCAGCGTAGCTGCATCGAAATACTCTGTGATCGTGGTACATCCGGTTCCCGGCAGTAATCCGGTTTTCGCGCATACGGTCGATTTCGTGACAGAGGTCGGCATAGAGAAATTCATATCCGGCAGATCTTCATGAATACGATTCATGATGGTCGTGTAGAGATTCTGGTGGAAATGACGATAGTCAGATTCCAGCTCTACATTGACATCACAACCGGCCCAGATAGCCGCTGTATAGTACGGTGTAAAGCCTGCAAATACCAGATCATGGTAGGTATTGGTCGTACCGGTTTTTCCAGCCAGATGCATATTGTCCATCTGGAAGTCGGTACCGGTACCGCTGGTGATAACATCCTCCATGGCGCTTGTCAGAAGATAGGCTGTACTTTCCTTGAAAACGCGGGTTTCAACGGAGGTATTTTCAAGAATTACATTACCCTGGTGGTCAGTAATCTTTGTATACAGGATCGGTTCGATGTAATTACCGCCATTGGCAATGGCTGCATAAGCAGCGGCCAGCTCCATACTGCTGACACCGTTGGTGATTCCGCCAAGGGCCAGAGCCTGGGTAACATCCCATTCAGTATCGTCGATCAGCTTTTTGAATCCTAATCGCTGCAAATAATCGAAACCGACCTGCGGTGTAATCTCTGTCAGTGTCTTAACAGCAGGAATATTATAGGAATTCTTGATCGCCTCACGAACAGTTACATTTCCGTGATAGGAGTTATCTGCATTATTTACCGGCTGTCCGCTGTTATAGGAATATTCACTATCTTCTATGGAAGTAGCCAGCGTGATCGCACCGGTATCCAGAGCCGGACCATAGGTGGAAATCGGCTTAAAGGTAGAACCCGGCTGACGGAAGGAATCTGTCGCACGGTTCAGGGTCAAACTGGCTGTTTTCTCGCCGCGTCCGCCAACCATACCTTTTACATATCCATTGGACTGATCGATGACAACCATGGAAGCCTGTGGCTGCGGGGTAAAGGAGGAACGCTCCGCTACGATGGTATCACCTTCTGTAAGGATGGCAGCCTTATAGTCATCGATGGCCTGCTGTGCTTCTTCCTCTGAGTCAAATAAGAGATCAAAGTCATCATTTGTTTGACGGAAATATACCTGCAGCATTTCACGGCTGTAGTTTTCACGGACGCCGTTTGCATGGTCTACAGTCAGGGCCCAATCCAACGCATAGGTGACACGGTCAGGGAAGTTATCCTCATTTGTAAACTCCTCATCCATGATATTCTGGATGTTTGTATCCTGTGTAGTATAGATCTGCAGACCGCCACTGTAGATGGCGTTGTTTGCCTGTACTTCTGTATAGCCCTTCTGGTCCATCAGGTCAGATTTTACCTGACTGATCAGCTCATCGATGAAGTAGGAGTATACGCTGTCTTCTGTAGAAGCTGTGTTCTCGTGCTGCGCAATACGGAGATAAACATCGGAATCAAGGTCGACCAGCGCATCATCATATTCTTCCTGGGTAATATAGGACTGTTCAAGCATATATTTCAGGACAATATGCGCACGCTCGATATTGTTCTCGGGATGCGTCAGCGGATTGTATTTGCTTGGGTTCTGCGGGATGGCAGCCAAAACTGCGCATTCGGAAAGGGTCAGGTCCTTACAATCTTTACCGAAATAGGTAATAGAAGCTGTCTGCACACCATATGAGCCGGCGCCGAAATTTACCGTGTTCAAATAATTTTCCAGAATAACGGATTTCGCATCTTCGCCACTTTCTGTAAGAGACTGCTCCAGCTGCACGGCCAGATATTGTTCCTGCAGTTTTCGTTTGATGCGCTCCGTCTTCGATTCACTGGTCCAGCTGGTGAAGACATTATTTTTCAGCAGCTGCTGGGTGATGGTACTGGCACCCTCTGTTCGGCTGAAGCCGGACTGGACAGCTACCAGTACTGCTCGCAGCATACCGTGGGCATCGATACCGTTGTGTTCGTAAAAACGGGAATCCTCGATGGCGACGATGGCGTGCTGCAAATCTACCGGCATATCGCTGATGGAAACAGAGATACGGTTTCCGTCGGCAGAATTCAGCTTCTGCATTTCATTTCCGTCGGAGTCATATACAAAGGTCGCATAGCCGGCCGGCATGATATTTACATCTTCGATATCAGGAGATGCATCAATGACACCACGATATGCTCCAAAGCCGAGGAAAATGAGTGCAATCATTATAGCAAGGATCGCAAGCAGAATAATTCGAACAAAATATAATCCGGCCTTCTTTCCGAAGAAGGAGAGGGAGGAATTAAATTCACTGTTCTGCTTGTTAATACCCTCAGGACTAAAATTCATAAAAACCTCCTGTGTCTGTGGGAGCAGACGTTAGAATTTACAGGCATTCAAAAAAGAATGCAAAAATACAATCTATAGTATACCAAAAAGATGCTTTAAAGTAAACCTTGGTAAGATAGAAATGGGGATGATGAAATTCCCCGGCGATTGCTTCCAACTCAGTGGGAGAACACTTTGCGCTCGGCCACGCCGCGGCAATAACGCCTGAGGCGTTATTGAATTTTGTATGTGTTATTTACTAAGGTATGGTAAAATAGGAGCGAGATTTGAAGAAAGGGCGGATGTGGTTTATGGCAGGTTCGTATTTTACGGTTTACAGGGAAGGCGAAGGCGAGATTGTAGAGAAGAAGTCCCGTTTTATCGCAAATGTGTATCCGGTGACAACGGAGGAGGAGGCTCTTTCGTATGTGGAAAAGATTCGTAAGAAGCACTATGATGCGCGGCATCATTGCTTTGCCTATGTGCTTGGGCAGAACGGAAATCAGAAGAGGGCTTCGGATGATGGCGAACCACAGGGTACGGCAGGTAAACCAATCCTGGAAGTAATCGAAGGCGCAGGAATCTGTGATGCGTTGGTAGTGGTAACACGATATTTTGGCGGTACGCTGCTGGGAACCGGCGGTCTGGTGCGAGCATATTCCATGGCGGCTAAGGAAGGACTGGCCAAGAGCCTTGTGATCGAGAAAAAGCCGGGATTACTTGCAGAAATCCGGGCCAGCTATACAGAGGTCGGAAAGATGCAGTATCTTTTCGGGGAGCAGAGGCTGCCGATCATAGATACGGAATATACAGAAGAGGTAAAATTTACGGTGATCATTCCCGAGGAAGAGCTGGGATTGATGCGAAAAAAAATGATGGAACTGACATCCGGACGAGAGAGTCTGTCGGAAGTAATCCCGGTTTCCTATGCAAATGCAGAGGGTGAGATTATTTACGATTTTGCAGAGTGATTTATGAAGGCAGGGTTCCTTTGCTCCGATAGCGGATGAAATATGGTCTCGTAGGAGCGCGACTTAATTCAATCGGAGAAATCCTCCGACTCTAAACGCCAGCTTAGGTGGGGTTATAACAGGCCCATTCAGTCGGGATTCAATCTCCGACTGAGTTAAAGTCTTCGGCAGGATACGCACGAATTTGCAAAGGAAATATGTCGCAAATGCGACGCAAGTTCGGCGCGCAAATACGCCGGGAGGTATATTTGAATAAAAAGAAAAAATCCCGCTGCGGTGACTCATGAGCTGCTTTAGGCAAGTGAGTCGCTACAGCGGGATTTATTTCTGTTTTTATTCAAAAACGATGTGGAATCAAACTTTCTCCGGTTCCGGATAATCTACGCCCTTAGTGTCTACTGTCATGGATTTGATGATAACAGGATATTTCGGATAGTCACGGAAGTTTGTCGGTGTAGCAGCGATGCGGTTTACGACATCCAGGCCTTCGATGACTTTTCCGAATGCAGCATAAGCGCCGTCGAGATGCGGAGATTTCTGATGCATGATAAAGAACTGGCTGCCTGCGGAATCAGGATGCATAGCACGTGCCATGGAAAGGACGCCCGGCTCGTGTTTCAGATCGTTGGCAAAGCCGTTCTGTGCGAACTCACCTTTGATGCTGTAACCGGGACCACCTGTACCGACACCGTCAGGATCGCCGCCCTGAATCATAAAGCCGGGAATAATTCTGTGGAAACAGATACCGTTATAGAAGCCTTTTTTTACCAGGCTGATAAAATTATTTACTGTGTTCGGGGCAATCTCAGGATAAAGCTCAGCGATCATCACTTCGCCGTTCTCCATTGTGATTGTTACGATTGGATTTGACATATTTCGCGCCTCCTTAAGAATTCTTTCAATTTCACTTGAATTATTATACTTGATAAGCAGGCAACCGACAAGGGATTTACAGGGAATCTCTCTCTGCATCAAGGTCATAAGGGATAGAATTTGGGCTTTTTTAATAGAAGGAAACGTGTTAGAATAAGGCGGTTAAAATGTGGCAAAAAGTGCATAAATGCTGCCATCGGAATGCTTGTGTCAGGAAATCAGGCAATAAGAATAAGACGAAGACTGTCAGGAAGTATCCGGACAGCCGGGCATTCTTGCATATGAACAGAGGATAAAATATATGGTGTTAGAGACATTTTGCGCAGAGGAAACATTTGCGCTGGGAAAAAGGATCGGTGCAGCCGCTGTGCCGGGTATGGTTTTCACGCTGAACGGTGATCTGGGTGTGGGAAAGACGGTTTTTGCCAAGGGTCTGGCAGAAGGACTTGGTATTACAGAAATCGTGAACAGCCCAACTTTTACCATTGTGCAGGAGTATGACAGTGGCCGTCTCCCTTTATATCATCTGGATGTTTACCGCATCGGAGATCCGGAGGAGATGGAAGAGATTGGTTATGAGGATTATTTTTACGGAGAAGGTGTTTGCCTGATTGAATGGGCGGAGCTGATCGCGGAATTGATCCCGGAGTCGGCGATTTCGATCACGATTGAAAAGGATGAGACGAAGGGCTTTGACTACAGACGGGTGACAGTGATCGGTGACGCAGGACTTGCGTAAGAGTCAGGAAAGGAATATGAATGAAAATTTTGGCAATTGAGAGTTCCGGTATGGTCGCTTCCGTCGCTGTGCTGGAAGATGATATTTTGCAGGCGGAATATACTGTGAATTTTAAAAAGACACACTCCCAGACATTGCTGCCGATGCTGGATACCATGGGACAGATGGTGGATCTGCAGATGGAATCCCTTGATGCTATCGCGGTTTCCGGCGGGCCGGGTTCCTTTACGGGCCTGCGTATCGGCGCAGCGACAGCGAAGGGACTGGGACTGGCTGTGAAGAAGCCTTTGATCGCTGTCCCGACGGTGGATTCGATTGCATATAATCTCTATGATACGGAGGGGATTATTTGTCCTATGATGGATGCCCGCCGTTCACAGGTTTATACGGGTCTGTATCGTTTTGAGGACCATAAGCTGGTGACAATCCAGGAACAGCTTCCCCTGTCTGTGGACGAATTACTTGAAAAGGTCAACGCGATGGGTGAACAGGTAACCTTCCTTGGGGATGGCGTACCGGTTTATCGGGAGAAAATTGCAAAGCAGACGACAGTGCCCTATAGTATTGCGCCTGCGCACCTTTCCAGACAGCGTGCCGGTGCGGTAGCAGCCCTTGGCATGCAGTATCTGGCAGAAGGAAAAACTGTCAGCGCAGATGAGTTTAAACCTGAGTATCTGCGTGTATCCCAGGCAGAACGTGAGCGTGAGGAAAAACTGAAGCGTGAGGCAGAGGCTAAAGCGTAAGGCAGAGGCTCTTAAGCATAAGGCAGAGGTTAAAGCGTGAGACAGAGGCTTAGGCATAAGGCAGAGGTTAAAGCGTAAGGAAGCGGCTTAAGTGTGAGGCTGAGGTTTAAGCGGCATAAACATAAGGATGAGTCATGGCCGGCATGATCTATGCATGCGGCTTGAAGGAAGAAGCAGGAATGTGCGGTGAAATATTTACCGGTATTAACCGGGACAGGAAAACGTTATGAGCGTGTCGGGAAGGTTTGGCAGTGAATAAAGAGTATCAGATCAGACAATTGCAGGTGCAAGATCTGGATCAGGTAGTGGCCATTGAAAAAGAGAATTTTTCCACGCCCTGGACCAGAGCAGATTATGAGGGCTGCATCGAAAAAGAATCGTCATTGGTATTGGTGGCAAAGGAATGCGGCAGTGATGTGATCTATGGTTATATCGGCGCTACGATTTCCTTTGATGAAGCTGATATCTGTAATGTATCTGTGGATAAAAGGAGAGAAGGAAAGGGCATTGGCAGTGCGCTGGTATGGGCATTAACGGAAGCGTTGCAGCAGCGGGGTGTCAAAAGTATTTTTCTGGAGGTGAGGGAGAGTAATGCAGGCGCAATCCATCTCTATGAAAAATTCGCTTTTCAGCAGATTGGGTTGCGAAAAAATTATTATAGAAAGCCGACGGAAAACGCGCTGGTGATGAAACGTGAGCAATGAGTTTTTTTTGCTTTACGGACGCGCTTGTGTATATAAATTACTCCGGGGACCGCTCGCGCTTGGGTCTCGGCTGCCGCCTCGGTCTGTGCTCCTGCTTCGCAGGGTCGTCCACTGGACGACCGCACCCTCACCTAGCGGTACTAAACTCATGCTTCCCTGCGGTCGCATTCGTTAAGTGCCGAGGTTGCGGAAGTCCCCTCCGTAATTTATATACACAAGCGCTGTGTGTTGAAGAAATTACTCCAGAGACCGCTTGCGCTTGGGAGTGTTTAGTGAAGAATGGCGTTGATATACAAGGAATCGTGTATCAACGCCATTTTATTTGATAGTCTATCATTTTAACAGAGGGCAGAGGCTTTCTTCATGTGGGTTAGCGTTCGGCGAAGAGCAGGAGCTCGGCGTTGGTGGCTTAGGCCCAGCTGTATTCTTTCATATATTCGTTGTGATATTCCTGCCAGTATAAGTGATCGCCATCCAGAACGTGATAGTAGTCGCAGTCTACGGCATCTACATTTATCCGCACAGTGCGGGCGTCCTTGATGATAACCTCCGGGTAGCCGGCCTTTTCCAGGTCGTTGATGGCGGCATGGATCAGGGTAGAGACATATTTGATCGCATTCAGATCATCAGGAGCTTTTTCCAGCAGATCAATGGCGATATCCTTGCTGGTGACCGGATAACCATGTTTATCGATCAGATAGGCCAGCAGGTGACGGGATTGTTTCCGTGCGAAATGTAATGGTGTCCCATCCGGCATCAATACCTGGAAATTCCCGAAGGTTTTGATCTTTAACAAATGCAGAGCATCATTACATTTCATTGTATAACAAATAACCTTGGTCGGAATACCGTTCAGAGATTCATGTTTTCGGCAGACGGTCTTCATGCGAATCCCCTGATCGGTAGTGAATTCATATTCCAGAGTCATACGGTCCATCATTTGTTCACGTAGCTTATCTGAAGTACAAAAGGCCTCCAGTATTTTTTTCTCAGGATCTGAGGCAGTGTTGCGAATATATTCCTGTGAAATTGCGGAATAATTTCCTACGAAAGGAATTGCTTCATGTAATACGCCGCTTTGCAGTCGGTACTGAATGTAGAGATCTCTTTCCAGATCAACCATATAGTAATCAACGAATTTGCCGGTGAAGGTATGCAGGACAGATAGCAGATTCTCATAATAACTCATTGGTATTTCACCGACATTTCCGCCGTTCTGTGTAAAAAAGCTATTATATACAGTAGCCGCATTTGTATCGAGAATACGCAGCATGCTCTTGTGCACATCTTCTACGAAAAAGTGAAATACTTCATAGTCCGGTTTATATTCCGCAGACGGTACAATGATGAGCTGTACCCAACGATAAAGCGGACCTATGCGGCGGCGGAAAAAATAAGTAAATTCAGAATTACCCATGGCAAAATGTTTCCTGATTGCTTCCGTTGTAAGCTGCCGCAGAAAGGCTTCTGCGTCTTCCGGATGTACGAGCTTCTTCGCAATATAATGTTTTTCTGAGGTATAGCTGTTTGTAGGAAAACGCTCATGCTGAAGCTTCTCAGCCGGGTATTCACGAATAGAAACATAGGTATTTTCAGTGAGGTTGACCTGCATGATTTTATGATAACGTTTCGCCAGTGAGGCGTAGGAGTCATAAAAGTGTACTTCATCAGGGTTCATCTCATAGGTGAGAAATAACACATCCGGGTTTTCTTCGGAAAAATTTTCAGGAATGACGAAATTCATACGAATCCATTTCTGATCGTTTTCTTCCAACTGACGATAAATCAGCATACCGTTCGGGTTTTTCTCACGGAAGAGACTGGTAAGTCCGGCAGATGTTTTTAAAAGGTCAAACATCCACATGTCCTCCGGTAAAACAGTGACTTTTCGGAATGCAAAGCTGAACAGGTCAGATAATGACATGGGAATGTCCGGAGAAGACCAGATGAGGTTCAAAAATTTAGAAATATAGACGGCTCGGGTCTGCGTGTTGATACGGATGATGGAACGGTAGGAGTCCATCAGGGTCTTGTAGATGAAGTCTTTCATGAGTTACCTCCTGTCATCATTTTATAAGATGCGGAGGGGTCCTTCAAGATTTTTTTACGGACGCGCTTGTGTATATAAATTACTCCGGGGACCGCTCGCGCGGGAGGGGAGATAGAAGAATGGCGTTGATATACAAGGGATTGTGTATCAACGCCATTTCTTTTACAGGATAATTTTTTTTATGCATGGTCCGGATAGTCCAAGATGTGGAGGATGTCTTCGGCTTTTTTGACCAGCTCGTCGCTTGGCGGTTCTGCCTCCTCCAGTGGGTATTTGATACCGAGATCATGCCACTTGGATACGCCGAGGGTGTGATATGGAAGAATTTCTACCCTTCGTACGCCCTTCAGGCTCTGAATGAAGTCGTTCAACTGGTAGAGCCCTTCCTCATCATCTGTGAGGTTTGGTACCAGGACGTGGCGGATCCACATTAATTTATCGTGATCGGAGAGCCATCTGGCCATCTCCAGAATATTCTCGTTTGGCTGTGCGCAGAGTTTTACGTGAAGTTCAGGATTGATTTCTTTCAGGTCCAGCATTACCAGATCTGTGTACTGCATCAATTCTTCGAATTTCGCCATAAACTCCGGATTTGAGCTATCGAATGGGTTACCACTGGTATCCAGTGTAGTGTGAACACCTTTCGCATGGGCTTTTTTAAAGAAGTCAATCAAAAAGTCAATCTGAAGAAGAGGCTCACCACCGCTGACAGTGATACCTCCGTTATCTCTCCAGTATGGTTTGAAACGCAGCGCTTTCTCGAGAATCTCATCAGCTGTCATTGGTTTGCCGATGTTCAGGCGCCAGGTGTCCGGATTGTGGCAGTACTGGCATCTCATATGGCATCCCTGAACAAAAACGATATAGCGGATTCCGGGTCCGTCTACCAGGCCGAAGCTTTCCAGACCATAGATATATCCGACTGGGGCAGTTGTATTGCTCATACAAAGATTCCTTTCGTGGAGAAAATTGTTAATAATACTGTGAAAACTCCCATGGCCAGCGTTTCCTTACGCTTATTTCCATAGGTGCAGGATATGAGGAATGGTTTCATATCATAAAATATTTCTGTAGAAAACATCAGCGGGAGTAAACTCCCGCTGATGCATGAAAATCATTATGTAGCAGATGGTAATACTACCTATCCACCTAACTTTTCAGTATTAACTGATCGGTTCTGATTAAAGGAATTTATGGCAGGTACGAGCGATAACGTCGAGCTGCTGCTCTTTAGTCAGGTTGATGAACTTAACAGCGTAACCGGATACACGAACTGTGAAGTTAGCGTACTCAGGTTTCTCTGGGTGATTCATACAGTCAATCAGTTTCTCTGTACCGAATACGTTTACGTTAAGGTGATGAGCACCCTGATCGAAGTATCCGTCAAGAGCCTGAACAAGGTTTGTCTGCTGCTCGTCAAGGCTATGTCCCAGAGCACTTGGGTTGATTGTCTGAGTATTAGAAATACCATCAAGAGCCCAGTGATATGGAATCTTAGCAACGGAGTTAAGAGAAGCAAGAAGTCCGTTCTGCTCAGCGCCGTAAGATGGTGAAGCACCAGGAGCGAATGGTTTCCAAGCCTCACGTCCATCCGGAAGAGCACCTGTATATTTACCGTAAACTACGTTAGATGTGATTGTAAGGATAGATGTAGTATGCTCTGCCTCACGATATGTATGGAATTTCTTAATCTTCTCTACGAATGTCTTAAGCAGCCATACACCGATCTCGTCAGCGCGGTCATCATCATTACCATATTTCGGGAACTCACCCTCTGTCTCGAAATCAACTACAAGACCTGTCTCAGGATCTCTTACGCACTTAACTGTAGCGTATTTGATAGCTGACAGGGAGTCGATTACATGTGAGAATCCAGCGATACCTGTTGCGAATGTACGACGGCAATGTGTATCGATCAGGGCCATCTGAGCTGCCTCATAGTAATATTTGTCATGCATATAGTGGATCAGGTTCAGTACGTTTACGTACAGACCAGCACACCAGTCAAGCATCAGATCATATTTCTCCATAACCTCATCGAAGTCAAGGACATCAGATTTAATTGGAGCATAGCATGGTCCGATCTGCATATGGGAACCGTCTTTCTCAGCTTTCTCATCAACACCACCGTTGATAGCGAAGAGGAGACACTTAGCAAGGTTTGCACGTGCGCCGAAGAACTGGATCTCTTTACCTACCTGTGTAGCAGATACACAGCAGCAGATAGCGTAGTCATCGCCCCAAACTGGTTTCATAGCATCATCATTCTCATACTGGATGGAAGATGTGTTTACAGAAATCTTTGCAGCGTAACGTTTGAATACTTCCGGAAGATCAGAAGAGTAAAGAACTGTCAGGTTTGGCTCTGGAGCCGGTCCCATGTTCTCAAGTGTGTGGAGCATACGGTAATCTGTCTTTGTTACCATGTGACGTCCGTCAACACCGATACCTGCCATCTCGATTGTAGCCCATACCGGGTCACCGGAGAAGAGCTGGTTGTATGATGGGATACGAGCGAATTTAACGATACGCAGTTTCAGTACGAAGTGATCGATGATCTCCTGTGCCTCAGACTCTGTGATCACGCCGTTAGCCAGGTCACGCTCTGCATAGATATCAAGGAATGTACAAACACGACCTACTGACATAGCAGCACCGTTCTGTGTCTTGATAGCTGCAAGGTATCCGAAGTAAACTGCCTGAACAGCCTCTTTGAATGTAGTAGCTGGTTTGGAGATGTCGCATCCGTAGATCTTAGCCATCTCTTTCATGCCTTTCAGAGCTTTGATCTGATCAGCAACTTCCTCACGAAGACGGATGATGTCATCATACATATCGCCATGACCGATGTTTGCGAAATCTTCTTTCTTCCATGCGATCAGCTGATCGATACCATAAAGAGCTACTCTACGGTAATCGCCTACGATACGTCCACGTCCGTATGTATCCGGAAGACCTGTTACGATATGGCTGTGACGAGCTTTTTTCATTTCATCTGTGTAAGCATCGAATACAGCTGTGTTGTGTGTTTTGTGATACTCGTTGAAGATCTGCTCAAATTTAGGATTTGGAGTAAATCCAAATGCTGTACAAGCCTGCTGAGCCATCTTGATACCACCATATGGCATGAATGCTCTCTTCAGAGGTTTGTCTGTCTGAAGACCAACGATCTGCTCAAGGTCTTTCAGTTCCTCTTTAATATATGCTGCACCATAAGCTGTCAGAGAAGTAACAACTTCTGTCTCCTCATCAAGGACACCATTATTGTCATGCTCTGCTTTCTGCAGTTTCTGTACTTCGTCCCAAAGTTTGTCAGTTGCTTCTGTAGGTCCTGCAAGGAAAGACTCATCGCCATCATATGGTGTGTAGTTTTTCTGGATGAAGTCACGTACGTTACATTCCTCTTTCCAGATACGTCCTTCGAATCCAGCCCATGCCTCGGACTCAAGCATCTTCATGTTAAAACTCATGATTTAGTAACCTCCTTGTAAAATATGTGAAATAATAAGTTCAGATAACCTTTACTATTTACTCTGTAATTAATATAACATATAAATTACAAAAAACAACAGGAATAATTCTTGTTTTGAAATAAAAACATCGAAAAATATAGGATAATTTAATAAAAAAGACAGCAATAGCGGAAATGTGTTTGTGAAGTTATACGACAGTGCACGCAGAACGCAAGCTTTGCGAAAGGTGTAATATTTAGTCAGCGAGTACGTATTAGCTGCAGGGATTGATCTGACCGAAAAGCCGGCGTCTGATCTTAAGGGAGAAGGTCTCCGGCCGTGGTTTTGTAACATATAGGAAAGATGTAAGCCTGCGGGAATGCGAATGACAGGCGGAAAATTTGCAAGAAGATGAGAGAATTAAAAAGCTCAGTCTTGACAGAAGCAATTTGCTTTGATATGATTTCATCTGTCAGAAAAATGAATGCTGATGTGGCTCAGCAGGTAGAGCGTCGCCTTGGTAAGGCGGAGGTCGGCGGTTCAAGTCCGCTCATCAGCTTTTGGAAGATGCAAGACGTGAAAGGTCTTGCATCTTTTCTTTTTTCTTTTGGTTGGTATAGAAAGAAAGAGGTAGATTTTATGCTGGAAATGAAACATTGTATGCAGTGCGGCGCAAAACTGACGAGCAGGTATCTGGAAGGTGAGGGAGACGTTCCATATTGCGAAAGCTGTCAGGATTTCCGCTTTCCTGTTTTTAATACGGCTGTCAGTATGATCGTCATGAATGAATCGAAGTCAAAGATTATTCTGATCAAACAGTATAATAAGAATAGATATATTCTGGTGGCCGGTTATGTGAATAAAGGAGAGGACGCAGAAGATACCTGTGTACGCGAAGTGAAGGAAGAGCTGGGCCTGGATGTAACCAGTGTTCATTTCAATCACAGTCATTATTTCGCCGGATCGAACACGCTGATGCTGAATTTTACAGTGACGGTAGACGGAGAAATGCCGACACCGAATAAGGAAATCGATTATTGGAAATGGTTCACAAAGGAAGAAGCTGCGCAAAATATCGCGCCTGGCAGTCTGGCGGAGGAATTTCTGCTGGGTTATCTGACAGGAGAATATCATTTCCATTAAGTCAGGGTAAATATTTGTGGCTGTACATGCCTTCAGGCAGATAAAAGATAAAGATTATCCCGATCCACCGGGGAAGAGACTATAAAACGGACTGCAGAGGGAAGAAAAGATGGCGATTAAACTGATTGCAAGTGACATGGATGGAACGCTGCTGCTAAACGGTGCGCGTACCATCAGTCCGAATACGATAAAATTGATTCACAGATTAAAACAGAAGGGTATCAGCTTTCTGGCTGCCAGCGGCCGTCAGTATGCCAGTCTGCAGAGGCTGTTTTCTCCTATTAAAAGGGAGATCGGATATTTATGCGAAAATGGCTGCCTGGCCTTCTATCAGGGAGAGATGATTTTTCAGGAAACCATGCCCCGTGAGCTTGGCCAGGAAATCATGCATGCCATCGATGCGAAGGAGGGCTGTGAGATCATGCTTTCCGGTGTCAATACCTGCTATCTGCAGCCAAAGGACATGGAATTCTACTACTATGTCCGGGACAAAATTAAAAATAACGTAACGGTTGTGCCGGACATTTTCGCGGTGAATGAGCCATATATGAAAATATCCATGTATCAGAAATCCGGTGTAACGGATAAGGAAATGTGGCAGGGAACCTTCGGCGATGATCTGACAGTGGTCACCTCCGGCGCAGCCTGGATGGATGTCATGCCGAAGAATGTAAATAAAGGAACTGCCATCACACGTATTCTGGAATACCTGGATATCGCGCCGGATGAATGTTTTGCCTTTGGCGATAATTATAATGATGTGGAGATGCTTGAAGCTGTGGGTTATCCGGTCTTTATGAAAAACGGCGTTCCGGATCTGAAGGACCATTTTCAGTTCCATACCGAATCCGTGGAACATGTCCTGGAATATATTCTGCACACAGAAGAAATGAAGGGTTAGAAAGAGTTGTCTATTGACTATGTTTGCTGACATATGCCATGTAGCTCAGATGAATTATTAGCACTCAACTTTGTTGAGTGCTAATTTTTTCTTGACTTTCAGGGGTGTGTGTTCTAATATATATCCTATCGGATAAGAGCTGTGTCTGGTGTGTAAAGCGGAGGGCAGCGTAGTCCGCAGTCCGTTGGGCCTTTTGCAGGAGTGCACTTTGCAGAAATGCGTTTGCAAAAATGTGTCCCGCATAGAATAAACGGCCCGGCGTAATTTGGATGAATTAATATGTGTTGCCGGAAAGTCAGATGCCGGCAAGGAGCATACAAAAATTATAAGTTGCTAAGGAGTGTGAATCATATGGAAATGCAGCATGGAAATCTTTCTATTAACAGTGAGAATATTTTTCCGATCATTAAAAAATGGATGTATTCCGACAGAGATATTTTTGTCAGAGAGATCGTATCTAACGCTTGTGATGCGATTACGAAAATTAAAAAGCTGGACGTTGTAGGCGAGTGTGAATTGCCGGAGGGTTATAAACCGCAGATTCAGATCATTGTCAATACCAAGGAAAAAACACTGGAGTTTATCGATAACGGACTGGGAATGACCGCTGACGAAGTAAAGAAAAACATCACCGATATCGCTTTTTCCGGCGCTACAGAGTTCCTGGAGAAGTATAAGGACAAAGCAGACCAGGATCAGATCATCGGTCATTTCGGTCTGGGATTTTATTCTGCTTTTATGGTAGCAGACCAGGTGGATATTGATACATTGTCCTTCCTGGAGGGCGCTGAGCCGGTGCACTGGGAGTGCGATGGCAGTACAGAGTATGACATGGGCGCAGGCGACTGGGATCAGGTCGGCACGAAAATCACCCTGCATATCAATGAAGAAGCTGTAGAATTTGCCAATGAGTATAAGGTTCGTACAGTTCTGGAGAAATATTGCTCCTTTATGCCATACAATATCTATCTGAAGACAGCAGATGCCGCACCGGAATATCAGACCATCGATGAGAGCGAGCTTCTCGAGGATGATGAGGTTGTAGAGCACATTTCTGTTCCGGCAGAGACAGAGGAGCTGACCAAGGAGGACGGCACAAAGGAAGTTGTCGAGAAAAAGCCGGCCAAAGAGCAGGTGAAGATTGTGAAACGTCCGGAGCCGATCAATGATATCCATCCGCTGTGGACCAAACAGCCAAGCCAGTGTACAGATGCGGAGTATAAAGAGTTTTTCCGCAAGGTATTCCTGGATTATAAGGAGCCGCTTTTCTGGATTCATCTGAATATGGATTATCCGTTCAACCTGAAGGGTATTCTTTATTTCCCGAGAATTAATACAGAGTATGAGACCATCGAAGGAAAGATCAAGCTTTACAATAACCAGGTATTTATCGCTGATAATATTAAGGAAGTTATTCCGGAGTATCTGCTGCTCTTAAAGGGTGTGATCGATTGTCCTGATCTGCCGCTGAACGTATCCCGAAGCGCACTGCAGAATGATGGATTTGTAAAGAAGATTTCCGATTATATTTCAAAGAAGGTTGCAGATAAGCTGTCCGGTATGTGCAAGACAGACCGTGAGAATTACGAGAAATACTGGGATGACATCAGCCCATTTATTAAATTTGGCTGCGTCCGCGATGATAAATTCTCTAATCGTATCATGGACTATGTTCTTTACAAAAATATCGATGACAAATATCTGACACTGAAGGATCTGATCGAGAATGCCAAAGGCAAAGATGCAGAGACAGCAGTCGCTGAGGATGGCACAAGCGTAGAGGCTGAGGTGGTAGATGAGGCTGCAGAGAATGCTGAGGACAAAGAGCCGGAGAAGACCATCATCTATTACGTAACAGATCCGATGCAGCAGAGCCAGTATATCAATATGTTCCGTAATCAGGGCATGGATGCTGTTATCATGCGTCATAGCATTAACAGCGCCTTTATCACACATCTGGAAGGAAAGAATGACAAGGTTAAATTCCAGCGTATCGATGCTGAGCTGACAGATGATATGAAGGATTCCACTGCAGATCTGGAAGAGGAGACAAAGGCACTCACAGAACTTTTCCGTAAGGTCCTGAAGAACGACAAACTGGATGTGGCTGTAGAAAATCTGAAGGATGCAAGTGTTTCTGCCATCGTTACACTTTCCGAGCAGAACCGTCGTATGTATGAGATGATGCGTATCTACGGCATGGCTAATAAGGACATGCTTGGCGGAGATGAGAAGCTGACCCTGAATGCCAAACATCCGCTGGTAGAATATGTATATGCCCATAAGGATAGTGAAGAGGATGTCGCCATCTTCTGTGAGCAGCTCTATGCCCTGGCTATGATCAGTAACAGAGCTCTGACACCGGAAGAGATGACAGGCTTCGTAAACAGAAGTAATGAGATCATGATGCGACTGGCGAAGTAAATTGATGGTAAAGGCTTCGAAATAATGGAAGCTTCGTCCCGGTAAGCTGCGGAAGACGGCAGAGAATAATAGCTTAAATAATATTCTCAGCGCTGAAAAAGCAGACAAGCTTTCGAAAGAGCATTGAAAAAAACAGAAAAAAATGCGCCGCCCTTGCCGATTCGGTTGGGGCGGCTTTTTACGTACGCTTGTGTTCAGCTGTATTGCGTATAGTGGTGCTGCGAGTGCTTTTGCCTTTCGGCGCTTCCCTGATTAGAAGGGGCCTGTGTTTCGCCTGCTGCGTGGTCAGTCCAGTCCTTGCTTGGCCAGGTAGCTGCTGATGTAGCTATCCCAGGCCTTCTCCAGAGATTTGTCCAGGGTGAAGGTGCGCAAAGAGGTGCCGGTGGTGAGGGTGAGGATGCCGCCACGGAACTGTACATTAAGGAAAAGCCCGTAGACATCCTCCGGTGAGAGAGCACTATTTGCGGCCAGCACCAGCTTTTCGGTTGTTTTTTCCGGCAGCTGAAAGACCATGCGGAAGGAAAGCGGCGTGCGCTGTCCCTTGATGAGGGCCAGGCAATGCTCACGTACATCCTTCCAGCGAATCAGGGAACGACTTTCCGCACTCAGTTTTTCGAGATCCTCGCCGTCGAAAAAATCTTTGTGCAGAAAACCGTCGATGTGGAATTCTGCAAAGGTGGTGATGGTGGCTTCTGACAAAAGAAAAGGATCAAAGCTTTCCTTCAGCAGAAGTGCGCCCATAAATTTTTTTACATGTTCTATCTGTATAGCTAGCATAGATGTTGCTCCTTTTTTAGTTCAGGTCTCGCTTCTGCGAGATTTGGCGCCGGACTCGGGGGTGCGTTCGTCCATTACCTTATGAGTTATAATAACTGCGAAAATGTGAAACATCAATGAACTTTTATATTTCACTTTCATTTTCGGGGCGTTTGTTGTAAGATAGAGCATGACGGTTTTCGTTTTTTTGATAAACAGTGTAAAGAAAAAGAAGTGTTTGGGCTTTGGGTGAATCGGATGTCTGAGGGGTCCTAAGGCGTGCAAGAGCGCCGGCGGCGTTTTTGTACATCATATCAGGACGAAGTGCCGGAAGCAGTAAACGAATAACCGAAATACAAGTAAGAGGTATTAGATCATGAGTCAGAAAAAAGTAGATCAGTATAAAGAACAGAAAGCAAACCGTAAAGCCCTTATGAAAAAGGAAAAAATGATGCTCCGCCTGGAGGTGGGCGCGATCGTTGTCGTTCTGGTGGCTTTGATCGGATGGTTTGGCTATTCTGTATATGATAATGCACAGGCTACAGCAGAAGCGAATAAAGAGGCTGTTACCACAGGTATCTATATTCAGGGAATGCAGGATTTCTTAGATGATCTGGATGCCGGCACAAACGTAGAAGGTTCAGAAGAAGCCGAAACTGAGACAGAGAAAGAAATCGAAGAGGAAGCAGAGGAAGAAGTAGAAGAGGAAACAACGGAAGATGCAGCAGAGGAAGCTGTGGAGGCTGATTCTTCTAAATAAATCTCTTCGGAGGAGCTTTCGGAATTTAATAAAATCGCTATCTAAGGACTGCTGCGAAAGTGGCGGTCCTTTCTTTATATGCCTCTGCATATTCATATGTCTATGATTCACTAACGTGTATGTTAAAAAAGATGTATGTTAAATATTCGGTAATGTTCGATATAGTTACGATTGAAAAAGAAGGAGAGTATAGCATAAAAATCTTGATCCAGGGTACTAAAAAAGAGGAAAATGAAATAAAAGTACCCTTAAACGCGGATTAACGTTATGATCATAAAACATGAAAGAATGAATGGTGCATCATATTAATGCAATCGATTTGTTTTTGGGTAAAGAAAGTATAAAGTTTTGCATATGAAATAGAGGATGTGATCTGGTGGGAAAACCAATGACATTCTAAGCAGTGGTAAAAGTGGAGGGGAAAATGAGCGACTATAAATATACAATTACCTGGAAACCGAGGAAAATTGCAGCGAAGGAAAAAAGGGATGATGTTTTTTATAGGAATAGAAAATTTACCTATCGGTATTCACATTGGAAATGCACCTTGAATGTGGAAGCTGCGAAGATTACGCTTTCATTCGATGCAGGAAGTAGGCTGAAACAGAAGAGCCTGCTTAACATCATCAATGATATGCTGGAAAAGCTGTATATCATCTATACCATTATTTATGCCCGTGGATTAGTTATAGAAAGTGCAAGTATGAAGCTGGAGAAATATAGTCCGGCAGAAAAGTGCTGGCTGGCGATAGAGACGGAGGAGCCATTGCCACAGAAAGAAGAACTGACGGGATATTTTATGATCGACAACACCTTTCCGGAATGCTGCAAGCCGTTCGACCAGGAGACCTGGGGATCGGATGAGTTCATTAGCTAGTTTCTGAACCAAAGAAGGGATGGATTTACAGAGGAGCAAAATAAGCTGAAGGCTTGCTTATACGGCTGGATGATGGCGAAAAGCAAAATCTTCGAAACGGAACGTTTTCAGTATATGTGGATGGCTTACAATGCCCTGTATTATCATTACGGGCGTGTACTGCGAAGCAGGATTTACTGGGACATGGGGGAAGAATTCCATGGAGGAAATGATGATGTAAAGACAGGGGAGAAGGATGGCAAAAATACCCCTGAAGAATTACAGCATCAGGAGAAGCAGGTGAATGGCTATATTATAGAAAAAATGGTCAAATTATCAACGAATGATGAGACTGCCTGTGGAAATATGCTGCTATTGCTGGGAATGGGAGATAAAAGAGATGGATATAATGCGGCACAAAAGATGACTATAAGTGCCCAGGCAGAAGCATCAAAAAATTCGAAAGAAAAAAGAAATGATTCAAATCGATATTTGATATCATTGACTTTGTCTGTCATTGATCAGTATTGGAATGGTGAATTAATTACTCTTGATTCCCTGCACAATGGTCAGCATCAAGAACTAAGAAAACATTTAATAGAGGTGTTAAAAATAGGAACAAAATTGACGCCGGAGCAGGCATCCGGAGCTGTTTATAATTTTCTCCTGGGGCATTTTGCCTATAAATGTATCCGCTGTCGTCTTTTCCACGGCGGCAGACCTGTGCTGCTTTATGCAAAGAATACAGGCGGCTATGTAGCGGCTTTCCGTATGCTTAATGGTATGCTGGAAGATATTATGGAGAGAGTCCTTTATCCGGCATTCTGTTACGTGGATGATACGAATGAAAAGGGAATCATGAAAAAGGATAGTGCGGTCCATCGCCTGGCGCTATTGCATGGCGGAGATGAAGCGTGCGCAAATGATATCTATGAGGAGTTTTTTGGAGAGTGCGCACAAAGCTACATCGGTCCTCATAAGAAGGCACAGGAAAAAAAGAAGAAAGAAAAATAACAAGAGCGATTACTCCTGATAAGCCTCCGCTGCTGCGGTGAATCGCTCGCGCAGTTCTTCGCGCAGTTCCTTAGGCTGTAAAACATAAGTGTCCCCGCCCAGACGGAAAAGATAAAAACGGGCTTGCAGGCGGGTACAGAAGAAATGATAAATGCTGTAATCTTCGTAATCCTCACTTTTGATGAGGGTAGGACGGAGATGCAGCATTTTTCTGTATTTGCGGACACCTTCTTTTGTCAAACGGACGATAATCTCCTCCGGCGCCGGCTGGCTGATATAGGGAACACCTGAAGTGCGAATGAGCTGCTGGATTTTTTTGCGCTGCTCCTTGGTCAGACGGCCGCTGCGGTAGGATTTGCTTTTTACAGAGAGAATCTGCGAAATACGTACAGAGGTAATATGCTCCCTTGCTGCAGCGGAGACCGAAGATGCTGCTGATGAGGCAGGAACTGTGGATTCTGACGATGAATTACAATTTACAGATTCGGAGCCGGAGACGTTGGGGGTGGTTGCCGTTGCGGATGTAAGTATTGCTGATTCAGATGCATCAGAGACATTTTCTACTGACGCAGTTACATTTGACGCAGATCTGTTTGCTGCAGGCAAAGGGGATGCAGGGGCAGTGCCGGTCAGCTCCCGAGGCCGTATGGGCAGACTGATGCCTGTCAGATAATGATATTTCCGATCTTCATCTGCAATCACACCATAAGGCTTCATATCATAAGAGTCATTCTGAAAAGCAAGCCGGACTAAAGTGCCGGTCTTTGCGCATTGCTTTAACAAATCTATTCTTTCACGAAAATAAATTTCCTCTCGCTCGTAGAGTGATTTGGAAGCGTATTCCTCGATCACTGCTTTGATATACTGTCCTGCGTTTTTATAATATTTGTCCTCAGGAAAACGGAAATGGTCGGGAGAATCCAGGCCTCTTTACTGAGGAAATGATATCTGCAGACGATGTTGCCGGAATGTGGGATTATAAAAGCGTAAGTAACAATGAATATTCAAGTAGGCTATATTTAATCGATGATAAAATATATTGGCGCGGTTATGAGGAATCTTACGCTGATGCGATAACAGCTCAGGTCGTGACTGAAAGTGATGATTTCATCTTAAGCCAGGGTTTAACAATGAGTGTTTTTGATCCTTGGACGGGAGAAATTGTAGTTTCTGATAATTATATTGGAAATGATGATAATACCCACGAAGAATTTCGTAGATATATTTACAGAAATGATGAAGGTCAGCTTTGCATGAGAGTTGAGTCGGTATATCTTGGAATGTCCAATTCGGAAGACGGAAAAGTTTACATTAAATTAGACGATGAGTCTAAAGTCAGTATCTCGCCATCCATTTATGATCCAACAAATGAGACGGGAACAGAAACAGATGAAGATCAGGATTTATCTGAAAATGGTATTGAAAATAACGATTCTGATACTGCTTCAGGGAATAATTCATATCAGGCAATTCTTGTTGAATATACCCGAAAGATGGAGAATGCCGTTGATGGATTGGTCAGCGAATACAGATCGGAAGCGGCAGGAGTTTCAAGCATTGATCGTTTGGCTGAAATTTGTAATGATAAGGTCGGCGATCTGGCTGAAATCTGTAATGAAGGCATTGGTGAAATGGCGGATCTAATGTACTCTAAGGGTGATTCTTACGAGACTTATGAATCCTGGGCCGGAAAGCTGCAAGATAATTACACTGAAATTGCTCAAGAAATTCAAGACGCGTATTTGGATTCAGCAATGAATTGAGTTCGTAAGATGAAAAATTTTGATTTTACTCCAGACGAGAAAATAACAATGAATATTCCGGATCCAAACCTGTACTTGGAAATTCAGAATTTTATTGAGGAGCAAACGGATCACCACTGCTATATTATAAGCAATTTGATGTGAATGCAAATGTGACAAGTGTAGTGATTCCGGTGAATGAAGAGTACTATGCCATAAAACAAGGGATAAATCCCCAGAAAAAACAAGGGATTGAGCATGAAACCCTAGTTTTAAAGACGAAAGTGAAAGAATCAGGTTATACGCAGAAAATCAAAGACAATATTATGCTGCTCTATAATACGATTGGAACAGAAATCTTTGGTAATGCCAGAATAATGGAAATTCTGAATTGTTCTGAGAGTACAGCAACAACATATATTAAAAGACTGAATAAAGAACTCGAAGTAATTGCGCCTGTAAATGGACAGGGAAAAGGAAAATACAGATTTTTGTAAAGATTAGTTTTCGGGACGGAAAACGATTGTCGCAACAGAATACGATGCTGAAGATGCTCGGATATCGATAAATACTGATATCCGGGCATTATTTTTGAAATGATTAAAAAGTCCTTGACAAGTCGTTTCAGGGTAGACGAACAAATCTATACTTATTGAATTCCGTTACTTTAGATAGCAGTTTTTAGCAAATGCTTTTTTAAGCTTAAGTTAATGATGTGTACCCCGTTTACTGTACTCAGTAAACCTTAAACCTTAACACTCTTA
>R14__coassemble_17_pt1 | contig 159689 bp, 119 predicted proteins | sample R14__metabat2_high_PE_005 | metagenome-assembled genome bin R14 | reverse complement strand
CAGGCAGCAGCAGACGCACAGGAAGCAGGCCAGGCAGCAGAGCAGAACGACACAGTAGATCAGACAGAAGCAACAGAGCAGACAGAGGCTGACACAAGAGCAGAAGAGCAGACAGATGCTGCAGATACAGACGCAGAGCAGGATGCCAACGTACTTTACACAGCAGATGGCGAGGAAGTAGCTATGACAGCAAATGAGGATGGCACAATGACAAGCGCTGACGGCGTTGTTTACACAGAGTCAGCTGACGGCACATGGACAGGCACAGACGGTTCCGTACTGTATGAGTCTTCCAAGAACGATGAGGAAGTAAAGAACACAGACAAGGAGAATAAAGCAGACGATACAGAAAGCGATGCAAACACAAACATCGCTGCAGAGAATTAAATCCAAAGCCAAAATAAAATCATACAGATATAAAAAGAAAAAATCGCAGGTCGTTAGGCTTGCGGTTTTTTTGCAAATAGAATGATGATGGTCCGAAGTGATTTTGATGTCCTTTTCAGGTAGGTGTAACCTGTTTTGTTAAGGTTTTACTAAGATATCTTCAGAGAGGCTTATGATTATTGGCATTTTGGATTTATATTTGGGGTTTATATTATAAGCATCGAAGGGAGCAAACCCAAACAAAAAATAATAGCTTGATTGAATAAGAAATTAATCGAATAAAGGTACAGAGATAAAGTACGAATACTAAATAATGATTAGAAAAAGGAGAAAACAAATTATGAAAAAACAGGCAATTGCAGCAATGATGGTAGCACTTTCACTTACAATGGGAACAGGAGCAGTAGTTGGCGGAATGTATGCAGGAAGCCATATGGGATATAAAGCCGCTGTTTCAAATATGGCTTCAAAAGAGACTGAGGAAGCAGAGTTAAAAGCAGAAAAAGAGACTGCAGAGAAAGCTCTTGAGAAAGCTAAGGAGGATACACAGAAAGCAAATGAGGCTGCAAAGAAGGCAGCAGAGGAGAAAAAGGCAGCAGAAGAGAAGCTGGCCAAGGCTACAGCAGAGCAGAAAGCACAGGCTGAGAAGGAAGCAAAAGAGAAGGCAGAGAAGGAGGCAGCAGCAAAGAAAGCAGCAGAGGAGAAAGCAGCTGCTGAAAAAGCAGCTCTGAAAAAAGCAGAGGAAGCAAAAAAAGCAGCAGAGCAGAAAGCGGCAGAGGCAAAGGCAGCACAGGAAGCTTCCGATAAGAAGATTGCAGAGGAAAAAGCTGCAAGAATTGACGCACAGAAGAAAGCAGCACAGGAGAAAGCTGCCAGAGAAGCAGCAGAGGCAAAGGCAGCACAGGAGAAAGCTGCCAGAGAAGCAAAAGAACAGGCTGAAGAGGAAGCTGCCGTAGAAAATTGGATTAATAATCATACAGAGCCGGAAGAGCAGGAAAGATTTGCAGCAGAGCAGCAGGAAAGTAATGAGGCAGTACAGCAGGACGAGCAGGCAACACAGCCTCAGCAGATAATCGTGCTTTATACAGAGTCAGGTGAGAGAGCAGAGATGACGCTCAACGCTGATGGTACATGTACAAGCGCATGTGGTATCGTCTTCAGATCTTCAGGATCCGGCACATGGGTTGGAGATAACGGCGCAGTTATGTACTCCGTGGCAAGAGCTGATGATACAATGAATGAGGACACAAATACAGTTACTGATGCTTCCTATGATGACGCTGACTACACTTACGCAGAGTAATAATAGCAACATTCTTTCAGAAATGAAGTTTAAGAACAGGACGGGCAATCCCCTATACCGCCACATCTAATCTAAGTGTGGTGGTATAGACGGGATATAGAGATAAAATCTGAAAAACCTTACAAAGGATCAGCGATAAGCAGAAAATAAGAGGAGTTTCAAAGGCTTAGCGATAAGCAGAATAAAAGAAGAGTTACAAAGGCTTAGAAGTAAGCAGAATAAAAGAAGAGTTGCATAGGATTAGCGATAAGCGGAATAAAAAAGTCACAAAGAATTAGAAATAAGCAGAATAGATGAAAGGTTACGAGGGGAGGGTAGAAAGCAAATAGTAATTTATTCGAAAATAGTTTTCTTTTTCTTTATTAAAGCCGGTATTCAGAGATGGATACCGGTTTTTCATGTTTCACGTGAAACATTGCGAAGAAAAGCGAATTTCCGGTGAAATTTTCTTTGCATCTTTGTGGGACAAAAATATAGATTAATCACGGCAATAATGATATAATGTCTTAGTTTTCTAAATAATATTGTATAAATTAGCGAATTACTATTTGTATACATATTACAAAATGTGAGAAAGGAGGAAATTGTTGGGAAAGACGATTGCAGTAACGAACCAAAAAGGTGGTGTAGGCAAATCCACTACGGCGATTAATCTCTCGGCAGCACTGGCAGAAATCAAGAAAAAAGTGCTTACGATTGATATGGATCCACAGGGAAATACGACAAGTGGATTGGGCATTGAAAAGAATGAAGTAGAAAATTCCGTATATGAGTTAATGCTCGGTGAAGTCGAAATCAGTGATTGCCTGATCAATAGAAAAGAAAAATATCATGATATTATTCCATCTAATGTAAATCTGGCAGGCGCAGAGGTAGAGCTATTATCTGTGGAAAACAGAGAATTTAAGCTGAAAGAAGCCATCGACCAGGTGAAGGATAATTACGATTATGTCATCATTGACTGTCCTCCTTCCTTAAACATGCTGACTTTGAATGCTTTAGCAGCCGCAGATTCTATTATTGTTCCGATTCAGTGTGAATACTATGCGCTGGAGGGGCTTGCGCAGCTCTTATACACCATCAATCTGGTGAAAGAACGTTTGAATCCGGAGTTATCTATCGAAGGTGTTCTGTTTACCATGTATGATAGCAGAACGAATCTTTCAGCACAGGTTGTGGAAAATGTGAAGGAAAACCTGAATGAAAGAATCTTTAACACAATGATTCCTCGAAACGTCAGATTGGCGGAGGCACCAAGCTACGGTGTTCCGATTTTTGAATATGATAAAAATTCACAGGGCGCCAAGTGCTATAAGAAGCTTGCGAGAGAAATTTCCTGGAAGAGGTGGATGTGATGGCAATGAAAAGAGGTTTGAATTTAGGAAAAGGTTTAGATTCGTTGATTCCACAGAATGTCTCTGTGAACAGACCTTCTGCCAATAAAAATAATGAAAAAGATACTCTTTCCGGGGATAACAGCCTTGCAGGCAGCGGAAATAATACAGCTGCAGAGGCTTCTGCCGAAGAGAAAAGCGGACCTGTTTATTTGAAGATTACTGAGATTTTTCCTAATAAAGAGCAGCCGAGAACTGAATTTGATGAGGAAGCCTTGCAGGAGCTGGCAGAATCCATCAAACAGTATGGCGTATTGCAGCCGCTGCTTGTACAGAAAAAAGGAAAAAATTATGAGATTATAGCCGGTGAGCGCAGATGGCGTGCAGCCAAAATGGCAAAGCTGAAAACAGTTCCGGTTATCATTCGGGATTTGAGTGAACAGGAAGCTGTTGAAATTTCTTTGATTGAAAATATTCAGCGAGAAGATCTGAATGCTATTGAAGAAGCATATGCTTTTCGCAAACTGATCACAGAGTTTGATCTGACACAGGAAGAAATCGCGAAAAGCCTTTCCCGAAGCCGTTCAGCGATTACCAATGCACTTCGTTTGCTGAATCTGGATGAGAGAGTGCAGCAGATGCTTGTTAACGGTGATATTTCTGCCGGACATGCCAGGGCACTTCTGGGACTGGAAAATCAGGATATGCAATTCATGGCAGCGGAGCAGATCGTTGAATCGGAGATGAATGTCCGTGAGACGGAGTTGATGGTTAAAAACCTTCTGGCACCCAAGAAAGAAGAAAAGAAAACTAAAACAGATGATCAGACAGATGCTGTTTTTAAAGAACTGGAAAGAAAGCTGGCAGATGCGATCGGCACAAAGGTGGCAATCCGCAGAGGCCGCGGCAAGCGTGGAAAGATAGAAATTGAATATTATTCACAGGATGATTTGGATCGTATCATTAATATGTTGAATACAGGTGTTTAAGGGGAGAAAACATGAGTAAATTATTTGATTCGATCGGTGTAGGATTCGGTATATTGTTTATCGTAATGCTCATCGCTATTGTTTTCCTGATCATTATTTCGGGTACGATGATGCTGGAAATTAACCGTATGCGCAGAAGCAACCGATCAATGAAACGCAGTACAGGAAAAGGAAGAGGCTCGTCAGGTAAGAAGGAAAAGGCATCTGAAAACGAAATGAAGGATCGTCTGGAGCAGCTGGAGAGTCAGAGCTATAAAGGCGAACTGCAGGGAACGGACATCCGGGATATTAAATCAAAGATTGGAACAACCCTGACCAGATATGGCATTGTAAAATATGATGCATTTGATGATGTGGGCGGCAAGCTTAGTTTTGTACTGGCTATGCTGGACGAGAATAATACGGGATTTGTTCTGGATGCCATCCACAGCAGAGATAACTGCTTCCTCTATCTGAAGGAAATCGTAAATGGTGAGTCTTATATCATGCTCAGCAACGAGGAGATGGATGCCCTGCGTAAAGCGGCATTTGTTTCTGATGAAGAGGAGATTATCTGAGTTGCCTGAATACAGATTATAAACATGGATCAGAAACATAGATCATAAACATGGCTTATAAACATAAATACAAATAAATAGATACAATATTGGAGAAAAGACATGATTGATATTAAATTTTTGCGTGAAAATCCGGAGACAGTAAAAGAGAATATTAAAAAGAAATTTCAGGATGAGAAGCTTCCTATGGTAGATGAAGTTATCGCCCTTGATAAAGAAAGAAGAGAGACACTGCAGGAAGCAGAGTCCCTGAAAGCGCGCAGCAATAAAGTGGCAAAAGAAATCGGTAAGCTCATGGGCCAGGGCAAAAGAGATGAAGCTGAGGTCATTAAGAAAGAAGTGGCTGAGTCCAAACAGAGAATCAAAGATCTGGATGCGAGATCAAAGGAAATCGATGAGGAGATTGCTAAGAGAATGATGGTAATCCCACAGATCATTGACCCGTCTGTACCGATTGGTAAAGATGACAGCGAGAATGTAGAGATTCAGAGATATGGCGAGCCGGTGGTTCCGGATTTCGAAATTCCTTATCATACAGAAATTATGGAGTCCTTTGCAGGTGTAGATTTTGAGTCCGCAGGACGTGTAGCAGGTAATGGTTTCTACTATCTGATCGGTGATATTGCAAGACTTCATTCTGCAGTGTTGGCATATGCAAGAGATTTCATGATCGATCGCGGATTTACTTATGTTATTCCGCCATATATGATCCGCAGTAGTGTAGTAACCGGCGTTATGAGTTTCGCAGAGATGGAATCCATGATGTATAAGATTGAGGGCGAGGATCTTTTCCTGATCGGTACAAGTGAGCATTCCATGATCGGACGTTTCGTAAATCAGATGCTGCAGGAAAAAGAGCTGCCGATTCACCTGACAAGTTATTCTCCGTGTTTCCGTAAAGAGAAAGGTGCCCATGGTATCGAGGAACGTGGCGTATATCGTATCCACCAGTTCGAGAAACAGGAAATGATCGTTGTCTGCAAGCCTGAGGACAGTAAAGAGTGGTACGATAAGATGTGGCAGAATACAGTAGATCTTTTCCGTACACTGGATATTCCGGTACGTACACTGGAATGCTGCTCCGGTGACCTTGCTGATCTGAAATGTAAATCCTGTGACGTAGAGGCATGGTCTCCGAGACAGAAGAAATATTTCGAGGTAGGAAGCTGCTCTAACCTTGGTGATGCACAGGCAAGACGTCTGAAAATCCGTATCAAAGGAGAAGATGGCGAAAGATATCTGCCGCATACACTGAATAATACAGTAGTTGCTCCGCCACGTATGCTGATCGCATTCCTGGAGAATAATCTGAATGCAGACGGAAGCGTAAATATTCCGGAAGTACTTCGTCCATACATGGGTGGAAAAGAAAAATTGATTCCAAATAAATAATGACCGCAAAAGTGTCCACACTAACCTCCTTGCGGGTTAGTGTGGACATTTCTGTGGCTGAGAAGTGAAGCCGGGCCTTGTATCATAAATACATGGTGGGAAACGTATACGCAGCGCTTTTCATGGATGCTTTTTTGAAATATGAGGATAAAGTATGCATAATTATTTAAAATCCATCGGTTTTCGTGATATCAAAACATCAAATGACCTGGATGATCTGATTGCAGATGTCCTGATGAATCATGATCATAAAAAAGTCGTAGAGACGGAAGACGGACAGGTATTTGCAGAGATTTCAAAAGAATATGCTATGGATATGGGGATTACCGTATGCGGAATTTATGATGAAGAAAATCTTTTTCATATAGAGTATTATTATCCATACTTTATCGGTTCCCAGGTCACTTCCTGTCATCATATGTCGATTGAAAAAAGAATCAGTCAGGAGGCTTATTCCGGCGCCTGTGATGATGTGCGGGTCGGAACTATGCTGATTTTTTATCTGCTGAATGCGGCAGATTATATAAGGGCATCACAGGAAGAAAAGCATCCTGAAAAAAATGCATCTATATCCTATTCTGCCATGGTAGCCAGGGGACTTATTTTGCTGCCGGTAGAAAAAACACCGGCCCAGGCTATGCGAAATCAAAAGAAAATAGAAAAGAAAAATAATCTTTACCTGGCAGCGGCAAACGGAGATGAGTCTGCTATGGAGAGCCTTACAATGGATGATATAGATGTCTATAGTATGATTTCCAGGAGAATCCAGAAAAAGGAAGATGTATATACGATCGTTGATTCTTATTTCATGCCTTACGGTTTTGAATGTGATCTCTATAATGTGATGGGAGAAATCACCGGCTGCCGGGAAGTCAGAAATATGGCTACAAATGAGAAGGTTTATCACCTGAATCTGGTTTGTAATGGTATCCCTATGGATCTTTGCGCAAGTGAGAAAGATCTGACAGGCATTCCGGAGGTAGGACGTCGCTTTAAGGGGATTATCTGGATGCAGGGATATGCACATTTCGTTTGAAGCTGTAAAAAATACCTTATACTATGCAAGGCATAGATGGCAGGCAAAAGGAAAAAGGCGTATGCTTGCAAATTAAGTGTATTTATAGTAAGATGTTCGATAGATTTGCAGGAATAATGAAGCTGTCATATTTGGAAAAAGAGGAAGCGTTTTATGCCGCAGATCGACTTTGGGTCTTCGTAGTTAAACGGATATAACGGGGCTCTCCTAAAGCTCTATTGGGGGTTCGATTCCCTCCGGAGACGGCTTTTATAAAGGCGGGAATGCAGTGGGTTTTTGTACGCACTGCAGCCCGCCTTTTGTTGAGAGAAAATCTGTTGAGAGCAGATAGGATTGGGATTTTACAGTTATGGGAGAAGCTTCGGTATGCGCAAGAAGTGAAGATGGTGTTGTATCCTGAATACGTGTTGGGAAGCGTGTACAGTGTGTATGTAGCGCTTCGTGATGGCGGGTCACATCCCGGATCCGGTGCCAGGTCTTGCAGGAGCGTGACTTGAAACTTAACGAGAAGCAAATGAAACAGAAAACAAAGAAGAATAAGGAAAAAAATGAAAGCTTTACGTTTAGATGATGTGATAAGGCAATACGAAGTGAGCCGGCATGATAAGATTCTTCTGGTATTATATCTGAGCCTTCCGGCGATTCTGGCGCAGCTGACATCCATTGCAATGCAATACATAGATGCGGGAATGGTTGGACATATGGGTGCAGAGGCGACTGCAGCCATTGGTCTGGTGTCTTCTTCTACCTGGCTGATCGGCGGCAGCTGTATCGGTATTTCTGCCGGTTTTTATGTGCAGGTGGCGCAGCTGATCGGTGCCGGCCGCCATCGTGATGCAAGCGATGTGCTGCGGCAGGGTTTGACGATGGTCCTTCTGTTGGGCATTGTCGTAGCAGCGATGGGTGCAGCTATTAGTCCGAAAGTACCGCAGTGGCTTGGCGGAGAGGAAGCCATTCTTAATGATGCTTCGGCTTATTTTAGGATCTATTGCCTGTCGGTTCCCTTTATTCTGCTGCGCCAGTTATGTGCGGGTATGATGCAGGCGACAGGGGATATGAAGACACCGAGTATGCTATCTGCTTCGGTTTGTTTTCTGGATGTAATTTTTAATATGCTCTTAATCTTTCCTGCAAGAAGCCTGCAGCTGGGTTCTGTATCATTGATGATTCCGGGCGCCGGGTTAAAGGTTGTAGGCGCGGCTTTGGGTACGGCCTTGTCAGAGCTGGTGATTTCTCTGCTGGCTTTATTTTTCCTCTGTGCAAAAAATGAAAAAATCGCGCTCTCTAAGGGTGGCAGCTGGCAATGGAAGAAAAAGACGATGGCCAATGCGGCCAAAATAGCTATCCCCATGTCCTTTGATCAGATCTTTATGTGCAGCGCTTATGTGGCAGGTACCTTTATCGTGGCAAAGCTGGGTACCGTATCGGTGGCAGCCAATTCTCTGGCAGTAACAGCAGAGAGTCTCTGTTATATGCCGGCCTATGGTATCGGAGCTGCGGCAACGGCCATCATCGGTCAAAGCATCGGTGCCGGCCGCAGGGACCTTACCCGAAGCTTTTCGAGAATTACAGTCTATATGGGCATGCTGATCATGGGCGTGACGGCTGTTTTGATGTATTTGGCCGCGCCTTTGGTCTTTGGTATATTGACCAGCAGTAAAGAGGTGGCTTCTCTGGGTACGGAGGTGCTGCGTCTGGAGCTTTTTGCCGAGCCTTTGTACGGCGCTTCCATCTGCTGCGCAGGTGTATTCCGCGGGGCCGGAGACACTTTGAAGCCAAGTATAATGAACCTGGTCAGTATGTGGGGTGTGCGCATCCTGATGGCCGCTTTTCTGGTAGGCTATATGGGTCTGAAGGGCTATTGGCTGGCGATGATGATCGAGCTTTGCTTCAGGGGCGCTATATTCCTTATTCGCTTGTATAGAGGCAAGTGGCTGAAGAAGGCTTTGATCTGAAAAAGTCTGCAAATGTATGAAAATGAAAAGCTATGAAAGCAACAAAAAAAGCAGGTGATATTCACCTGCTTTTTTTGCATTAAAAAATGAATGGAGAGTAGTAAAAGAAGATAAGATTATTCTTCATTTTTGTTGAAGGTAAATAAATCACCTATCCATCCAAATCATACATGAGAGAGAAAGAGAAGGGGTATTGAGTCGGATGACTATGATAGGTAAATCAGAGAGATTTATGCAGACATGTCTGAGTTCATGTCTGATAACAATTACCTTTCAACTGTTCATATTATATCTGTTTTGGGTATGTTTTGGTACGGAATTATGTGATATGAAATAGTTAAAATGTTGACAGGTTTACGAAATATGTAAGAGATTTAGCAGTAGGTCTTCCGGATGCTAAATCTCTTACATATTTCGTAAATAAGTATGATAATATAAAAAAGCGAGGAGTCATAATACGTGGTGCTACCGAACATGTGTGAGGCGCCATGTGTAGGCATCATAATACGTGGTGGGAAGCGTACGTAGTGCATCATAAAATGTGGAGCCGCGAGAAACGCGGCATGAATGTTTTTTATATATGAGGAAGAAATAAATGTATCTGAAAAGAAAACTAAAAGGCTTGATCAAAATCTATAATGATAGTGGCTTTTTGAAAAAAATCTTTTTAATGTATCTGGTTTGCGGTATTTTTCCTTTGCTGCTGATTCTGATCTATTACTATTATTCTACGACCAATATTCTCTTAGAGCAGGCCTATGAAAATATGGAACAGAGCATGAATACTACAGAAAACAGCTTGAATCAGACCTTGCAGCCTTATCAGACAATGATGGAAATGCTGAAAAATGATAAAAGTCTTTATATTCAGCTGAATATGAATTATGCTAATACATCCTATGCTGACCTGGCTTATTATGTGGATGATACCCTGGAAAGTATGATGGGTATGTATCCGGAACTGGAAGGAATCCATTTTTACAGTAATAATGCAACTCTGCCGGATGATCAGTATTATTTTTTCCTGACAGGAGATATTGATCGTTCAGTGGTTTGGAATTTGGATCACTCTACAGAAAATATCATTATTGCCGGGGCTTCGGATGGCAGTGACGATATTATCATGGTATCGCGCTTGAATTACTATTATGCCTCCGTGACACGGAACTACCTGGAATTCCAGATTAAGGGAGATAGTATTCGCAGTCAGCTCAACCTGGAAAATGAAAACAGTTATATTTATCTGCTGGACCGGAACGGTCAGATTATCACAAGTGACAATCGTGCGGAGAATTTCGAAAGTGTGCAGGAATTTCTTCCGTCATGGGATACATTGGCGGAAAATATCGTTTCTACCTTGCGAGCGTCTGACGGACAGAAGTATATCTGTATGAAATCAAGTATGGGAAATGGAATGACCTTGCTGATGCTTGTGGATAAATCCAGTGTCTTAAGAAACGTACGAAGCTTTCCGATTCGTATTATGGCCTTGTTTGGATGCGTTTTATGCTTGCTCTTATTGATCGGTATAAGGCAGGGTCAGATCATGAAGCGGCGTCTGGAAAAGATTCTTGGCCAGATGCATGAAATCGGAGCAGGAAATTTCCAATCACAGATTGAACCAATGGGAAATGATGAGTTCGGTCAGATCGCGGCAGGAGTAAACCAAATGAGCTCGCAGATCGAGCTGCTGATCCAGGATAATTATGAAAAGCAGCTGACCATCAAAAACAGTGAATTGAATTTGCTGCAGGAGCAGATCAATCCCCATTTCCTTTATAATGCACTGGCAGTGATCAGCTCATTGGCAATGAGAGGAAATAGCCGGGATACGATACAAAGTATTCGTTATCTGGCGGACTTTTATCGCATTTCATTAAATAAAGGACGAAAGATCATCACTGTGGGCGAGGAGATTGCCTTGCTGCAGAGTTATATGAAGATCCAGCTCTTACGTTTTTCTGATCTGGTGGAAATCATTTATGAAGTAGCGCCGGAGGTGGAGAAGTATTACACCATTAAGCTTTTGCTGCAGCCATTGGTAGAAAATGCAATACATCACGCAAGGGAAGAAGAGATGTTTTTGACGATCATTGTGCGTGTTTATGAAAAAGAGGAACGGGTTTGCTTCGAGGTAGAGGATAACGGTCTTGGTATGCCACCGTCCCAGGTGCAGAAGCTGCAGCAGGAATTGCTGCGTCAGGAAGAGGGCTTCGGATTGAAGAATGTAGATAAGCGGATCAAATTAACATATGGCCAGGACTACGGTGCCAGCATTTTCAGCTGGCAGTGTGCGGATCATGCGCAGAAAAATGAGCAGACTGCAATGGCAGAAAGCTCTGAAGTAAAGCCAGAGAAGGAAAGCGAAATGCCATTAGAGCAGGAACTTGGGAAAATGGCCGGGCATGACAGCAGGGAAATGTCAGCGCATGGAACCAGAATCCATCTGGAAATTCCGAAGTTTACAGTACGCGAATAGGAGAAAGCAGATGAAGGTGAAAAAGTTTTGGATAGAAATTTTGTTGCTGATCGTAATTCTCCTTTTTGTGGGTATTTCTGCGAGAGGATATATGGAGAGCAGGCAGGAAATTTCAGGAGAAGAGACAAAGAATGCAGTGATTTCCGTTTCGGGTGAAGAAGCGCAGGCAGAAATAGAAGATAATCTCCCGGAGGATGCGCCGGTGCTGCGGGTTTTTGACAAAAATATGGATGGACAGGCATTTGATGACCAGGTGGCTGAGGTCATAATGGAGAAAACCGGTGTGCGCATTGAGCTGGTAGATGCGACAGATAACCCAAATGAAACACTGGAAGCTATGCTCATCAATGGCAGCTATCCGGATATTATCCTGATGGAACAGGGAGAAATGGTAAACAGTTTTATTGAATCGGAGGTTTTTATTCCCCTGGATGATCTGATCGAAAGTGAGGGAGAGAATATCACGGAAATGTATGGTGATATTTTGGACAAGTCCCGATACAGCGATGGGAAGCTTTACTGGCTGGCCAACTGGTATGGCAAGGATACGGATGCTTCTGCATGTGTGCTTATGAGAAAGGATTATCTGATCGATCTGGTGGGAGAGGAGAGAGCCAATAGTAATGAACCCTTTACCCTGACAGAATATACGACACTGCTGCGCAGATTCCGGCAGCTTCATCCGACGATTGATAATGAAACGGTCATATCCCTGGATTTGGATTCAGATGCCGATAATTACGAGATGACCTTAAAGGGAATTTTCGGCATGAAAACCTATGGTTTGGATGAAGACGGAAACCTGGAGTATTTGCCGGCAACAGAAAGGTATAAAGAAGCCTTATTATATCTGAATGAATTATACAGGGAAAATATAATCTGTAAGCAGTGGGTTATCGACCGTTCGGAAAAGTGGGAAAAGGATCTCTTAAGTGGCCAGGTTTTCAGTACCTGGGGATCCTATTGGGATACGGATAGTGTAAATGCGATTTTAAAAGCAGAGTATGGTGAGGATGCGCAGTTTTTTGCTTATAAGGTGGTGGCGGATGATCTGACTGCAGAGCAGACGACCTATAACGGAAGAAACAGCCTCGGCTGGGATGCCATCGGAATCACCGATAATTGTGAGAATACCCGGGCAGCCATGAAGGTACTTAACTATCTGGCCAGTGAGGAGGGACAGTATCTGCTCCTCTGGGGTCCTGAAGGAGAAACCTGGGATATGGTCGATGGAAAGCATGTGCCGCGGGAGGATTTTCTGGAGCAATGGCAGGCGGATAGTGATCAGACCGAGACGGAAAGCGGTGTGCGGCGCTGGAAATGGGTTATTAAAAACGGAAATGGTGCAGATGGCACACCATATGATCTTACGACGAAGTATTTGCCATCGGATACGGTGTCTTTTGCAAATGCGAGTATTGATGATAGTGATTACTGGGATACAGCAGAATATTCCGGTCTCGAACCTTCTGTAAAATCAAATCTGGGATTGAAGTGGCAGAAGATAGAAGATCTTTATGATCAGTACTATGCGCAGATCATCTGCGCAAACTCTGCGGAGGAGGCAGAAGTGCTTTATGAAAAAATGCTTTCTGACATGGAAATTGCCGGCCTTTCGGAATGTGAGGAATATATTACGGCGCAATACCATAAAAGGATGAAGGTATGGGACTGAATTTCCGGTCTTGTATAACTCATAAGGATATGTCCCCTCCTCTATAGGTGGTACAGGCAAAGCGGTTGCGCGTTTGACTTCTCTGCTTGCAGCTTACGACCTTTAAGAAGAACGCAGTTGTTTTGGAAGGCTTGCCTGGCTTTCTGCATCAGGTAAGAAAAATAACAGGGCATCTGTAGGTGTATACAATAATGATCATAGTGATAAATATTGATATTAGTGTAAAATATTAATATTAAAAAACATTATGCCAATGAAAAAGTGTAAAAATCATATACTCCATGTAAGAAATGGGAAATTGAGACCTAGCATTTTACCATGTAAAATAAAAGCATAGAAAAAGCTTTTGGTAAACTTTTCCAGGGGGTTGTGGTGAAAAGATGAAAGAGAAAACTACAGTTGGCTATACAGAGACGGAGAATTATCGCTGTCTGGAAGATCTCGAGCAGGTCAAACATATGGAGATTCTGGATCCATTGACACTTTGCTATTGCGGTATTGAACAGTGTCAGCCGAGATTTCGCTTTGGTCCTTATGTGAGAAATAAATACGTAATTCACGTAGTGCTTTCAGGTAAGGGCACCTATCGTGTAGGGAAAAAAGAATATACGGTATCAGCAGGACAGGCTTTTCTGATTCGTCCGGGAGAGGAAACGATTTATCGTGCGGATGATCAGGAACCATGGAGATATACCTGGATCGGTTTCCGGGGATATAAAGCAGATACCGTTGTAAGAGAAATGGGTTTTGCAGATGGAAATTACGTAGTAGATCTGGAGGATACGGCGACTGTAGAGCAGGAAATCACAAATATGCTGGATCACAGAGGTATTTCCTATGTGAATGTGCTTCGCAGAAAGAGCTATTTCTATTCATTTCTGACACATATGGTGGGAGAAAATGAAAAGAAGAAAAATATAAAGGAAAATGATAACTGTGATGAGCTCAGACAGCTGTATGTACGTCGTGCGACGGAGTATATCATGGCTTCTTATAATAAGAAGATTCGTATTTCTGACATTGCGGAAGAAATCGGTCTGAACAGAAGTTATCTGAGTAATATCTTTAAAAAGGAAATGAATATGTCACCGCAGGATTTCCTGATCACATTCCGTCTGGAGAAGGCGGCGCAGATGCTGCGGGAAAGCAATGAATCCGTGCGGAATATTGCCTATAGTACGGGATATGATGATTCACTTTCCTTCTCCAAGGCATTTAAGCAGAAATATAATATGTCCCCAAGCGCATATCGCTCAGCTTTGCCGGAATTGGTCAATAGCGAGAACAAAGGGGATTATCAGGTTTGCTGTAATCTGTGATGAAAGAAGCTGATCGATGTGCGGTCGGAAGGCTAAAAAAGCTTTGAAGCATATATTACGGTTTTACGGATAAGAAAAATAGATAGGATAAAAACGAAAAGTTGTCTCATTGATACTGCAGAGGAATTATTCTGATGTGCGAAAAATATTGCATGCCGGAATGTGTGATTTTTGTCACTGTATTGCAGTTTTATGGGACAACTTTATTTTTTGAAAAATGTGCAATATGCACAAAGAATCAGAAACAGAATTAGCATATATTCACATATTTCACAATAAAAACACATTTTTCAAGGAGTTCATAACATTTTTCCATGTTATATGATGTTTCTCCAAAGTACAATTTTTAATACGGAGTAGGCTAGACAAAAGGTTTGAGAGTTATTTTTGAAAAGAAAAGACACAAAGACAACCCAATCCTGGAATCGAGTCAATTAAAACACAGGAGGAAGAAAATATGAAAATGAAAAAACTCTTGGCAGCCGGCATGTGCGTAGTGATGGCTGCAGGACTGACAGCATGTGGTAGCTCCAGCAGCGGTACAAGCTCATCCAGCACAACCGCTTCTACAAAAGGAGCAAGCGACTCTCTGACAGTTAACATTTGGGATGCTAACCAGCAGGCTGGTATTCAGGAAATCTGTGATGACTGGTCAGCAGAGTCAGGAATCACTGTAAAAGTAGAGGTTATCGACTGGGATAACTACTGGACACTGCTTGAGTCCGGTGCTTCAGGCGGAACTCTTCCGGATGTATTCTGGATGCATTCTGACTATTCTCAGATCTACATGGAGAATGATATCCTTCTCGACCTGACAGATTATATTAAAGATTCAGGTCTGGATATGAGCCAGTACTATGAGGATATCGCAGCAATCTATACACGTGATGATGGAAACATTTACGCTCTTCCAAAAGATCATGATACAATCGCTCTTCTGTATAACAAAGCACTCTTTGATGAGGCTGGCGTAGAGTATCCTACAAGCGACTGGACATACGAGGATATGTATGAGGCAGCTAAGACAATCACAGAGAAGACAGCTGATGACACATACGGTGTTGCTATGAACACATCCAACGATCAGGATGGTTGGTACAACTACGTTTACGCTTACGGCGGAAATATCGTAAATACAGAGAAGACAGATACAGCAATCGATTCTGAAGAAGGTAAAGCTGGTATGGAGATGGTTCGTAAGATGCTTACAGTTGCTACTCCACAGGCAGTTGTTGCTGAGTCCGGAACAGACTCTCTGTTCATGTCTGGTAAAGTTGGTATGATCACACAGGGTTCCTGGATGATCAACTCCTTCTACACAGCTGAGAATGCTTCTGATTACGCTTGGGCAGAGATTCCATACGCTGACGTAAACGGCGATGGCGAGTGTCAGCCGGAAGAGCGTCAGACATGCTACAACGGTCTTGGCTGGGCAGCAGACGCAAACACATCTAACCCAGATGCAGCTTATAGCCTGATCGAGTACCTCTGCTCAGAGGATGCACAGGTTAAACAGGCAGAGCTTGGTGTAACTATGGCAGGTATCCCAGGTATCTCTGATGCATTCGCAAACGCATTCGAGGGTATGGATGTATCCGCATTCACAGAGGTTGAGGAGAATGGTACACTGTTCGCACGTCCAGGTACACGTAACTCCGGTGTTTGGAAAAACCCAATGGAGCAGGCAGGCGGATTCCTGGATGCTTGGCAGAACCCGGATGACGAGGCAGTTATGTCCACAGCATGTGATAACGTTGCAAAGATGATCCGTGACGCGATCGCAGCAGAATAATTACTTCTGATTCATATGGAAAGCTGAGGTTTTGTACTTCGGAAAATCCATAAAAGCATAAAAGTATTGGAAATAATGAATGGCGGACCGGTCAAACCGGTTCGCCACCTTTCATAAATGCGGAGTAAAGATATAAAATTTGATATATGCGCATGCGCCAGAGTAGGGTCTGCTGCTTCCACGATCAGTGGAGGTGAGCTTAGAAATAAAGCTTTTTTGAGAGCTTTTAGCGTGGCAGAATCAATGAGGGGTAGTTACTCTGCATACTACTGGAAATGAGGAGGTAGAGCATGAAAGAAAAACAGAAGATGACAGCTGCAGCAAAGAATGAAGCTGCATGGGGTTATCTCTTTGTGGCTCCTACGATGATCGGTTTGATCATCCTGAACTTCTACCCTGTTATCAATACGATCTACCAGTCTTTCTGTAAGACGGGTGACTTTGGTAAGGGTAATGTGTTCGTTGGTCTTGCAAACTACCAGAGCGTAGTATCTGCAAGTGAGACATGGCATTCTCTCTGGAATACTGTAAAATATGCAATTATCGAGGTTCCGTTTGGCGTAATCATCGCCCTGATCCTTGCTGTATTCCTGAATAACAAATTAAAAGGTACATCCGTATTCCGTACAATCTTCTTCCTGCCTATGGTCTGCGCACCGGCAGCGGTAGCGATGGTTTGGAAATGGCTGTACAACCAGCAGTTTGGTCTTTTCAACAATATCCTGGGCAAAAACATTGCATGGATCTCTGATCCGAAGATTGCATGGATCGCAGTAGCAGTCATCGGTGTTTGGTCTATCATCGGTTATAACATGGTATTGTTTATTTCCGGTCTGCAGGAGATTCCCGGAGATTATTACGAAGCAGCTGAGATCGATGGAGCAACAGGTATCCGCCAGTTCTTCAACATCACAATCCCGCTTCTTAGCCCGACTACATTCTTTATTGTACAGACTCGTGTAATCGGCGCTCTGACAATCTTCGACTTGATGTTCATGGTTATGGACAGAACAAACGTAGCACTTGCAAACGTACAGTCTGTTGTTTACCTGTTCTATGAGTATTCATTCACACAGGGTAACAAAGGTTACGGTGCAGCACTTGTTATGGTATTGGTTGCTTTCATCATGATCGTAACAGTTATCATGCAGCAGTGTGAGAAGAAATTCGTATTCTACAACTAAGAAAGGAGGAAATGATTTATGGAAAGCGCACGTACTAGAGCTTTGGTTTCAAAAATTATCATGTATGTCATCCTGATCATCATGGCATTTATTATGCTGGTTCCTTTCGCATGGATGATTCTTACCGCACTGAAGACGAATCAGGAAGCTATTTCCGTCAGCCCATTCTATATTTTCCCTCATAACGGCTGGCATTGGGAAACATTCGGCGAGGTTTGGAAGAGCTATAACTTCGTACTTCTGTACAAGAACACTCTTCTGATGATCTTCTTCCGAGTTGTCTGTGCATGTCTGACAGCTACAATGGCTGGTTATGCATTCGGACGTCTGAAATTCCCGGGAAAGAATTTCCTTTTCTCTCTGATCCTTGTTCAGATGATGATTCCTTCCACAATCTTCATCATTCCTCAGTACCTGATGGTATCTAAACTGGGATGGCTGAATACTTGTGCAGGTCTGGTATTCCCGGGTATCGTAACAGCATTTGGTACATACCTTCTGAAGACAGGTTATCAGGGACTTCCGAAAGACCTTGAAGAAGCAGCCGGTATCGATGGATGTAACATCGGTCAGAAATTCCTTCTGATCATGATGCCTCTGACCAGATCTTCTATGGTATCTCTCGGTATCTTTACAGCATTGTTCGCATTCAAAGACCTCATGTGGCCAATGATCGTTTGTACAAGTGTTGAGACTACTACACTGGCAGCCGGTCTTGCTAAAGCACAGGGTCAGTACAGCAGTAACTATCCACAGATGATGGCTGCAGCCGTACTCGCAGTTATCCCAATGATCGTCATCTACGTAATCTTCCAGAAGCAGTTCGTAGAAGGTATCGCTACATCTGGTGGAAAACTGTAATTTTTGAAATAGCGTCGGAAAACGAAGTGAATTCGTATAGCTGAATTAAATATTACAAAAATTCTGGGGCTATTATATCAATAGCCCCGTTTTTTGTAGGAACGGGGGACGGACCTTTGTCCCAAAACAAGGGCAAGAACGGGGGACGGTCCTTTGTCCTCAAAAAGAGGAAGGGAGCATAGACTTTTGCTAAAAAATGAATGAAAGTTAGCGATAGGCTAGCAGCATAGAAATAAAATATTACAGAGAAGAATATTTCTTTTTAAGTGAATGGTCGCGTAGGTATGATAGACAAAGGTGATTCTGAAGGAAGATAGGAATTACGTAAGTTTTGTCCTATCAGGAAAATGCAATATCAATCTAAAAATAAGAAAGAGATATTCTTGTCTGCAATATGGATATGAAAAAATGGCGGTTTTGAAGTATTTTGCAGAAAAAGCAAATCATCCGGAAAAGCATAGAGATGTGACCGGATCATGAAGGGAGTATGGGTTATGGCCATTCGTTTTGATGAAACATCGAAAATTTTTACACTGGAAACAAAGAATACCTGTTATCAGATGAAGGCGGATACACATGGTTTTCTGCAGCATCTGTATTACGGACAGAAAATCGGCCATATGGATATGAGCTATATTCATATGACGGTAGATCGTGCCTGCGCAGGTAATCCGGATACCGTATTTCCGGACAGAACAATTTCCTTTAATACATTGCCGCAGGATTACACAGGTTATGGCGTAGGAGACTATCGTATCAATAGTATTGCTGTTCTGAATGCGGACGGCAGCCGTGGTACGGATCTTCGTTATGTGAAATATGAAATCCTGGACGGCAAATATTCGATTCCGGGTCTGCCTGCTTCCTATGAGACAGAAGAAAAGCTGAAAAACGGCAATGTAGTTTCAACTGAGGACAAAGGACCGTCCCCCGTTCCTGCAAAAGGATCGTCCCCTGTCCGGACCTTGGTTTTGACAATGGAGGATCCGGTGACGAAGCTTGTGGTAGAGCTGCTTTATGGTGTTTTCGAAGAGACGGATATGATCACCAGAGCTGCCCGGATTACAAATGCGGGTGACGGAAAGATGCAGCTTTTGAAGGCAGCTTCCATGAGTCTGGATATGCCTTACGGTGACTGGGACCTGATCCATTTCCATGGAAAGCATGCCCTGGAAAAACAGACAGAAAGAAATCATCTGACACATTCCATTCAGACGATTGGCTCGAACAGAGGTACATCCAGTCATCAGCAGAATCCTTTTGTTATTCTTTGTGATGAAAAAGCAACAGAGGATAGTGGCAGCTGTTATGGTTTTATGCTGGTTTATTCCGGCGGCTTTAAGGCGGAGATTGAGAGAGACCAGTTTGACAGCGTGCGTGTGGTCATGGGTATTCAGGATGATTCCTTTACATGGACCTTATATCCGGGAGAGACCTTCTATACACCGGAAGTCATGATGTCCTATACATATGAAGGACTGACACAGCTCTCTCACAATTATCACAAAATGATTCGTCATCATATCTGCCGCGGCAAATATAAACTGACCAGAAGACCGATTTTGCTGAACAACTGGGAAGCAACCTACTTTGATTTCGATAATGAGAAGCTCTTGCAGCTGGCAGACGAAGCAGCGGATCTGGGTATTGAGATGCTGGTCCTGGATGACGGCTGGTTCGGTGAGCGAAACAGTGACAATGCCGGTCTTGGCGACTGGTTTGTCAATGAAAATAAGATCAAAGGTGGTTTGGCTAAGCTGGTAAAACAAATCAAAGCCAAGGGCTTGAAGTTTGGTATCTGGATCGAGCCGGAGATGGTCAATGAGGATTCAGAGCTTTACAAAGCGCATCCGGACTGGGCCATGGCGATGCCGGGCAGAAAGCCGATCCGTGCCAGAAATCAGCTGGTGCTGGATATTGCCAGAAAAGATGTGCGGGATTATATTTATAATAGTATCGCAAAAATTCTTCGCGAGAATGATATCGATTATGTGAAATGGGATATGAACAGATCTCTATCTGATCTCTATTCCAAGGCGCCGGAGATCCGTCACCAGGGCGAGACGGCTCACCGTTATGTGCTGGGACTTTATGACATGATGGAGCGCTTTACTTCGGAATTTCCGGATATCCTCTTTGAGGGATGTTCCGGCGGCGGCGCGCGTTTCGATGCAGGTATTTTGTATTATTCACCGCAGATCTGGTGTTCTGATGATACAGACCCGATCAATCGTTTGAATATTCATTACGGTACATCCTTTGGTTATCCGACGAGCACGGTCGGCGCGCATGTATCCGCATCTCCGAATCATCAAACAGGACGAAGCACACCGTTGCATACCAGAGCAGTAGTAGCTATGTCCGGTACCTTTGGTTATGAGCTGGATCCATCCAAGCTTACTGCAGAGGAAAAGGATGAAATCCGTGAGCAGGTGCGTGTTTTCAGAGCCAATTATGATCTGATCTCCAATGGTAAATATTATCGTTTGAGCGAGATAAAAAAGAAATCTTATGAGGCATGGGAATTTGTCAGTGAAGATCAGGAAGAGGCAATGGTGAATCTGGTGGTAACAGATCCGCAGCCGAATCCAACGCTGATGAATGTGAAGCTGAAAGGACTTGATCCTCAGGGTATCTACCAGCTGGCCTATAAGACCAAGCAGTATCCGGAGGCGCCTTTTGTCTACTTCGGAAGTGAAGAAATGGGACGTCGTTTCGAGGCTGATGATCAGGAATTTACCGGAAGCGCTTTGATGTACGGCGGCTTTACCTTCCCATGGGTGATCGGTGATTATGCTGCGATCCAGATTCACTTCGTGAAGGTGGGCTAAGCGGAGGAGTGCCGGGCCTTGCCGGATTAAAAACATCCATGGCAAGCGCTACGTACGCGCTTCCCTCCACGTATTATGATACCTACGCATGGCTCCGCTCTTCGAGCTCCCGCCCTGCTACAAAACCTCGACTCTCGGTCTGCTCCCTTAAGGTCGCATCCCTACGTCTCGGCTTTGTTCGGTTCTGCAAGCCATGAAAAAGTGCGCACACTTCGCCTGTGGCTTCGTGCGCCCATTTTTCATGGCCTTCAGAACCTGGTATCATAAAAAATAAATGAAACGGAAGAGGTCTTCGTTTACGCTTTACAGAAATACTATATGACCGATTGTAAAAGTGTATGAACAGAGGAGCAGATTTTCCCATAAGGAGTAAATGTGAAGGAAAATATCAGAGCAGAAAGACAGAAAATAGCAGAAATTGACGGGCGAAAGAAGAAGCTTGCCTATATATGGGATTATTATAAGCTTTGGATCATCGGTATAGTAGCAGCGGTGATCTTTATCATCTTTTGCATACAGCGTTTTTTCTTTAGTGTGACCAACAACTGGTTTTATATCATGTTTGCCAATACGCAGGTAGATATCGGAAACGGGTCTGAGCTCTGGGATGGCTATATAGAATATACCGGATATGATACGAAAGAGAAAAATGTGGAATTTAATAATACATCCTATTTCGATTATCAGAACGGTGTGACCGGTAATACCTACTTCGAAAGCTTTGTGGCTTATACAGAGGTTGGTACACTGGATGCGATCACGATGGAGAGTGATTCCCTGATCGCCCTTGGCGAGAGCGGACGTCTGGTGGATCTGGACAGTGAAGAATACGCAGCGATCAAAGAAAAATATGGTGATCGTTTTCTCTATTGCGAGCCTTTTGATGAGGAATATAGTGATGAGCCGGTGGCCATCGGAATCGATATCAGCGATAGTATCCTGATGACCAAATATAACATTTATCCGGATAGCTGTGCGCTGGGTATTGGCGCCAATTCTGAACACATAGAGGCTGTAGAAGCTTTTCTGGACTACATATTTACGGAGGAGGAATAAAATATGTCATCATTTATGCAGGGTTTTCTGGACAATGACAGCTTTTTCGGCAAGTTTATGACCAAGTTCGGCATCATCATTGGTGCCAATCTGATGTTTATCCTTTGCAGTATCCCGTTTGTCACCATCGGCGGTGGTCTGGTGGCATTGTATCATGTCATGCTGAAGGTACATCGAGGCGAGGGTGTACTTAACCCCTTCAAGGAGTTCTGGATCGGATTCAAAAATAATTTTAAACAGGCAACCATCGCCTGGCTGGGATTTGTGGCCATTGCAGTGGTTCTTTATATGGATGTCCGCATTTCCACGCAAGCCGGTGGTATGATGAAAATGTTTTCCTATGGCGCTTATGTAGTGGCAATCATTTTGATCATTTCTTACTGTTTCCTGCTGCCGACAATGGCGGCCTTTGCAGATACGATTCCGCATCTGATCCGTAACGGCTGGTTCTTCGCCTGCCGCAGACCTTTCAAGACACTGGTCATCCTGTTTTTCGACTGCTTCCCGCTGTATCTGACCTATTCAGATCAGCATATGCTTCCCTTGTATGCTTTCCTCTGGTGCCTGTTCGGCTTCGGCGCCATTGCTATGCTGGGCGCGACACTGCTGGTGAAGGAGTTTGCGGAGTTTCTGCCGAAAAATGAGGAAGTCGATGAAGTATTTGATCCAAAAGCGGATGAAGAGGATATGCTCGATGATCTGCGTATGATGGACGGATTATGATGGACGGGCTTTTCATGATATGAAAGACAGAAAGGAAAAGATATGTTTTATATACTGGCATTTTTTTCGCTGACATTATTTATGATTTTTACAGCGGCGCGTATTCTGCAATATTATCGTATCGTTTCTCAGTATAAAGATACGACACAGGCGACGGTGACCAAGGTAACCGGCCATGAGCGGAAGAAAAAGAAAGAAAGACCGGCTGTGGACGTGAAGTTGGAGTACATGATCGGGGAGAAAGAAGGCGCTTCCGAAATCGTTGTGCCTGTGGACGTAGCAGAGCAGTATGCCGTCGGCAAAGAATTTACCATCTGTTACAAAGTATCTCCGAATGGTGCAGTGCATATCGCATCCTATTCACCGGCCAACAAAAAGATTCTCATCGGATATGTGGCTGCATTAATCATTGAGATTGTAGCTTTTGTGCTGATCTGGCTGTCTATTCTATAAAGATTGTGAAGTGGCTTTCGTGTGAGTGAGAAGAAAACAGATCAGGTTTTGGGGTGAGGACAAGAATAAGGGGTCAGGGTGGACGAAGAAGAGCCCATGTTTCAGTCTGCTCTGAAATGAGCCAACAACCCCGTCCCCAAGGAGAACATTTTCTATATTCATAAAATCAATAAAATCAGGAGGGAACTATGGCAAAATCAACAAAAGAATTAAAGGAGTTATTTGCAGGGAAATCTGTTGTCGAGAGACTGGCTGATATTTATGTGGATGAGTCTATGATTCCGTATCAGCAGAAACGTTACGTGGCAGCGATTGAGAAGTTTGAGGAACTTTTCGGCGCACAGGACGTTGAGATTTTCAGCGCACCGGGACGAAGCGAAGTGGGCGGTAATCATACGGATCATCAGAGAGGTAAGGTCATGGCAACTTCCCTGAATCTGGATTTCATCGCCATTGTACAGAAAACCGATGATGATATGATTACCTTTAAATCCGGTGATTATCCATTGCTGAATCTTTCTGTTGCAGAACTGGAGATCTCGAAAAAGGAGTATGGCACGACAGAGGCACTGGTACGTGGTGTGGCAGCAGGTCTGAAACAGGCCGGCTATGAGATCGGTGGCTTCCGTGCATACATTACCAGTGATGTTTTGAGTGGATCGGGAATGTCTTCTTCCGCAGCGCTGGAGATACTCATCGGCACGATTTTCTCCGGATTATATAATGATATGAAGCTGGATTCTGTTTTCCTGGCACAGGTAGGACAGTATGCAGAGAATGTTTATTTCGGAAAACCATGCGGACTGATGGATCAGATGGCTTGCTCCGTCGGCGGTCTGGTTTATATCGATTTTGAAAATGTAGAGACACCGATCGTAAAACCGGTTGCAGTTGATTTTAAAGATTTCAGCCACAGCCTTTGCATCGTGGATACCAAGGGTTCCCATGCAAATCTGACAGATGATTATGCAGCTATTCCTGCAGAGATGAAGAAAATTGCAGAGCACTATGGTGTAGATGTACTTCGTCAGATCGATCCTGCGCAGTTCTATCAGGATATCGCAGCCCTTCGCGCAGAGTGCGGAGACAGAGCAGTGCTTCGCGCAATGCATTTCTTCGCTGAGAATGCCCGCGTAGATGAGCTTGTGAAAGCGCTGGAGGCAAAAGATTTCGAGGCATTTAGAAGTTTGATCACAAAATCAGGAAATTCTTCCTTCAAATATCTGCAGAATGTATTTGCTACACATCAGGTACAGGAGCAGGGACTTTCCATCGGTCTGGCGCTGAGTGAAAAAGTATTGGACGGCGCCGGCGCAGTACGTGTACACGGCGGCGGATTCGCAGGAACGATCCAGGCCTTTGTGCCGGATGAGATGGTAGAGGAATATCGCACGGCCATCGATCAGGTATTTGGCGAAGGCTCCTGCCATGTATTAAAGGTTAGAAAGTACGGCGGCATAAAAGTTATGTGAGTTTTTGACGAAGGGACGGCTGAGGGAATATAGGGGTGCAGCGGAGAGAGGGTTGCATATTCTGTAGCAGTAGATTTTACGTGAATGAATAGTGAAGCGTTTGTACGTTGAATGATAATGAGGTAATGATATGAATTTATATGGTGAAATTCAGAAACTGGTTGAATATGGTCTGCAGAAGGGCTTGATTCAGCCGGAGGATAAGACATATACGATTAATCAGTATCTGGAGTTGTTCGGTCAGGATGATTTCCAGGAGCAGGATATCGCAGGCGAGGAAATCGTGCTGGAGGATATTCTGGAAAATCTGATGAAGGAAGCCTTTGCCCTGGGTATCATGAAGAGTGATGATATCGTGACAAAGGATCTCTTCGATACAAAGCTCATGGGCATCATGACACCGAAGCCAAGTGATGTCATCAATGAGTTCCGCGCTATTTATGCGGAGGATAGAATCGCAGCCACCAATCGTTTCTATAACTTCAGCCAGGATACTAACTATATCCGCCGTGAGCGTATTAAAAAGGATATGAAGTGGCAGGTGGAGAGTCCTTACGGTGTGATCGACATTACCATCAATCTTTCTAAACCGGAGAAGGATCCGAAGGCCATTGCGGCAGCCAAGAATGCAAAGCAGAGCGCCTATCCGAAATGCCAGCTCTGTATGGAAAATGAGGGTTATGCAGGTCGTATGAATCATCCGGCTCGCCAGAATCATCGAATCATTCCGATTACGATCAATGACAGCAAATGGGGATTCCAGTACTCTCCGTATGTATATTACAATGAGCACTGTATCGTCTTTAACGGCCAGCATGTACCGATGAAGATCGACCGCAATGCATTTATCAAATTGTTTGATTTCGTAAAACAGTTCCCGCATTATTTCCTGGGTTCCAATGCGGACCTGCCAATCGTAGGTGGTTCTATTCTTTCCCATGATCACTTCCAGGGTGGTAATTATGAATTTGCCATGGCCAGAGCTGCTTATGAGGAGAAATTTACAATTCCGGGCTATGAGGATGTGGAGGCAGGCATCGTGGCATGGCCGCTGTCTGTTATTCGTATCCGCCATGAGAATCCGGATTGCCTGATCGAGCTGGCTGATCATATCCTGGGCAAATGGAGAGCATACACAGATGAGGCAGCTTTCGTTTTCGCAGAGACAGACGGAGAGCCGCATAACACCATCACACCGATTGCCAGAAAGAAAGGCGATGTTTACGAGCTAGATTTGGCGCTGCGTAATAACATTACGACAGAGGAGTATCCGCTGGGCGTATATCATCCGCATGCAGAGTATCATCATATTAAAAAAGAAAACATCGGCCTCATCGAGGTTATGGGTCTGGCTGTACTGCCGGCACGTCTGAAGGGTGAGATGGAGCTTCTGGGTCAGTATCTGGTCGAGGGTAAAGATTTCTCTGCAGAGGAAAGCCTGCAGAAGCATGCTGACTGGGCAAAAGCAATCGTCGAGAAATGTGCAGCAGAGGGCGTAGAAATCACAGCAGAGAACGTAAACGATATCCTGCAGGAAGAAATCGGACAGGTATTTGTACATGTACTGGAGAACGCCGGTGTCTATAAGACCACAGCAGAAGGCCGCGAGGCATTCCGCCGCTTCATTGCAGTACTGTAATGTGTCTTGTGCGATGAAGATGTCTATATAAAAGCGAAGCGCTTGAGCGTTTAATCTTATATCTGCGCAAAGCGCCGGAAAAAGAAATGCCGATTAGCTTGTAAACTAAAAATTGTAAATATCTTAAAGAGGCAATGTCACCTCCTGTGTCATTAGCCGTAATTTAAAAGGGAAGTGTATTGTATACGTGAGTATACGGTACACTTCTTTTTATGATACAAGTCTCTAAATGTTTCGACATATCATATGTTTCATGAAAATTAACATCATATGTTTAAAAAACGATTTGGTATAAAATACTAAAAAATACAGATATTTATTTGACAAAACAGCGAAAATAGGCAAATAAAAGATAAATAATTGACGAATAAAAAACGAAATGCTATATTGGACGTATGATGTATAAGAAAAAATAAAAGAGGTTGTTTTTGAGAAAGGTATGATGAATGAAGTGATCTAAAAGAGAAAGGAGAATAGTGAAAAGTATGAGAATAAAGAAACGTTTGCTTTCTATCGTCCTTGTGTTGGTAATTCTGACCGGAACTCTTTCCGCTTGTTCAATGCCGGGTAAGGAGAAGGATACTGTGACATTAACGGTTGCGCATGTTTTGACAGAATCACATGCATATCATCAGGCCTGGTTAAAGGTAGCAGAATTGGTAGAAGAGCGTACAGATGGGGGTCTGAAGCTCGAAGTCTTTGCAAACAGTACACTGGGAAATGAGAGAGATGTCATTGAGGGTATGCAGCTGGGAATCGTTGATTTAAGTTGTATGTCAACTGGTGCGCTGGCAAGTTTTTCACCTGCATTTATGGCACTTGATCTTCCGTTTATTTTTGATAGCCGTGAAAGTGCATATAAAGTTCTGGATAGCGAGATTGGTGATGAACTTCTGGAAAGTCTGGATGACAGTATGCTGGTAGGTGTGACTTTCTGGGAGAATGGATTCCGAAACATCAGTAATAGCGAACGTGACATAGTTGTTCCGGAAGATGTCAAAGGCTTGAAGATTCGTACACTTGAAAATGAGCTGCAGGTATCTACATTTACAACCTTGGGTGCTAATGCGATTCCGATGGCATGGGGCGAAGTGTACACAGCTTTACAGCAGGGAACAATTGATGGACAGGAAAACCCGCTTGCGATTATTTATCAGAATAAGATTCATGAGGTTACAAAACATGTTTCTCTGACCGGACATTTCTATGCAGCAGCGCCTGTTGTTATGAGTAAAAAGAGTCTGGAAAAACTGAGTCCTGAATATCAGGAAATCCTTTTGGATGCAATCCGTGAAGTGACAGATTATGAGCGTCAGCTTAGCGCGGATAGTGATGAAGAGTATCTGGAAAAGTTACAGGAAGAAGGCGTCAATGTTATTACAGATATTGATAAGTCCCTCTGGAAAGAAGCCTGTCAGCCGGTTTATGACGAGTATAGAGATCAGATTGGCGCAGATCTTCTGGATCGAATCGATGAAAAAATCAATTCCTGATCATCAAGTGTAAGTTTATATAAGAAGAGAAAGTATTCCTTATAAATAATGGAAAGGAGTTTTCCTATGAAAAAATTGGATTTTGTGCTGGATAAAATAGAAGATATTCTTTGCACATTTTTTGCCTGCGTAATGGCTGTTTCCATTTTGATCCAGGTTATTAATAGAAACACAGTACAGATGCCGATTACCTGGTGTGAAGAGCTGGCTCGTTATTGCATGGTCTGGTTGATTTTTGTCGGTATCAGTGCCGGCGTGAAAAAAGGATCTCATATCGGTGTAGATGCCCTGGTAAATGTATTTCCTGCTAAGGTACAGAGGGTAATCCGCATTATTGTGAATATAATGGTAACTGTGCTTTTTGGATATCTGACAGTTCTTGCTGCACAGATTACGATGGGTATTAAAGAGACGGGTCAGGTTTCTGCTGCTATGCAGGTACCGATGTATTTGATCTATGCGGGTCTGATCGTTGGTCTCTTTATGAGTACATTGCGTTCTGTCCAGGTTACACTTGGCATTATTTCCGGTAAAGAAGTGACAGAAGATAACCCGATGGGTGACTTTTGATAAGGGAGGGCAAAAGTTATGAGTTTGATTTTATTTGGAACACTCGTTATTTTGATCGCGCTGGGAATGCCGATTGCTTTGTCCCTGTCCGGAGCGACATTGGTAGCACTTTTAATGACAACAGACGTAACACCGATTGTAGTTACACAGCGATTCTTTACTGCAGTGGATTCATTTTCACTGATGGCAATCCCTTTCTTTATGCTCGCTGGTCTGTTAATGGAAAAAGGCGGTATTTCGAAAAGATTGATCGATCTGGCAAACCTGCTTCTGGGAAATCTGTATGGTGGTCTGGCGATTGTGACAATTATTGTTTCGGCCTTCTTTGGTGCCCTGACAGGATCTTCTGCTGCAACTGTAGCTGCGATCGGTGGTATTCTGGTGCCTGCAATGATTAAATCCGGATATGAAGAAGGATTTGCGCTTTCTACAAGCGCCAGCTCCGGATTTTTGGGATGTATCATTCCACCGTCTATTCCAATGATTACCTATGGTGTTGCAACAGGTGCATCTATTGGCGCGATGTTTATGGCCGGTGTTGTTCCGGGAATTCTTTTGGCGCTTGGTATGTGTGTATATGCTTTCTGGCTGGGCCGCAAAAACGGATATAAAGCCAGCAACAAGAAAGCAACGGGCCGTGAAATCTGGGATGCATTCAAAGAGGCTATCTGGGCGCTTTTGATGCCGGTTATTATTCTTGGCGGTATCTACGGTGGTATCTTTACACCTACAGAAGCTTCCTGCGTGGCGCTTTTCTATGGATTGATCATTAGTATATTCGTATTCAAAGAGTTGAAGATCAGCGATATCCCGGCAATGATTAAACAGGCTATGGTAAATTCAGCAATGGTTATGTTTATTATTGCGGGCGCAGCGGCTTTCGGTTATCTGATGACCCGGGGTATGATTCCGACGACCATTGCAAATGCAATTATTAACCTGACCGATAATTCTATTATTTTCCTGCTGATTGTTAATGTCATGCTGTTGATTATGGGTACATTCATGGAGACTAATGCAGCGATTATGATCACAGCGCCTATCCTTCTGCCAATCGTTAATGCGATGGGAATCGATCTGGTTCATTTCGGTATTATCATGATTGTCAACCTGGCTATCGGACAGATTACACCGCCGCTTGGAGTAAACCTTTTCGTAGCAGCCGGTATTCACGGCGGAACAATTGAGAAGGTTGTAAATAAACATCTTCTGCGTTATCTGCTGATTTGTATACTGATACTTATGATCATTACATACATTCCCGGCATTTCAACGGCGCTTCCAAGCTTGTTGGGTTAATGGATAACAGGAAAGAGAGATAAAAAGCAATCCCCTTCTTTCAAATAATGTATCGGGCCGGATGGCAGATGAAAATCTGCCACGACCTGATACGATTCACAAAAGGACAGAGAACAGTAAGTTCGCTGTATTTGCCATAATAAAAGACCATGCTGATCCGGAATCCGGAAAGGCGTGGTCTTTTTTAAATGCAGATAAGCAATCCCCCGTCTCTGTTAAAGCACGTTTTCGGCGTAAGGTGTAGGGATGTAGGCGGGGCTTATGTCCGGAGAGGTTAAAGCCCCTTCGGATAAGCTGGGAAGCATCCTGCGTATAGAGTTGCGTAGAGAAGCGGATTGCGAATGTCCGCTTGGTTTTTTACTTATTCCGATACGAATTTTAAGACGATTTCAGCGCATTATAGAAATGAGATAATAAAAACCTGCAGATACAGATTAATGGCTTGCATAGAGGCTTATATTGACTTTTGGCTGTTATAGAATGAGACATCATATGTTCACGTGATGTATGATGTCTTTTGGCTTGAAAAAGTCAAAAAAGTTGATATAATGAATAAAAAAATAGCTTTTGAGAAAGAGGTATAGCTTTATGGAACTTAATTCATATGATGTTTCTTTGGCGGAACTACAGGGAAAGGAAAAGCCAACGTCAGCCGTGGAGGTGGTCATCAGTTATATCAGATCACAGATATTTCAACGTAAGCTTCGCATGGGAGATAAGCTGCCTTCGGAAGGAGAGCTATGTGAAATTCTGAATGTAGGAAGGGGATCTGTCCGCGAAGCCATCAAACGTCTGGAAGCTATTCAGCTGCTGGATATTCGCAGAGGTGATGGTACCTATGTCTCTTCTGTATCAGAAATGACGGCTTTTGATTCTTTGGTATATAAAATTGTTCTGGAGGATATCGATTTCGAGCAGATCCTTGAATATCGTATTCAGTTGGAAATCTGCGTTATAAAACTTGCGATTCGTCATTGCACTCCTGAAATCCTGGCGGCGCTGCATGAAAACTGTGATAGTTTTTCTTCCTATATAGCTAAAGAGGGTGAGAAGGAGCCGGAAATTCTTCATAAAATGGATTTGGAGTTTCATCGGCTGCTGGGAAAGGCTTCCGGAAATCGCTTGCTCGCAGATGTTTACAGAGCCTCTCTGGAGTTGTTCTCTCCTTATATTCTGCGAAATTATCAGCAGGGCCAGGCGCATCATTCTCCACAGGAAACGGTTGATAATCATCGAATTATGGTGTCTGCGATTGAAAGAAAGGATGCAACGGGAGCTGTATATGCTGTTTGTAATGCCACACAGCTGTGGAATCGCTGGGTACTTACGGAAGAGAAATAATATATATGCGGGATAGTGAGTTCCTGCATTTGTGAAGGCGTAAAGCATAAAAAATATCCGTGCCGCGTGTCTCAAGGTTTCACAATCTATGATACCTACGCATGGATCCGCTCTTCGAGCTTTACGGGAGTGAGATGCGGCATTACGGAGCGGGCAAAGTCAGGGATGTAACGGCTTCGCTCTTCGAGTTTCATGGGAATGAGCTGGGATAAAGTAAAAAGATAAGAACAGAAAGCCCACAGGATGAATGGCGGTCCTGTGGGCTTTCCTTGTAGGGTGTAGGTCTGAAAGAAAAAAGCTTATATTCTTTATATGCCAAGAAGGAGTGCGTTGGTAAATTTGAGTAAATAGAGGGTTATCTGTAATGCGGGCTATTGCCCTTGGGTTGGCGTGGCGCGGGATAGGCTTTGGCGGAGCAATCCCGCGCCGATCTTCCTCTTTGGCAAATGAGAATTTAACTGTTATATTCGTTCAGATTATTTATTTCGAATGCCTTCTTCTACGCGATCGGCAATATCTCTTGGGAGGAGGCAATACTTGTCAAGCAGCTCTTCGTGATCTGCAGACTCTGTGAAGATATCTCTTACGCCGATACGTTCAATCTTTGTCGGGAGTTTTTCAGAGAGTACTTCAGAAACAGCGCTTCCAAGACCACCGATGATATTGTGATCTTCTGTGGTGAAGACAAGTCCGGTAGCTTTTGCAGCCTTCAGAACAGCCTCTTCATCCAGCGGTTTGATAGTAGGCATTTCGATAACTTTGACATTGTAGCCATCAGCTTTCAGGAGTTTTTCTGCTTCCAGAGCTCTGAAAACAGCCGCGCCTGTTGTAAAGATGACTGCATCATCACCATTGTCAATCAATGTGTTTGCTTTACCGATTTCGAATTTATAATTTTCTTTGTCGAATACCTTTGGAGAAGCATTACGACCGATTCGCATATAGACAGGTCCTGTGTATTTCGTGATGGCCTCTGTGATTACTTCTGTGGAAGCTGCGTCAGCCGGTTCTACGATTACAAGGTTTGGAATGGAACGAAGGACGCCGACATCCTCGATACCCTGATGTGTAACACCTTCCTGACCACCGGACATGCCGCTGAGTCCTGCAACGATCTTTACGTCAAGGTTTGGATAACAGATAAATGTACGAATCTGTTCACAAATACGCATGGATGCGAATGTAGCATAGGTAGCAACGAATGCTTTTGCTCCGCTGGCTGCCATACCTGCGCCCATCAGAGCCATGTTCTGCTCTGCAATACCTACGTTAATAGCGCGTTCCGGGTATTTTTTATGTATCTGTGCACCACCAACGGATTTTAATGTGTCAGCAGCTACATACATAATAGTTGGGTCTTCGTCTGCCATACGGCAAAGAGCGTTGCCGAAGGCTACACGTGTGGATTCTTTATCAAATACAACGCTCATAGTTTAATCCTCCAGTTCTTTCATAGCGATTTCATACTGTTCCTTGGATATAACGTGCTGATGCCAGCTGTTGTCATGCTCCATAAAGGAAACGCCTTTTCCTTTGATCGTCTGCGCAACCAATACAGTTGGTGTACCGTGGTGATTTACAGCCATTTCCAGTTTGCTTACCACATCCTGCATATCGTGGCCGTTGCATTCCAGAACATTCCAACCGAATGCACGCCAGCGATCAGCCATATTGTTCATTGGGTTGATGTCAAGGGTTGAGCCGCAGCTCTGGAAGTAGTTCTGATCTACGATGGCTACCAGATTATCCGCTTTTAGAACAGGGGCTACGTTAATGGCTTCCCAAAGAGTTCCTTCGTTCATTTCACCATCACCGAGGATAACGAATACTTTGCTCTTTTTATCTGCATGTTTCAGATAATAAGCCATTCCAAGACCGATACCAAGGCCGTTGCCGAGTGAACCGCTGGTCATGTCAACACCGGGTGTTTTGCCATATACAGGATGTCCCTGCAGTTTGCTGTCCAGGTGACGTAATGTAGGGAGATATTCCTTCGGGAAATAACCCATCTCGGAAAGTACAGAATACAGAACCGGGCATGCATGACCCTTGGAAAGGATCAGACGATCGCGGTCATCTTTGTTTGGATTCTTTGGATCTACATCCATGAATCCGTAATACAGTGCAGTGACGATATCAGCGCAGCTCAGTGCCGGGCCCGGATGAGCAGAACGGCCACAGGAATAAGCTGTTTCAATGATACCGCGGCGAACAGCTTTTGCTTTCTGCTCTAAAACCTTAATATCTTTTGTCATTTTTATTATTCCTCCATTCGGTTTTTATTCATTAACAAAAAGAATCTTGCCGGAGCCTTTGGTAGATTGCTCGAAAGCTTCCTGGCATTGGTCATATGTGAATGTGTGTGTAACGACATCTAATACATCGATTTTTCCGAAACTGATCAGGGAAGAAACATTCCACCATGTACTCCAGATACGGCGTCCGAAGATACCTTTCAGACGAAGTCCTTTTGTGTTGATGTTGTTTGCAATGTTAATCGGCACTTCGCCGCCGGGATGACCAACGGTGATCAGCGCACCTTCTAATCTGATGAAATCAAAAATTGTTTTATATGCCGGCGCAGCACCGCTGGTTTCGATAACGATGTCAGCACCGCCTCGATCTGCGCATAATTCCTGTACACGATCAATGGAATTTTCATTCATTGGATTGATGGTAATTGCTCCCAGTTTTTTCGCCAGGCCCAGTCTGTACTCATCAAGGTCAGTAGCAATGACGCGTGCAGCGTTGCCGCCTTTGAGAATCAGGATGGCCAGAAGACCAATTGGTCCGCAGCCATTTACAACGACTGTATCACCGGGCTGAACATTGGCTTCTTCCACTGCTCTCATGGCTACGCCTGCCGGCTCAAGTAATGCAGCCTGTTTGAAGGACATGGCATCCGGGATGACGAAGGTAATGTTTGAAGGCGCAAGCGCATAATCGGAGAAGCAGCCATTATAGCTTGTGCCGTAGATGCCCATGTTTGAACAGTTATGCGGCATACCGTTCTGACAGTTGTAGCACTTGCCGCAGAACATGTGTGTTTCCAATGCAACACGCTGTCCTACCTGGCGGTCAGTTACGTTTTCACCAACCTTTACGATCGTACCGCTGCATTCGTGACCAAGCGTCAGTGGCCACTGTACGTTGAATTTTTCTGCAAAGCCCTGACCGGCTTTATTCCAGTGGTAGTAGTGCATATCTGTTCCGCAGATAGCGGCTGCTTCGACTTTGATCAGGACTTCGTCCGGACCCGGTTCCGGGATCGGAACTTCTTTCAACTCAATTCCTGGCCGAGGTCCCATTTTCATGATGGCTTTCATTGATTCTACCCCCTTTTGTGAATATGTAGGATGTTTGATGTAATACATGTAAGATTTTATGGATGTATAATTTGTATGATGTTGTTTTGCTCATGTATGATGTTTGAGTGTATTATAGGGCTTAAAAAGGGCAATAGTCAAGTGAAAAACGATAAAAATCAAATATTTGTAGGATGTGTATAAAATTAAAGGTATGATGTGCTGAAAAATACACATATGATGTTTAAGGAAAAGGATAAAGGAATGAAAAATCAGTGTAGCTTGACGTGCGTCAAATATATTGTTAAAATAAGAGGCGTCAATAAGAAAGTGGACATAAAAATCACGAAAAATAGAAGGAGTAAATGTGGGACGAGTTATAAAAGAGTTAAGAGATCTTCGCTATTTGAAGTGGACCCGCAGTCGTAATTCCTCCGGTACAGCCGGAAGTTTTCTGAAGGCACAGGAGATTGCAGGCAGAAAGAAAATTTATTATAAACTTTCGAATTACGATGTGGAGGAGGGGATTGTCGGATGTGAATGCTTACATGAAATCGTAGCGGATCGTGTGCTGCATATTTTGCATGTCGGGCATTTGGAATATACGCTGATACATGCTATGGTCCTGATTGATGGAAAAGAGCTTGAGACATATGTCTGTGCATCAGAAGATTTCAAAAAGAAAAATGAGAGTAAAGTAGCTCTGGATGTGTTTTTTCAAATGGAAAAATTACCGGAAGAATCAGCTTTTGCATTCTGCAGACGTATGGGATGGCAGAAATATATATACGAAATGTTGACGATTGATTATTTGATTCAGAACAGAGATCGCCATGGTGCAAATATAGAGGTACTCAGAAATCCGGTAAATAGGAAGCTTCGGCTGGCGCCACTTTTTGATCATGGGCTTTCTTTTGCTTTTTCGTGTAGAGACAAGAAGGAAGTGCAGGCGTTTGATGTACTCCGGGAGCGGCCGGTGCAGTGTTTCGTAGGAGGAAGTAATACAGAAAAAAATCTGGAAATCATTCCGGCTTCGGAGATGATTTCCCTGCCTGCATGGAGCGGAGAACTGGAAGAGGAGATTTTTGCAGATTTAGGGAATATTGTCAGCATAGAAATGGAAGAGAAAATCCGGGAGATGCTGCGGAAAAGATGGGAGAGATATGAGATTATTCGAAATCAGAGATGATAATTATCCGGGGCTGATTCTGGGATATTTATTTTATTATGAGAAAAGTAAAAAATTTTATATTGAATTGCCGGAAAATGCAGACGAGTGGAAAACACCTTTGATTTTAAGCTCTCTGGTGAAACGTGGTATTTATGAAGCGGATGCGGAAATCAGTTTGCTTTGGGTACAGCAAAGAATTGTGCCGACGGATCGACAGAACCTGGGAATGATTTTGCGGGAGCATCATTTAAAAGAATATGATGAGTTTAAACTTCTTATGCTGGCGAAGGGCCGCTGTGAGCAGGATGATTGTTATCTGGAGGAAATTTCACCGGCAATGCTTCCGGCGGAAATTGCCGCCAGAAATACACAGGCTATTCGTAATGTGGGCTGGCTGTCTGATGCGGATATCCTTGTTTCTTTCCGGAATGACAGGGTGATGAGGTGTCGCCTGGAGGCCTATGCGGCGAGACTTAATCGGGGGAATGTCGGGATTTCTCCCGGCGGACGATATTTGAATAATGGCATTGACGATGTTCTCTCTGCCGGATGGTTATATCAGAACGGAGAACCAGTGGGTATTTCCGGCAGTGAGCTGGAAATGATTGCCAGGGATATGCTGGTTTCCACTGTCGAAGCCAAGGATATGCTTTCTTGCACCCGGCAGAATATCGATGATATGGTAAAGAAAGATAAGCTGCATCCGGTGGATATGATTTCGAAGAGCAAGATGTTTCGAAGAAGTGAAATATATGAACAGATGTGGTAATGCTAAAGAGGCAATGTCACCTCCTGTGTCATTGGCCGTAATTTAAAAGGGAAGTGTATTGTATACGTGAGTATACGGTACACTTCTTTTTTGATTTCAGCCGGAGATTAGACTCGCCACTGATAGAAACATTGATTCTCAATTGAGTTGACAAAATTCCCTTTCTATGGGATAATATGTCTCGATTTTAGGCTGTGAACATATGGCAGTACAGAAGAGAGAGCGAATACAGAGATGGGGTGTCACCGGCTGCAAGCATTCCACGCGAAACTTCCTGGAAATTTCAGTATGGGAGCCTTTTGATGAAAAGCTTACGAAAGTGTTAAGTCAGATGCCTTGTGCGGCAGGATCGAAGCACGTCAATGAGTGCAGAGCGAAACGTGCTCTGAAATAGGGTGGTACCGCGAAGAATTTTCGTCCCTTGTGATTTATCTTTCACAAGGGATTTTTTTGTCCCGGATTTTGAGATATATGAAGGATGCTGAGGACCGAAGCAGACCTTCGGCGCCAGGTCTTGCAGGAGTGAGAAGTGTATTTTGTGACCGAATGTAGGTGAGGAGACAGCATTTTTCATATATTTCAAAGTCTGCATAGTGCAGAAGGAAGTAAATCAGGATTTCAGATACATCATGAGCATGTAGTGAAACTGAATGCGAATGTCTGCCGGAGTTTGAAAGCATAAATCAAAGAATATTCAATATTTTCATATAGAAAGGAAAATCGCAATGAAAGATAAGATCAATGGCATTTTATCAGAAGTAAAAACAAGAATTTCTGAAGCAGCCAGCGAGAGTGAGCTGCAGAGCGTGAAAAACGCCTTTGTAGGAAAACAGGGTTCTTTGAGCCTGCTGATGAAAGAGATTCCCAAGCTTGAGGTTTCTCTTCGCCCGGAGATGGGTAAGATTCTCAATCAGGCGAAAAATCAGGTCACAGAGCTGATCGATGAGAAGAGAATGGAGCTTAAGCTGAAAGCTTCCGAAGTATCTCCGGATTTCGACTGTTCCGTTCCGGGTATCCTGCCATCCAACGGCGGTCTGCACCCGATTACACAGATGTGTTATGACCTGAACGATGCTTTCCGTTCCATGGGATTCGAAGTATTCGAAGAGGACGACATCACAAGTGAATATTATGCATTTGATAACCTGAACTTCCCGCCAAATCATCCTGCACGTGAGAGTATGGATACTTACTGGATCGAGGGACATGACAGCGGTGCGACCAATGAGAAGCTTTGCCTGCGTCCTCATCTGACAGGCGGCTCTGTTCGTTATATGCAGACACATAAACCACCATATCGTTTCGTATACCCGGGCCGTGTGTATCGTAACGAGACAACAGATGCACATCATGAGAGAGCATTCTTCCAGTATGAGGCTCTGATCGTGGACAAAGACATTACCTTTACATCAGGTAAAGTCATGATCAAGAGTATCCTGGAGAAAGTATTTGGTACGGATGTACCTGTCAGAATGCGTTCCGGTTTCTTCCCATTCGTAGAGCCAGGCTTTGAGATTGATATGGAGTGCCAGGTTTGCGGCGGTAAGGGTTGCAGCGTTTGTAAGCATGTCGGCTGGATCGAGGTTATGCCTGGCGGTTCACCACATCCGAATGTATTGCGTGCAGCAGGACTGGATCCTGATGAGTACACAGGTTTCTACGTAAATATCGGTCTGGATCGTCTGGTTATGATGCGTTACGGCGTAGATGATGTCAGACTGTTCCACAGCGCTGACCTGAGATTCCTGAAACAGTTCAGATAAGGAGGGATAGAAAGTGAAATTATCATTATCATGGATTAAAGATTTTGTAGACCTTCCTGAGGATACAGATCTGAAAAAATTGGCATATGACCTGACAATGGATACGGTAGAGGTAGAGGATGTAGAGTTCATGGCTCGCCGTTTCGACAATATGGTAGTCGGCTTGATCGAAGCTATTGAGCCGCATCCAAACGCAGACAAATTGCGTGTATGTAAAGTAAATATCGGCGAGGAAGAGCCAAAGGATATCGTTTGTGGCGGTATCAACCTGGAGGTTGGTATGCGTGTCGCAGTTGCCTGCCCCGGCGCTTACTGCCGCTGGCATGGCGAGGGCGAGCCTGTCATGATCAAAAATTCCAAGCTTCGCGGTGTGGCTTCCTTCGGTATGATCTGTGCTTCTGATGAGATCGGCCTTGGCGACCTTTTCCCGGCAGAAGAGGCAGTTATCCTGGATCTTTCCGCTTTCGAAGTAGCACCCGGTACACCAATCGCAGACGCCCTGGACATGAACGACGTCCTGCTGGAGATCGATAACAAATCCATGACCAACAGACCTGACCTCTGGGGTCATTATGGTATCGCACGTGAGATCGCAGCCCTCTACAATCTGCCATTGAAGAAAATCGAGCCTTTTACCACAGATGTAGAGTCTGATTTTAATGTAGAGATTGCTGACCCGGATCGTTGCCCGCGATATATTGGTGTGGAGATGTCCGGCGTCGCTGTCAAAGCTTCACCATATCAGATGCAGAGCAGAATCTGGAAAGTCGGCATGCGTCCGATCAATGCGCTGGTCGATATCACTAATTATGTTATGCTGGCCACGGGTAATCCGACACATGCTTTTGATGCAGATAATATCTCTGACCACATTGTGGTAAGACATGCAGAGGAAGGCGAAAAGCTTTTACTTCTGAATGATAAAGAGCTGGAGCTTTGCGCAGATGATCTGGTCATCACAGACTCTGAGGGACCTGTAGCCCTGGCCGGTGTCATGGGTGGCGCAAAGGATTCTATTTTGCCAAAGACAGAGCGCGTGATCCTGGAGGTTGCAAACTTTGAGTCCACAGGTATCCGTAGAACAGCTCTTCGTTATGATAACCGTACAGAAGCTTCTGCCAGATATGAGAAGGCCGTTGATCCGGAGAGATGCGATCAGGCACTGGCACTTTCCATGCAGTACTTTAGGGAGCTGTATCCGGAACTGAAGGTTACAGGATACTGCGATAAATATGTGAAGAAACTCGAGCGCGCCCAGATCGACGTAGACCTCAACTGGCTGGAGAAGAGACTTGGCAAGCATCTGACAAATGAGCAGATCCAGGGCAAGCTGGAGCTGCTGGGATTTGACGTACAGATCGAAGGTACAAATATGCATTGTGTGGCACCTACATGGCGTTCCACAGGTGATATCTCTATCAAGGATGACATGATGGAAGAGGTTGCCAGAATGTATGGTTATGATAATTTCGAGGCAACACCATTTACTACATCCTTCGAGGGTTCCATCAACCAGAAGGACAAGGATCTGGTAAGAAATATTAAAGAGTTTCTGGCTATCCGCTGCGGTATGCAGGAGGTTTACACATATCCCTGGATGAATGATGTATTTGTGAATGCTATTCTGCAGGATACTACAGATGTGCTGAAGCTTTCCACACCGCCGGCACCGGATCTGTCTTACATTCGTTCCTCTCTGCTGCCAAACCTTTGTGAGGCCGTTGTAAAGAACGAGCGTTATTTCAATGATTTCTCTATCTTTGAGGATGCACAGGTATTCTTTGACAGAAATTATACGACACCGTATGATCCGTGTGAGTCTCTGCCGGAGCAGAAAAGACACATCGGCGGCGCTTTCGCAAGCAGCGTGAAGAATATTACAGAGCTTTTCCGCGAGACCAAGGGTGTGCTGGAGAATATGTCTCGTTACACACATATGGTCGGTTTCGAGTTTGAGAAAGAAGAGAAACCGGTTTGGGCTGACAATGTGGTATGGCTGAATGTTTATATCGACGATGAAAAAATCGGTGATATGGGTCTTTTGAACAAAAAAGCTTCTCTGGCATGTGGTATCAAGAATCTGCAGGTAATGCTTTTCGAGCTGGATGCGACCCGGCTGCAGCCACTGAAATCCAGAACCAATAAGTTTACACACCTGGCTGAGTACCCGGAGACAGATTATGATATCTCCATGCTCTTCGATTCAGGCGCTGTATGGAATGATATTTACAATGCCATCATGGGCAAAAAGAAAGCTGCAGCCCTGCTGAAGGATGCTTCTTTCGTAGATGAGTACAGAGGAAAACAGGTTCCTGCAGGAAAGAAATCTGTGACCATCCGTCTGACCATTGGTTCCCATGAGAAGACACTGACATCTCAGGAAATCGAGAGTGCAGCAAATCAGGTAATGAAGAAACTGCGTAAGATCATGGGCGCCGAGCTCCGTACCCAGTGATCCTTGGGGACGGGGTCAGTGGCTCATTTTATGAACGGGGACGATTACAATGTCATTTAGGTAAGGCAACCCTGTTCCAATTTAAAAATTATTTATTTAAAAACAGAGGCTTCGGCCTCTGTTTTTTTCGCTTTCGCTAAGTTCGTTCAATAAGTGGAATATGCTTCCGGCGGATTGTAGGCGTGGCCGGTGAGAGAGCGCTTTGCACTCGGCTACGCCGCGGCATTCTTAAACCGGATCCAACGCAATATGATGTCCGGAATACCGGTTTGTCTTTTTTGATAGTAAAGTTTTTGACTATAAAGCCGAGAACCAGACTGGGTTTCAGATATACCCATCAGATATACCCATCTGATATTTTGGGCCATCGACCCCGTCCCCAAGTATCCGTGAGTTGAAAAAAGGCTTGTTTTCATGTATAGTAACTAAAGATTATTACGTTAAAAAGGAGGATTTATGAGCATTACATCCAATGAACTTCTGACAATTGCCAGGCAGTTTTGCCTTGATACACCGGCAGTAGACTGCGCACCTTACGGCAATGGTCTTATTAATAAAACATATTACGTGACGACAGAATCAGGACAGCATTATATCCTGCAGCAGCTGAGTGAGGAGGCTTTCCATGACATTCCTGCGCTGATGAACAATGTCAGCCTGATCGCAGATTATCTGTCAAAGCAGAATGAAGGTACTGAGAAAGAGTCTATTATCGTTTTCCCAATCCGGACGGTAGATGGCGGCACATTCATTCATACAGAAAACGGATATTACCGTATGACACCTTTCGCTGAGGGTACCATCGCCCTGGATGCGCCGGAGAGCGCTGAGGACTTTTACCAGAGTGCCGTAGGATTCGGTTCTTTTATCTCAGAGCTGAAGGATTTCCCGGCGGAGACATTGGTGGAGACAATCCCGAACTTCCATAATACAGCAGACCGTTACCGCATCTTCCATGAGGCTTTGGAGAAGGATGTCTGCGGCAGAGCCAAAGATATTCAGCCGGAGGTGGAGTTCCTTCTGGCCAGAGAGAAAGAGTGCAGCTCCTTGCAGCAGATGAGAGATGATGGTACTTTGCCGACACGTGTAACGCACAATGATACAAAGCTGAACAATGTACTTCTCGATGCGAAGACACGTACACCGAAGTATGTCATTGATCTGGATACAGTTATGCCGGGTTTAAGTCTTTATGACTATGGTGACTGCATTCGTTTCGGCGCATGTACAGCAGCAGAGGATGAGCCGGATACTTCAAAAATTGATATTAATCTGGATCTCTTCCGTATTTTCACCAAGGGTTTCCTGGAATCCTGCAAGGGTTTGACTGATCTCGAGATCGAACTGCTCCCATTGGGTGCCAAAACCATCACTGTTGAGCTGGCAATGCGTTTCCTGACAGATTATCTGAACGGAGATGTCTATTTCGGTACCAAATATGCAGGTCATAATCTGGTACGCTGCCGTGCGCAGGAAGCATTGGCGGTTGCCATGGAAAAGAAATTTGACCGGATGAAGGCTATCGTTGCCGAGGAGAATGCCAAAGCCTGACATCTTTAACGTAAAAAACCGAATGCCTGATGAATTGAAAACAGCAGATGCCCTTATCGATTTTACAGGCAGGCTGCTTTAAAAGAGAAAGAAACGAATAGTAGAGAGGAAGACCAATATATGAACTACCTTGGTATTGAATTAAATATCAAAAATCAGCCAAAGCTGGATCCGGATTATATTCCTTTTGGAATGTGGATGGAAGAATACGCAAAAGAGGCAAGCCGTTCCATCTCCATTGCGGTAGAGCGTGAAGAGGGAAAAATTTCCGTATTTGAAGGCAAGCTTCGCGGAGCTGAATTCGCTGAAGCCAATGCACGTTATCTGGATCGTTACGTGAAGTTTCTGCTTTGGGGCGTCGGCGGATGGAAGGTAAGCATCTGCGGATGTGATGAGGAGGTAAAGAAACTCCAGGCAGCTTATGTGGAAAAGGGCGAGCGTGGATTTGACGTATGGTTTATGCAGGATGTCTATGAGCGTCCGTTCGAGATTCATACCTGCGCACCTGAGGATTTCCCTAAGGCCAATGAGTCTGCAGTATCAGTCGGCGGACATATGGAAGGCTGCCGTATCGGTTTCGATGCCGGCGGTTCTGACCGCAAAGTCTCTGCAGTTATTGATGGTGAGACGGTTTATTCAGAAGAGGTTGTCTGGAATCCAAAGCTTTCAGAGGATATTAACTACCAGTTCGCAGGTATTGTGGATTCCTTTAAAACTGCAGCCTCCAAAATGCCTCGCGTGGATGGCATTGGCGTCAGCTCTGCGGGTGTCTTTATCGGTAATGCGCCGATGGTATCTTCCCTCTTTGTAAAGATTCCGCGGGAAGACCGGGAGCTGGTGAAAACAGTATATGATCGTGCGGCTTTGGAAATCGGCGATGTGCCGATCGTGGTGGCAAATGATGGTGATGTAACAGCTCTGGCCGGTTCTATGAGTATGGATGTGGCACCGGTGATGGGTATTGCCATGGGAACCAGTGAGGCCGGCGGCTATGTCAACGCTGATCGTAATGTCCTGGGCTGGTTTAACGAGCTGGCATTTGCGCCGGTGGATCTGAGCGAAAAGGCCATGGCTGATCCGTGGTCAGGCGACCAGGGTGTAGGTGCGACTTACTTTTCACAGGATGGTGTCATTCGTCTGTCTCCGGCGGCAGGTATTACGCTGGATGAGAATTTGACACCGGCTGAAAAACTGAGCTATGTGCAGGGACTGGTGGCGGAGGGTCATCAGGGCGCAGCAGATGTCTTCTGCTCTATCGGAACGTATCTGGCGCACACACTGCATCTGTATAGCTTTTTCTATGATCTGAAATACGTTCTGATCCTGGGCCGCGTGGCTTCCGGTAAAGGCGGCGAAATTCTGATCGAAGAGTGTAATCGGGTATTGAAGGATGAGTATCCTGCATTAGCAGAAAAGCTTACCGTTATGCTGCCGGATGAAAAGATGCGCCGTGTAGGCCAGTCAGTAGCAGCAGCAAGCCTGCCTGCAGCCAGATAACTTTTGAGTGCGGACAGGTGGTAGGGACAGGGGACGGTCCTTTGTCCCTAATGGGACGAAGGACCGTCCCCTGTCCCTACCATCCTTGTCCGCAAAAATGAAAAGAGGTTTTTTATGTTATTTACAAATGCAAATGTTTTTATAGATGGTGCTTTTTCTCCGGCCGGCTTTCGTGTGGAAAATGGCTGTTTTGCCGAAATTTTACCGGCAGCTGCAGAGGCGGCTGTAAATGAAGAGGTAATTGATCTGCAGGGAGCAAAGGTGATCCCGGGCCTGATCGATGTGCATACCCACGGCAATTCCGGCGCTGATTTTTCTGACGGAGATTTGGAGGGCGTGCGAAAAATGGCTGCTTACCTGGGAAAGGTTGGCGTAACATCCTTTGCCCCGGCCTCCATGACACTGCCCTATGATGTTTTGGACAAGGCATTCAAATCCGGTCTGGCACTGCATAAAGAGATGCCGGAAGGACATTCCCGTCTGATGGGTATCCAGATGGAAGGCCCCTTTTTCTCTATGAAAAAGAAAGGTGCCCAGAATGGCGCCTATATCCGAGATCCTGATTTCGATGCTTTCGAGAAGCTTTACAATGGCTGTGAGGGCCTGATACGTATCGCGGATGTAGCTTCTGAGCTGCCGGGTGCAGTGGAATTTACAGAGAAAGCCAGCAAGCTTTGCACGGTTTCCATCGCGCACACAGATTCCGGATATGAGGATGCAAAGGCTGTCATCGAGGCAGGATGTACGCATCTGACACACTTGTTTAATGCCATGCCACCGATCCACCATCGTAATCCGGGTGTCATCGGCGCAGCTTCTGAATGCGAAAATGTGGTGGCAGAGGTAATCTGCGACGGACAGCATGTACATCCGTCATCCATTCGCATGGCCTTTAAGCTCTTCCCAGGAAGAATCTGTCTGATCTCAGATTCCCTGCGATGCTGCGGTATGCCGGATGGCAAATATGAACTGGGCGGCCAGGATGTCTTCCTGAAAGATGGTCTGGCAAGACTGGAGGACGGCACCATTGCCGGTTCAGCTTCAAACCTCTTCCAGTGTATGCGAAATGCCATTGCCTTTGGTATCGATGAAGCCACAGCAATCATCGCAGCGACGGCAACACCGGCCAAAGAAATCGGTCAGGATGACAAAATCGGTTCCATTGCCCGGGGTAAATATGCGGATTTTGTGGTCTGCGATGAGGAACTGAATATGCAGAGTGTGTATATCGGTGGAAAAATCGTAGAATAAGAATATAAAGTAAAAAAAGACATGATTCCGAACAAAATGAGAGGAATCATGTCCTTTTTTGATAGCATGGCGTAAGCGTTAGCAGAGCCATGCGTAGGGCATCATAATGCGTGGAGGTAAGCGCGTATGTAGCGCTTACTATGGAAGGTTTTTATAGAGAGTAAATAGCCTTTGTCTTTAGATTTGAAACAGGAACGAAGGACCGTCCCCCGTTCCTTGGAACGAAGGACCGTCCCCCGTTCCTTTAAATGCGGACGAAGTGGTATTGTTCTGCGGGGTAGCTGTCAGGGCCGTATTCCGGCTGTGTGGTGAGCATCTCACCAAAGACGAAGCCGCCGTTCATCAGGGCCGCGCCGGTGTATTTCTGCTCCTTGCCTTCGATGACATAGTAGCCTTCCGGATCCAGACCGTAAAGTCTGACGTATGGAAGCTCCGGATTGGCATGGGCATCGGTGATGACGATATTGACCAAAGCCTCGCTCTTATCTGTGGCAGCAAATTCCCAGGAAGTAAAGTAAGCTTCATCACGTTCATCTGTCAGACGGAAATATTCGCCATGCTGAATCAGCCAGTAATATTTGCGGAAGTCTGCAATCTGCTTCTTCATGAGAGCTTTTTCGTCTTCTGTAATCTTTGTCAGATCCAGCTCATAGCCGAAGGTACCGGACATGGCTACAATACCGCGGGTCTTCAGAGAAGTGCTGCGGCCTGTCTGATGGTTCGGAGAAGCAGATACATGGCTGCCCATGGTGCTGACAGGATAACCGTAAGAGGTACCGGCCTGGATTTTCAGGCGGGCGATCGGATCAGTATCATCAGAACACCAAATCTGCGGACAGTAGAAAAGCATACCTGCATCGAAACGGCCGCCACCACCTGCGCAACCCTCAATCATCAGTTCAGGGAAGGCTTTCAGCAGTCGATCCAGCAGCGCATAAGTGCCAAGCATGAAACGATGGGCTACTTCACCCTGTCTGTCAGAGGGCAGTTCTTTGGAATAGAAGTTTGCAACGGAACGGTTGAAATCCCATTTTACATAGTAAACATTAGCATCTCGGATAATCTCGCTCATGCGCTCGAAGAGATAATCCTGTACATCCTTGCGGGACATATCCAAAACCATCTGTCCGCGGGAAATCATTGGTTTACGTTCCGGATCGGACATGGCCCAGTCCGGATGTTCCCGGAAGAGATGGGAATCCTCACTGATCATTTCCGGCTCGAACCAGAGGCCGAATTTCATGCCGCGGGCACTTACCCCATCGGATACAGCTTTCAGACCGCCATCCAGCTTTTCTGTATTAACAAACCAGTCACCAAGGCTGGTGTTATCGTCATTTCGCTTGCCGAACCAGCCATCATCCAGAACCAGCATATCGATGCCGATCTCTTTGGCCTTGTCCGCGATATTCAGCAGTTTTTCCTTGTCAAAATCGAAATAGGTAGCTTCCCAGTTATTGATCAGAACCGGACGCTGCAGGTCATAGTATTTGGCATCCACGACATTTTCGCGAATGATGTGATGATAATTATGGCTGAGGCCGTTCAGACCATTATTGGCATAGGTCATGATCACTTCCGGTGCTGTGACAGATTCACCGCACTCCAGACGCCATGCGAAGTTGGAGTTCTGCAGACCCATGACCAGACGAGTGCTGTCCTGGAAGTCCTGCTCCACCTCGGTCTTATGGTTTCCGGAATACATCATCATAAAGCCATAAGCGGCGCCCTGATTCTGATTTGTTTCCTTCTCACAAAGAATGACAAAGGGGTTATTATGATGACTGGACATACCACGTTTGGAATGTACGCTGATGATATCGTGTTTTACAGGTATACGTTCCATCTGGCGCTCCATGCAATGTCTTCCCTGGAAATGAATCAGGTCATAGCGGCCGTACGGGAAGTCAATGCAGACAGAAGAAATTTTGTTTACACGCATACGGTCCTTTCCGTGATTAGAGAGGATGGTAGCGCGGGTAATAACGTCTTTTTTCTCGAATACGCCGTAAAGCAGCTGTACTTCAAATCCGATGACAGCATCTTCCAGTGTGATGATCAGGCTGTCTACATCCTTGTCGGAAGAAAGGCTGCCGTTCTCACCACGCACATATGGCAGGCCATCCAGTTTATATTTTCCTTTGCGGATTTCATGGCACTTGTAGCGCAGATCACAGCTGCGGCTTCCGTTGGCGCTTTTAATAGAAAGGGAACTGATACGAAGGTCACCTACATTTGCGCCGGTAAATTCCTGAGGAATGGTATCCAGGGATTTTCCGCGGTCTGCTCTGTATTCATATGGATTTCCGGAGAAACCGCGATCCAGATGCCATAAGCTGTAGCTCATATCCAGTCCGCCAACGGGTGCACCATAATACAGGTGCTGGAGGATACCAATTTCATCGACCTTCATCTGATACTCAGTGTTTTTGGTGGACAGTACGAATAATTTGCTGTCCGGATTATAAAAAATACTCATTGCACGTTTCCTGCCATTCTTTAAAGTTTTTATTGCGTTTCCATATCTTCTGTGGTTAAAAACAGAAAAGAAAGATACGTAAGCTCTTGTTTTTAATGTATCCTGTCGAAAGTTGATTTCATATGGCATGAAATTATTAGTTCATGTCAAAAAACAATATCTCATGAAACATATTTCAGAAAAAATCTGCATGAGACATACACGATCTCGGTCTGTCTATAAGCTACAAAAATCTCATATTCAAACCAGACAATATATACAAAAAACGAGGAAATAATTTCTTTTCCCGTAATGCATGACTAATATAGAGAAGAATGTACGAAAATGCAAGAGGAAAATAAAAAAACCGGAGAATTTCCGTGTACCTTGAAATTATCTCGGTACCGAAAATTCTCCGGGGGTAAAATCAGTCTGCAATGCGATTTCGATCGCCGATCCATACAACGGCAGCCATGCCCGGACCTGTATGTGCGCCGATCACCGGGCAAAGCGGGCGTACTTTAATGACCGCTTCCGGATCCAGTGCTTTGACCTGGTTTACCAGAAAGTCTGCGCGTTCGGGCGCATCCGCATGCATAATATAGTAGCGATGATATTCCGGATTGCGGCATTTGGTTACACGGCGGATCATATCCTTTAATGCAGGCTTTACGCCACGTTTTTTATCAATGGTAGGAAGCTTTCCCTGGTCATCTATGATCAGGATTGGCTTCACATTTAACATTGTACCCACTACGGCAGTTGCTGCGGAAACACGGCCGCCACGTTTGAGATACATCAGATCCTCCACCATAAAGAGGTGGCAGATATCCAGACGGATCGCTTCCAGGGCTTTGACATTCTCCACGATGGTCATACCGCTTTCCTTATATTCTGCGGCAAATTCCGTGAGCAGTCCCATGCCGCCGGTGGCGCCAAGAGAATCTACAGGGAAAACTTTCGCATCAGGATATTCCTCTTCCAGCTCTCTTTTCGCCAGCAGTGCGCTGTCATAGGTTTTCGTCAGACCGCTGGAAAGGCAGATATAAAGGACATCCTTTCCTTCTGCCAGTGCCGGAGCAAATGCATCCATGTATTTCTGCGGTGTGATCTGGCTGGTGTGTGTGACATCGCCATCACGCTGTCCCTGATAAAATTTCTTCAGGAGTTCTTCACTTTCCATGCCCTGACAAAGACGATCCTCCTCTCCCAGAGAGTAGCTCATCGGGATAAAATGAATGTCATGCGCTTCTGCGAATGCAGGATCAATATCTATAGAAACATCTGCATAGATTAAATAATCGTTCATACTATGGGATTACCTTTCTTTGTAATAAAGACAACAGTCAGACTGCTGTTTTGCTCATCATAGCCGTGGTGATTCCGAAGTAAGCTGAGGAATCATTTATGCTTTGGAATGTGAGACTTGCATTCATTATAAACGAGGGAAAAATAGAAGACAAGAGGTTTCCTGTCAGGTCCTGCAGCTTCTGTCCTCCGGAAGTCAGGAAGAGCCTCGGGAAGGGCGCAGGAAAAAATAAAAAGAGACCACCTGTGCTCGCTTTACAGAGAAATGATGATGGTTGTATGATGTTAACAGCTTCTCCGCCGGAGATATTTGTGCCTTTGTCTTGAATAAGAAAAAATGAAAAACAGGAGATGATTTGCAAAAATGGAAAATCATGTAAAAATAGCTTTGATACAGATGATGGTTGCAGAAGATGTGGATGAAAATCTGCAGCTGGCAGCGGAAAAAGTAAAAAAAGCCGCGGAAATGGGCGCGGATTTTGTGCTTTTGCCGGAGATGTTCTGCTGTCCCTATCGGTCAGATTCCTTTGTGAAAAATCAGGAGCCGGCAGGCGGACCGATCTGGCAGGCCTTATCAGACATGGCAAAGGAGAATCATATCTATCTGATCGGCGGTACGATGCCGGAGAGTGATCGCGGGGAACTACCGAAAGCTGCACATGATATACAGAATGATTGGCAGCAGGTGCAGAAAAGATCTTCTGTAGGGCAGGCAAAGATATATAATACTTGTTTCGTATTTAATCCGGCAGGCCTGCAGATCGGACGCCACCGGAAAATGCATCTTTTCGATATTGATATACGGGGCGGACAGCGTTTCTGTGAGAGCGATACCTTTTCCGCGGGAAATGAAGTGACCGTGATCGATACAAAATACGGGAAAATCGGGGTGGAAATCTGTTTTGACATCCGTTTCCAGGAGCTGACACATCTGATGGCGCTGGAAGGGGCCGGGATCGTTTTTGTGCCGGCGGCATTCAATATGACCACCGGACCTGTGCACTGGGATCTGCATTTCCGGGCCAGAGCGGTAGACAGTCAGATTTTCATGACAGGATGCTCAGCGGCCAGAGATACAAAGGCAGCTTATGTGGCCTACGGACATTCCCTGTTGGTTTCACCCTGGGGAGATATTTTGCAGGAGGCGGATGAGAGGGAGCAAATTATATTACAGGAAATTGATTTGAGTCAGATCGCAGATATTCGGGCGCAGCTGCCGATCCTTTCTGCGCGCAGAGAGGATGTCTATCAACTGACACAGAACCGAAATTAATCCAAAAAAAGTTCACATTCTTTTTTAAGCTTGTTTAAGTTTGCCTATTTATGATATGCATCAGAAAGTAATACATTTACTTTTTCATTTCTCCTCTACTTGTAGAGGAATCCCCCCACATAACAAAAAAGGCCACTGGGTAACCAGTGGTCTTTTTTGTATCCATTCCAGTCTCGCGCCTGCGAGACCTGGCGAAATTTTATTCTTCGCCGTAACCGTTCGGGTTCATGGTCTGCCATTTCCAGGTATCGGCACACATTTCTTCTACGCCGAATTCTGCTTCCCAGCCAAGCTCTTCCTTTGCTTTATCACATTTCGCGTAGCAGGTGGAAATGTCGCCCGGACGACGTGCCTGAATTTCGTATTTCAGCTCGTGACCGCAGGCTTTCTCAAAGGCATGTACCATATCCAGAACGCTGTAGCCGTTACCTGTACCCAGGTTGTAGAGAGAAACACCGGAATTCGGAGCCAGTTTCTTCAGCGCTTTTACATGACCACGGGCCAGATCTACAACGTGGATATAATCACGTACGCCTGTGCCATCCGGTGTATCATAGTCATTACCGAAAATATTGACCTGCGGACGTTTGCCGATAGCAACCTGCGCGATATATGGCAGCAAATTATTCGGGATACCTTTTGGATCTTCGCCGATCAGACCGCTCTTATGTGCACCGATCGGATTGAAATAACGAAGGAGAACCACGTTCCATTCGTTATCGGATGTATGAATATCTGTAAGAATCTGCTCCAGCATGGATTTGGTCCAGCCGTAAGGATTGGTGCAGGTTCCCTTCGGGCAAGTTTCTGTGATCGGAATTTCTGCAGGATCACCGTAAACAGTAGCGGAGGAACTAAAGATGATATTCTTTACGCCGTGTTTTCTCATCTCATCTGTAAGAATCAGGGTACCGGCGATGTTATTTGTATAATATTCAATCGGTTTTGCAACGGATTCGCCGACAGCTTTCAGTCCTGCGAAATGGATAACGGCATCGATGTCTTCTTTTTCAAAGATAGCACGGACGCCTTCGCGGTCCAGCATGTCTGTCTCATAAAATGTAACCGTTTTTCCAGTGATCTGCTGAATGCGGTCTACTGCTTTCTGGCTGGAGTTGTAGAGATTATCCATGATAACCACTTCCATACCTTCGTTTAAAAGCTCGACACAAGTATGGCTGCCGATATATCCGGCGCCGCCGGTAACAAGAATTTTCATAATATACTACCTCACATCATCTATATTGTGCTTGTTGCATTTATTACTTTCATCATAAAATTTTATAAAATTTCATGCCATGGAATTATGTGTTTTCCAGATGCCGTAAAGTTCGGAATAATCCGGCATCAGATTTCTTCGGAGGAACCATCATTGTGCTCAATGACAACTCGGCAGTCAGAGCCATAGGCGACCAGAGCGCCGACGATCACTGCCCAGGGTGCAGCTAGCATACCGATGATGCCGCCCACTACGCCGACTGTCACAGGGACACTCACCAGCGTCTCGCCGTTTCGGGTGATGTAGAGACGATTGACATTGCCTTTTTTGATGGCGGCTTTGATTTTTCCAACGATTGCATCTTTATCTATACTGCCTTCTGCCTGGGACGCATAGGATTCTTCCAGCATGAGGACAGCCGCCAGTACATCGCCCTCTGTCTTTTCCAATGCAGCTTTTGCTTCATTATAGGAACAGCCGGTTCGATCGATCACCTCATCTACCTTTTCAAGTGTAATTTTCATAAAACGCCTCCTCTTATTATATAAAGTCATAATCTGTTGTGATTCCGAACGAAGGTGGGAAATCATGTCTATTTTTGATTATTGAATGCAGATTCCGTTCTTGTGAGCTCCGGCTTTGAAGTCGGGGCAGGATATCTATTGTATATGCTTTGCAATGGATGCCAGCTTCTGAATTATTATACATCATTCAGAAAAGAGAAGATAGCATACTGTTTCGGAAATGTAAACAGGGATCGTACAATTCTGTACGATCCCTGTAGCTTCTTATATATAGTCAATGTTCCGCAGGAAAAATGGAGAAGGTAAGGAATCCGTACGAAACATATATAAGGTTTTTTAGCGTGTTTTTTACAATCACTCATATTATTTATATCGAAAAGTTTCTGTCTTGTCAATTAAGAGGCGGAAAATTAAAGAAAAAGTTTAGAAAATTTATCGTAGAGATAGTTTTTGGAAGAAAAAATCCTTATAATTGTTACAGTGTTTCATGCGTGGCGGCAGCAAGGCTTCCGCTTTTGAAAGAAGACATGACACGTTTCTGAAAAGACCTGAGAAAGGATGAGAATTTAATTTATGGCTTTGCAAGAGAAAAATACCGGAGGAAGGTGGAAAAAAGCGGACTTGGGACGTTTTACATCCACACAGGTCATTGCTGTAAGCTTTCTGGCCGCCATTTTATTGGGTGCATTGCTGCTGATGCTGCCCTTTGCCACTGCTGCGGGAGAAGAAACATCCTTCCTGACAGCCCTCTTTACATCGACCACATCCATCTGTGTAACGGGACTTGTGGTCGTAGATACATTTTCACATTGGACTTTATTCGGAAAAATCATCATTCTGCTTTTGATTCAGATCGGCGGTTTCGGCGTATTGACCATATTTGCCACCTTTCTGATTTCCATGAAAAAGCGTATATCCCTGCGGGAGCGTTCTATGATTCAGGATTATTATAATCAGGATTCCGGCCAGGGTATGGTTCGTTTTCTGCTGCAGGTGGTGAAGGGAACCTTTTTCGTAGAGGGAGTCGGTGCCCTTCTCTACATGTTTTCTTTTATTCCGGAATATGGACCGGTCAAGGGTATATGGTTTTCGATTTTTACTTCTGTTTCGGCCTTTTGTAATGCGGGTATCGATATTTTCGGACCGAATAGCCTGATTCCTTACCAGACAGACCTATGGATCAATCTGGTGACCATGCTGATGATCGTTATGGGAGGCCTGGGCTACGTGGTATGGTTCGATGTGATGCTGAAAAACAGGATGCGCAAAGAAAGAAATTTATCCTGGAAAAATACACTTCGCCGTTTAAGTGAGCATTCTAAGCTGGTTATTTCGCTAACGATCGTTTTGATCCTGAGCGGTGCGGCCCTGGTCTTGCTTTTTGAATATCATAATCCGGAAACCATTGGAAATATGTCCCTGGGAGACAAAATTCTGGCCAGTTTATTCCAGTCAGTTACCTTCCGAACAGCAGGCTTTGCGACGGTGCCGCAGGCGGGGCTGACGGATAATACTTGCCTTGTAGGATTGATCTATATGTTTATCGGTGGCTCACCGGTGGGCACAGCCGGCGGTGTAAAAACGGTCACGCTCTTTATGCTGGTGCTTAATACAGTTTCCTTTATCAGAGACAGAGATGAGGCGGTTATATTTAAGCGAAAGATTACGCAGAAAATGATCAATAAAGCCACAGCTGTCGTGATGGTCAGTTTGACGATTACGCTGATTTGTACGGTTGCTCTGCTGCAGACCAACGATGTGCCGCTGGTTTCTGCTTTGTATGAGGTCTTTAGCGCAACCGGCACGGTAGGTCTTTCCAGAGATCTGACATCTTCCCTGAACGCGGCAGGAAAATTGATCATTATTTTTGCTATGTATGCCGGCAGAATCGGACCGATTTCCATGGCGGTTTTCTTTAACGGAAAAAAATCACCGAAGAATAAGGTGGGATTCGTGGAAGGTAAATTTATCGTAGGCTAAATGCAGATAAGATATGAAACAGTTTGTGAATGTCTGCTTTGCTTATGGTAATGAGGAATGGGAAAAATCATGATCTGCCGCTTTCTCTGGAGTGGTAGGAATGGTGATTCGGAGATATATAAGTCTGGAAATAAGAAAGTGAGATAAATTATGAAAACATATGCGGTTTTGGGACTTGGCAGATTTGGAAAAGCATTGGCTTTGGAGCTGGCAGCTTCCGGTATGGAGGTACTGGCAGTGGATTCCAGCGAGAAGCTGGTGGAGCAGGTAGCAGATTATACGACACAGGCCCTGGTGGCGGATTTGCGTGATGAGGATGCGCTTCGCGGATTAGGTCTGCACAATATGGATGGCGTGGCGGTCTGTATGAGCGAAAGCCTGGAAGCCAGCATCATGTGCATTATGGTGGCAAAGGAACTGGATGTGCCGCAGGTCATTGCGAAAGCCCCGGATAAGAGAACCGGTGAAATATTTAAAAAAGTAGGCGCGGATAAGGTGGTCTATCCGGAAGAAGAGACAGGAATTCGTACCGCACATATGATGATGTCTGCCAATTTTTTGCAATTTCATGATATTTCGTCCAACATCCGTCTGATAGAAGTGAAACCAAAAGAGGAATGGATTGGCAAAACTCTGCGGGAACTGGAGCTGAGGAAGCATTACGGAATGAATGTGGTAGCTGTCTCCAGCCAGAATGGAGAGGTAAGCACACATATTAAACCTGATGAAAAAATTGAAAAGGATACGCTTTTGTGGGTTATCGGTGCAGAGAAAATGATCAGAGAGTTCGAGTAAATATAGAATGGAATGATTGGAAATGAAGGAGTAAGACGGATTGCTTTTGCGAAAGTTGGATAAGTTACCCAAGATGTGATCAAACGGAATGCATTTTGATAAAGTTTGGTTCCTGCCTCCCAAAAACAGGCAAAACGTTAAAAATCTAACAACATTTACAAAAACTATTCAGAATTGGTAAAAAACATTGTAATTCTTGCACATTGACGAAAATGGAATATGTTAATATAATAACAATCAAGAATTAACAAATTCTTATTCCATACCAACCCTCTCTTTTACTCTTTGCCTCATAACTCTCCATTCTATGAGGCAGAATAAAAAAGCAGGAATACGAGGAACAGCCATCTCCTAGTATTCCTGCTTTTTTTATGATACGGGGTTTCGAAGGCTAGGAAAAATGGGCGCACTAACCCCTTGTGGGTTAGTGTGGAAAATGCCAATCTTAAAAATAAAGTAAGGTTTTGTTAAGGAAATCCTGTTATAGTATAACTCAGAAGGCGATGTCCCTCTCCTGCTTTGCACCCCTTCGGGTGTCTATAGGTGGGGAGAAAAATAAAGAGGAGAAATAATAAGAAATCGGAGGCTAATATTATGGCAAATATGTTTTCATCAAAAGCGAGAAAACAGGCGCGGATGCGTAATTACGAGGGCGGCTTAGTATCAGAGCGTTCTTATAATGCAATTCTGGGACTGACAGTTTTATATGGCATTATTGCAAATGTGATCATTTGCAGATTTTTCACGAATTTTGCATTGCACATGAATCCGCTTCTTATGCTGGTAGGTTATGTGGTGCTTTGCCTGGCCGGCGTATGTATGGCGCACAGTTCTACAAATGTAGGCGTTTCATTCCTGGCCTATAACATGATTGTATTACCGATGGGACTGGTATTATCCACAACCGTTTATAGCTACGGCGGATTGAGTGCGTTGGTTGTTATTCAGGCATTTAACTATACCCTGATCATCACTGCAGCAATGATCGGCCTTTCCATTCTCTTTCCGGCATTCTTTTCGCGAATCGGCGGCATCCTTTTCGGATCCCTGATCGGTCTGCTCCTTTCCGGCATCATTACCGTGCTGATCTTCAGAACCTATCCGATCGGCTTATCTTATATAGGTGCAATCATCTTTAGCCTTTATATCGGATACGATTTCTGGAAAGCGCAGCAGTTCCCGAAAACAGCGACAAATGCCATCGCATGCGCGGTTGATATCTATCTGGACATGATAAACCTCTTCCTCAACCTTTTGAGAATCCTTGGAAATTCCAAGAAAAATAATTAAAGGACAAAGAGTTCTGATGGTATTCTTTAAGAACAGGAGATACAAAGTAAAAAGCGAATCCCCGCAGCCTCAAAAACTGCGGGGATTCTTTTTATAATTTTACTTCTTTAATTTGTATTAGGAATGGTAACTATGGAAAACGGAGGGTTTTCTTTACTTGTTACAAATATTTCTGAATTACATGAAATCAGCTACGTTATCAGCTGTAACTGTCTGGAATGGTACCCATACAGTATACTCGTTATCCGGATTTGTCTCATAATCTGTATGAGCAGTGATCTCTTCGCCGTTGATGATATTGATAGCGATCTGCATAGCTCCGCCACCCTGTCCAACAGGATCCTGGAATACGGTCATAGCCATATCGCCCTCTGCTACAGCTTGTGCACCGTCTGCTGTACAGTCTACACCAACGATTGCATAATCAGATGGGTTCAGTCCTGCAGCTTTGATAGCTTCTACACAACCGAGAGCCATAGCGTCATTGTTACAGATGATAGCATCGAACTCTGTGTTTCCAAGAAGTGGAGCAATCATATCCATAGCTGTCGCTCTGTCATAATCACCGCAAAGGTTAGCTGATGCGGCCTCAGCATTGATGCCAAGCTCTGCAAGTTTGTCCAGACATCCTGCTGTACGCTGCTCTGTATGGATCATACCAAGTGTTCCCTGCATCATGATATATTTGATATCTGTCTGACCTTTTGCTTCGAAGTAGTCTGCCAGGAATTCACCCTGTCTGTTACCTGCCTCTGTTTCATTAGAACAGATCATAGCTGTGTGTTCACCCAATACGGAAAGATCATCAGGTGCGATATTTACGAATACAAGTGGAGTGTCCTGTGCTGCGTCTACAATAGCGCCGCCTGTCTCAGAATCAACAGGTGTTACAAGGATAGCATCCTCACCGGCACTTACGCAGGCTTCGATATAGTTAAGCAGTTTATTTGTATCATTATTTGCATCCTGTGTAGTCAGGTTTACATTATACTCAGCTGCTTTTTCTTTCGCTGCTTCTTCCAGGGATCCACGGAATTCATCACGCTGAGAAATAATCAGTGTCATGTTCATTGCATCACCGCTTGCTGCAGCTGTTGTAGCAGAAGCTGCTGCAGTTGAAGTGGAAGCTGTATCTTTATCAGCTGCTGCGCTGGAGCTGGATGAGCTTCCGCATCCTGCCATCAGAGACATAGCCATTGTTCCTGCTAATAATCCTGCGAATAATCTCTTTTTCATAAATTTTCTCCTTTTTACATGTGCCCATGCTGTTTCAGAATAAGCCTGCAGATTTCAAGTATATCCCTGCTGATATATGTAAATCGGATATCCGGCTTTCTGAAAAGCAAGTGTTATTACCCCATGATCGCTTAACTAAGAGATTCGAATCGCAGCTGCTTACAATATATTGATTTTCAATGGCGCTCACCGATGCGCATTCGGCGAAGGCATCAAAATATTGTATTATTTTGAAAAACTTATGTTATCAATCTATGATTAGATTTTAAAGCAAAAAACAGCTTTAAAGGTAGGATATTTTGTATTAAAAAAGAGAGAAAAAAAGCTGAAAAGAGAATATCACTTGTATTTTTTTTTACGGCAAACAAAAGAACATAGGTACATTTTGTATAAAATCACAAGAGGTTAAAAAAATCACAAAACTTTGGCGAAATAACCGAATTGTGAAAAAATTTATCTGCTGTAATAAATTATCAGTCGTAATAAATTTGCCTGCCTGAAAAAAGCATCAGTTTTCCTGCGGAGAGGAATCTTTTTCCTTTCCCTGGAAATGTTCCCGAAATTCGGAGGGCGTGGTGCCTACGTATTTGCGGAAGGTTCTGGTAAAGTAAGCATTGTCATAAAAGCCCATGCGCGCACCGATTTCATTGATGGGAATATCAGATTTGGCCAGAAGGTCCTGGGCTTCGCCGATCTTTCGATGGGCAATGTATTTGGAGGGGGTCATACCTGTCTCGGCCTTGAAAATTTTCGCAAGGTAATATGGGCTGACCTGAAAACGCTGACTTAAGTCTTCCATGGATAAATTTTCTGTAAAATGTGCATTAATATATGTGGATATGTTCTGGACGAAAATCTCACTGGGCTGTTGTATAATTTCATCGAGCTGCATACGCCGGCTGAGACGTTCCAGCGTAAGGCGCAGAATGATATTGCCCAGTTCCTGACAAATTTCATCGCCGGCCCCTTTTCGCTGGGTCAGATCATAGAGTGCGACAAAAAGATTTCGCATAATATCGAAATCGACATCAAAAAAGAGCTGCGCATTGATACCGCGGCGAAAGAGAGTGTTCTTTGGCAGATAGGGGAGCTGTATATTTTTCAGCGCACAGCAATAGCTGATTTTTGAGCCCTTGTGTACAGGAGACTCTCCATGAATGACATCCTGGTTGCACACGATCATGCAGCCCGGGCTCACATAGTATTCCCGGTTGTCCACGATATAGGAGCCTTCGCCTTCCACGACAAAAAACAGCTCCAGCAGATCATTGTGTGTGTGGAGGAGCTGTGGGTGGTTTTTATGGTAATCCGCATCGACATAGGTCATGTTGTGATAAAGGGCGTGGACAGGTTTTGGTGTGTTAGACATATTCGCTCACTTTCTGCATGGGGCTGTTTTCCTATTCGAATTTTTATAGAATTCATTATGTTTCAGTTCAAGCGGACATTTTTCAGCGGGTGAAAAGTGCCGCGTGAGCTGTAACTTCATTATAATCAACTTGCGGAAAAGAGGCAAAAATATTTGCCAGATAAAGAAGCATTCTCTTATAATAGGAGGGGTATTTTGAGAAAGGAACGCAGGGACAGCGTATGAATATACTGAATCTGGAACATGTGACCAAGCGTTATGTGTCAAAAGAAATTATAGAAGATGTAACCGTTGGTATTGAAGATACGGACAAAATCGGTGTCGTGGGCATTAATGGTACCGGCAAATCTACTTTTCTGTCTATTGTAGCGGGTGTGGTAGAGCCGGATGAAGGACAGGTGATCAAACGCTCCGGCCTTAGGATATCATATCTGGCGCAGGATCCGGTCTTTGACGAAAGCAGGACTGTACTGGAAAATGTACAGGAGGCTATCGAGCGCCGTGAGGATTACTGGAACACGACAGGTGAAGCGCGTTCCATGCTGCTTCGTTTCGGAATTGCGGATCCGGACATCAGCCCGGATAAATTATCCGGCGGCCAGCGAAAAAGAGCAGCCCTTGTGGCGGCAATCCTCACGCCATGTGATCTGCTGATCCTGGATGAGCCGACCAACCACCTGGATCTGGCTATGATCAACTGGCTGCAGGATTATCTGCAGAACTACCGGGGTGCGGTGCTTTTGGTTACGCATGACCGCTATTTCCTGGATAGTGTGACGACGCAGACCATCGAGCTGGATCGAGGCAAGGCTTATCGCTATGAAGGCGGCTACAGTGAATATCTGGCGCAGAAGCAGGAACGTTTGAATTTTGCCAGGGCGGCTGAGCGAAAAATGGCGGCCCTTTACCGGCAGGATCTGGCCTGGATGATGCGCGGCGCCAGGGCCCGCTCTACGAAACAGAAGGCGCATATAGCCCGCTTTGAGATGCTGCGCGACAGGGAAAAAATCGTGGAGGAGCGGCAGGCTCAGCTTTCCTCCCTGCCATCCCGCCTGGGGAACAAAATTATCGAGATTGAGAATATTTCCAAATCCTATGGAGACAGAAAGCTTTTTCATGATTTCAGCTATCTCATGGGAAAAACGGACCGTATCGGTATTATCGGCGAGAATGGTTGTGGCAAATCTACTTTATTGAAATGTCTGATCGGAGAGATTTTGCCTGATGAGGGCAGTGTGGAGATCGGGCAGACGGTGCAGATCGGCTATTTCGGTCAGGAAAATGACCTGCCGGATGATAAGCAGCGAGTCATTGATTATATCAAGGATACAGCGGAATATGTACGTACGGCGGACGGACTGACCAGCGCTTCGAATATGTGTAATCAGTTTTTGTTTGATCCCGAAATGCAATTTTCTCAGGTAGGCAAGCTTTCCGGCGGTGAAAAGAGGCGCCTTTGCCTGCTGAAGGTGCTGATGGAGTCTCCGAATGTTTTGATCCTGGACGAGCCGACCAATGACCTGGATATACAGACACTGCAGATTCTGGAAGATTATCTGGATCACTTCGCAGGCGTGATCATCGTGGTATCCCATGACCGTTATTTTCTGGATCGCGTGGTGACGAGAATTTTTGCTTTTGGCGAGGATGGCACATTGCTGCAAAGCGAGGGTGGTTTCAGCGATTATCTGCTCCACGGTGGTTATATACCGGGCGCGGAGGAAGCAGTGCGCAAAGCCCAGGAGGTGAAGAATGCCAAAGGCGGGAATGCAGGGAAGGCTGTCGCAGCAAAGGCAAGTGAAGGTGGCCTCTCCGGCGAGTGGAATGATGGAGAAAACAATGCATACGCCGCCGGAAATCAGACAGCAGCTAATGATGGCAATTCGATTGGCACAGAAGTAATGCGGGACAGCCGTGGCCGCATCAAACAGCCGAAAAAGAAGCTTTCCTATAAGGAACAGAAGGAATATGATTCCATCGAGGGCGAGATCGAAGAATTGGAAGAGAAGAGTGCACGCCTGGAGGAGGAAATGATTCAGGCGTCCACAGATTATCCAAAGCTGGCAGCGCTGACGAAAGAGAAGGAAGAGACAGATGCGCTTCTGGAGCAGAAGATGGAACGTTATATCGAGCTGCAGGATCTGGTGGATTCCTTTCAGAACTGATACAGGGCGAAAAAAATATTCAAGAAGCGGTGTTTCCGCCTGCCATGTGTACCTTGGGAATCATGGCAGGTGGGAAATCATAAAATGTGGAGTTGCGAGAAAGGTGTTATATAAAAGATAAAGCGAAGCCTTTGCGAGTTTGAATTGTTTTCTATAAACGCGCTTTGTTCTCATCAATGAGCTTTGCAAGGAAATCCAGATCGATCTGCAGCTCGCCATCATAAATCGCCACATCGAGTTTGCCTTTCATCGATCCTATATAATGGGTAAAGGAGCCAAAGAATCTATATGCGACGACCATACGTTTTTCTATATCAATGATCCAATATTCTTTTACGCCGCACTGAGAATATTTATAGAATTTGTGGTTTCGGTCCCGGTATTCTGTGGATGGTGATAATATCTCTACGATGAAATCCGGTGGTCCGTAAATTCCTGTGCTTTTAATAATGTCAGGATTGCAGACGACAGAAAGATCCGGTATCAGGTAGCTTTTATCGTCATTATCCGCAAATACACCGAAAGCATTGACGAAAACTTCGCAGCGGCCTTTTCTGCTGTCAATGAATTGACGAAACATCATATACATTTCCATTGCAATCCGTTGGTGTATATATACCGGGGTTGCCATATCGTAGATTACCCCATCAATCAGTTCTGCGTAACGACCTTCCGGTATACATTCCAAATCAGCAAAGGTATATGTCCCCTGATCCTTTTTCGGGATGCCATAGCTCAGCGCTCGTTCACAAACCATTTGTGACTCTTTTTTATTCGTGGTCGCAGCATATGAGAAGCTGAGGTTATTTTCAGCATCATGGGGATAAATATCAGCGGGTGTTTGCTCGTCTTTTAAAATTTTTTCCAAAGCTTTTAGCGTCGCGGGTCTTGGTTTTTTCGTTTCACCGGAGATGATCTTTGTTATGGTACCTGCCGGTACGCCTGATAATTCTGACAATCTAGCTACACTCAGGTGCTTTTTCTTTTTCTGCTGAATCAATTCTTCTCTCGTCATTCTCTATCACTCCCTATCATACCTTTGCGGAGACTTCATAAGACATAATGTTTTAAGAAGCTGAAAAATATCCATTTTAAATTTACTGTTTCTATGCTTTATGAGTGCTTGTTGATAAAAATATTAACATAATTCATACAAAAGGGCAAGAAAATTAACCGTTCCAACTGATTTGATTTACATTTTTTCGAAATTTTACCGATTTTGAATATTAACGGTAAATAAAAACGGTAAAAAGAGATTTGGCTACAGTTTAAAGAACACCTCGGCTTTCTTGCCGTGGCATGGCTGAGCACAAAGCGCTCTCCCGCTGAGTTGAACAAAGGCAGGGAGATATGGTAATATAAATAAAGGTCTTCCTGAAGAAACCGATGAGCGAAGACGGATGTCTGCTATTCGCAAAAATTTCAAATAGCAGCAATAAACAGGAGAAGAGAGGAAGAAGGATGAGTGCTACGACAAATCTCGGAAGAGATATAGAAAAAATTGCAGAGATGCTGGAAAAAAATATCCCGGAGGATATTATTTTGCAGTTGTATCCGGCAGAGCTGGTGGCGCAGGTAAAAGAGGGACAGGCAAAGCTTGCAGCCGTAGAGGAAGAGGGCGAGGATGCGAATTATAAGGTCATCGAAGAGGTGTATGCCAGAACAGCCCTGAATGATTATTACTTCATCGAGTGGCCGGAATCCGGAAAGAATCCGGGTGTGGGCGAAAAGGAAGGTGTATGGCTCGGTAAATATGATGCAGAGCTTCGCCTTTTTATCCCGGATGTAGAGGTTTCCAGGCCATATATTCCGACGGATGTACTTTTGGCCAATGCCCGCATGATCGCGGAGAGTTACGAGACCGTAACAGCAGATGCCATGGGTAATCTGACGGTGAAGTCTCCGTATCCGGATGCCTATATCGGTGAATTGCAGGAGGGAAGAATTGCTGTGGATGCCTGCCGGATCGGACCGGAGCTGACAGCCGAGCTTTATATGGAAAAAGAGATTCATAGCATCTGGATCACCCGCGGTGAGAAAAAAGTGCTGCAGGGCAGCTGGAAAAACGGAAAAGCGGAGCCGCGTATTCTGAAGCTTTTAAATCAGGATTATCTGGCCAAAGCAATCCGCCAGGGACTTTTGGAGGTCAATGAAAAGCTGGTGATCAAAAATAATAGCTTTTTGATTGAGAAGGTTTGAAAGAGGTTTTAGTGATATTTTCTGATATAGAATACGGTGAATTGGAGTATATATCTATGATAAATGATGATATATACTATAAAATACCTAAATTGTTAAAAAAATATAAAAAATAATATAGAGCCGGCGGTTTTTGTGACTGCCGGTTTTGTGTGTTTTTGAGGTGAATTTGAGAGGATGTCACTAATGGATGGTGACAAATATCACGGAAAAAATCCCGCGGCACATGGTGACAAATGGTAAATAGTGACAAAATGTAAGTTCTTGTCACTAGCTTATGATGACAAAATAAACATATGTATCTGTTGCGCGCAGCGGGCAATTTGTGTAAAATATTTATAAACAAGGAGAAGCGTGGCGTTTCGTTTTTTAGTACGGACGCAGCCGAGACAATTATATCTTCCGGGGATCGCGCCCGCTTAGGCCTCGACTGCTGGTAGTGTATAAAGTTACGGACGCGAAAAAAAGAAAGCGTGGTTTATGGCTGAGAGGGATACGAAAAATACGAATCTGACAGCCAGACAGAAGGAGATTATCCGGATTCTGGTGCAAATGGAAGCGAGGGCGATCACGGTGGCAGCGATTGCTGAGAAGCTGGACGTTTCCAAGCGGACCATTCTGCGCGAAATTCCATCTATTGAGAATTGGATGGAGGAGAATGATTTTATTTTCAGCAGAAAACCGGGTGTGGGTCTTTCTTTGGATGAGGATGAAGAAAACCTGCAATTGATCGAGGAACTCCTTGGTGAAGTGAAAACAGATAATCAGCCAAAGAGGCAGGAGCGGCAGGCATATCTGCTGGGAATGCTTTTGTTCGGGAAGGAGCCGGTGAAGGCTTATTACCTTACATCCCACTTTGGCATTTCGGAGAGTACCTTGTTCGGGGATCTGGATACTTTGGATACATGGCTTTCTGAGTATCAGATGCAGATCATCCGTAAGCCGGGCCTGGGCATTTATGCAGAGGGGGAAGAGATTCACCGCCGTCAGGCTATCTCCAATGCTGTTCTGGAATTCTGTGATATGAATCTCGTGATGCATGCTTCCGGAACAGAGAATGCGCAGGAACTGGAAAAACTGCAGAAAAATCCGCTGATGCAGTTTTGGCAGCTAAACATCATCCAGATGGTAAAAATCATCGTAGAGCGATGTGAATCCGGTCTGAATGTAAAATTTGCGGATGTGGGCAGGATTGGCTTGATGATCCGCATAGGCGTCGGTATTTACCGCATGCTGGAGGGGGAAAAAATCCAGAATCCGCCGGAAATTATTGACAGGATTTCCATTATGGCGGAGCTTTCTATATCCCGTACGATTACAGAAATCATTCATATGATGGTTTTGGAAAGTAAGGGGATACTTCTGGAAATTCCGGAGGCAGAGATTGATCACATGGCGATGATGATCGCAGTGACCAGGGTGAAAAGCAGAGGAAATACACTGGAAAATCCGATACAGGTGATGGACATTCATACCGTCATTATGTCAATGATCAGTGTCGTCGAGCAGTTGACGGAATTGCCGATGCGTCATGACAGGATTCTGATCGAGGATCTGACACATCATATAATGACCATGACCAGACGTGTTTCTATGGATATGATGCTTTCCAGACCGGAGATAGATGATCTGCAGGAGAAATATCCGGGCATTTATGCGGCAGCAGAAGCGGCCTGCAAGGTGCTTGCAGAGTGGATCGCTCCCTATGAGATCCGCGAATCGGATGAAGGCTATATCGCCATGCATTTTATTGCAGCGGCGATTCGTATAGAGGAAAATAATCAGAGAATTGTCGTAGCTGTAGTTTGCCCGGCGGGTATCGCCAGCTCGAGAATGCTCGCTTCCAGCCTCCGACAGAAATTTCCGAATCTGGATGTGCGAAAGATCATTTCAGCATTCGCGCTGAAAACAGAGGACCTGCACAGGGAGGGCATCGAGCTTTTGATCTCTACCGTAAAGCTGGTTATTGATTTTCCGCACGTAGAAGTAGATAAAATACTGCAGGCCAGTGATCAGGCCCGCATACAGAATGAGATAGACAAAATTACCCAGAAGCGGCTTAATAGAAAGACCGCTGCGGGCAGACCATATGTACAGACCACCCTGGCCCTGGAGGATGTGAAGCGGATTTCTTCCATAGGAGTAGAGATCACGGAGATCCTGGAAAATTTCGGGCTCTGGAAAATAGAGGAAATGCTTTGGGAAAAGGAAGAGCTTTTTGAAAAAGCAGCCTTTCTGATGGCAGAGCAGGATGAAAAAGCTGCGGCAGTGATCAGCGAAGGCTTCCGGATCAGAGAAGAGCAGGGCAGTACATATATTCAGGGAATGAACATTTTTCTTCTGCATTGCAGAGCAGATGTGCAGGAGCATAGCAGATTCGGCTATATCCGACTTCGGGAACCCTTCTATATGCCACAGGGCAAGGTAGAAGGCGCGGTATGCATGTTTGTACCCAGGGAGCAGAAGGATACCTTTTATCTGGATGTCATCGGCAGATTCAGTGAACTGCTGGTGGAAGATCAAAGATTTTTAACGGCGTTAAAGCAGGGAGACAAAACCGGGAGTGTTTCCATGGCCGAAGAAACGCTGTTGAAATATTTTCAGCAACTCATTAACTAAATACTTTATTTTGAAGAGGAGAGAAAAAGTATGAAAAATGGAGTACAGAAATTTGGTAAATTCCTGTCCGCAATGGTCATGCCGAATATCGGCGCACTGATCGCTTTTGGTTTCCTGGCAGCCCTGTTTATCAGCACCGGCTGGATTCCGAATGAAAATCTTGCTACAATTCACCCGATTATTCTGCAGTATCTGATTCCGATCTTTATCGCTTCTACAGGCGGAAAGATGATCGCCGGCGACCGTGGTCGTGTCATCGGTGGTATCGCAGTCTGCGGCGCGATCGCAAGTGATATGGACATCACAATGTTGATGGCAGCTATGGTTATGGGACCTCTGGCCGGCTGGGTTATCAAGAAATTTGATGACTTTATGGCAGACAAAATGCCTGCAGGTTTCGAGATGCTCATCAACAACTTCTCCGTAGGTATCCTTGGTCTTCTTCTGTCCATCCTGGGTTACCTGGTAATCGGACCTATCATGAGTGCAATCCTGTCTGTTCTGTCAGCAGGTGTTGACGTACTCGTAAACAATCACGTACTTCCGCTGGTAGCAATCCTGGTAGAGCCTGCAAAGGTACTCTTCCTGAACAATGCCATCAACCATGGTATTTTCACACCAATCGCTACACAGCAGGCAGCTGAAGCAGGTAAATCCATCATGTACATGATCGAGACAAACCCTGGACCTGGTCTTGGTGTTCTGCTCGCTTACATGTTCTTCTGTAAAGATCAGACTACAAAGGATTCCGCACCTGGTGCTATCATTATTCACCTCTTTGGTGGTATCCATGAGATCTACTTCCCATACATCCTGATGAACCCAGTAGTTATCATCGCTCCTATGATTGGTAACATCGTAGCTCTGACATACTTCAACTTTATGGGTCTTGGTCTGCAGGGACCGCCTTCACCAGGTTCCATCATCGCTTTCCTGATGATGTCTCCGGGATCAGATCTGATCTTGAACCTCCTTGGTGTGGTTATCGCAGCAGCAGTTTCCTTCGTTATCGCGATGCCGATCGTTAAGATGTCCGGTGACAAGAATCTTTCTGATGCACAGGATCAGATGGCTTCTATGAAAGCAGAAGCTAAAGGAACAGCTCCGGCAGCAGTTGGTACAGCTAAAGCAGCAGGCGAAGTAAAGAAAGTCGTTTTCGCATGTGACGCAGGTATGGGATCATCCGCAATGGGCGCTACCAAATTCCGTAACAGAGTAAAAGCACAGCGTCCTGACCTGACAGTTATCAACACATCTGTAGATAATATTCCTGCAGATTGTGATATCGCAGTTGTACAGAATACACTGGTTGACCGTGCAGCAAAATCTGCTCCGCAGGCACAGATGGTTACCATCAATAACTTCCTGGCAGATCCTAATCTGGATGCATTGTATGCACAGCTGACAGCAGCACCTGCAGCAGCAGCTCCGGCCGCAGCACCTGCAGCAGCTCCGGCAGCTCCAAAGAAAACTGTCATGGACAGAAACGGTATTAAACTGAACCTGAAACCTGTATCTAAAGAAGAAGCAATCCGCGCAGCAGGCGAGCTCCTGGTAGCACAGGGATGCGTAGAGCCGGCATACGTTGATGCAATGCTTGAGAGAGAAAAACTCGTTACTACATACATGGGTATGGGTCTTGCTATTCCTCACGGAACCACACAGGCCAAAGGTACTGTAAAGAAGACAGGTATCGTATTCACACAGTATCCTGACGGTGTAGATTTCGGTGATGAGAAAGCACAGCTTGTAATCGGTATCGCAGGTATCGGCGATGAGCATCTGGATCTGCTTTCAAAGATCGCAGATACACTTGATGATGAAGAAGTTCTTGAGAAGATGAAGACAACAAACGATGTTGATTGGATTCTGAAGACTCTTTCATAATCGAACCTGATGGGAAGAATTTCCCGGTAAGGTTAAACTTGAATTAAAAAATCCTTAGTTATCCTACACTCTTATATAGACACTCCCACACGGCTTGCTGTGTGGGAGGTCTTCTCCCAAAAAAAGAAACACTTAAAAAATAACCATGAACATGAAAGAAGGACGGCTGGTTCTTCTTTTAAATCGTTAAATCTTAAACAAAAATCTTAAACAAAAATCTTAAACACTTGAAACCCGGAAACGTCTCTTCTAAGAGACAGGTTCGCGATTCTTCTGCGAATCTCTGGAAATGACATCCCGCAAATGCTAATCCGTTTGTGCTTCAGAGATTCACATCGTATGATTCGTGATCGCAAATGAAGGAGATTAAAATCTATGAAAACAGCAGTAATGTTTGGCGCAGGAAATATCGGTCGTGGATTTATCGGAATGCTTCTGGCACAGGCTGGCTACAAGGTAATCTTCGGCGATGTAAACCCAACTGTTATTGATCGTCTTGCACAGGACAAAAAATATACTGTACACATCCTGGATGTAAATAAGAAAGATTATGTGATCGAGAATGTAGACGGTATCATGTCCAATGGTCCGGAAATCGTAGATGCGCTGGCTGAGGCTTCTATCGTAACTACAGCAGTTGGTCTGGTTATTCTGCCTAGAATCGCAGGTACATTCGCAGATGGTATCAAAGCTCGCATGGCAAATGCTTCCACAGAGTATATGAACATCATCGCATGTGAGAATGCTATCCGTGCATCTTCACAGCTGAAAGATCATGTATATGCACTTCTGAACGACGAAGAGAAGGCTTATGCTGATCAGTATGTAGGCTTCCCGGATTGTTCCGTAGACCGTATCGTACCTCCTGTACGTAACGAGATTCCTACAGATGTTGTTGTTGAGGAGTACTATGAGTGGCATGTAGAGAAAGCTTCCTTCAAGGGCGAAGTTCCTGAGATCGAAGGCATGGATGCAGCAGAGAATCTGGATGCTTACATCGAGAGAAAACTCTTCACACTGAATACAGGTCATTGTATCACAGCTTACCTTGGATACCAGAAAGGTCTTGGCACGATCAAAGAGGCTATTGAAGATCCGGAAATTTACGCTACAGTAGAAGCAGCTATGCAGCAGTCCGGTGCAGGTCTGGTTAAGAAATATGGCTTTGATCCGGAAGCACATGCAGCTTACATCAAAAAGATCATCAGCCGTTTCAAAAACCCATACCTGAAAGATGATTGTACACGTGTAGGTCGTGAGCCTCTTAGAAAAATGGCTTCCACAGATCGTCTGACCAAACCGGTTGTTACAGCTATGAGCTATGGTCTGCCGGTAGATAAACTTCTCATCGGTGTTGGTGCAGCACTTCGTTACAACAACCCTGAAGACGCACAGAGCGTACAGATGCAGGAAAAGATCAAAGAGCTCGGCGTAGTAGAAGCATACAAAGAGATCTCCGGTATCACAGACGAGGCAGTGATCGCGCAGGTAAAAGCTGCTTACGATGCACTTGCATAATCTGAGAAGACATAGAAATATATTTGCGCAAGGCAAATATAGACATAACTAAAAAGCAATCCCTAAAGTTCTATTTACCTCATTGTAAGGTGGCTGTTGCAGTATGCGGCAGCCACCTTCTTTCGTTTAATGGCAGACTTGACTGCAAAAAGAGGAAGCTGCGGCTGAAAATAAAAGGTTTGGAAAAAACCCAATATCGATCCTAATAGTATTGAGAAACGGTTTTAAAATGAAGAAATAAAAAGAAAAGGTAAAATAAAGGTTGCGTAAAGATATATAAAATGATATTCTATAAATGGATAAAAATAAATCAGAATACGGATAGAAAGACAGGAGATGTGCAGTATGACAGTAGAAAAGATCCGTGAATTAAAAGAAAAATTTGGCTACAGCAATGCGCAGCTTTCCAGGGAAAGCGGTGTGTCCATCGGCACGGTGAATAAGGTTCTGTCCGGGGCGTCAGCACATCCGCGCTATGAAACATTGCAGGCTCTGTGGAAAGTGCTGGATGCCAGAGAGCGTGAATTACTTGCAGGACTGCCGAAGAATTCAGAAGAAAAGAAGACGGATAAGGCGATTTCTTCTGATAGAAGAGATATGAAAGGGATGATATCCGGAGCAGATACGGTTTCTGTGGCGGGAATATCATCGGCAAATACTTCAGGGCAGGAAGAAAAAATTTCATATAAAAAGGCAGTGTCAGAGCTGCAAGCAGGTGAAAAGTACAGTCAGTCAGTAAAAGAGGCGGAGGCGGCTTATTGTGTAAGTAAATCTGTGCGAAAAAGCGGTGAGTATACTTTAGAAGATTACTACGCGCTGCCGGATGATCTGCGGGTGGAAATGATCGATGGCGTTTTTTATGAAATGGAATCGCCGTCTGTAATCCACCAGCGCTGTGTGATGGAATTATCCTATCAGATCTTTGCTTTTATAAAAGCAAATCAGGGAAGCTGCGAAGTATTTCCCTCACCGATCGATGTGCAGCTTTCAGAGGAAGATGATCACACCATTGTAGAACCGGATCTTGTTGTGGTCTGCGATTCGGAAAAGGTGACACCGAAGAGGATTATCGGCGCACCGGATCTGGTGATCGAGGTCGTTTCTCCTTCCGGCAGGAGAAGAGATTACTTTCAGAAAATGATCAAATATATGAATGCAGGTGTGCGTGAGTATTGGCTTGTGGATCCTGATAAAGGGAAAATCATGATCTATCCTTTCGAGCAGGACGATTTACCACAGATCATGCCTCTTCAGGGGAAGGTACCGGTTGGCATTTATGATGGAAAGCTGGAGATCGATTTCGGTCCTCTGGAGAAATATCTTTAAATATAGATGGGGTATGGAGTATGCGTTCAGCATCCTGATCGTGGTGAAATGTATTTGCGAGATCAGTCATGGAGATAAGGTGGATTATGTCGGCTCTTGCCTGATTTTCCGATAACACAGTAAAAAAAGCCTCAGCGTAGCTCGCTACGCATATGTTTTTGCTGCACTATCGAAAACCATTTGGCGTATTAGTCCGGTTATTTAAGAAACAATGTACTGGTTATAGAATAGTATGCAGGTCAGACGGAGCCACTTCTGCCGAGAGCATCAGCGGTTTCTGCTTCGGGTAAAGAAGCCGCTGTTCGTCCAAGTCGGATCATAGAGGTAATGATTGCAATCAGAGCCAGTGTTTCGGTGATAACAGACACGAAGTCCCACACGAAGGCATCATAGATGATCCAGCAAATGTGATTGATGAGGATATTGATCTTTACCGGCATGGGATTTTCGGTTAGATAGCAGCCTGCGCAGTAGAATACGGTGGCGAATACGATCAGCAGGCCGATCAATCCCCGGTTGTTTACATACACGCCCGCGCCGCCGATCAGCACCATAAAGAGAATGCAGACATTGCGGGTATACTTTCCTTTATAAATGATATAATTCCGCACAGCACAAAGGACCAGTGTCGTAATGCCGGACCAGGAATGAAAAAACACATTCGCCAGCGCCAGAATCGAGCACTCCAGAAATTGAAAAAAGAAGGACTTACTCTTCTCATTCACCCATCCCGAGGCCAGCGTCGCACAAGCCGCCAAGGCGGAAAGCACATTTCCGATCACAATAAAAAACACCACAAACACTCCCATCTGATTAAGTCAAACACAATCTGAGCAACATTCTAGGGCAGAGGCTCAACTGTTGTCAAGGAGCGAGATTTGAACGCAGTACAAGCAATCCCCCGCCTCTGCTAAAGCACGCCTTCGGTGTAAGTCGTAGAGACGTAGGCGGGGGGGTACGGGGGATGCCTGCGTTCATGAGCAAGTAGCGAAGCGGATTGCGAATGTCCGCTTTACTTATAAAAACCAGGTGACGGAGGTGATTCATTACGGAGGGGACATCCGCAGCGCCAGCACTTAATGAGTGCGATCGTAAGAGAAGCACGAATTTAGTACTGCTGCGCGAGGACCGAGCGCGAGCGGTCCCCGGAGTAATGAATCACCTCCGTCGCCGTCCCATAGAAATAATCTCCCATAACCTTTTGCTACTCTTATTCCATTTAATACTTTGATTTTAAAAGCCCTTATGGTATCATGAACACGTATTTATGGGTGAAACACTCGTTTTGGAGAAAATTTTGAACCCTATATGAGAAGCAGCCGGAAGATGTCAGGATTTTTGGCGGAGAAGCGAAAGATATAAAAAGGTCTGGAATGATTAAAAACGTCAGAGACGGGATTGCTGATGAAGTCGGGACAAACAGGCTGCAGTTTATGTACATAATTTAGGAGGAACTTTGATGGTTAAGCTTTATGATGGTGGTGTATATCTGGTAAACGGCACAGAGCTGGTTCCGGAGGCAGAAGCACCAAAGGTAGAGAAACTGACAGGAAAGAAAGCTGATCCTGTAGAGATGTCCAAGGGCACAATGGCTTACGGCATTCTGAAAGCACACAATACAGTGGAGGACATGGACAACCTTCGTATGAAATTCGATTCCATGACCAGCCACGATATCACATATGTAGGAATTATTCAGACAGCACGTTCATCAGGAATGAAGGAATTCCCGATGCCATACGTTCTGACCAACTGCCATAACAGTCTTTGCGCAGTAGGCGGAACCATCAACGAGGATGATCACATGTTTGCGCTTTCCGCAGCACACAAATACGGCGGAATTTATGTACCTACAAACATGGCCGTTATCCACAGCGTAAACCGTGAGCTGATGTCCGGCTGCGGACGTATGATCCTGGGTTCTGACTCCCATACACGTTACGGCGCGCTGGGAACCATCGCTGTCGGCGAGGGTGGTGGTGAGCTGGCCAAACAGCTGGTTGGACGTACTTATGATATGGCACGTCCGGGTGTGATCGCCATCTACCTGACAGGTGAGCCAAAACCAGGCGTAGGACCTCATGATGTGGCTTTGTCCATCGTAGGCGCTACCTATGCAAATGGCTATGTAAAGAATAAAGTCATGGAGTTTGTAGGACCTGGTATCAAAAATCTTCCGATCGAGTATCGTAACGGTATCGACGTTATGACCACAGAGACCACCTGCTGGTCTTCTGTATGGGTAACAGATGAAGAAACAGAGGGTTATTTCGTAAATCATGGCCGTCCGGAGGCATATGCAAAGATGGATCCGGCCGATGTGACATATTATGACGGATGTGTATATGTAGATCTCAGCAACATCGAGGCTACCATCGCACTGCCAATGCACCCGAGCTATGCTATGCCGATCCATGAGCTGCTGGCAAACCCGGCAGAGATCATGCATGAGTATCAGGAGCGTGCGAACAAACAGATCAAAGGCGCAAAGATGGATCTGGATTCCAAGGTACGCGGCGGCGATATCTACGTAGACCAGGGTGTTGTAGCAGGATGCTCCGGCGGTACTTTTGACAACGTTTGTGCAGTGGCAGATATCCTTCGCGGACACAGTTGCGGAAACGGCACATTTACCATGAGCGTATATCCGGGTTCTATGCCGGCATACAAAGAGCTGCTGAAAAATGGTGCGCTGCTTGACATTGTCAGCGCAGGTGCCATCGTTCGTGAGTGCTTCTGCGGACCATGCTTCGGTGCAGGTGATACACCGGCCAACGGCGAGTTCTCTATCCGTCATACGACACGTAACTTCCCGAACCGTGAAGGTTCTAAGCCGGGTGAGGGACAGATGGCAGGTGTTGCCCTCATGGATGCACGTTCCATCGCAGCTACAGCAATTAATGGCGGTAAGCTGACAGCAGCTACAGACATCGATGTAAATTACACTACACCGAAGTATTACTTCGACAGCAGTGTTTATGATAAGAGACTTTACAACGGCTATGGTAAGGCAGAGCCTGACTATGAGCTGAAGATGGGTCCGAATATCAAAGATTGGCCGGAGCAGCCGGCCCTTTCCGAGGATCTGTTGGTGAAAGTGGTTTCTTATATCACTGATCCGGTAACCACAACGGATGAGCTGATCCCATCCGGTGAGACTTCATCCTTCCGTTCTAATCCGCTTCGTCTGGCTGAGTTCACACTCTCCAGAAAGGATCCGGAGTATGTAGGCAGAGCGAAAGAGGTACATGTAGTCGAGGAAGCGCGTGAGGCAGGACAGGAACTGCCGGCAGAGATCAAGGCTGTTTATGCAGCACTGGAGAAGGTCGTTGCGGTAGATCCTGCAAACACAGTTATCGGTTCTACGATTTTTGCCAATAAGCCGGGTGACGGTTCTGCCCGCGAGCAGGCAGCCAGCTGTCAGAGAGTCCTGGGCGCAGCTGCAAATATCGCGAAAGAATATGCGACCAAGAGATATCGCTCCAACTGTATCAACTGGGGCATGGCGCCGCTTCTGACAGAGGATCCGAGTGTATTCGAGTTGGGTGACTATGTATTCGTACCTGGCATTCGTAAAAACATCCTGGAGGGTGTAAATGACTTCGATGCCTATGCTGTAAAGGCTGATGGTACTGTAACGAAATTCCCTGTATCCACAGGTGACCTGACAGCAGACGAGAGACAGATCATCGCAGATGGCTGCCTCATCAACTACTACCGTAACTCCAACGAATAAAGGAACGGGGGACGGACCTTTGTCCCAGAAATTGGAACGTGGGACGGATCTTTGTCCCAGAAATTGGAACGTGGGACGGATCTTTGTCCTGAAACAGAACAGGAAGAGAACTTTGTTCCACAAAAGGCAATGGACAGACGTCCTTGTCAAGTCGGCAATTAAAAGGTGAAAAATTTTCTGCCATCAGGAGCTGCCTGGTGGCAGAAATTTTTTGAAATCGGAACGGGGGACGGACCTTTGTCCCGGAATGACGGGATGAAGCTTTAACTTAAAACTGGACAGAACTTTGTTCCACAAAAGGCAATCGACAGGCGTCTTTGACAAGCCGACAATTAAAAGATAAAGGAAGAATCCGTAAAAAATTGCGGGAAATAAAACGAGCATAAATAGCAGGAGAAAATAATATATGTTTCGTGAGAAAGCATTTATATGGGATCTGGATGGTACACTACTGGATTCTTATAAACAGATTCTGGAAAGTGTCATGCTGACACTTGCAGATTTTGGCATTGCCCGGGAAGAAAAAGAAGTGCTGCGCTATATCGTGGGTGGTTCAGTAAAAGATTATTTGCAGCACCTTGCATCAGAGACGGGGCTTGATTATACAGAAATGGATCAGGACTTTCAAAAATATAATTATGCACGGATTTGGCAGATCACACCGGCGCCGCGGGCAGAAGAGATCTTGCGCTGTATACAGGAGCAGGGCGGGAGAAATTTTGTCTTTACGCACCGGGATCATTCAGCAGGAGAAATGCTGGACCGTTTGAAAATCACAGAGTATTTCGAAGAAGTGCTGACCCTGGAGGATGGCTTTGCCAGAAAGCCTGATCCGCAGGCGGTGAATTTTCTGTTGGACAAATACCAGCTTGATCCGGAAAGTACTTATTATGTAGGTGACCGCAGGATTGATATGGAATGCGGAAAAAACGCAGGAATTCGGACGATACTTTATATTCCCTCTTATAGTGTCGGCAAGCCTTCCGGAGTGGAGGATTATGTGATACATGATTTTGCAGAAATGATGGAGTGGAAATTTTAACATAATTCTGCGAGACTGGGAGCGCGGGTTCGATTAGCTTTCGGAGGAGAAATCTTTCGAGAGCTGTTTTTTTTGCGGAGCAGATTTGGAAAGTCCGGAATCTTCGTTGAACTGTGCTATTTTTCAAAGCGAATGTCTGATAAAATTTTAGATAGATAGTTCCGTTTTTGGCAGTCGGAATAGTTTAAACAGAGACCAAGGGTAAAGGAGAGCAGGGACAAAGGATCGTCCCCTGTCCCAAGCAGGGACAAAAGGACCGTCCCCCGTTCCGGAAGGAGTGGAGAAGGATGAGAAGGTTACGATATGGTATGGTTGGCGGCGGTAATGGCGGTTTTATCGGCAACTGCCACAGACTGGGTGCAATGCAGGATGATTTGACAGAGCTGGTGGCAGGATGCTTTTCCAGAAACAGAGAGAAAAGTCTTGAGACTGCAAAATCCTGGAATATGCAGGATAAGAGCCGCATTTATGGCAGCTGGAAGGAAATGGCAGAAAAGGAAGCGGCCCGGGAGGATGGCATTGATTTCGTGGTCATTGTCACACCGAACGATACACATTTTGACATTGCCAAATGTTTCATGGAGCATGGCATTCATGTGATGTGTGATAAACCGCTGACAAATACAGTCGAAGAGGCGGAAGAACTGCAGAGAATTGCGCATGAAAGAGATATTCTTTTCGGTCTGACCTATACATATACCGGCTATCCCATGGTTCGCCAAGCCAGAGAAATGATCAAAGCGGGAATGATCGGTGATATCATTCATGTGAAAGTGGCACATCCGGAAGACTGGGTTTATGAGATGTTGGAAGCAGAGCAAGATCCGGAGAAGAAGCTTCCATGGAGATTTTCACCGGAAAAGGTAGGTCCGGCACTTTGTACAGGTGACGTGGGAACACATGCAGAACAGCTTTTGGTGCAGTTTACGGGACTGCATATCAAACGATTGGCAGCAGTCATGGATAAATTCCCGTCCTACATAGATCTGGATACAAATGTAACAGCTTTACTGGATCTGGGTAATGGTATTAGCGGTGACCTTTGGGCTTCACAGATTGCGGTAGGCAAGGGCTGCGATGCCTATTGCTATGCCATAGGCACCAAAGGCGCTTTAGAGTGGCATCACACACAGCCGGCCATTCTGCAATATCATCAGAAAAACAAACCGACACAGGTATATGACGCAGGACGACCATATAATTTTCCGGAAGCGCTGCGGATCACGACCATTGATCCGGGACACCATGAAGGCTTCCTGGAGGCCTTTGGAAATATCTATCATTCTTATGCGGAAGTTCTGATGGCAAAGCTGGAAGGCCGCAAAGCGGAAAATTATACATTCCCAACCATTGATGACGGTGTGGAGGGTGTGAAATTTGTCAACGCCTGTGTGAAGAGTGCGCAGAAGGGAAATTGCTGGGTAGAATTGTAATGTAAATCCATAGAGACAGGTATTCTGAGTAAATATAGGCAGCTTTCAGAGGTGAAAACTTATGAGAGCTGCTTTTTGTTGCCAAGCATCCAGTGAAAGGTCTGATGGACCTTTCATCGGGTTTGGAAATGTTCAGATTTCTGTATTTCCGAAACACAGCAAGATTCTGAAAGTATGCTGTGCCGTTCTCGGTTATCATAAATACATGATGGAACGTGTTAGGTATCATAATCTGTGGTGATTCCGAACAGATGTAAGGAAGCATGTCCGTTTATTATGATAGCAATCCTATCATTCAGAGGATTTGAATGCAGAACAAGCAACCACCGCCTTTGCGAAAGCATGCCTTCGGTGTAAGTCGCAGAGACGTAGGCGGAGGTTACGGGAGACGCCTGTGTTCATGAGTAGGTGGTGAAGCGGATTGCGAATGTTCGCTTTACAATCAGGTTGAGAAGACGATGGAGAAGGAGAAAAGTATGGAAAGATTTGCAGCTGTTCTGGCAATTATTTTGCCGATTATTATTCTGATGGGCTTTGGCATGCTGTCTAATAAGCGGAAATGGGTTTCTGCGGACAGTATCGGTGAAATCAAAGGTATTCTTACGAAGATTTGTATCCCGGCCCTGGTTTTCAATACTTTCTACAGCACGGAATTTTCATCTTCTGTGGCTATGATCGTGCTGATCATGGCTGTTTTTACGGTCATTGCAGGACGTCTGGGAATCGCTGCCAATAAGGTATTAAAGATTGAGCAGAGCTTTATGCCCTATCTTTGTACGACCATCGAGGGCGGAATGCTGGGATATGCCTTATATATTCTGCTTTTCGGGGAGGAAAATCTTTATCACATGGGATTCATCGACCTGGGCAATGCGATTATTATGTTTCCGGTGCTTTTGACCATGCTGCGTCTGCGGGGACAGGGTGAACTGAATATTGGTTTGATTCTGGAAAATGTGATCACACCTATCAATGTGGCGATTGCAGCGGGACTTGTTATTAACCTGACCGGGCTTGGCGCAGCGATTTCTGCATCTGCCGGCGGACTTGTGCTGGAGGAGACTCTTTCCTATATCAGCAAACCGACTAGCGCATTGATCCTCATTTGTGTGGGACACGGATTGGATTTCTCAAAAGTTCGCTGGGGCGAGACATTAAAGACAATGGTAGTGCGTATTCTGATCTTTGCCGTCTTTGGATTGATGGCATGGAAGCTGGTGAAGGGACTCTTCCCGGGTGATGCCATGTATGAGTATGCTGTGATCCTGGGATTTGCTTTGCCGCCGACATTTATGTACTCTGCCTGTACAAAGGGTGGGGACGAGGAAGCCTACGTGGGTTCGGTGCTGGCGGTATATACCGTGATCACACTGATTGCTTTCTGTATTCTGGCATGGAATGCGACGGGGCTTTAAGCTTTATAAACTCCATTGACATTTGCGAAATGTATAAATCGGAATTTTCGAAAGTAAATGAATGAAAAGATGCACAATCCGGAAGAAATGTGATAAGGTGAAAAATCGAAAGAGAAAATAAAAAGAAACTCCTAAAGAGAGAAACTGAAAAAGAAGAGGCGAAGAAGTATGCTTTCTATTTTATTATTTACCTGTAATTCGATTTTACCGGTCATTCTGATTATTGTGCTGGGCTATTTGCTGAAGCAGAAGGGCTTTTTTAGCAAAGAATTCCTGCGGGTGGGAAATAAGACGGTTTTCAATGTCTGCCTGCCGGTCATGCTTTTTAAAAATATTGCGGATATTGAGGATATTTCAGCTATACGTATGGATGTCATCGCTTATGTGCTGTGTATCATTGTGATACTGATCATCATTGGATTTCTGATGACTTTTCTGATTAATGATCCTAAGCAGAAGGGTGTTATTCACCAGTGTGTTTTCCGCTCGAACTTTGCTCTCATCGGTGTACCGCTTTCAGAGCTGCTCGGCGGCAATAACGGTGTAGCTATGGCGGCTATTATTTCATTGTTTACGATCCCGATTTATAATGCCATGTCGGTGGTGGTACTGTCGATTTATAAAAACGGCAAAGTTTCTGTAGATTGGAAAAAAATCCTGCATGATGTGTGTCATAATCCGCTGATCAACGGCGTCCTGATGGGACTTGTGGTGCTGCTGATCCGTACGGCAGGCCTGCATATGGGATGGCATAATCCCTTCGGCGGAATTACTTTTATCAGTACGGTCATTGCCTACCTGGCCAGAGCGGCTACACCCTTATCCTTATTGGTGCTGGGTGGTCAGTTTGAATTCCGGAAGGCGGGGGATTACAAGGCGCAGCTTCTTTTAGGTGTCTTTACGAGAAATGTACTGGCGCCGCTGATCGGTGTCGGCCTGGCGCTTATTCTGACCCTGTATGGGATACTGGATTTTGGGCCGGATGTGTATGCGGGATTGATTTCTTTATATGCGACGCCGATTGCTGTTGCTTCCGCAATCATGGCAGAAGCCATGGATAATGATGGACAGCTGGCAGCCCAGCTGGTGGTATGGACATCGCTTTTTTCGGTGTTTAGTCTCTTCGTGGTTATTTTTATAGTCCGTGGATTCGGATTGCTATAAAAAAGAAGTGCTGCATTATGCAGCACTTCTTTTTTCTTTGGTTTACTCGACAACCTCTACCAGCTCGATCTTAAAGTTCAGCTCTTTTCCGGCCAGCTCGTGGTTAGCGTCAAAGGTGATCATGACATCGTCTTTGGCTGTGACACGAACCGGGAAGGACTGTCCATCCGGTGTGGAGAGGTAAACCTGCTCGCCAACGGAAAGGCCTTCGCAGCCCGGCATAGCGGACATTTCAATTGTCAGAATGTTTTCCGGAATCGGATTGCCGTAAGCTTCTTCCGGCATCAGATGTACATCGACGATCTGACCAACTTCCATTTCCATAACAGCAGCATCAAATCCTTTGATCATCATACCGCCGCCGCAAACGAACTCCAATGGCTGATTGCGATCGTAGGAAGAATCGAATTTTGTGCCATCATTTAATGTTCCTGTGTAGTGTACTTTTACTGTCTTTCCCTGATTACTCATGATTATCTCCTTTGATTATCCTTTACTTTTTTCGAATACAAGAATTTTTCTTTCATCCGTTTGATGAGAAACGGACAGGATTCCCGGTATTTGTTCGAAATTATGACAGATTATGATGCGCATTCATTAGGTTATGTTAAGGTTTTTTGCGCTTAAAATTAAGAAACTCTAAGTATTATATAATCATCCACTACGAAAGAAAAGTAAAAAAGCAAAAAACAATGCCCTTTGGTTGGAATAGGAACAAATTTGATACTTTCGCAGGTGGATCAAGGGCAAAAAAGGGAATAGAGTGGGCGTATAGAGCGAAAAGCCGGAGAATCCTGGAAAGGATCCACCGGCTTTTTGCTTTGTTATGATTTATTGGCAGGATTAACCGAGAATCAAAAAGAGAATCACGGATACGATGGTGCTGCTCAGACCTACAGCTGCCTCGTAAGGAATCAGCTTCATACGCTGTTTGATCTCCATATTTACGGAACCGCCTGTCGCGTGGAAGAAGGAGCCGTGCGGAAGCGAGTCGACAACGGTTGCGCCTGCATGGAGCATTGCGGCAGCGGCCAAAGCCGGTACGCCACTTGAAAGAAGCGGCGCGGAGAAGGTCTGGGAGGCAACGGTTGCACCTGCGGTTGTGGAAGCGGTTGCGGCAGCCATCAGGATACCGGAAACCGGTGCCAGGACGAAGGATGGCAGATTCAGAGTTTCCATGATATGGATGACATCATACTGCAGGGCAGAAGCTTTGATGATGCCGGCAATGGTACCGGTACCGATCAGCAAAACAGAAACGCCGACTACCTTGGAAAGACCAAATTCTACGGTTGGAAGCAGATTTTTTGCATGACCGGTAACCAGTACGGAAACAATACCACCGACCGGGAGAGCAATTAATGGATCAATGGTAATGCCTGCAATCGGACGGAGCGCCAGCATAATAATAACCACTAACGGCCCGAGGATAGCCTGTAAAAATCCGGGAAGTTCTTTGTCCCTGGAAGTATCTACATCTGTGGCAAGAATGTCATCGCCGGGATTTTTGGCCAGCATGGATGCCAGCAAAATAGCAACAAGCAGAGCGCAGATGGCAGGGATCAGGTTTTTCAGCATCAGGCTTGTCAGATCCACACCAAAAGCTTCGCTGGCTGCGATAGTATTTGGGTTTGGGGAAATGATATTGCCTGCCTTACCGCCGCCGATCATGGCCAGAAGTACGCCAGGTCTGGAAAGACCGGCTTTTTTGCCGATGGCAAGGGCAATCGGTGCAACTGTGATAACGGAAATATCGATGAATACGCCAACGGCGCAGATAATCATGGTAGCTATGGAAATGGCAGCGATGGCGCATTTCTCGCCGAGTTTTTCGACGATGGTTTCGGCGATTTTTTCTGCAGAACCTGTTTTGATAAGGGCGCCGACCAAAATACCGGAGGTCATGATACGGAGTACGGAGCTCATCATACCGCTGGCGCCGGAAACCATGGTTTCTACCGTTGTAGCAAGGCCGCCGCCACCGATGAGGCCGCCGATGAGGGCGCCGAGGATCAGCGCGTAGGCTGGCTGTAATTTGCGAATGATCAGCACGATGGCAACTGCAAGGCCGATCAACGCACCAATCGTATTAAAATCATAAGTCATAGTTCTTTCTCCTGATAAATATGCCTCTTTTTTGGTTAGGAAATTTATGTTTATATATACTTTCTATGTGTGTAACTCATAAGGAGATGTCCCCCCCTCCTCTTTTCTCTGGAGGGGTACAATCTCCTTCTGAGTTATACGCTCTGCGAGGATGCGCACGGATTCGGGGAGAAGGCCTGTCCCGATGTCTGCCCGGTGAACAAAGAGTTATCCCTTGATGGGACGGTCCTAAAAAAGACCCGAAGCGCTTTGCCGGCGGTATTTTCGTCGGATTAAAGCGGCTTCGGGTCTTTATACTTCGATGAAGAAGACTTTCGGCATCCTTGTTGCTTAAAGGGATCTTTTCTGATGATTTAATTCGATCGGAAAGACGCCCTCCTGTTCTGCACGCCCTTGACCTGTCTATAGGTGCTTCTTTATGACTCGCCCTGCAGCGGGACGAAAACTTTGGCTGCGGTATCTGCCAGCTGATCCTGGTCAGCGCTTTTTTCACAGGTGAGATTATAAAGGATGCCGGGCGCAGCGTCAATCCATTCCAGAACGCTTACCTTTTCGCTATTGTTTGCCATAAAAAAGGTATCCATGACCTGTCCGTTGGATGCGGTGAAGATGCCGGTGGCCTGGGCATCCCAGTCATAATACTCTCCGGAAATATTTGCTTCGTCAGAGCCGGTATCCATAAGGTCCTCTATGCTGGCATCAGGGTCGGAGGAACCGCCGACGGATGTCAGAGAGCTGGAGCTTGCCCGCAGTATATAAGGCATGCCATCCAGTATGAAGTTTAACTGTGCGATCGGATTTGCATCCTCTCCCATGTCGATATACTGATAGGATACCTCTGTAGCGCCTTCCGGAGCAGGCAGGTCGATGCCGGTGGCTTTCATTACGCCCTGCTCATCTGATTCGTGAACCGGATTGGCCATGCCGCTTTGTGCAGAAGCAGCGATGGATGTCTGCTGGGAATGACTGCTTGCGGAAGCACATGCGGTCATAGAAAAGATCATTGCGCCGGCCATGCCGAGTGCCAAAAATTTCATCATTGTATTTTTCATTAGTATTTCCTCCGTGAATTTCATAATTTATGGAGACGCGAAAGGCGTCCGATCGTCATTTTTAGTGATTCTGTAAAATGTGGAGACGAGGGAAAACGTTACGCCGCATCACAATTCGTGCTGATTCCGAATGAAGGTCAGGAATCTTGTTTGCTTTTTATGAGTATATCATAAAATGCAAATATGTTGATCTGGTGTAAAGAAGCATAATAGAATGTGAAGTTAACCTTTTATTTTCCTTAAGGGAGCAGACCGGGAGTCGAGGTTTTGTAGCCTGGCGCTTGCCATGGATGTTTGAAATTGTATAATAAGAAAAAGATAGAAGAAGCTTCCGGGCTTTCTGATGGCAGCGTGGCCGAAAGCAAAGTAAGCTTTCGACTCAGTGGGAGATTGGACTCCCACTGAGTTGAAATATAAAGAATGCGGAGAGGAGAAGTACATGGAGAATAATATGGATATGAGCATGGACTATAAAGTGATTCAGATTGATGAGAATACATGGCGGATTGAGGATCATCATGTGCGTTTTTTTCTTTTGACCGGAAGGGAGAGAGCATTGCTGATCGATAGCGGTATGTTTGTAAAAAGTGCCCGGGCAATTGCGGAGGGACTGACAGATCTGCCGCTCCTGCTTTTGAATACGCATGCGGATCGTGACCACGTCGGCTGCAATCATGAATTCGAAAGCTTCTACATGCATCCGTCCGAGGCGGCAAATTTTTATAATACCCAGCATATGACAGGCGAATTCACGGCAATCACCGAAGGTGAAGTCATCGACCTTGGTGAGCGGCCGCTGGAAATCGTGGCTTTGCCCGGACATACGCCTGGCAGCATCGGTGTGCTGGACATTCGCGGACGTGTACTTTTCAGCGGAGATCCCATACAGGATGGGAATATTTTCATGTTTGGCGTGCAGCGGGAGATACATGTATATCTGAAGAGCCTGCGTCACCTGGACAAATATCGTGACCGCTTCGATCTGATTTATCCGTCCCACGGCAGTTTTCCGGTGCAGCCAGCTCTGATCGATCAGCTATATGACGCGGTGCCGGGGATTTTTGCAGGCAAATATCCTTTCGAACAGGCAGAGTTTCATGGGCAGCAGGTAAAGGTATATGATGTGGGTATTGCACATTTTCTCTTGCCGTAATCGTCGGGAATTCAAGTACAACGCAGGTTTTCTTTACACAGTGTAGCCAAGTGCAAAGTGCAAAGTGCCCCGGAAAGGGATGCCCGCTGGGTTGAACTCCCACTGATACCTATGGCTTGCCCTGTGAAGACAATTTGATTTTTTTTGCTCGCTGCTTACAGAAGCGGTGGAAGCATGTCACAGAAATTTCTTTTTCTTAATAAATTTCAGGAAAGGTGAGGCTTCGGAGAAAAATAGAAACAGTGAAAAAATTTCCGGGCATACTTGAGAAATACGCCTGAGAAGTGTATAAAATATATTAAATTTATCTCAGGCGGAGAAGACTCTTACTTGCTTTGCGCACCCTTTGGCTGCCTATAAGTGTTGAGTAAAAAATAAAATAATTTTCCCTGCCGGCTTATCTGTTCAGAATGAGAATTCGCACTGAGTTGAAACGGAAGGATATGTATGAATCAGACAGAAATGAAAAAATATGATGAAAGCAGTATTCGGCACCATTATGAAAAGCTGACCCGGCTGCTGATCGAGGAAAAAAAGACCATTTCTACAATGGAGAGCGCAACCTCCGGACAGATTGCTTCGCTGATTACGGATACAGAGGGCTCATCTGCGGTGATGAAGGGGGCTTTTGTGACCTATAGCAATGAGGCAAAGATCATGCAGGGTGTGCCCGAAGAGGTGCTGGAGAAATATTCGGTTTATTCAAAGGAAACGGCCCGGGCAATGGCCGGAGCCTGCGCAAAGGCCTATGACGCAAATATCGGTATCGGTGTGACCGGTACGATGGGAAATGTGGATCCTGCCAATGCGGAGGCTTCTGTTCCGGGACAGGTATATTTTGCCATCGACATTGATGGCGAGGTAGAATCATACCATAAAAAAATCGAACCGCAGCCAAGCCGACTGGCCTATAAGATGGTGGTGGCGGAAATGGTTTACCAGTCATTGATGCAGCAGATGGAGCGGAAGAAGGCGCTTGCTTAGCATTGAAGAAGGCGCGGGGCTTCGCCCCGGCGGGAGCTTGAACTCTCCACCGGGTTGAGTTCGGATGAAAAAAGTAAAAAACAACCATGGCAAGCGCGTACGCAGCGCTTGCCATGGTTGTTTTTTATTTTTACTTAATTTGCAAGGAATATAAGGGTAGCGTATAATATGGTATGGGTATAAAAACTGCATACGAAATCAGAAAGTGAAAATCGGAATGCAGTGGCGGTTATGAAAGAAAGGGATTATCCGGAGAGTGATCGCCGGATAGAGAATCGGATATATGAAACAAAAACTGGGAATGAGTCTAAAGAGTCGAATAGGCATTGCCTTCTTTACGATGATCTTTGTGCCGGTACTATTTTCAGGACTGGTCATTTCTTTCCTGTATAATCATCAGCTGCAGCAGATTGCGAAGGAATATGGCATTGAAAATCCAACGGTGAGTATGCTTTATAATACTTCCTATATGATCGCTTCACGCATTGACAATGAGATCGGAAGTATGGAACTGATGATTGAGGATGATCCGGAAAGCGTAACAGATACAGATTTTTTACAGGAGGAAAATGACAGACTGGCAGAAAAGTCGGTATCATTGGTTTTGCGCCAGGGATATCGTATCTGCTTCAACGGACTGGATGGGGTATCCAATGCGGAGATTCTGAAAACGCTGCCTTCCTATGGAAACGGTTTCGGAAAAGAAGATCAGCATTATTACATGCAGACAGATGATGAAAATTATGTAGGACAGCTGGATTTTGAAGCTGACGATAAGGAATATAGCCTCTATGTGGTAGCAACGCTGACGGATGATATGATCCAGATTCGTAACTGGGGTATGGATATTATTCTGATCGTTGTTCTGATCCTGCTGGTAACCAGTGTGCTGATGGCTTACTGGATCTACAGAGGTGTTGTATATCCGCTGAATGAACTGGCCAGAGCGACCAGAAAAATCCGTGACGGTAACCTGGACTTCCAGGTGCAATCCGCGACCAATATTAATGAGATACGCGATCTCTTTGAGGATTTCGAGGAAATGCGTGCCCGACTGAAGGCCTCCTCTGAAGAAAAGGTGAATTTTGACAAAGAGAGCAAGGAACTGATCAGTAATATTTCCCATGATCTGAAAACCCCGATCACTGCGATCAAGGGTTATGTGGAGGGTATCATAGATGGTGTCGCAGACACACCGGAAAAAACCAATCACTATATTCGGACCATCTATAATAAAGCCAATGAGATGGATATGCTGATCGATGAGCTGACATTGTATTCAAAGATTGATACAAATAAAATCCCCTATACTTTTGCCAAGATTCCGATCGCGGATTACTTTGACGATTGTGTGGATGATCTGCAGATGGAGCTGAGCGCAAAGAATATTGATCTGGGATATTTCAATTATCTGGAGAAAAATGAGATTGTTATCGCTGATGCGGAGCAGTTGAAGCGAGTGATCAATAATATCATCAGTAATTCCGTGAAATATATGGATAAGCCGGCTGGCATTATCAATATTCGTCTGCGGGATGCGGGTGACTTTGTTCAGATAGAGATTGAGGATAATGGTAAGGGAATCAATCGTAAAGATCTGAGCAGAATTTTTGACAGACTTTATAGGGCAGATGCTTCCCGTAATTCATCTGTCAAGGGTAGTGGTATCGGTCTTTCCATTGTGAAGAAAATACTGGAAGATCATGAGGGTAAGGTCTGGGCGACCAGCAAGGAAGGCGTCGGAACGACCATTTGTTTTATTCTTCGAAAATATATAGAGGTGCAGGAGCCACAGGAGGTAGTAAATGAGCAGAATACTAATAATAGAAGACGAAGAAACAATAGCAAATCTGGAAAAGGATTATCTTGAACTGTCCGGATTTGAGGTGGAGATTGAGAATGACGGCGAGCCGGGACTGAAGAAAGCATTGAAGGGTGATTTTGACCTGATCGTGCTGGATTTGATGCTGCCGGGTATGGATGGATTCGAAATCTGCCGTCAGATCAGAAAGACGAAAAATATTCCGATCATTATCGTTTCTGCAAAGAAGGATGATATCGATAAGATCCATGGTCTTGGACTTGGCGCCGATGATTATATGACCAAGCCGTTTTCACCAAGCGAGATGGTAGCACGTGTGAAGGCGCACCTGGCCCGCTATGAGAGACTGATCAGCAGCGGCAAGCCGCAGAATGATATCATCGAGATCCGTGGTATTAAGATTGATAAGACAGCCAGACGTGTATGGATCAATGACGAGGAAAAGGCATTTACGAATAAGGAGTTCGATCTGCTGACTTTCCTGGCGGAGAATCCGAATCACGTATTTACGAAAGAGGAGATTTTTAAGCAGATCTGGAATATGGAGTCGATCGGAGATATTGCTACCGTGACGGTGCATATAAAGAAGATTCGTGAGAAGATTGAGTATAATACGTCCAAGCCACAGTATATTGAGACAATATGGGGCGTGGGATATCGCTTTAAGGTTTGAGATTTTTTTGAAATGGGACGCAGCCGGATATATTATGTTTTCCGGGGACCGCTCGCGCTTGGGTCCTCACGCAGCGGTACTAAACTCATGCTTCCCTTGCGGTTGCATTCGTTAAGTGCCGGCGTTGCGGAAGTCCCCTGCAAACATAATATATCCGGCTGCTGATTGTGAAAAAAGGTAGTGAGTGAGTTTCCGGGGACCGCTCGCGCTTGGGTTTCGTTTGGCGATTGTGTAAAAAGGCCGCATACATCCGGTTGGGTGTATGCGGCCTTTTTTATTTGCGTTTGCCGGAGGAGCGTGGAGTGATGTGTTTTCCGGCTGGGTTTTGGTTTTTGTTGTGTTTTACGTCAGGTTTTGTGCCTCTTTTCGTACTGGGTTTTGTGTTAGTTTTCGTACTGGGTTTTGTGCCCGGTTTTGTGTTGCTTTTCGTACCCGGCTTTGTGTTTGATTTCGGACCGCGTTTTGGTCTGCTATCGGAAGTTGGCCTGCTGCTGTTTTTGGCGCCTGCTTTTGTTCCCTGATTTTTTGGGGACAAAGGACCGTCCCCCGTTCTTCTTTTTTTGGGGGACAAAGGACCGTCCCCTGTCCTTTTTGGGCGGGGTGGGATGAGGCATTTTTTGTCGAAGCCGATGAGGTCTTCGCGGTGGGCAGTGATGAGTGCTTCTTTGACCAGGTCATAGTTGGCTGGATCACGGTACTGGATCAGTGCGCGCTGCATAGCTTTCTCATGGGGATTCGTGGCCACGTAGACTTTTTCCATGGTCAGTGGGTCCAGGCCTGTGTAGTACATACAGGTGGAGATGGTGCCGGGGGTTGGATAGAAATCCTGGACCTGTTCCGGCATATAGCCAAGGCTGCGGATATATTCTGCCAGGGCAATGGCATCTTTTAAAGTACTTCCCGGGTGAGAAGACATCAGATAAGGAACGATGTACTGTTTTTTCCCCAGCTTCTCATTCATTCGTTCAAATTCTTTGACAAAAGCATTATAAACGCCGACGCTTGGTTTGCCCATTCGTTTCAGTACATTGTCAGAGATATGCTCCGGCGCCACACGAAGCTGTCCGCTTACGTGATGCTCACAGAGTTCGCGTAAGAATTCCTTGTTTTTATCCGCCATCAGGTAGTCGAAACGGAAACCGGAGCGGACAAATACTTTCTTTACACCGGGCAGCTTTCGCAGCTTGCGCAAAAGAGAGAGGTAGTCCTTATGGTCCACTTCCATATTTGCGCATGGTGTCGGAAAAAGACATTTCCGGTTGGGACAGGCACCCTTGGTCATTTGTTTTTTGCAGGCAGGCTTTCGGAATTCTGCGGTTGGTCCGCCCACATCGTGGATGTAGCCCTTAAAGTCCGGGTCAGACAGGCACTGCTCGGCTTCCCGGATAATGGATTCGTGGCTGCGGGATTGGATAATGCGGCCCTCGTGAAAGGTCAGAGCGCAGAAATTACAGTCGCCAAAGCAGCCTCTGTTGGAGGTAAGACTGAATTTGATCTCAGATAAAGCAGGAATACCGCCATCCTTTCGATAGGAAGGATGATAGTCGCGCATATAAGGCAGCGCGTAAACGTCATCCATTTCCTGGGTGGTAAGCGGCTTTGCCGGCGGGTTCTGAACCACGAAAAGGCTGCCGTCATAGCTTTCATACAGACGGCGGGCCAGGATCGGATCTGTGTTTTTGTGCTGAATGGCAAAGCTTTTCGCATAGGAAAGCTTGTCATTCTTTACAGCTTCAAAGTCCGGAAGACGAATGGCATCATAGATGATGGATTCATCTCTGGTCTTATAGACGGTTCCGTTGATGAAGGTGATATCCCGGATGGAAAGACCACTGTTTAAGGCATCGGCAATCTCCACAATGCTGTGTTCGCCCATACCATAAGAAATCAAATCCGCACCGGAGTCGAGGAGAATGGAACGGCGTACCTTGTCGGACCAGTAATCATAGTGGCTGAGGCGGCGAAGGCTGGCTTCGATGCCGCCGATGATGATCGGTGTGCTTTTATAGGTGCGGCGGATCAGGTTACAGTAGACAATGACGGCATAATCAGGTCTTTTGCCCATGACGCCGCCGGGACTGTAAGCATCAGTGCTTCGGTGCTTTTTGGAAACGGTGTAATGGTTTACCATGGAATCCATATTTCCGGAGGAAACCAGAAATCCCAGGCGGGGTTCGCCGAATTCTGTGATACTGTCCGGATTTTTCCAGTCCGGCTGGCAGAGCATGGCTACGGTATAGCCGAATGACTGTAGGATGCGGCTGATGATTGCGCTGCCGAAGCTGGGGTGATCCACATAAGCATCGCCACACACATAGACAAAGTCGGGCTGTGTGATTCCCTGATCAAGCATATCTTGTTTATTTATAGGAAGAAATCCATTCATATTTTCATTTTCCTTTTGCAATCAAACTTATAAGGGATATTATGTAAAAAAACGTTTTTCCGGCAAGGTGTAGGAGCGGGCTGCATATAGTTTGCAGCCTGTCAGGCGGCTTCACCTGGAATCCCAACGTTTCCGGATAGCCGTCAGCATACGCTGTTTCACGCCAGGTGCGTGATGATTGATATCCCGCAGCAGCTCTTTCACGTAAGCGCGTTCTGTTTCAGGCTCATAAGGGCAGCCTGTGGAAGCTATCGGCAGATGCATTTTGTTTTTAAAACCGATGACATTTTTTTCTGTCAGATAAATCATGGGGCGGATGAGCACCAAGCCTGTGCGTTCCCAATGGGTCACCGGGTCGAAGGAATGGAAATCTCCTTCATATATTAAAGAGAGCATCATCGTTTCCACTGCATCATCCATGTGATGTGCGTAGGCGATTTTATTACAGCCAAGCTCCAGCGCTTTCTGATTCAGTGCGCCTTTTCGAAGGCGGGAACAAAGCGAGCAGGGCACATGATCCGGATCAGCAGGCAGCATTTCCATGATTTTCGTTGAAAGGATGTGATATTCCACGCCAAGCTTTGCGCAGAGAGCAGAAATTTCCGAAAGGTCAAAACCGGGATAACCAAGGTCTACGGTGATGGCCTTTAAGGTAAAGCGTTTTGGATAGAATTTCTGCAAGCCGGCCAGTGCGTAGAGCATGGTCAGAGAATCTTTGCCGCCGGAGATGCCCGCTGCAATACAATCCCCATCCGCAATCATATCGTAATCTTCTATGGCCTGCCGGGTCAGGCTGTATAATTTCTGCAGTTCCATCTGTGACCAAAACCTCTCCTGATTTTAAAACGTGGAGTCGCGAGAAACGCGGCATGTTCTTTTTGTCTGTAAAAAAGCGCAATTTAGTATATTGTAAAATTTTTTAGAAAAGTGTCAAGCTATCTGAAAGGAATCGCTGCATATAAAAGAGTAAGGAGTACTCGCTTTCACCCGGAAGTGCCACGAATTATGATGCGGTATGACGGATTTAGGGTGAGTCTTTGTGATATAATGATAGCAATATATAAGGCATAAGGCGATGCTTCCCTTCGGCGGTGCACGCTCTTCAGGTACTTATAGACGCGGAAAATTTTATCTCAGTCGGAGAAGACTTTCACTTGCTCTGCACGCCCTTTCGGTGTCTACAGGTGATTGGTAAAAGACAAAATAGTCTCGCGGGAGCGAGGCTTGAATAGGAGGAAAATGGTATGAAAATTGATTCGTCAGCCTGGCTGGCTAAGGGCAGTATTGTTCTGGGAGATGTGACCATCGGGAAAGATGTGGGCATCTGGTATAATGCAGTGGTCAGAGGTGATACGGCATCCATCGTTATAGGTGATGGCAGCAATGTGCAGGATAATGCGGTGGTGCATGTGGACGCAAATCATCCGACGACCATCGGCGCAGGTGTGACCATCGGTCATGGCGCGATCGTACATGGATGTACGATCGGTGATAATACGGTAATCGGTATGGGTGCCATCATTCTGAACGATGCGGTGGTAGGTAAAAACTGCACGATCGGCGCAGGCGCACTGGTATCCGGCGGCACAGTGATTCCGGATAACAGCATTGCTTTCGGAAATCCGGCGAAGATCCGCCGGGAAATGCGGCCGGAAGAAATCGAATTTAATAAGCATAATGCGCAGGTATATGTAGAGCATGTATATGAGCATAAGGCAGAAGAAGAGGATAGATGAGCTAAGGTAGAAGTAGAGGATAGATGAGCTAAGACAAGGAGGCTGTATGCCTCCTTAAAAGCAATGTGCGTGGGGTAGCAGCATAATTAAGTATCACAGGAGCAAGACCTGGAGAAGGACAGGGATTGCGGTAAATGAATAATCCGGATAGATAATAATGGCAAATGTTTATACAATATGAAGATTCTGTGATTTTTGTTTCGAAAAAACTTATTGCGGGTTCACATTTGTTTTTTCATCTGCTATAATGATGATATTATTAAATGTGGGTTATTCTGACCCTTTTTTGGCGCGTATATTAAGCTCCGGAGAGCTTTATATATAGGAGAGGGAAACCCTAGAAAATCTTATTCAAAAGGAGAAAATGGTTATGGATGAGTTTAGTAAAGCATTACAGGCAGACACAAGAGAGATTGTAACAATCCCAACAATTTACAAAATGGCAGATTTCGGACAGCTGGCAGCACAGTTTAATCTGGGCGAGAGAGACGTTGTTCTGACAAATGAGTTTATTTACAAACCATTTATGGAGAAATTCAACATCCCATGTCAGTATGTATTCCAGGAGAAATTCGGTCTCCTTGAGCCATCAGAGGAAATGATCAATATCATGTACGATGCTATTCCATATGATTCATATGACAGAGTAGTAGCTATCGGTGGCGGCGCTATCATGGACCTTTGCAAACTTCTGGGAATTAAGAGACCTGCATCTGTTCACGAGCTGTACTTCAAGAGAGAGCCAATCATCAAAGAGAAAGAGGTTATCGCTGTTCCTACTACATGTGGTACAGGTTCTGAGGTAACAAACATTTCCGTAGCTATCGTTAAAGATGAGAAAGACGGCGTTCTGACAGGCGGCGAGACAAAACTTGGTCTGGTTTCTGATGATATCACACCTAACAAAGTTATCCTGATCCCAGAGTTCATCTCTACACTGCCATGGAGACCATTCATTACATCTGTAATCGATGCTCTGATCCATGCAACAGAGTCCTTCCTGTCCCCAGGCAGAAAGACAATCACATCTGAGATGTATTCTAAGAGAGCTATGGAGCTCATCCTTGAGGGACTTCGTATCCTCGCTGAGGAAGGTCCGGATGCACGTCTGAACTACCTCACAGAGTTCTCAACAGCTTCTTACCTTGCAGGTATCGCATTCCTGAAAGCTGGTTGTGGTACAGTTCATGCTATGTCCTTCCCTCTGGGCGGAACATATCATGTACCTCACGGTGAGTCTAACTACGCTCTGTTCGGAAAGATCATGGAGATCTACAACGAGTACGATCCTAACGGCGAGCTGCTTCGCTTCAAAGAGCTGGTTGCAAGCATCACAGGATGTGAAGTTGAGGGCGCTATCGATTACATGAACGAGATGCTGGAGAAAGTTTACCATCTGAAACCTCTGCGCGAGTATGGATTCAAAGAGTCTGATATCGTAGATTTCGCTGATTCTGTAGAAGCTAACCAGCAGCGTCTGATCACAAACTCTTATGTTCAGCCATGGACAAAAGAGCTGTCTCAGAGAGTTTACAGAGAGTGCTTCTAATTTAATAGCATAGCTATGTAATGGAGACGGTCGGCGGGATAGCTTATCCTGCGGAACCGGAATATTTTATGATGATTACACAGGAAGCCCGGTTTCCGGTGCTTCCTGTATTCACCGTAGATACTTAAGAGTAGAAGAGTAAGAAAGGATTTTAGAATATTATGATGACAAAGGACCAGTATATCGAGTCTTTGAGAAAACTTAACCTGAATCTGTGGATGTTCGGTAAAAAAATCGAGAACCCTGTAGATGATCCTGTAATCCGTCCTTCACTGAATTCTTTTGCAGCTACATATGAGCTCGCAGAAGATCCACAGTATGAGGATCTGATGACAGCTACATCTCATCTGACAGGCAAAAAGATCAATCGTTTCACAAACATTCACCAGAGCACAGACGATCTGATCAAGAAAGTTAAAATGCAGCGTCTTCTTGGACAGAAAACAGCAGCTTGCTTCCAGCGTTGTGTAGGTATGGACGCTATGAACGCACTTTACAGCTCCACATACGAGCTGGATGAGGCTTGCGGAACATCCTATCATCAGAACTTCCTTAAATTCCTGACACGTGTACAGGATGAAGACCTTGCTGTTGACGGCGCTATGACAGACGTTAAGGGTGACAGAGGACTCGCTCCATCCAAACAGGCTGATCCTGATCTTTTCCTTCATGTAGTAGAGAGAACAGCTGATGGTGTTTATGTAACAGGTGCAAAAGCTCATCAGACAGGTTACATTAACTCTCATGAAGTACTTGTAATGCCTACAATCTCCATGCGCGAAGGCGATGAAGATTACGCTATTTCTTTCGCAGTACCTACAGATTCTGAAGGTATCACACTGATCTATGGTCGTCAGTCATGCGACACCAGAAAACTTGAAGAGTACAGCTCTATCGACGTTGGTAACCAGACATACGGCGGACACGAAGTTCTCGTTATCTTCGATCGCGTATTCGTACCAAACGACAGAATCTTCCTGAATGGTGAAGTTGCATTTGCAGGTATGATCGTAGAGAGATTCGCAGGCTTCCATCGTCAGTCTTACGGCGGATGTAAAGTAGGTGTTGGTGATGTCCTCATCGGTGCTACAGCAGAGGCTGTTGACATGGCTGGATGCGCTAAAGCTTCTCACGTAAAAGATAAGATCATCGAGATGACTCATCTGAATGAGACACTTTACGCTTGTGGTATCGCTTGTTCTTCACAGGGTGCTCCTACAAAATCAGGCGCATACCTTATCAACCTGCTTCTGGCTAACGTATGTAAACAGAACGTTACAAGATTCCCATACGACATCGCTCGTCTGGCTCAGGATCTTGCAGGCGGACTTATGGTTACACAGCCATCAGAGGCTGATTACCGCAATCCGGCTACACATGATTACATCGAGAAATACCTGAAGGGTGTTGCTTCTGTTCCTACAGAGGACAGAATGAGAATTCTTCGTCTGATCGAGAACATGACAATGGGTACAGCAGCAGTTGGTTACCTGCCGGAGTCTATGCATGGTGCAGGTTCACCACAGGCTCAGCGTATCATGATCGCAAGACAGTCCAACATGGCTGAGAAGAGAAAACTCGCTCGTGCTATTGCACATCTGGATTGATCATGCTGCAGTGTGCGGTAAAGTTTTGCGGCGGTTGTAATCCTATGTATGATCGCGGTGCGGCTTATAAAAAAGCGGTCCGTGAGCTGAAAGACGTAGCGACATTTTCTACCGCACAGAACGGCGTATCCTATGATGTACTCCTGATCATCCGTGGCTGCACACAATGTCCTTATTTATATGAGGAAGTGTCAGCGAAACACAGAATCATCTGTACAGCAGAAAAAGAAATAGATCCGGCCATCGAAACAATCCGTGGCCTGGTATGACACCGGTACTTGATTTCTTTGCTTATCATACAGAAGAAATGGAAGTCCGGAAATGAAACAAATATCCGCGTGGAAATAGCCTTGCTGTTTCCACGCATACTAGAAATAACAGAAATGTTTATACAGAGAGGGTATATTCCATGAAAAGAGTAAATATTATCTCTCCGGAAGAAGCTGCAATGCTCGTAGATGATGGTGTGACCATCGCTACAGGCGGTTTCGTAAGCTGCGCTTGCCCGGAGACATTATCCAAGGCACTTGAGAAACGTTTCTTAGAGACAGGACATCCGAAGGATCTGACACTGTTCTTCGCAGCTGGTCAGGGACATCGTGATGGAACAGGCGGAGACCATTTCGGTAACGAAGGAATGGTTAAGAGAGTTATCGGCGGTCATTGGGATCGTGCTCCGAAGCTCGGCGCTCTTGCTCTTGAGAACAAGATCGAGGCTTACAACCTTCCACAGGGTGTTATTTCTCATATGTACAGAGATATCGCTGCTCATAAAGTAGGTACTCTGACACATGTAGGTCTGTATACATTCGCTGATCCACGTGTTGAAGGTGGAAAACTGAATGAGAAGACTACAGAGGATCTGGTAGAGGTTGTTAATATTTGTGGAAAAGAGCTCCTGCTCTACAAAGCATTCCCAATCGATGTAGTATTTATCCGTGCATCTTATGTAGATGAGTTTGGTAACGCTACAGTTCATCGTGAGATCGGACCTCTGGACGTAACAGCTATGGCACAGGCTTGTAAGAACTCCGGCGGTAAGGTTATCCTGCAGGCAGAGAAGATCGTTCAGGGTGGAAGCCTTGATCCGAAGCTCGTTGCTATCCCTGGCATCTATGTAGATGCAGTTGTAGTTGGTACAGATGAAGAGAACATGCAGTGTCTGGGTATGCCATATGATGGCGCTCTGACAGGTGAGTTCCGTATTCCTGTAGATGATATCCCGGCTATTCCGTTGGATGCAAAGAAGGTTCTGGCTCGTCGTGCAGCTATGGAGCTTCCGAAAGATGCTATCGTTAACCTTGGAACAGGTGCTCCTGAGAAGATCGCTAACGTAGCAGCAGAGGAAGGTATCTCTGACAAGATGACACTGACAGTTGAGGCTGGTTCTATCGCAGGTGTTCCATATGGCGGAACACAGTTCGGTGCAGCCGCTAACTCAATGGCTATCATTCCTCATAACGTACAGTTCGACTTCTATCAGGGTGGCGGACTTGACGTTGCATTCCTTGGTCTTGCTGAGACAGCTCCGAACGGTGACCTGAACGTTTCCAAGTTCGGTACACGTCTGGCAGGTGCAGGCGGATTCATCGATATCACACAGAATGCAAAGAAGGTTTGCTACTGCGGTACATTCACAGCCAAAGGTCTGAAAGTAGAATGTAAAGATGGTAAGCTTGTAATCGTTCAGGAAGGTGCAAAGAAGAAATTCGTTAACAAAGTTCAGCAGATCACATTCTCCGGAACATATGCTAACCAGGTTAAACAGCCTGTTCTTTACATCACAGAGCGTGCTGTATTCGAGCTTCGTCCGGAAGGCGTTACTCTGATCGAGATCGCACCAGGTGTTGATCTTCAGAAAGACGTTCTGGATCAGATGGAGTTCATGCCACAGATCGCTTACCAGGAGGATGGCACTGTAAAACTTATGGATGCAAGAATCTTCCAGGAAGGCCTGATGGGTCTGAAAGACGAATAATTTTCGTTGCAAACCACATGGCATGTGGACTTAATATCAATGCAGATTCTGCTTAAGAATAAATAAGTGTCATGCCGGAAGAGAAATCTGACATGCATGAATCAGCATTGACTGCTTGTAAAGCTTATATTGAACTGCTGTGGGATGGATACCATCTCCACAGCGTTTCAAATAAATATTGTTAAATGTATAATTTCGTAATAAGGAGAAATTAAAACAATGACAGATGTTATTATCGAGAAACAGGGTAATGTAGCCGTAGTTAAAATTGAGCATATGAAAGCTATGAACGCACTCAGCACAGATATGTATGCACAGCTTGAGGAAGCATTCGATCAGCTGGCAGCTATGGATGATGTATATTGTGTAGTTCTGACAGGTTCTTCAATGATCAATAAAAAAGGCCGCGAGGTTCAGTCTTTCGTAGCTGGTGCTGATATCTCCGAGATGTCCAAACTTACTGTAGAAGAAGGAAAACAGTTCGGAAATAACTCCAACCGTGTTTGCTGGAAGATCGAGAACTTCAAACATCCTGTAATCGCAGCTATCAACGGCTTCTGCCTCGGCGGTGGTGTAGAGCTCGCTATGTCCTGTGATATCAGAATCGCTTCTGAGAATGCTAACTTTGGTCAGCCGGAGGTTGGTCTTGGAATTACACCAGGTTGCGGTGGAACACAGAGACTGGCTCGTTACGTTGGTATCGGAAAAGCAAAAGAGATCCTTTACACAGCACGTGCTAACTACTCAGCAGCAGATGCTCTGGCTATGGGTCTTGTAAACTACGTATATCCGATCGATCAGCTGATGGACGAGGCTATGAAACTTGCTCAGGAGATCGCTTCTCAGGCTCCTATCGCTGTTTCACTTGTAAAAGAGGCTGTTAACGTTGGTATGCAGACAGATCTGAACTCCGCACTGAAATTCGAAGGTAACGTATTTGCACAGTGCTTCGCAACAGAAGACCAGAAATACGCTATGGAGCATTTCCTTGCAAAGAGCAGAGAGCCAAAACAGTTCAAGAATAAATAATCTTTGGGTTTCCCACACAAAGATTTGGGCGGTCGCTAAAGCGGCCGCCTTTTTTATGATACCAGGTTCTGAAGGCTATGAAAAATGGGCGCACGAAGCCGCAGGCGAAGTGTGCGCACTTTTTCATGGCTTGCAGAACCGAACAAAACCGAGACGTAGGGATGCGACCTTAAGGGAGCAGACCGGGAGTCGAGGTTTTGTAGCATGGCGGGAGCACGAATGTGCGGAGCCATGCGTAGGTATCATAATCTGTGGTGATTCCGAACGGAAGTGAGGAATCATGTCAGTTTTTATGATACCAGGTTCTGAAGGCTATGAAAAATGCTGTAAAAAAACAGGCCGCAATTTGCGGCCTGTCTTTAGTGAAATATGGAAAATCAGATTGTCTTTTGCGTACGCAGTAAACGCATGGAATTGAGAATACAAATGACAGCTACACCTACATCTGCGAATACGGCGGCCCACATATTGGCGAAGCCGAGGGCACCCAGGATCAGAATGCCGATTTTAACCACCAGTGCAAAAACAATGTTCTGCGTGGAGATGGAAAGAGTCTTTCGGGCGACATCGATCACAGCCGGGATACGCGAGAGCTTGTCATCCATGATTACAATATCGGCGGCCTCAATAGCAGCATCCGAGCCCATGGAACCCATAGCGATGCCGACATCTGCTCTGGAAAGAACCGGCGCATCATTTATACCGTCACCGATAAAGGCCAGTTTCTGCTTGGGGTTCAGCTTTCCGAGGATACCCTCAACTTTGGAAACCTTGTCCTGGGGAAGGAGCTCAGAATAAACCGTATCGATGCCAAGTTCATGACCAACGGCTTCGCCAACCTTTTTACGATCTCCGGTAAGCATGATAAACTGACGTACGCCTTTGCGTTTCATGTCTGCAATAGCTTCCCTGGCCTCAGCCTTTACCTGGTCACGGATCAGGATAGCGCCGAGATATTTTTTGCCACAGGCCACATAAACGATCGTGGCAGCATCATCCTGGGCAGGTATAAAGGAAATATTAAATTTATGCATGAGCTTTTCGTTTCCGGCATAAATTTTGTGCATATCACCGTCTGAGCTAATTACATCTGCGACAATACCGTGGCCACTGATATTTTCAGCATTTTTTACAGTAGTATTTGTAAGAGAAATGGAATCGGCTGTGTCCTTCGCAGTTCCTGACGGCCTTGCGGACATGGGATCACCCATGCTTGTTTTTGCAATGCCGGTAGCAATTCCTCGCTCACTGACAGCGTCACGGATAGACTTGGCGATCGGGTGTGTGGAAGCACCTTCAGCTAAGGCAGCGTAAAGCAGGAGGCTGCTTTCATCGACGCCTTCTGCACATTCCAGATGGTTAACACGGAAATTTCCCTCTGTCAGAGTACCGGTTTTATCGGAAACAATGGTATCCAGGCTTCCGAGCAGTTCCAGGTAATTGGAACCCTTAACGAGTACGCCCACCTTGGAAGCGGCGCCGATGCCGCCAAAGAATGCCAGAGGTACAGAGATAACCAGCGCACATGGGCAGGAGATAACCAGAAATGTACAGGCTCTGTAGATCCACTGTGTAAAGTTGCCAAAAATAATGGAAGGTAAAATAGCTAACACCAAAGCCGCATAAACAACGATCGGGGTATAGTAGTGGGCGAAACGGGAGATAAAATTCTCGGTATGAGATTTCTTTTCGGAAGCGGATTCCACAAGCTCCAGAATACGGGCAACGGTAGAATCGTCGTAAATTTTATCAGCGCGGACCTTGAGCAGGCCTTCACCATTGATACAGCCGGAGATCACTGCATCGCCGGGGTATGCGCTGCGCGGCACGGATTCACCTGTCAGGGCAGCTGTATTGATCATAGAAGAACCTTCGAGAATGCTACTGTCCACCGGGATTTTTTCGCCGGGTTTAATGAGCAGGATATCACCTATTTCCACCTCATCAGGATCAATCCTTTCTATAGAACCATCCTCGCCGATCACATTTGCATATTCCGGTGCAATGTCCATCAAATCACGAATAGATTTGCGGGACTTGCCAACAGCGTAACTCTGAAAAAACTCTCCCACCTGGTAAAAAAGCATAACAGCGCAGGCTTCACTGCTTTCACCGGTAGCAAATGCACCGATAGTGGCCACCAGCATCAGGAAAGCTTCATCAAATACCTGTCTGTTTTTTATACCCAGGAGTGCTTTTTTTACCACATTATAACCAACCACCAGGTATGGAATCATGTATAAAAGAAAGCTGATCAGCCGATTATCAAAAATAACCGGCAGGATACCGGCATGTTCGAGAATAAGTAAAGGAAAGAAAATTATTGATGCGATGAGGATTTTACGCAATTCTTTTTTCTGTTTTTTCGTCATCATAATATATTTCCTCCGTTTCAGGACAAAATGGCGGGGCTGTCAGAAGAATTCAAACGGCCCCGCAGTCGCACAAAAGCGAAATTAAAATTATTTTACATAAATGGTGCATTCCGGCTCGATTTTTGCAGCAATGGCTACAGCCTCTTTTACGATGTCATCGAACTTATCATCATCTGCATCGATCATCATCTTTTCTGTAATGACACTGACGGATGCGTCGTTTACGCCATCCAGAGCCTTGATTGCTTCCTCGATTTTTCCGGCGCAATGTGCACAGCAAAGATCTTCGATTTTAAATTTTTTCTTCATAATAATATTCTCCTTTTTCTTTTCTTCTTTTGATGAGTTTAAGCCCTCCGGCATAAGCTACATAAATCTTATTCTTCAATGTGTTCTTTACCCATAGCGATAATCGTTTTTACATGATCATCGGCCAGGGAATAAATCATTGCCTTTCCCTCACGCCGCGCAGAGATCAGCTTTGAAGTCTTCAGAATTTTCAACTGATGAGAAACAGCGGATTGATTCATATCCAGATCCGCACAGATTTCAGAAACATTTTTTTCGCCTTGGAACAAATCATAGAGGATTTTAATCCGGGTAGAGTCACCGAATACTTTAAATAATTCAGCGAGATCACCTAATTCTTCCTCTGATACATTGTCTATCAGGTGCTCAATATGATCCGTGTCATGTGAATGCATTGCTTACCTGCCTTTATTACTCCATGTAGAAGCCGTGTGAAGAATTTCCTCCGAAATTAAGTGAAATTTCCTTTGCGGATCGCGCAGCCGTGGTCTTATCCGAGAGAGCGGCTGTGCGGTATCAAGAGCACTTTCTCCGTAACTTCATGATCGCCCGGATCGCAACAAGAATCTCTGTCTTGTTTCGGAATGAATAATTATCATCATAAGGTCTTCTGATTAATGAATCGTTGTTCATATGAATATATTATCATATGTTAGATATAAGTCAATGGCTTTTGGAAAAATAGAAGGGAAAAAGTTTTTTTCGGCGAATTTATGAAAGGAATCTGTAAAGCTTGTATAATATATATATAGCAGGTCTGCAGCTGAGAGCTTGCGACGCGGAGGGATACCTTAGAGGTCCGGAGAAAGTAGGTTTAAACACTGGGGAAAAGTCCTTTCTGACAGAAGCGGCATCAGGAAAAAGCAGATTTCGGAGAGAGCGAATCTCTTAGAAAGTGATTCACTGAGGAAGAGTAAGTGAGGCGGAATCGTGACTTACATAGGATAGGACAAAAAAGCAGATAAAAACGGTTATGCTAAGAAAAGGAAGACAAAGAAGAATGGCAATTTCGAAAATAGATATGCATATGCATTGTAATGCATCTGACGGGACGGATTCTCCGGCGGAAATTTTGGAAAAGGTAGAAAAAGCCGGGATAAAAATCTTTTCGGTAACGGATCATGATACGATCAAAGGTACACTTGCTGTAGAAAAGAGGCTGCCGCAGGGGATAAGATTTGTCCGGGGAATAGAATTCTCATGTAAAACGCCGGTGAAAAAATGCCATATTCTTGGTTATGATTTTGATCCGGAAAATGAGGAATTTCAGGCGGCTATTCGGGAAGGGAAAGCTATCCGGGAGCAAAAATTGCAGAATCGCTTTCACTTTCTGGAGGAGCTGCATCATATAGAAATTTCTGTGGAAGACCGACAGGCACTGATGTCGATGGAAAGTGCCGGCAAGCCGCATCTGGCCACGGTTTTGATCCGAATGGGATATGCATCTGATATCGATGGGGCAATCCGTAAATATTTGAAGCATATTCCGGGAGAAAAAAACGGACAGGATCGCATTACGGCGGCAAGCGCCATAGATGGCATTCTGGCAGCCGGTGGCGTACCGGTGTGGGCGCATCCTCTGGGCGGCGAGGGAGAAAAGCATCTGACAGAGGAAGAATTTGCCCGGCAGCTGACCTGTCTGCTGCAGATGGGTATACAAGGTCTGGAATGCTATTATTCCCGTTATACAGAGGAAGAAGTGGAGTTTCTTTTAGAACAGGCCCGGAAATATGGTCTGCTGGTCAGCGGCGGAAGTGATTATCATGGTGCAAATAAAAATATACCCCTGGGAACATTGAATGCTTACGGGAAAGAAGTAAAAAAGGAGGCATTAACGCTCCTGAAGATGTTTAGCTGAGCGAAAGCGCTCTTCCACTGGCCACGCCTGCGATCCGCCGGACACATATTTCACTTAGCGAACCGAAGGTGAGTTTAGTGAAATAGCGTACAAAGTAGGCTTTCGACTCAGTGGGAGATTGGACTCGCCACTGAGTTAAGTTTGTTACTAACCCCTACCTACGCAAAGCGCCCCGGAAGGGGACTCCCACTGCGTTGAATAAAACATAAAAAGCCCTGCATAGAAATATCTATGCAGGGCTTTTAGCGGAGCGAATGGGATTCGAACCCATGTGCCCGAAAAACGGACAACCTGATTTCGAGTCAGGCTCGTTATGACCACTTCGATATCGCTCCATATGGATCGAGCAAAGCTATTTCCTCTTGCTCGAAAAAAGCAGATAACATCTCAGAAATTATTCTTTAATGATACCAAGACACATTTTAGCAGAAAGAAGGGATTCCTTCAAGATTTAGCATTACTTTTGTTTACAATGATAATGCCCATGGAAACCAGTAACAGGGAAAGTAATCCGTATATACTGAAGGCCTGATTCTGTTCTTTCAGCAGAATGGCGGAAAGGATGACACCGATCACCGGATTCAGGAAGCCGTACACAGTAATGCGGCTGACGGGGTTATATTTCAGAAGGATACTCCAAAGAGAGTAAGCCACTGCGGAGATCATTGCCATATATAATAAAAGAAGCAGCCCTAGCGGCTTAATTACAGTCAAACGGCCGCCAAGTCCCAATCCTACGAGGATCAAAATGATTCCGCCAAAGATGAACTGGGCACCGCTGAGCAGTACCGGATCTTCATTGCGGGAGAAATTCTTGACCATACCCGAAGAGAGGGCATACATCATGGCGGAGAGCAGGATAAATCCTTCGCCGTTTGCTGCAAAGCTAAGCTCGAAAGAATTGCCGCCGGCCAGCTGAATCAGAACCACACCGGAGAATCCCACCAGACATCCAAGAATTTTTCGGAAAGCCAATTTTTCCTGATGAAAAAGAAAAACAGCGAAAAAGATGGCGAAGAAGGTGCTGGAGGCTACAATAATCGAAGATTTCACACCGGAAGTATGGGCGAGTCCGATATAAAAGAAGATATACTGACCGGTGGTCTGCACCAGACCCAGCGGAATCACATATTTCCATGAGGAGGCCTTAGGTAGAGCGGGCTTATGCGCTCCAAGGCTGGCGATTAGAAGAACCAGAACACCGGAAAGGGAAAAACGCATGCCGGCGAAGAGTAGCTGCGTCGCAGAATCATCCGAAGCGATAGCGAAAAGCCGGTATCCGATTTTTACGCTTGGAAAAGCGCTGCCCCATAAAAAGCAGCAGATAAAGGTCATAGGAAAGATCACGGACAGCTTTGTCCAATCGAGTTTTTTCATAAATAAATGCCTCCGGCAAAAAAGTTTAAGAAGGCCGTCGGCCTTCTTGCCGTTTCATCATAACATGGAAAGGAAGCGGAAAAAAGAAAATTCTTATTTAGTTCTGAAATTAGGGTTTTAAAGATTTATAATTCTGAGTATACTAGAAATGAGAGACTGAAATAAATGATCTTTAGGGGAGAACATTTTGTGAAGAGTAATAATAGATGCAGGGGAATAAAAAGAGTAACAGCTCTGGGGACAGCTTTTTTGCTGGCGGCGATGCCGGTGCTTAGCGGATGTGGGTCCGACGCTGATATGGGCAGTCTGATAGCTTTTGTGGGAAATATCAATTCAGGAGAAAACCAGGAGCAAAATACAGAGCTTTGGCAGGGCGTGACACAGTTCGCCGATGAAAGCGGCAGAAAGGCAGTGTCCTATGAGCCGGAATCATCTTCAGTGACCAGCGCGGAGCTGGCAATCAAGCAGGCTATTGATGACGGGGCGGATGTCGTCGTATGTACCGGCGATGTTATGGAGCATGCCATTTATGAAGTACAGCAGATTGAGAAACATACACAGTTTCTTCTATTAGATGGTGTTCCTACAGAAAATGCGGAGAATGGTGAAGAGCGAATCCGCGGAAATACCTATAGCGTTATTTTTTCCAGAGAAATCGCAGGCTTTCTGGCAGGCTACGCGGCAGTGAAGGAAGGCTGTCGTGTGCTGGGATTCTATGGCGGCAGTAAAAATGACGAGATCGTACGTTACGGTTCCGGATTTATTCAGGGCGCGAATCAGGCAGCAGGTGAATTGAAGCTGAGAAGTGACGAAGTCGTTATTCAGTATAAATATATGACCTCCAATGCCATTAATCCGGCGCAGGTGGCCGGTATTGCGGATTGGTTTACGGAAGGCTGTCAGGTGATTGCAGTGGCAGGCCGTGGAGCAGAGCTGGTGGCAGAACAGGGTGCTGTACGCGGGAACGGAAAGATTATTACAGATGATATGAGTACGACATCCGGCAGCGTGATCATGACAGAGGCGGGTATTAATTATGCCAATGCTGCTGTGCAGGCATTGACGCTGATGGAGGATGGCTCACTAAAGGGCGGCGAAACCAATGAGTTGGGTCTGGCAGAGAGTTGTATGTATCTTAATATGGAAGGCAGTTCTTTTACAAACTTTACGGAGTCTGATTATGAAGCAATTCTTGCCAAGCTGCAGAACGGAGAGATTACTGTGACATCAGAGGATGTCACCAAACAGTCAGGCAGTGAAGAGGAAAGCAGTAAAAAAGGAAAAAATTCCGTAGAGATTAATAATGTTACGCTCGAAGAAAAGGTTTGATTCAGGAACAAGACTTGAAAAGCATAATAGTTGTTACAAAAAAATTACAAATTTTCAATGAAATAGTCTTGTAAGGATTTTGGAATTGTGTTAGGCTTAATGATAATTACCAAACTATGTCAAAATTATTACAATCAAAATGATTTGGAGTGAATATATGATGAAAAATAAATTGATCGCAGCAGGTCTTGTAGCGTTAATGCTTTTTTCACAGGCAATGCCGGTTATGGCAGACCCTTCCGCATCAGAATTACAGTCACAGATTCTTAGTCTTGAGGACAAAAAAACTGCTCTGCTTGGAGAGATTGACAGCTTAAGCGTACAGTTGATCACATCTATGGCAGAGATCGAAGATCTGAAAACCCAGATTGATGATAAAGGTGAAGAAATTGAGCAGACAACCTCTGAACTGAACAGTGCGGAAGCAGTACGTCAGACAGAGTACAATGCTATGAAAAAGAGAATCCAGTATCTTTATGAGAACGGTGGCGACGGAAGCTGGCTGGAGACACTTTTGAATTCCGATGATCTGACGAAGATTCTTAGTCAGGTAGAATATACAGAGAAATTATATAAATATGACAGAGACTGTTTGCTGGAGTATGCAGAGACTGTACAGAATGTATCGGATCTGAAAGACCAGCAGGTTGCAGAGAAATCTTCTCTGGAAAATCTGAAAGCAGCACAGGAAACGAATCAGGCAAATCTCTCTGCATTGCTGGAACAGGCGAAGACAGAGTATACAGATTATGATGCGCAGCTGGCGGTTGCTATGCAGAAGGCAGCAGAATATCAGTCCATCCTGGTACAGCAGGAAGCTTTGTATCAGCAGATGGCTACAGCACAGCAGGCAGCGATCGCAGCAGGTGACACAGAGACAGCCAGCCAGTATACAGCACAGCTGTATGCCATGAGTACAGCCACTGCATCTACAGGCAGCAGCTCCTCTACAGGCAGTTCCTCTTCAGGAAGCTCTTCCTCAGGAAGCTCTTCTTCAGGTACGACATCTGTTACTTATAGCTCTGATGGTTCCATCGGTTCTTCCATCGCTTCCTATGGTTTGACATTCCTTGGAGGTAAATATGTATATGGCGGAAACAGCCTTACAGACGGTGTAGATTGCTCCGGTTTCGTAAACCAGCTTTATGCGTCCTATGGTATTTCTGTACCGAGATCCTCCAGCGAGCTGGCTAATTCCGGTTCCTCTGTAAGCAGCCTTGATGAAGCCCAGGCCGGAGATGTTATCTGCTATGATGGTCACGTAGGTATTTACCTGGGTGACGGAACCATCGTACATGCATCCAATGAAGAAAACGGTATCATGATCAGCGATGTAAACGCATCCGGAGATATCGTAGCAATTCAGCGATACTATTGATCCGGCAGAATATAAGAGTCGGTCATATCTTAATTCTATAAAAAAGATTTCAAACCAGTCACGCAAGTGGCTGGTTTCTTTTATGATACCAGGTTCTGAAGGGGCAAGGTTGCGGTTTTTTACAGAATCCGATACAATAGAACACAGACTATTTTGAAAAAATAGCAATAAACTATTTCGTATAGGCAGGGTTGGAATGGATACAAAAGATATTTTGCGGGGTGTGCAGGAAGGAAAGATTTCCATCGAGGAAGCGGAGAGATATTTTGCAAAGCAACCTTTCGATGAAATGGGATTTGCAAAGCTCGATCTGCACAGGGAAATGAGAACGGGTTTTCAGGAAGTGGTTTTCTGCAGCCGGAAAAACGATGCATTTTTAAAAGAAATTTATCTTAGACTATATGAACAAAATGGTGAGGTTTACGGAACCAGAGCAACAGAGCATCAGTATGAACTGATCCGGGAAGTTATTCCGGACATTCAGTATGATGCGGTGGCACATACATTAAAGCTTGAAAGAGCGGATAAAAAAAGGATCGGCAATATTGCAGTATGTACAGCGGGCACAGCAGATATCGCTGTGGCAGAGGAAGCAGCCCAGACAGCAGAATTTTTTGGATCCAATGTCAGCAGAATTTATGACGTGGGAGTCAGTGGCCTGCACCGGCTGCTGGCCAGATTAGATCTGATTCAGGAGGCTAATGTGGTAGTTGCGGTGGCTGGTATGGAAGGCGCTCTGGCCAGCGTGATCGGTGGTTTGGTGAAAAATCCGGTGATCGCTGTGCCTACTTCTGTGGGCTACGGCGCAAGCATGCAAGGCTTGTCGGCATTGCTGACGATGATCAATTCCTGTGCCAACGGTGTTTCTGTGGTGAATATAGATAACGGTTACGGCGCAGGCTACATCGCGACGCAGATCAATCGCCTGGCAGTAAGCGGCAGTATCGCAGGTAAGGATAGAAAGCAATATCCGAAGGATTGAGGAAATGGCAAAGTTGTCAATGATAAATAAAAATGAAGTAATGTAGCTTGCATGACAATTAGAAAAATGCGAAAGGCTTCATGAAACTTCGAAACATAAATGAAATGATAGGGCGGAATGGCAGAGATGAAGGATTTATATTTAGAATGCGCGTCCGGTATCAGCGGTGATATGTTTGTCGCAGCTATGCTGGACCTCGGCGCGGACAGACAGGCGCTTGACAGAGCAATGAAATCTGTGCAGGCAAAGGGTTTTCGAACAGAAATCCGTACAGTAAAAAAGAATGCGATTACCTGTTGTGATTTTCAGGTTTTGTTAGAGGATGCCTATGAGAATCATGATCACGACATGGAATATCTGCATGGGGATGGAGAGCATGAGCATAGTCATGAGCATGCTCATAGCCACGAGCATGAGCACAGTCACGAGCATGAGCACAGTCACGAGCATGCTCATAGCCACGAGCATGAACACAGCCATGGGCATGGTCATCATCAGGAGAGTGAGGCGATCTCTTGCGAACATCACGAGGAACATGCACATTTACATGAGCACAGCCACGAGCATGAACACAGCCACGAGCATGAACACAGCCACGAGCATGAACACAGCCACGAGCATGAGCATAGTCATGGGCATACCCATAGCCATCATCATGAACATCGCGGGTTAAAGGATGTGATGGCGATTGTTAATCAGTGTGATATCACTCCGCAGGCTCGTGCACTGGCTGAAAAAATATTTACGATTCTGGCAGAGGCAGAGGCCAAAGCCCATGGAAGCGATATCGAACACGTGCATTTTCATGAGGTGGGTGCGCTGGATTCTATTGCAGATATCGTGGCGGCAGCAGTATGCTTTGATAGCCTGCAGATCGGAAATGTTTACATCCCATCGATTTTCGAAGGCAGCGGAACGATTCGCTGTGCACATGGTTTACTGCCGATCCCGGTACCGGCAGTAGCAAACATTGCTGCGGTCCATGGCTTGCAGCTGCACATTTCATTACAGGAGCAGGGGGAATTTGTTACACCGACAGGTGCAGCCATTGCTGCGGCCATCGTTACAAAGGCATCCATGCCGGAAAACTTCCGGATATGCAAGGTGGGTTATGGCGCCGGCAAGAGAGAATATAAACGCCCGAGCTTTTTGCGTGCATTTTTGATCGAGACAGAGGAAAAAGCGGATGAGAAGCTTTTGACAGATGAAATCTGTAAGCTGGAGACAAATATCGATGACAGTACAGGTGAACAGCTGGGCTTTGTAATGGAGCTTCTTATGGCTGCAGGTGCCAAAGACGTAAACTATACGCCCTTATATATGAAAAAAGGACGTCCTGCATGGCAGCTGAATGTCATTTGCGCGCCGGGGGACACGAGCAGGATGGAAAATATTATTTTCCGGAATACGACCACGATCGGTATCCGCAAAATGCTTATGCAGAGAAGGATTTTGCCAAGAGAGGAAAGAGTGGTGGAAACACCATACGGACAGGTGGCAGTGAAAATCGTCGAGATTTCCGGTGAAAAGAAAGCCTATCCGGAATTCGAGAGCATCGCAGCGATTTCCCGTACACAGGGAATTGCCTATCAGGAAGTATATCGCCTGGTCTTAAATGCACTGGAGAGTGAAATATAACATAAACACATAAAAGAAAAAAAGACTCCACGCATTGGGAGTCTTTCTTTCTTTAGGAAGGAGAACCCGACCTTTTAGTCGGTATATGAAAAAGAATCAAAACTTAGTTAATTTCTTTATTTGTATGATGTAAGTATACGGAGAAAATGTGAGTCAAACATGTTCAAGTTGTAAACAAAATAAGAACAAACTTCGAAAAGTTTATGAAAGGGCAGCTGAAATCTTAAGAAATTGTATAAATAAGAAACCTTTTGGGAAGTACTGGAATTTACAAAAACATAATGCTAGAATAAATTCGATATTGACATTTGGTCATTAGTCCAGTAGTATAGTATCGTTTTTTTAAGGGAACAGGTTCTGAAATATGCTAGACAAAGGTTCGGCGGACTTTTTTGCATGCATATGCAGGGACGCAGACTGGAAATAAAGGTTTTGTTGCATTGCATAGAGACATAAGAGACAGCATAGCTATGCAGTCACGATAGAAAGAAGGGAGTATCGATGGGCGGATTTTTTGCAGCAGCACTGAAGAATGATTGTGTTTTCGATGTATTTTTTGGAACAGATTATCACTCACATCTGGGAACCAGACGTGCAGGTATGGTAATTTTCGGGGAGAAAGGCTTCAGTCGAGCAATTCATAATATTGAGAATTCACCATTCCGTACGAAATTTGATTCCGATCTGAAATCCATGTCCGGAACAATGGGTATCGGATGTATTTCTGATTATGAGCCACAGCCATTGATCGTGCGTTCACATCATGGCGCTTTTGTCATTTCAACTGTAGGAAAGATTAATAATGCAGAGGAACTGCAGAATGAAATGCTGGAAAAGGGACACACACATTTCCTGGAGATGAGTGGCGGAGAAATCAATCAGACAGAGCTGGTAGCGACTTTGATCAACCAGAAGGATAACCTGATCGATGGTATTCAGTATGCCCAGGAGGTAATCGACGGATCTATGACGATCTTGCTGATGACACCAATGGGAATTTACCTGGCCAGAGATAAAGTGGGCCGTACACCTGTCATTATCGGTAAAAAAGAGGATGGTTTCTGCGCATGCTTCGAATCTCATGCCTACCTGAATCTGGGATATAAGGATTATAAAGAACTGGGACCCGGCGAGATCGCTGTGATGACAGAAGATAAAGTGGTGACACTTGTTAAACCGGGTGACAGAATGCAGATTTGTTCCTTCCTTTGGGTTTACTATGGATATCCGTCCAGTAAATATGAAGGCCTGAATGTAGAGCAGATGCGTTATAACTGTGGTGAGTTTATGGCGAAACGTGATATGGCAGAGCATCAGCTGATTGATAATGTCGATATCGTAGCAGGTGTTCCGGATTCCGGTACAGCCCATGCTGTCGGCTATGCAAATCAGTCCGGCAAGCCATTTTCACGCCCGATGATCAAATATACACCTACATGGCCACGTTCTTTCATGCCGACGATTCAGTCACAGCGTGATATGATCGCAAAGATGAAGCTGATTCCGATTCATGAACTGATCGACGGAAAGAGCCTTCTGATCATTGATGACTCTATTGTTCGTGGTACACAGCTCAAAGAGCAGGCACAGTTCCTCTTTGAGAGTGGCGCAAAAGAGGTGCATGTACGTGCTGCATGTCCTCCGCTGGTATACGGATGTAAATTTATTAACTTCTCACGTTCTAAATCTGAGATGGAACTGATCACACGTCGTGTCATCGCTGAGGAAGAGGGCGAGGAAGTGACCAGAGAGATTCTGGATCAGTATACAGATCCGGATTCTGAGAAATATAAGAAAATGCTTGATCGTATCTGCGAGAAGATGGGCTTCACATCTCTTCGATACAACCGTCTGGATGATCTGGTAGAGGCTATCGGTATCAGCAAGGACAAACTTTGTACTTACTGCTGGGACGGAAAAGAATAAAGCAGGAACGAGACTTGAATTTAATATGAATCATATAGGACTGCCGCATGATATCATTCACTGAATGAAATCATGCGGCAGCCTTTTGTTTATGATAAGACGGAAAATAGATAAAATAAGCTTAAACGGGAGTGTCCGACGCGGTTATTGACGCAGGTTTGCGGGAGGAGTATCATAAACATAGTTAACATAAACGCAAGGAGGGACTGCGGCTGTGACCGATTTCCCGGGACATTCCTGAAAAAGCCGGAGAACCTTGTCCTTGCGTCAGGCATTTTTCAGATATATACAGGAAAAACAGTTTTCTGTTAAGGCACATTTCAGTGGCAGGAGGTGGTATAGAAGGTGAGATTACAGGCGGGAGAGATCCTGCAGGAGCGGTATGAGATTATCAGTATGATAGGGGAAGGCGCTTCAGCAGAGGTTTATAAGGTATGGGATGATCGCCTGGAGAGTTTTTGGGCTTTAAAGGTCTTTTCTTATAGTGATCGGCAATCGGCAGGAAAAGACGTTCAGCGTTTTTATGCGGAGGCGGATTTGTTGAAACGGCTACAACATCCGGCTATTCCGAAGATTATAGATATTTTTGAATGCACATTTGATCAAAGCCTGGTTTCGGGTAAAGAGGATGACTGCTTTGATAGGCAGCAGGTTTTCAGGGAGCGAAATCTGACGGGGAATGAGGAAAGGCTGACCGGAAAGTGTCCTGTGGGAGCGGAAAAGGCAGAGTCGGAGGAAATTACTGCCGGGCGGCAGTGCGGTTATGAAATCTGTCTTGTGATGGATTTACTGCAGGGAATGTCTTTGGAGAATATTTTGCGGCAGAGGCAGAGCTATTCGGTGGGGGATATTTTGGATTGGGGAATACAGCTCTGTGATATTCTGAGCTATCTGCATGGGCAGTCACCACCTTTGATTTACCGGGATATGAAACCGGGACATGTCATTGTGGGAAGCGATGGACAGCTTCATCTGCTGGATCTGGGTATCGTCAGATCCTATACGGCAGGGAAAGAAGCGGATACAGAAGCTTTGGGGACCAGAGGATATGCGGCTCCGGAACAATACGGATCCGGACAGACGGATTGCCGCACGGATATTTTTGGCCTGGGTATGACTCTGTGGGAGCTTTTGGAGAAGTGTCCGCAGAAATCCGAAGCAGAAGAAGAGACGCATAAATCCAAGGTCCGGGGGAGAGAATTGCGGCAGTATGGTGGAGAGCGTATTGCTGCTAAGGAGGAAAAAGCATGTCATAAAAATTATTTGCAGAATGATGAAAAAAAGAAAAATCTGCGTCGGATTTTATGTAAGTGTACAGAACCGAATCCGAAAAAAAGATATCAAAGCTGCCGCACTTTAAAAGCGGCCTTGCAAAGCTGCCGGGGAGAAAAAGCCTGGAAGCTACATATTCTGAAATTTCATGAATTGAAATATCATAAATCCTATGTCTTGGCAGGCATATTGGTCTTATTTTTTATATGTTTTCTTGGAAACATCTTATTTCAGGGTACTTCGACCTTTATGAAGAGGCGAAGCTACTGTCAATTGATCCGTTTTTCAGGATCCGAATCAACAGAAGAGAAAATGAAAAAATGCGAAGAAGCGATTTTACTGCAGCCGGAAGATCTGCAGGCCTATCAGACCTTGCTTTCTGTTTTTGAAGAGAAAGGGCTTTTTGGTGCGGCAGAAAGTGCGGAAATAACGGCTCTGATTGAGGAAAACAGAGAGGTTTTACAGAAAGAGGAGGGTTTTGACGACCTCTTATTTCGGGTGGGACAAATGTATATCTACCTTTTTAAGGATGAGGAGCAGGATCTGCAGGAAAGATTACAGCTGGCCTATCCCTGGTTTGCAGAAGTCAGGGAGAAGTATGCGGAGGCGGAAAGCTTTGCCGGTTTGGCTGAGTATGTGAGAGACTATGTCTTTACAGGAATGAAGGAAGAGCAGCCGGATGAGGCCGCCTATAGAGCTCTGCTAAAAGATTTAGAAAGCTTTGCAGAGGAGGAATGGCCACAGGAAACAAATGCCTATGGAAGGCTGCTGACGGCGCAGGAGATTAGCCGTCTTTTGTATAGTCAGTCAGCGGGAATGCAGTTGTGCGCGATTGATCCTGTAGAAGAAATTACGCTCCTGCAGACGATTTTCAGGAAGGTAGAAGGGGAAGCAGTAACCCGGGAGGATTGTCTTTCATTGCAGCAGGAGACTTTGGAAGAAATAAAAGGATTTATAGCAGAGCTTCAGAAAATTTGATACAGGAGGTGGGGAAATATGAAGCGAAGAAAAAAAGGAGGGGTGAAGGCTGTACCGGCGATAGTTGTAATCGTTTTCGCGCTGCTTTTATGCGGCAGGATATCAGAAAAATGTATTGCGGGAAAGGAAAGGGCAGCTTTGGAAGAAAAGCATTTCGGAGCAAAGCAAGCGCTATCCGATGAGGAATTAGAAAGCGGAAAAGAAGCCTTCTCCGGGCAGCTTTTGGTCAGTGAGAGTATAGAGGAAAATGCGAAAAATATATTACAAAAGGAGGAGAAGGAAATAAATGAAGAAACAGAGGCAGAAGCAAAAATGGGAAATGGTAAGGAGGATGCAGATGCCGGCAGTGACGGAAAAAATGAGACAGATACAGCTGCAGAAAAGAGTGAAGAAGAAAGGCAGACAGGCAATGATCAGAAAATAGGGTCAGAGGATGAAAGTGACGAAAAAGAAGAGGATCAGTTTGCGCCGGGAATTGAAAAAATAGAATGGCTTGATGATGTCCAGGCTGTCGAGTGCTCTTTTTCCGCAGAAGAAAGCGCCGGCTTTGGTTATTTTTCGAAAAATGAGACAAGGCTGCAGCTATGTCTGCAGGATATTTATGTACCGAAGTCTACAGACGAAAGTTCGCAGGGGAGCACGGGCGGAAATTCGGAGAATACAGAAAACTACTATGAGGATGCGGACGGAGCATCAAAAGCCAGGGCCAATCAGGCGGAGGAGCAGAAAAGTGTGACAGAATCCGGAGATGCGCTTACGAAGGATTCGGAAGAGGAGAAAGAAGATACAAAGGAAGAGACAATGGGCTGTGATGGCCTTATGTATGTAAGAATTATTTTGCAGGCTGCAGATGGAAGCGCAGCATCTTATAGAATAGAGGCGGTGAAAATCCGAGAAACAGAGAATGTTAGTGGGTCGGCAGAGAAGAGTAATCAGCGAAATGAAGCAAATCGTGTGGCGGCGAAGGTAAGTGCATCCTATCAGGCGGTTTTCTCTCTGCCGTCAACCTTCCGGGGAAGAGTATGGGTTAGTGCGGAGGATTGCTGCGGAAATGAAAGCGGGCAATTCTGTACCGAAGGAATTATTTTGGAAGGGGAAGATCAGCCAGATGCAGAAGTGCTTTCCCTTTCTGCGATAACAAATGCGGACGGAAGAGATGCCGCAGGGAATGCACTTTATCGACAGGGAGAAATCGAGCTGCAGGTGCGTGCGGCAGATAGCTATGCGGGATTGGGAGAGGTGTTTTTGGAGGTAGAGGGCGGCAGCTTTCGAGGTTCCTTGGATACGGATGTCAGCATTCCGCTTAATGCAGAAAAAAACATTCAGGCTAATAGTCATTACAAAGGCTGGGAGATTTTGCAGACAGAAGAAAATCTGGTGACAGATATGCAGGGGAATATCTATGTTTGGCCTGAAAGCCGGGAAGTGTACGTGAGAATGTATTTTCGGGATCGGGCAGGACAGATATCCGTGTCTCAGGAGTTACATTTGCAGGTCGATGGGGAGGCACCTCTTGTAGAGGTGGCATTTGATAAAAATACGCCGGAGAATGAACTGTATTATCAGACGGGCAGAATAGCCGATATTAAAGTGCACGAGAGAAATTTTGACCAGGGCCACACCTTTATCCTGGCCTATGGCGCCAATGGCGCGGTGGCGAAGAGGGACAGCTGGGAAATGATCGGAAAGGATGAAGAGGGGCTGCCGGTTTATGAAAATAAAGTAGAGTTTTCGGAGGATGATGCCTATACCTTCCACATCTATTGCAGTGACGCGGCGGGAAATACGGCAGGGGATATTACATATGCAAAAGGAACGAGGAATCCGCAGCAATTTATTATCGATTCCAAAGTGGATGAAATAGAGATAGAAGGAGCAGAGGATGGTGCGGTCTATAGTGGTTCGATGCAGCTTTCTGTTACTTTGGCGGATCAGCATATCAAGGACAGTCAGCTACAGATCTTCCGGCAGAATGTACTGGGCATAAAGGAAGATATTACTTATTTGTTTCCGATAGAAGAAAAAGAAAATACGAAATCGCTGCTATTCACATGGGAAAGAGACAGAGAGTGGGATGGCTGTTTCTGCCTGCAGGCAAAGGTTAGCGATCTGGCGGGAAATCAGGAAAGCCGGGAAATATATTTTACCGTGAATCGTTTCGGCTCCTTGTTCTGGCTGGATGGCGCATTAGAAGGGCTGAATCACCAATATGTACAATCGGTAGAGAATGATCTTCTGGTATATGAAAAAAATCCATCCGGTGTGGAAAGACAAAATGTGCAGATAGAAATTTTGCGCAATGGAGAAAAAAGATTGCTGGGAGAAGAGGTCATGCAGGAGTTGTCTGAGAAGGGAAGACAAGAAAAAAGCTACTGGCATGTCTACAGATATATCTTGGAGAAGGCATATTTTCAAAGAGACGGAATTTATCAGATTTCTGTTTCGTCGGAGGATCAGGTGGGAAATTTCACAGGCAGCTGGCAGAACGCGGATCATCAGGTGACATTTTGTGTGGATTCTACGGCACCGGTGCTGCGAAGTGTGACAGGACTGGAAAAAGAAAAGACAGAAAAGAAGGAGATTTCCTTCTCGGCGCTGGATAGCTACGGTTTGGCATCGGTGGTGGTAGAAATTGATGGAAAGACAGTGCTGCGCTGCCTGCGTTTTTCTGATGGTCTTCATTATAATGATGAGCTGAAGCTCGAAGCGGGAGAGCATCATTTGCGTTTTATATTGACAGATCTGGCGGGCAATGTGCTGGATACAGATGCCAGGGATCAAAAGGGGAATTATCTATGGACGCCGGATTTTGATTTTTGCAGAGACATCACTGTTTCGGAGACAGGACAGGGCTTGTTTGGAACAGAGATAGAAATTCCCTTTCATCTGCCATTTTCTCTCCCATTTCAGTCAGAGTCTGAGGGAGATATAAGGAAAGGACAGGCAGCAGAACCGGGACAGATTTCTGTGAAAAGCGGACTTTGTGTCGTGCTTCTGGTCACCTTAGGAGGCATTGTCCTCTGCCGCTTCCTCCGCAGCAGAAGAAGACAGCAGCTTAAGTAATGCAGAGAGGAGATAAGAAGGTCGATGGCCTGCATGTAGCGAAAGTGAATCGTGGATGTCCATTTTATGACGGTCAGTGAAGAAACGGCTTCGAATGAAGAAGGTGAATTGCGATTGTTCCTTGTGTTTCTTCTGAATATGAGGCGTGAAGAAGAAAGAGCAGATTAGGGGAAGGCCTGTCAAAGCTGCGCCGGATTGGAAAAATATCATAAAGAATAGGGAGGGAGCTTAAATATAATGCAGAGGAAAAAGAAGCAAATGGGACATAAAGGACTTACATATATAATTTATGCTGTCTGTGTCTGTCTCTTTTCTGCGGGTATATGCGGCTGCGCCAAAACAGGCGAAAAGCAGAATCCGCAGGCAGATTCTGTGCTTGCAGGGAGTGAAATAGTGACAGAGGAGCAGGATGAGGCAGGGATCGAGCAGCTGCAGGAGGAAAGAGAGGAATCCGGGGAGGCTGCGGGAGAAGATAGAGGAGCCGCTAAGGAGAAAAAGCAGGAAAATATGGAAAAGGATCAGGAGCCGGAAATGGTTTATGTGACCGGAGAAGAGCTGCAGCAGATAGGCGGCTTATCTGAGGAGGAGCTGGAAAATCTGGATGTGGAAGCTTTTGTAAAAAAATATGAGCTGACAGAGGAGACACTGGTCTTATATGATCTGCATCAATTGGTGAAAACATACCGGATGAAAGAAACGGAAGCTTATCCGGATTACGCTTATTTATCCTATGGGGCCCAGGAAAGGGAAGGATTCTCAGAAGCAGAAGTGCAGCAGGTCTGCCTTGTGGCGCTGGTCGAAAAGAAAGATACCTATGAAAAAAGCAGAGTGATAGATTTGCAGAAAAATCTCATTTATGACGGAGACGGAGAAAATCTGCTGGAGGGAAGCATTGACCGCTATACACCGGTCAATGCAATGACAGCAGAGATGACCGATCAGGTATACGACATTCTGGAAAGTCTGGCGGGAAAGGAGGAAAATGACTTTCCGGTAGATGAGGATTCCGGGGCGAATAGCTCCTGGCGCTTGTATTTGCAGCTGGATACAGAGGAAATAATCTATTACGGAGCTACAGAGAAGCTGCCGGAAAAACTTGCAATGCTGTTTGAAATTTAAACTTAGCAGCTTTCTGTCGGGGGATTTATGATACAATAATTTATTAAGATTAATTGTCCCTGGACGGAGGAAACCATGAATAACAAAAACAAAGGCATTTTTCATATAATACTGGCTGCTTTCTTTTTTTCCTTAATGAGTTTTCTGGTACGTTTATCCGGAGATCTGCCGGTCATGCAGAAGGCTTTCTTCAGAAATGCGATCGCTTCACTGGTAGCAGTGGTCATTCTGGCAGGTACCGAGGAAAAATTCCGCATCAAAAAGGGCAGCATTCCCTTACTTTTGGTGCGGTCTGTATGCGGCACGATCGGCATTGTCTGTAATTTCTATGCCATCGATCATATGAATATATCTGATGCCAATATGCTGAATAAATTATCGCCTTTTTTTGCGATTGTGGCTTCCATCTTTGTTTTGCGGGAGAAGGCCGGAAAGAAGGATTGGGGTATCGTGATCGTGGCCTTTGCCGGTGCATTGCTGGTTATGAAGCCGAGCTTTTCGGTAGAAGCAGTCCCTGCTTTGGTAGGCGCATTGGGCGGTCTGACAGCCGGCATTGCCTATACCTTTGTACGAAAACTAGGACAGCAGGGTGAACGCGGTCCGGTCATTATCATGTTTTTCTCGGTCATGTCCACCCTTGTGGCGGTGCCCTTTATTATTGTGCATCATGCGCCGATGACACTGTCCCAGCTTTTGCTGCTGCTGGGCGCGGGCTGTGCTGCTGCCGGCGGACAGCTGAATATTACGGCAGCCTATCGATATGCGCCGGCAAAAGAGATTTCTGTGTTTGATTATTCCCAGGTTATTTTTGCAGCCGGCTTTGGCATTCTGATATTCGGGGAAATGCCGGACTGGATGAGTGTACTGGGATATATTCTGATTATTGGTGCAGCTGTTTATCGTTGGGCAGACGGGAGAAAATAGATGAAGACACGCATAAGAAAACGAATCCTGGTATATGGTATCGTGCAGGGGGTGGGATTCCGCCCCTTTGTTTCCAGAATTGCAGAGGGTATCGGGATTGGCGGCAGCGTTTGTAATAAAGGTCCCTATGTGGAAATATTTGCGGAAGGCACAGAGGCGGATGTGATTGCTTTTCAGAAGGCGCTTACGGAAAAGGCGCCGGAGCGATCAGCCATCTTAAAGATGGAAAGCTTTGCAGAGCGGCCGCAGGGACAAAAGCTTTTCGAAATCATTCATAGCGAAAAAGTAAAAGGTGATATTTTTGTTTCACCGGATATCGCCACCTGCCCGAAATGCACTAAGGAATTATTTGATCCGCAGGATCGCAGATATCTGCATCCCTTTATTAACTGTACGGCCTGCGGACCAAGGTTAACCATCCTCGATGCGATGCCCTATGACCGGGTAAGGACAAGTATGGGAGAGTTCCCTATGTGTCCTGATTGTGAGAGAGAGTATACGCATGCGGAAAGCAGAAGATATCATGCGCAGCCGGTTTGCTGTTCTGAATGCGGACCACAGCTCTACATTATCGGAAAAGAAATAAAGGGGCAGGATGCGCTGATCTATACCAGGGAATTGCTGCGGCAGGGAAAGATAGCGGCTGTTAAGGGCATCGGCGGATTTCATTTATGCTGTGATGCGACCAACCCGGCAGTAGTGGAGCGGCTTCGGAAATTAAAAAAGAGACCATTTAAGCCCTTCGCTGTCATGCTGCGTGATATGGAAGTGGTGAAGAGGGAATGCATCCTGGAGCAAGGGCAGGAGGAAATTCTGACCGGACCGAATAAACCCATTCTTTTATTGCAGAAAAAGCAGGCTGCCTTATGTCAGGCTGTGGCGCCGGATAATCCGAATGTGGGTGTAATGCTTCCTTATGCGCCGGTGCAGATGCTGCTGTTCGATTATCCGGATGGAAAAGAAATGACAGATGCCTTTATCATGACCAGCGGCAATCCCAGGGGAGCGCCGATCTGCAGGACGGATGAGGATGCGCTGGAGGCCCTGGGAGGACTTTGCGATGTGATCCTTTCCAATGACCGTAAGATTCGCCTGCGGGCGGATGATTCGGTGATGTCCTGGCTGCAGGGAAAGCCATATATGATCCGACGATCCCGCGGCTATGCACCCTTACCTTTGATCATGTCGAAAAAATCGGAAGGATGTGTGCTGGGCATTGGCGGTGAGCTGAAGAATACCTTTTGTATTGCGAAAAATGATTTGTACTATATGTCGCCCTATATCGGAGATATGGCGGATATGCGCAGCGTAGAAGCCCTGCGGCAGGCCATCCGGCGTATGGAGCAGCTTCTGGAGGTCCAACCGACACTGGTGGCCTGTGATCTGCATCCGAAATATAATTCCTCTGAAGTGGCACGAACCTTGGGCTTGCCTGTAATCTATGTGCAGCATCATTATGCACATATTTTGTCCTGCATGGCAGAAAATGATTACTATGAGCCGGTCATTGGTGTAGCCTTTGACGGAACCGGTTATGGTACAGATGGCAGCATCTGGGGCGGTGAATTTCTGCTGGCGGATTTGCAGGGCTTTCAAAGAGCGGGTCATATAGAAGCTTTTCCGCAGGCCGGCGGAGATTTGGCGGCCAGAGAAGGCTGGCGGGTTGCGCTTGCTTTTCTCCTGAAGATATGCGGGGATGAAAGAAAGGCGAAAGAGCTGGCTTTGCAGCTGGGGATTTGCTCGGAAATGGAATTTCAGGTCGTTTCGGCAATGATCAAAAACCGGATCAATACGGTTCTTTCCAGCAGTGCCGGCAGAGTTTTCGATGCGGTCAGTGCCTTGCTGGGCCTGCGGCGTACTTCCAGCTGCGAAGGAGAGGCTTCTATGGTGCTTCAATTCGCGGCAGAGAATTATCGGAGACAGATGCCAAAGGAGGCTTGTTTTTCAGTACCGAAGGCAAAATGCGCCGAAAGTGCTGAAAATAGCTTTGTACTTTCAATAGAAGAAATATTTCGTTTTTTGCTGGAAGGCAGAAAAAACGGTGAAAAGCCGGAAAAGCTGGCTTATATATTCCATCAGGCGATGGCTGAGATGGTTTTGGAAGGCTGTCGCCGATGCAGAGCGCAAAGCGGACGGGAGGTCGTGGCCCTTTCCGGCGGGGTCATGCAGAATTTATTATTTATTTCCATGTGCAAGGATCTGCTGGAAAAGGATGGCTTCAGAGTTTTACGGCATCAGATGATTCCTGCCAATGATGGGGGAATCGGATTAGGGCAGGCGCTCTACGCTATGGAGAATAGTGAAGAGTATTCCTGAAGTGAATATTTTGAGAAAGCATAAAGGATGTCGCAATATAACATTAAGTGAATAAATATAGAAAAATCCCGATGCCGCGACTTGTGAGGCGGGCGTAAGCGAGCCGAGTCGAAGCAAACGGGATTTTTTCTATATTTATTCAAAAACGATGAATAGCTTAAAGAGATGCTTCCCTCCTGCGGTGCAAGCCTTTCGGGTGTCTACAGGTGGGTTTGTTGACAAAGCTTGCTCAGAATGGCGCCTTGCCGTTTTTAAACATAGTCATCATTTCCTGGGTAATGGCGATTTTTTCAACATCTTCAGGAACCTCTTCCGGCGTAAACCAGCCGGCTACGGACAGTTCATTTTCATCAATTTTTAAGGTATCATCCCCATCCAGTTCGGCCCAGAAGCCCATCAGGAGAGAATTGGAAAAGGCCCATGGCTGACTCTTATAGAAGGTCAGGTTTTTCACCTTAATGCCAACCTCCTCCATGACCTCACGGTGAACGGTTTCCTCGATGGTTTCACCGGATTCCGCAAAACCGGCGATCAGGGCATAACGCTTATTGATGCGGCCGTTATATTTGCTCATCAGAATTTTTCCGTCGTGGATGACACCGACGATCACAGCAGGGTTAATGGTTGGGTAGAAGCGCTGCTTACAGCTTGGGCAGACAATCTTTCGCTCTGTCTTTGCGTGCTCTGTATCGGCACCGCAGTGTCCGCAGAAACGATGTGTGTGATACCATAGCCACAGAGAATAGGCTGTAATACCGGCGAAAGCACGGTCCTTCGGGCGTGCGGTACGGAAAATACGTGTACTTTCATGGTGAAAATTCGAAGGGATAACATGCAGCTTGGATTTCCATTCTCCCATGAAATATTCATCATTATCAATGGAGAAAAGATAAGTGTATCTTAATTCCTCATCCTCGAAATCAGTCAGCTTGGGAAAAACAATCTCATCATTTTCATTTGTCGAAACCAGAACCTTTCCGTGAAGACAAATAATAATATTTGCATTTTCATCCGGTTCCTTGCAGCGAAAAGTATTGTCATAAACGTGCGGCGCAATATCCTGTATCATATAAATTTACCTCCTTTTATGCCGGATATGTCAGCTGTTCCGGGCGAATGCTGTACAATACCTGATCGAGATAACGCTTTGCCAGATATTTCGCCATGCCCAGATTCATATCCAGATAGTTTCCGCAGTCCTTCGGAGCGGCGCCCGGAATTTCTCCCTCGTAATCACGGACAAATTCGTAGGTGCGGGTAATCAGAGGAACAATCTCTGCAGAGTCCAGATCGCCGGCAAGCAAAAGATAAAAGCCTGTGCGGCAGCCCATCGGACCAAAGTACACAATGCGGTCTTTGTATTCGGCATCATTGCGCAGAAAAGTAGCTGCCAGATGCTCAATTGCGTGAACTTCAGCGGTGTTCATAACCGGTTCTTCGTTTGGAGAAGTCATGCGCAGATCAAAAGTCGTGACTGTTTCCTGCCCGATATGGTCTTTTCTGGACACATATACGCCCGGCTGCAGCTTGATATGATCTATCGTAAAACTAGCAATTTTTTCCATAAAAAGAATCCTTTCTGTTTATTAGTTTCATGCTTCTATTTTAGTACAATGAGAACAAAATAACAATTATTTCTGAGTGTTAAGAAGTTTCTTAAAATCTGCCGGCATTTCGCTCGTAAAAGACATTTCCTCACCGGTGATCGGATGAGGAAAAGTAAGTTTCCAGGAATGGAGCGCCTGACGGGGCATGCCGGAAGTATCCCCGGGGAAATATAAGGAGTCTCCAAGCAGAGGGTGGCCGATGGCAGTCATATGTACCCGGATCTGGTGTGTTCGGCCTGTGTCCAGACGCAGTTCCAGAAGTGACCAGTCAGGAGGGACGGCAATATCGGCAGACAGGGGACGGTAATGCGTCACGGCGCGCTCTCCCCGTATCGGATCAATGCAGCGCTCGATCATAGAATCACTCCTTCTGCCGATGGGCAGATCCACAGTGCCTGCTGCGCAAAGCTTTCCCTGCACCAATGCCATATAGGTGCGGTGGATTTTTCGCTCCCGCAGGCTGCCGGAAAGTATGGCAGCGCTGAGGGGATTTTTCGCGATGATCAAAAGACCGGTGGTATCCCGGTCCAGACGGTTGATACAGCGGAAAAGAAAATCCATGCCTTGCTGCTGATAGTAATACATGACACCGTTGGCCAGCGTATTATCATAATTCCCTACGGAGGGGTGGATGGGCGTGTTCGCAGGCTTATTTACGACCAGGATATCTTCGTCCTCATAAACCACGGAAAAGTCTACCGGCACAGGCAGAATTCCCTCGGAATATTCTTCATCGGGAATGGTCATAGTAAGTACATCCCTGCAGGAAAGCAAATCTGACATAAAAGGATGCTTTCCGTTCAGAAGGATTGCCTCCGGATAGGGCTTCATGGAAATCAAAATACTTTTCGAATACCGGTGTTCACGCAAAAAGGAGCGGACACTTTTTCCCTGATCTTTCGTTGTTATTGTATAATTAATAATTCGTTTCATAGCAATTTCATTATAGCTAAGAAGCATCTTTCATGCTATACTGAAAATGTACGTGCAGTATATAAAAACGTATATGAAATTCAGAAGTGAAATTATTTTTTTCAGAATAATCACAGTAATAAAAAGAGAAAACATTGTAAACAGGAAAGGGTGTGACGAGCATGGCGAAAAAGTGCGTTGCATATGTAGGAACTTATACGATCGGAAAAAGTAAAGGTATCCATATTTATGATGTAAACGTAGAAGACGGATCAATGGTAGAAAGAAAAGAGGTTCCGGTAAAGAATTCTTCTCATCTTTGTCTTTCTGCAAATGGTAAGTATCTTTACTCCATCGCCGATGAAGGCGTAGCTGTATTTTCAATCCTTCCGGATGGAGATCTGGAAAAAATCAATCAGATCGATATCAGCGGTATGAGGGGTTGCTATCTGACTGTGGGCAGCAGGGGTAAATATTTATATGTAGCGGGCTATCATGACGGAAAGGTAACGATGATCCATACCCATCATAACGGCCGTCTGGGTTCAGAAAATGCCGGCATTTTCCACAGGGGCATCGGTAGTGTGGCTGAGAGAAACTTCCGTCCGCATGTATCCTGTGTCGTAACTACACCTGATGACAAATTCCTCTGCGCTGTAGATAACGGTATTGATCAGATTAAGGTTTATAAGATCCGCAAGGACACGAATTCTCTGAAACATGAGGATACTATTCGTTGTAAGAGAGAGTCTGCGCCAAAGATCATGAAGTGGAGTCCGGATAAGAAATTCGCATATCTTCTTTATGAGCTTACCAATACAATTGATGTTATGACTTATGATCCGGATAAAGAGGATGGTCATTTCGTCCGTGTGCAGAGAGATGTTTCTGTTCTTTCCTCCAAGGATGAGGAAGGCCACGATGCCAGCTCAGGCCTGTGCTTCTCCCCGGATGGCGAGTATTTGTTCAGTTCTACGGCAGGTGATAACATTGTCACTATGTTTAAGAGAAATAAGGAAAACGGTGAGCTGACCAAGCTGCGTTCTCTGCCGATCAGCGGAGAGTTTCCGAAGGATATCGCCGTCTTCCCGGACGGACAGCATCTGGTGTGCGTAAATCATGAGTCTAATTCGATCACGACCTTTAAGATTGATTATGAGAAAAATCTTTTGATCATGAAAGGAAAACCATGCTCTGTCGATATGCCGAACTGTATTCTCTTTAAAGAGCTTGAGGATGAGAAATAAAGAGAAACTCCTTCGTAGCAGAGCAAATTTATGAAAGGATGACATGAAAAAAGTTACCCAAAGCATGATCAGAATATAATCACAAGCTGATAATGAGTAATTCGCAAATGCGTGATGAATAGTTAAAAATATAACAAAACAGAAAAAGCTGCTTTTTATCAAAAAAATATGATAAAAAGCAGTCTTTTTTTGTGATTTTTATGCGAAATGAAGTAAAAAAAGTCCTGATTTTACGCGGAATATCAATGTTTTTAGACAAAATGCACAAAAATAAAAAAACAGAAACGTCAAAAGTGCCGATTGTGAACATTCATTGTCAAGTGTTAAGATATACCTACGCGAAGTTGTTTATATTAAGTGCGCACAAAAAGAATAAATACAACTTCATACCTTACGCAGCCCTGAGGGAAGCGTAAAACCTAAAGGTATATGAAAAAGGAGGGTAACTATGAATAAGAGATTAGTAGCAGGCACTATCGCAGGTGTTATGGCTATGTCCATGATGGCAGGATGCGGATCTTCATCTTCATCTTCCACAACAACTACAACAACATCCGGTTCCGCAACAGCAGCAGCATCAGGAGATCTGAAGATGACTCTGATCATGTCTCAGCGTGATGAGTTCCTTAGCTCCCTTGAGAGCGCAGCTAACGACGCAGCATCCGAAATGGGTATTACATTGACAGCACAGGATGCTCAGTCTGACGTTTCCAAACAGATGCAGTACATCGAGACAGCTGTAAACGCTGGCGAGGATGCAGTTATCGTTAACCTTGTAGATGCAGAGACAGCTGAGTCTTGTATCGAGTCCGCAGGAGATCTTCCATTTGTATTCGTTAACCGTGCACCTTCAGATACATCTCTTCTGGATCAGTACGATAACGTAGCTCTGGTAGCATCTGATGAGATGCAGTCCGGCGGATATCAGGCAGAGTACCTTGCAGAGTACTTCAAAGAGAAAGGCCAGACAGATATTAAATATATCCTTGTTTCCGGTATTCTTGGACAGGTTTCTACAACTAACCGTACTACATCTGCTGTAGAAGGTCTTGCAGACGCTGGAATCAATGCTGAAGAAGTTACAACACTTGTTTGCGATTATGACCGTGCAGAAGCTCAGACTCAGATTGCTCCACTTCTTGGAACAGAAGAGTTTGACTGTGTAATCTCTAACAACGACGCTATGGCTCTTGGTGTTATCGAGGCTATGGAAGCAGCTGATATCGATCCATCCACTATCCCGATCGTAGGCGTTGACTGTACAGCAGACGGCGCTCAGGCAGTTCAGGAAGGCAAACTGTACATGACAGTATTCCAGAACCCGGTTGGACAGGGATCAGGTGCCGTTATCGCAGCTAAGAACCTCATTGATGGCAAACCAATCAACGATGGTACAGATTATGAGCTTTCAGAAGAGAGCGATTCCATCATGTGGATTCCTTTCGAGCCTGTAACAGCAGACAACGTAGCAGATTACATGTAATTTAAATTACGAACTTATGGATATAAGTTGAAAGCACGCGGCTTTCAAAACTGTATTCAGCAATGTAACTGAAAATCTGGAAGGGGCAGGGGTGCCCCTTCCTTACTTAAGAGTAATGGAGAAGGTAGATGAGCGAATATATTTTGGAAATGACGGACATCGTCAAAGAATTCCCGGGTGTACGGGCGCTCAAAGGCGTAAACCTTAAGGTACGTCCCGGAACCGTACATACATTGATGGGTGAGAACGGCGCAGGCAAATCTACTCTGATGAACTGTCTGACAGGTATTTACCAGAGAACATCTGGTACAATTATCTACGACGGAAAAGAAGTTGCCTTCAAGAGCGTTAAAGAAGCCCTCGAGGCAGGTATTGCCATGGTTCACCAGGAGCTGTCACCAGTACCGGAGCGTACTGTAGCACATAACCTGTGGCTCGGCAGACTTCCTCTGAAAAATGGTTTTATGATCGACCACAAAGCTGCTAATGAGAAAGCCGTTGTTGAGTTTGCAAAAATCGGTCTGGATATCGATCCTACTACAAAGATGAAAGACCTTACAGTTGCAAAGATGCAGATGGTTGAGATCGCAAAAGCAGTTTCCTATAATGCAAAGATCGTTATCATGGACGAGCCTACATCATCTCTGACAGACGCAGAGGTAGAGCATCTGTTCCAGATTATTGCTGATCTGAAGAAAAAGAACGTAGCTATTATTTACATTTCTCATAAAATGGATGAGATCTTCCGTATTTCTGATGATATCTCCGTATATCGAGATGGTACATATATCGCTACAGACAGAAAAGAAAATCTCACAATGGATAAAGTCGTATCCCTGATGGTAGGACGTGAAGTAACAAACATGTTCCCGAAGGTTGACTGCCCAATCGGTGAGACAGTTCTTAAAGTTGAGCATCTGGCATCCGGTAAATGGGTTAAAGATGTATCCTTCGAACTTCATAAAGGTGAGATCCTCGGTTTCGCAGGTCTGGTTGGTGCCGGACGTACAGAGACTATGGAGATTATCTTCGGTATGAGACACAAAGATAATGGTAAGATCTGGCTGCATGGCAAAGAGATCAATATCAAGTCTCCTGAAGATGCAATCAAGAATAAGATCGCCCTTCTTACAGAGGATAGACGAGGAAATGGTATTCTCGGACTTCTTTCTATCGAGGTTAATACCGGTGTAGCTGCCATGAGTATGGGTCGTTATGGAAGATTGAAACTGAACCATAAACTCATGAAAGAGGATGCACTTGAGTATATCGAGAAAATCCGTGTTAAAACTCCATCATCCAAGACACCTATCAAGAACCTGTCCGGTGGTAACCAGCAGAAGGTTCTCGTTGGTAGATGGCTTCTGACAGATCCTGACGTACTGATCGTTGATGAGCCTACAAGAGGTATCGACGTAGGTGCTAAGGCTGAGATTCATTCCCTGATCACAAAACTGGCAGGCGAAGGAAAAGCAATCATCATGATTTCTTCCGAGCTTCCGGAGGTTATGGGTATGTCTGATAGAATCATCGTTATGCATGAGGGTGATATGACTGGTATTCTGGATCGTTCTGAGTTCGATTCCGAGCAGATCCTGAAGTATGCTACCGGTGACTTCACAAATATTTGAAGGGAGATTTAAAATGGGAAAATTAAAAAATAATAAAGCAATTCAGGATAACCTGATTTGGATTATCCTTGTAGTTATGGTTATCGTAGTTGGTATCCGTAACCATAGTTTCCTTACTATTAACAACGCTTTGACACTTCTTTCTGGTGAGGCATGTAAAGGTATCATGGCATTTGGTGTTATGTTCGCTATCCTTTCCAGAGGTATTGATATCGGTGTTTCTTCCACATCTGCTTTCGTTGCAGTAGTTACAGCTTCTCTTGTACAGCCTGTAGATTACGCTAACAAACTTCTGTCAGGTGTTGGTCAGATGCCAACTATCGTTGCTTGGATCGTTGGTCTTGCAATGGGTGCTATCCTTGGTGCTGTTATCGGTGCTGTTATCGCCTACACAAAGATTCCTCCATTCATCGCAACACTTGGTGTTCAGTTGATCTGCCGTGCAGCTGCTAAGCTGTATACACAGAAACCTGTATCTAACCTGTCTGACGGATTCCGTCTCCTTGGATCAGGAAAGATTGGATCATTCCCAATCATCATCATCGTATTCTTCGTAATGTACGCTATCACAGCATTCCTTCTTACTCAGACACGTTGGGGCGCTAACGTATACGCAGTAGGTGGAAATGATCAGGCAGCTCGTGTTGCTGGTATCAACGTAGAGAAAACTCTGATCCTTGTTTATGCATGGTCTTCAGTTTGTGCAGCTATCGCTGGTATGCTTCTTGCAGGACGTTCCGGTTCAGCTGACCCGGCTAACACAGGTCTTATGTATGAGACAGATGCTATCGCAGCAGCTACAGTCGGTGGAACATCTCACTCTGGTGGTATTGCTCGTATCTCTGGCGTACTTGCCGGTATCCTTGTACTCGGTGTTGTTAACAACGCCCTCGTTATGTTGAAGGTTGATGATAATACAACAAACATCGTTAAAGGTCTTATCATCATCGGTTCCGTAGCAATGGATATGAGAAAGAACGCAAAGAAAGCTTGATGATTCGTTTTTCGAAAGAATTACATTTCAGAGAATGCTTTGCAGTCTGACTTGCTAAATAATGAGTAAATGCAAGCGGTCAATCACCATTGATTGGCCGCTTGTTTGTATGATAGGATATGTTTGTAAATGATCCGAATCATTATGATAGAAAGGCCGGAAGGAAATATATAATATGATACAAACAAGCGGAATCCTTGCATCTAACCCCAACAAAATGATGCTATGTATATAAAAGATAAATATGATCTACTACCTTTAGGTGGTGGGCCCTTGTGTGCGCATGAAAAAAGGCGTAAGTCTAGCCGGAATGCGAACTGCAGTTGGGGCTTACATGCGAAAGGTGGGAGCGTTACGTCGTATCATAATTCGCTGTGATTCCGAACGGAAGTGAAGAATCATGTCCGATTTTTGGCATTGTGGTTTGTTTTATATGAACAAAAAGTCCCTGACTTTTCCTGAGGATAAATATATAAGAGAGGGACGTTTTGATAAAGTAAAAGGAGAGAATAGGTATGAATGATATTATTGACATCATTGATCTGGTCATCTTGATGTGGGGCGTAGTGCTGATCTATACAGCGCTGAGCGCAAGAGTAACGGGAAGATTTAATAAGTATGTACTCTGGGACAAAAAGGTACCTTTTGAAAAGTGCCGTCATAAGAATGAGTTTATAAAGTATGTGTCCCCGCGTATGCTGGTGACAGGAATCGAAGTATTGGCGTTCGGCATCTTCGGAATCGTATCTTCCAAATATCCGGATATTTATGATAAATACTACAACTGGGGTCTGATCCTTACACTTTTGGTATTTGTCTGGTATTCTTACTTTATTTACAAAGCAAATCAGAAATATTATTAATAGCATATGAAGTAATGAAAGATTGGCGTCAGCCAATCTTTCATTATTTATTAGGATTTGTTTAAGCATGGAGAAATATATATAGGCTAAAATATAGGTCATTGAAGGGCAGATTAAGTAATCCCGCATCTCCGTTAAAACACGCCTTCGGTGATAGTGTAGAGATGTAGATGGGTATACGGCATGCCTGCGAATATCCTTTTAAGCAAGGGTGTATGTGCATATCTGAGAAGTGGATATGTGGATAAATGAAAAAAATTGCACATTTTGTGGATAAAATGTGGATAAAGCAGGAATGAGATGTGTATGAACTGTCAGAAGAAGGTTGATTGTCCACAAAAGACAAAAAATAATGTGGATTTAAAAAGCGAAGCGTTTGCGAGTTTGACATGAAAGATATGAAGAAATAAAGTATTTTGACCTGCAATATAAGCTATGATATACTAACTCCGTATAACTGCAGGATGAAAAGCTGCAGTAAGCACAGATACGCACTTGTTCAAACGAATGGCAGAGCGCATTGCGCTCGACCGCACCACGGCAAGAAGATCCCAACTGTTCTTGAATCATACGAGAAAAAACTATAGAAAACCGGTTCTCCATGAGGATAGACATAGAGGAAAAAGCCCGTCAGGGAATCGCTCTGTAAAGCTTATAGACAAAAAGGAAATAAAAAAGAAATAAAAAAAGAAAGTAAAAACAAGCTAATAAAATATACATCTGAAACAGGCAATATAAGGAGAAGGAGAATAATATGCCATTACTTGATAATAACTTAAGCAAAGATTTAATGAACTTACGATCCGATAACGACGAAATGCATCTGGATACAGCAGATAATGAGGAAGCAGCCAGAAAAATCACGGAAGGCTTTTATGAGCATGAGGAGCTTTTTATCCTGTATTCAAAAACAACGCAGCTGCCATTCGTTGTTTGCGATGAGGAAACCTTTGAGGATGAAGTCTTTGTATACACAGATGGACAGGTACTGCAGGATTTTGCGAAAATTTACACCAAAGATAAATATGCTTTGTCATCACTTCGCATCGTGAAGGAACAGATTCCGATCTTCCTGAATACAATGTTTTCTATTGGCGCAGATACCATCATGTTTTCAGATGGAGGCGCACCGGTCCGTATTTACCTGGAGGATCTGGCAGGGGAGCCTACCTATCCAAAGGCACCGAACGATTCCATTCCGAGAGACAACCCGGGACTGCAGCTGACAGCCATCAACTTTTTGCAGAAGCTGCGTCGTCCGATTCCGGACCGTTCCAAGGCAGAGATGGCAGAGCTGCGTACATTGGAAGAGGAAATGGTAGTAAATATGATGCGTTCCAAATTCATCATTGTCTTTGATGCAGAGCCGGCCAAAGAAGCAAACGGCCAGAAGCAGCTGAGAATTCCATTTGTAAAAGCGAAAAACGGAGATATTCTGCAGCCGATTTTTACAGACTTCCAGGAAGTACAGAAATTCACAGCCAAAATGCCGATTAAACACCTTGGCATGACAGCTGTAGGTTATGACCAGCTGACTAAAATGCTGGGCAAGGCTGCCAAGGCCTACGCAATCAATCCAGCCGGTATCAATCTGGTATTGAACCCGGCACAGATTAAAAATATGAAATCCATTTATGGAGAGGATGAAGAGTAAATGTTTCAGGCATATGAAATCATAAGCGAAGAAATGATCGAGGATGTGCATGCCAAGGGCACACTCCTGCGACACAAGAAAAGCGGTGCCCGTGTGGCACTGCTTTCTAATCAGGACGAAAATAAAGTATTTAACATAGCTTTTCGTACGCCGCCGGCCAATTCCACCGGTGTGGCACATATTATTGAGCATACCGTTCTTTGCGGTTCACGGAAATTTCCTTTGAAAGATCCATTTGTAGAGTTGGCTAAGGGTTCTCTGAATACTTTCCTGAATGCCATGACCTATCCGGACAAAACCATGTTTCCGGTGGCGAGCTGTAATGATACAGATTTCCAGAATCTGATGGATGTTTATCTGGATGCGGTATTTTATCCGAATATTTATAAAGAAGAAAAAATTTTCCGCCAGGAAGGCTGGCATTATGAGTTGGAAGACGAAAATGACACGCTGAAATATAACGGTGTGGTATATAACGAGATGAAGGGAGCCTTTTCCTCAAGTGAAGAGGTGCTGGAACGCACGGTCTTTAATACCTTGTTCCCGGATAATCCCTATGGCGTGGAATCCGGTGGTGATCCACAGTTCATTCCGGATCTGACCTATGAGGAGTTTCTCGATTTCCATAGAAAATATTATCATCCGTCCAATAGTTATATTTATCTGTACGGAAATATGGATATGGAAGAAAAGCTGGACTGGATCGACAGGGAATATCTGAGCAAATTCGATGCGATCGAAGTGGATTCTGCAATTCCTATGCAGGCGGCTTTTGATGCGCCGAAGGAAGTTGAGGCAGAGTATCCGATCCTTGAGGATGAGGATACGGAGAATAATTCCTATATCTCACAGAGTATGGTAGTCAGTGACAGCACGGATACCATGAAAAATATGGCCTTTTCCATTCTGGAATATGTACTGCTCAGTTCACCGGGTGCGCCGGTCAAGCAGGCCTTGCTGGATGCAGGTATCGGAGATGATGTGGACGGTTCCTTTAATGACGGTCTGCTGCAGCCTTTCTTCACCATTGATACGAAAAATGCGAATCCTGAGGATAAGGATCGCTTTGTAGAGATTATCCATAATACTTTGCAGGAGCTGGCGGAGAATGGTTTGGACAGAAAGGCCATCGATGCGGGCATTAATTACTTCGAATTCCGTTTCCGTGAAGCAGATTTTTCTTCCTATCCGAAGGGACTGATTTACGGCATAGATATGTTTGACAGCTGGCTTTACGATGACATGGCGCCTTTCTCCTATTTGAAGGAATTGGACGTATTCGCAGCCCTGAAGCAGAAAGCAGGGGAGGGGTATTTCGAAGAGCTGATCAGGGACTATCTGCTGGACAATCCGCACAGTGCCCTTGTAGTTTTGAAGCCGCGCCGCGGTATGGCCCAGGAAGAGGACCAGAAGGTTGCCGAAAAGCTGGCAGCTTATAAAGCAAGCCTTTCAAAGGAAGAAATTGCAAAAATTGTTGAGGATACAGCTGCACTGAAGGAATATCAGGATTCCGGGGATGATGAAGAGGCTATTCAGAGTCTGCCGGTATTGAAAAGAACAGATATTCAGAGAGAAACACCGATTCGTCTCTGCAGAGAAGAGCATGATAGTAATGGTACAAAGCTGCTGCATATGCCATATGATACCAACGGTATCAGCTATCTGACCATCTGTTTCGATGCAAAGAATGTGCCGAATGAGCTTGTCCCATATATGGGAATTTTGCGCAGCGTTATGGGCTATGTGAGCACAGAGCATTATACTTACGGACAGCTCTACCATGAGATTAATGCCAACAGCGGCGGTATTTCATGGGGATTGCAGGTTTATCCCATGCCAAATGGCGAGCAGAATTGTCACAGACAGTTCGGCGTGCAGGCCAAATATTTATATGATAAGCAGAATTTTGTCTTCGATATGATCAAGGAGATGATTTTGACATCTGATCTGCAGGATACCAAGCGCTTGCATGAAATTCTGGCCAGCCAGAAATCCAGGCTGCAGTCTGCCTTACCGGCGGCAGGACATGCGACAGCGCTGAAAAGAGCCATGTCCTACATTTCCTTTATGGCCGCATGGCAGGATCAGACAGTGGGCATAGGCTATTATCATTTCCTGGAGGAACTGGTAAATCATTTCGAAGAGCGAAAAGAGGAGCTGGTGGAAAAACTACAGACCTTGGTGAAGTGTCTTTTCCGCCCGGAGAATATGATCGTCGGCATTACCTGCGAAGCCGGGCAGGATGAAGCGGTACTGCAGCCCCTCTATCAGAATATTGAAAAACTGAAGGCGGTATTATGCACAGAAAAGGTGCCGACAGGTGATTTCCTCTGGGAACGCAATGCTGCAAATGAAGGATGGAAAACCTCCGGACAAGTACAGTATGTAGCCAGCGTCGGTAATTATCGTGAGAAAGGCTTTGCCTATCATGGCGCTCTGCGTATTCTAAAGGTCATCCTCAGCTATGATTATCTGTGGATGAATATCCGCGTAAAGGGTGGCGCCTACGGATGTATGGCAAATTTCGCGCGGCAGGGAGATTCCTACATGGTTTCCTACAGAGATCCGCATTTGAAACACACCCTGGAGGTCTACCGTGGTCTGCCGGATTATCTTCGCAGCTTCGATGCAGATGAGCTGGAGCTGACCAAATACATCATTGGTACCATCAGTGAGCTGGATACACCAATGAATGCAGCCGCAAAAGGTTCTTTGGCCTTTGGGGCCTACTTTACAGGTCTGACAGAGGATGTATTCCGCAAGGAGCGCGAACAGATTCTGGATGCGACGGTGGAAGATATCCGAGGTCTGGCTGATCTGACTGCATGTATTGCGGCAACAGAGAATATCTGTGTCATCGGAAGTGAGTCAGTACTGGAAAAGGATGCAGACGCGCTAAAGGTTGTGAAAGCTTTTGTACACGGCAAGTAACTATAAGGCGATGTCCCTTTCCCGGGATGCATGCCCGCCGGTGTCAATAAATGGAAAAAACTTCCTGCTAAAGAATATTTCGGTGTCAGGAGGGAGACTTACATAAGATAAGGAAAAAAAATTGGAATTAACATTAGATAATTTACAGGATAATACGAAATCCGGTTTTGTGGCCCTGATCGGCCGCCCAAATGTGGGTAAATCGACCTTGATGAATCATTTGATCGGTCAGAAGATCGCCATTACATCCAGAAAACCACAGACAACCCGCAATAAGATTCAGACGGTTTATAATTCTGAGCGGGGACAGATTGTTTTTCTGGATACGCCGGGTATTCATAAAGCGAAAAATAAACTTGGCGAATACATGGTCTATGCGGCAGAGAGTACGCTGCGGGACGTGGATGCGGTGCTCTGGCTGGTAGAACCGAATGCTTACATCGGTGCAGGAGAGCAGCATATCGCAAAGATGCTTTCCAATGCAAAAATACCGGTCATTCTGGTCATTAATAAAATTGACAAGATTAAAAAGACAGAGGTGCCGCAGGCAATGGAAAAATACAAATCGCTCTGCAAATTCGATGAAATCATTCCGGTATCTGCGCTGCACAGCACAAACCTGGATACGATCATCGATACACTCTTCCGCTATCTGCCATATGGTCCGCGTTTCTTTGACGAAGATACAGTCACAGACCAGCCGATGCGTCAGATCGCGGCCGAAATGATCCGTGAGAAAGCGCTGCGTTCCCTGGGAGAAGAAATCCCCCACGGTATTGCGGTCACCATTGAAAAAATGAAAACCAGAAAAAGCGGCGATATCACAGATATCGAAGCGACGATTATCTGTGAAAGAGATTCTCATAAGGGCATCATTATCGGAAAACACGGTGCCATGCTGAAAAAGATTGGTTCAGAAGCCCGTGTGGACATCGAAAATATGCTGGAAGGGCATGTAAATCTGAAAATCTGGGTCAAGGTTCGTAAGGACTGGCGTGACAGCGACATTCTGATGAAGAACTATGGCTATGATAAGAAAAATCTTAATGACTGACATGCAAGAATGCCTCGGGCCTTCTTGTCGTGGGGTGGTAGAGCGTAAATCGCTCTCCCGCTCGGATGAAAAGATTTGGACAGAAAATCCAGGCAAAACAGCCCGGAAGGAGACGCTTCCTGAGTTGGTCGAAAATATAGAAATGCCGAACAAAGGCAGGGAAGAAGTAAATTCTGAAAGAAGGATTTACAGCTAAACAAAGGAAAAACAGAGGAAAACAGGGATATGGCTGAGACAATTGAAGTATCAGGGATGGTTCTTTCAGCCATGCCCGTGGGCGAAAATGATAAAAGGCTGGTACTGCTGACCAGAGAAGAAGGAAAAATCACGGCTTTTGCCAGAGGTGCGCGGCGTCCGAAAAGCACACTGCTGGCAGCCGCCAATCCCTTCGTTTTCGGGACCTTCAGTGTAATTCCGGGAAAAAACGCCTACAGTCTGCTGCACGCAGAGGTCATGAATTACTTCGAAGACCTGCCCAGGCAGATGCCCGGGGTCTACTACGGCTTTTATTTTCTGGAACTGGCAAGCTACTATGGCCGGGAAGGTGTAGATGAAAAGGACACGCTAAACCTGCTATACCTTACCATGAAAGCGCTGCTCAATCCCGAAATGGAAAATCGCCTGGTCCGCCGCATCTTTGAAATACGGCTTATGACCATCAATGGAGAATACAATCCCGAGGGAAGCAAGCTCAGCAAAGCAGCCCTCTACACGGCTCGCTATATCATGCAGGCCCCGCCCGGAAAGCTCTTCGCCTTCACCCTCACCGAAGAAATCCTCACCGAGCTGGAAAAACACCTGGACCGCTATCTCCCCCGCATCCTCGACCGCCGCATCAAAAGCCTCGAGATCCTGGAAATGTTCATATGAAGAAATGAGGGCGAGCCGCAGGCGAAGCCCGAATTTAGTACCGCTACACGAGGACCTAAGCGCGAGCGGTCCCTGGAGGCGATGATATCCTTCCATGCGTCCCGAAAGCCACCCCCCAAAACTTTTTGGCAGAGATTCAGACCGAAATCTTGACAAGGTCTTCATTCTTGTCTACGATAAAAATAATGCAAAAAAATATAATCAAACAGAAATAATATATAGAAGAAACACATGGAGGAGCTGTAAATGAGCAAGGAACTTGCAAAGCAGTACGATCCGAAAGGCCTGGAGGATCGTTTGTATCAGAAATGGTTGGACAATGGATATTTTCATGCAAAAGTAAACCCGGACAAAAAACCGTTTACGATCGTTATGCCGCCGCCAAACGTTACAGGACAGCTGCATATGGGACATGCATTGGACAACACTATGCAGGATATCCTGATCAGATATAAAAGAATGCAGGGATATGAGGCACTTTGGCAGCCGGGTACAGACCATGCAGCTATTGCTACAGAGGTAAAGGTTACCAATATGCTCAAGGACCGCGGCATCATCAAGCATGAGATCGGCCGAGAGAAATTCCTGGAATACTGCTGGGAGTGGAAGAACGATTACGGCAGCCGTATCATTAATCAGCTGCATAAGATCGGCGCATCCGCAGACTGGGAGCGCGAGCGTTTCACAATGGACAAGGGCTGTTCCGACGCAGTAGAGGAAGTATTCTGCAAGCTGCACGGAAAAGGCTGGATTTATAAAGGAAACCGTATCATCAACTGGTGCCCGAAATGTCAGACATCCCTGTCAGATGCTGAGGTAGAGCATGTAGATCAGGATGGTAACTTCTGGCACATTAATTATCCGGTTGTAGGCGAGGAAGGTAAATTCGTAGAGATTGCCACGACACGTCCGGAGACCCTGCTCGGCGATACAGCTGTCGCTGTTAACCCGGAGGATGAGCGTTATAAAGATCTCATCGGAAAGATGCTGGAGCTGCCGCTGACAGATCGTCAGATTCCGGTCATCGCTGATGAGTATGTAGATAAAGAGTTTGGAACAGGATGCGTAAAGATCACACCGGCGCATGACCCTAACGACTTCGAGGTAGGAAAACGTCATAATTTGGAAGAAATCAATATTCTGAATGATGATGCTACCATGAACAGCCTTTGCGGCAAATATACCGGCATGGATCGTTATGAAGCCAGAAAAGCCATGATCGCTGATCTGGAGGAGCTGGGACTTCTGGTAAAGGTTGTTCCGCATACACATGCTGTAGGAACACATGACAGATGTAAAACCACCGTTGAGCCAATGATCAAACCACAGTGGTTTGTTCGTATGAAGGAAATGGGCGAGGCTGCACTGGAAGCGCTGAATACCGGTGATCTGCAGTTCGTACCGGAAAGCTACGGCAAGACCTATACACATTGGCTGGAGAATATCAAGGACTGGTGTATTTCCCGTCAGCTTTGGTGGGGACACAGAATTCCTGCATGGTATTGCGATGACTGTGGAGAGATTACTGTAAAACGCGGCGGCGCGCCGAAGATTTGTCCGAAATGCGGCAGTACACATCTGAAGCAGGATGAGGACACACTGGATACATGGTTCTCCTCTGCATTGTGGCCATTCTCTACACTTGGCTGGCCGGAGAAGACAGCAGAGATGGAATATTTCTATCCGACAGATGTTCTGGTAACCGGCTATGACATTATCTTCTTCTGGGTAATCCGTATGATGTTCTCCGGTATTGAGCAGACCGGAAAATCTCCTTTCCACCATGTATTGATCCATGGTCTGGTTCGTGATTCCCAGGGTAGAAAGATGAGTAAATCCCTGAACAATGGTATCGATCCATTGGAGGTTATTGATAAATACGGCGCAGATGCCCTGCGTCTGACCCTGATGACAGGTAATGCGCCAGGTAATGATATGCGTTTCTACTGGGAGCGTGTAGAGGCCAGTCGTAATTTTGCAAACAAGGTATGGAATGCTTCCCGTTTCATCATGATGAATCTGGGTGAGGCAGATATTCCGAAAACCATGGATGCAGATAAGCTTGGTCTGCCGGATCGCTGGATTCTTTCCAAGGTTAATGACCTGGCTAAAGAAGTCACAGAAAACATGGACAAATATGAGCTGGGTATTGCAGTTCAGAAGGTTTATGATTTCATTTGGGAAGAGTTCTGTGACTGGTATATCGAGATGTCCAAGCCTGTCCTTTATAAGGGAACAGAGGAGGAGAAGCTGCCGGTACTTTGGACACTGAAGACGGTTCTGTCCAATGCCCTCAAGCTCTTGCATCCGTTTATGCCGTTTATTACTGAGGAAATCTTCTGTACACTGAATCCGGATCAGGAATCCATCATGATCTCTGACTGGCCTGTATATACCGACGAGTGGAACTTCTCTGAGGAGGCTACAGCAGCAGAGCTGATCAAGGAGACTGTTCGTGGTATCAGAAATATTCGTACAGAGCTGAATGTTCCGCCGAGCAAACCACTGGAGAATCTCTACATCGTTTCTGAGGATGAGAGTATCCGCAAGGTATTTGAGCTCGGAAAGACTGTCCTTACAACGCTGGCCAGAGCCAATTCTCAGACCGTACAGGCGACAAAAGAAGGTATCGGTCAGGATGCGCTTTCCGCGCATATTCCGGGCGCAACCATCTATATTCCTTTCCTTGATCTGGTAGATATCCAGAAGGAGCTGGAGCGTCTGGAAAAAGAGAAGACTCGTCTGACCAAAGAAATCGCCAGATCCAACGGCATGCTGAATAATGAGAAGTTCATCTCTAAAGCACCGGCTGCCAAGGTACAGCAGGAGAAGGAGAAGCTGGAGAATTATCAGCAGATGATGGCGCAGGTTTGCGAGCGTCTGGAACAGCTCAAGAAATAAAAATTTATGTGGGATATGGGGTCACTGTTGACGTGTTATTTCTGACGGAATAACCACGGATAAGAAAAGGAGTTTCATATCATATGTTTAAGAAAAAACCATGGGATCGGAAGAAAGCAGATCAGACTGTGAATCCAAAGGATCAGGCAGGAATGAATGACGAAGCAAAGAATACCGGTAATCCTCACAAACTACTGGTATGGTGCAATCGGTTTTCTGTGCCGCTGCAATTTTTGTGGTGTGGTATTTTGTACTATATCATAGAGGCGGTATCCAGACATTCTTTTAGTGAAGCAGCCAGCTTTATGACGGGCAGTCCTATGGTTTTTCTCTATAATACGCTGCTGATCTTTACGACGATGAGTATCATCTATCTCTTTCCGAAGCGTATTTTTGCCAGGGCGGTGGTTTCTATCTTCTGGCTCTTTCTGGGAATTGTAAATGGTGTCATTCTTTTGAACAGGGTAACACCTTTTACGGGACCGGATCTGAAGCTGCTTGGTGATGCGAAAAAGATCATGTCCAAGTATCTATCACCATTGACCTTTGTCCTTGCGGTCATTCTGATCATAGGCGTGGTAGCATTCCTTTTTGTCTTATTTAAAAGGACGAAAAGATTTGCAGGAAAACGTAACTGGTTCGTGGATATCGCGATCATCGTGCTTTCCGCAGCCTCTTTGTTTGGCGCTACGAAGCTGGCTCTGTCTACTCGTTTGATCTCCGGTTATTTCGGAAATATTGCCTTTGCTTATCAGGATTACGGTTATCCCTACTGTCTGGCGGTAACACTTTTTGATACCGGTATCAGCCAGCCGGAGGATTATAATGAGGAGAAGATTAATGAAATCCTCGCCAGTGAGGGAGATGTGGCGGAAAGCGATACCTCCGAAGATGTAAATATCATTTTCCTGCAGCTGGAGACCTTTTTTGATCCGACCACAGTGAATTTTCTGGAGCTTTCGGAGGATCCGATCCCTAATTTCCGCAAGCTGATGGAAGAGTATTCTTCCGGCTACCTGAAGGTACCTGTCGTAGGCGCCGGCACAGCCAATACGGAGTTTGAGTGCATTACCGGTATGAGTATGCATTATTTCGGCGCAGGCGAATATCCTTATAAGAGTGTGCTGAAAGAGCAGACCTGTGAGAGTATTCCTTATAATCTGCGGGATCTGGGCTACAGTACACACGCAATTCATAATAATGAAGCTAATTTTTACGGAAGAAAAACCGTCTTTACCAGACTTGGTTTCGATTCCTTTACCTCACAGGAATATATGTCAGAAACATCAGACCTGACAGCGACCGGCTGGATCAAGGATCATATACTGACAAAGGAAATTTTTAACTGCCTGAATTCTACCCGCGGCGTGGATTATATTTATACCATTTCCGTACAGGGACACGGTGATTATCCGACGGAACCTGTGCTGGATGATCCGGTGATCACGGTCAGCGGCGCGGAGGATAGAGAGAAAAATAATTATTCCTGGGAATACTATGTGAATCAGCTTTATGAGATGGATCAGTTTGTAAAAGATCTGACAGACCAGCTCAGTGAGTATGATGAAAAGGTTGTTCTGGTTATGTATGGTGACCATTTGCCGACTATGGGTCTGGAGACCAAGGACATTGACTCCAGATACTTATACCAGACCAATTATGTGATCTGGGATAATTTCGGCCTCGAAAGAGTGGAAGAGGATCTGGCTTCTTACCAGATCGGTGCAGAGGTGTTGGATCGTCTGGATATCCATGAGGGTACCATGACTGCTTTCCATCAGACCAGAAAAGAGACGAAAAATTATCAGTATGATATGGAATTACTGCAGTATGACATGCTTTATGGTGACAAGTATGTCTATGGCGGTGAGTCACCTTATGAACAGCAGGTGATGACGCTGGGCGTTTTGCCGATCACCATAGGCAGTATTACCCGTGATGAAGATGGTACACTGCATATTTACGGACGTAATTTCACGGCCAGCACTAAGCTGGAGGTGAATGGTGAGCTGGTGGAGGATACCCTCTATGTATCTTCTGATGAGCTGATCGTTCGTGATGTAAAGGTGGATTATGAGGATGAAGTGGATATCGCGCAGCAGAGCGCATCCTCCACGGCGAAGGTGCTGACCAGAACCGATCCTGTAGAATTCGCGAAGCTTTGTAAAGAAGACAATTATAAAGAAGAAACGGAAGAGGAAGAAAGCGAAGAGGAAGCATCCGACGACGAGGAGAGCTACATTAAGAGCGCGGCTGAAAAGCAGGGGGATGCGAAAAATTCGGATTCGAAAAATGCAGACACAAAGAGTTCGGATACCAAGGGCTCTGACACAGAGGATTCCGATACAAAAGATACAAATACCAAAAATACAGATACAAAGAATTCGAATACAAAAACGACAGATTCTAAAAAGAATTAAATTGCAGAGAAGTATTTTGCCTTATCTGTATACAGGGTAAAGCATAGGCAAGAAATATAAGCGCATAATGTGGTGGATTAGGAAGATCCACCATGTTGTGTTTATTGCGGTATTTTTCACGCAGCAGAGTCCCCTTCCGGGGTTTTTGCGCCCGGACACGCCGCGGCAAGGAGGTCTGAGGCGTTCTTGGATGGTATAAAAATGGATGATTTTAGAAAGTTAAATATCCGGAATCTGTGCTATGCAGAGGCTGTTTCGTATATTGAAGAAGTGCCGAAATTTACGAAAAAGGCCGGGCTGGATCATACGGTCCGGATTCTGGAAGTCTTAGGACATCCGGAACGTTCCTTCCATGTGATACACGTGGCCGGAACCAACGGAAAAGGCAGCGTATGCGCCTATCTGAACAGCATGCTGATCGAGGGCGGTTATCGCTGCGGTATGTTTACTTCACCGCATTTGCTCCGCATTAATGAGCGTTTTCAGATCAATGGTGAGGAAATATCGGATGAAGTGTTTACCGAGGCATTTAAGCGGGTTATGGAAGCCGTAGAGCTGACGATGGCTGCCGGTGACACCCATCCTACTTACTTTGAAATATTATTTCTGATGGGCATGGTCATTTTCCGGGAAGAAGAGGTAGAATACTGTGTACTGGAGACGGGTCTTGGCGGAAGACTGGACCTGACCAATGTGGTGGAAAAACCATTGGCCTGCATCATTACGTCCATCAGTTTTGATCATATGGAATACCTGGGGCATAGTATTCCGGAAATCGCCGGAGAAAAAGCAGGTATCCTGAAGAGAAACACACCGGTAATTTATGATGCCACTTCCGCAGAGGCGGCAGCAGTCATTGCAGAGCGGGCAAATGACCTGGGCATTCCGTCGGAGGCTATCCTCCCGTCACAGCTGGAGCTGCTTTCACAGGCTAAGAGTGGTATTTCTTTTCGCTTTGAAAGAATGGATGATAAGCTGAGGAAGGTCTATGAGCTGACGATTTCCGGTGTGGCAGACTATCAGATGATGAATGCGGCGCTGGCCTTTGCGGCCATGATCAGGCTGCAAAAGATACATGGCATTGCGGAAGAAGTGCTTTTGCGCGCAATTGCGAAAACCAGCTGGCCATGCCGCATGGAGATGGTAAGAGAGAATATCGTCATTGACGGCGCACATAATGCAGATGGTATTGCGGCACTGATCCGCGCGGCTTCTTTTTTCCATCAGACGCAGGAGTTGACCATTCTATTCTCAGCAGTGTCGGATAAGGAATATCCGTATATGATCCGGGAAATTGCAGAGGGCTTGCAGCCGGAGCATGTGATAACGACAAAGGTAGGCGGCAGCAGAAGTACATCGGCGTCAGCGATGGCGGAATTATTTAAAGAGGCCGGCTGCCGGGATGTAAGCTATGCGGACGAAGTCGGGGCAGCCTTTGACCTGGCCCGGGCGAAAAAAGGTGACGGAATTCTTTTCTGCGTGGGATCGCTGTATCTGGCAGGAGAGTTGAAAGGTATTTTGAAAGGGGAGAACGAGCATGTTAAATTATGAAGAAGAGCTGAAAAAATTCGAGCCATGTATGGACGTGGATGAGGTGGAGGAAGCGGTTTACAGCCGAGATCTGACAGATGTACTGGATTTCATTCGAGAGATGCAGAAAAAACAGAATACAGATCGTTGATTGCATAAAGGGGAAGACATGACAACTAAAAACATGGAGAAAAAAGCGCATCAGCTTTCGAATCTTTATTATAACAGAGGTTTGGATAAGGCTCAGATCAGAGACCTGTCCGGCGCCATCGATATGCTGGAGCGTAGTTTGAAATTCGACAAGACAAATATTCAGGCGCGAAATCTTCTGGGTCTGGTTTATTTCGAAATGGGTGAGGCTGTGTCTGCGCTTAGTGAGTGGGTCATCAGCAAAAACCTGCAGCCGGAAGATAATCTGGCTACGGAATTTATCGAGAAGCTGCGTGCAGATCAGAATAAACTGGCCGTGATCAACCAGACGATTAAAAATTACAATGATGCGCTGAAGAGCTGCCGTAAGGGAGATGAAGATGTGGCGGCTATCAGCCTTCGCAGGGTGATCACACAGAATCCGAAACTGATCAAGGCATATCATTTGCTGTCATTGATTTATATTAAAGAAGGAAAATATACCCGGGCCAGAAAGCTTTTGCGTAAAGCGGTAAAGATCGATAAAACGAATGCGACCACACTGCGTTTTTTGAAGGAAATCGATGAACAGACAGGCATGGTTACAAAGCTGGACGGAAAGCCATCCCGCCATACTTCCGATGAGGAAAAAATCAGCGAAAATGTCGTACAGACGGTGAATGTACATGATTCACCGGCAGTGATCAGCTTTGTAAATATTGTAGTAGGACTGGCCATTGGTGTACTGGTGACCTGGTTTGTTATTTTGCCGTCACAGCGGCAGACGATCAATCGTCAGGCCAATGAGAAGGTTTCAGAATACAGCAGCAAGATGGCTTCCCAGCAGAACCAGCTGGAGCAGCTGCAGAGCCAGGTAGATAGCACGGAGACGACCGTTAGCACAGCGAATGATCAGATCGAGCAGGCGAATCAGCAGGTACAGGCACTGGAATATTTGCTGAAGGCCTATGAAGCTTACCGCAATGATGATTATTCTTCAGCTGCAGATTCCTTTAAAAATATCGACACGTCCCTGCTTTCTGCGGATGCCATGATTATTTACGATGAAATTATGAGCAATGTGCAGGATTTCCTGTATTCTACGTACGTAGAAAGCGGTGAGGAGGCTTATGATAACGGCGACTATCCGACAGCCATTGAGAATCTTTCCGCCGCGCGGCAGATCAACGATGATGACTATGCGGTCATTGAGTATCTGGCTAATGCATATCGTTTGAACGGAGATACGGATAAGGCCATCGAGGTTTATCAGGAAATCATCGATCAGTATCCGGATACCAGAAGAGCTGAAAATGCGCAGAAATATATTGATGAGCTGCAGGGCGGTACCGTTTCTGATGATACCTCTCTGAGTGAGGACAGCTCCTCTGACGGTGAGTCCTATGACGAATCCTATGATGAGTCTTATGATGAGTCTTATGACGATTATGATTACGATTATGACGAGGATTATGACGATGAATGGTAAAGAAATATATGAGGCATTATGCGGCATCCTTGACCGGACGGCCGTGCTGGCGCAGGAACCGATGAAGGCGCATACGACCTTTCGGATCGGGGGACCGGCGGATGTTTTTGTAACACCGAAATCTGATGAAGAGCTTGCGGCTGTACTGGCCTTTTGCCGGAAGCAGCAGATCCCTTATTTCGTTATGGGAAACGGCAGTAACCTTCTGGTCAGTGATGCAGGCTTCCGCGGCGTCATTATACAGATTTATAAAACAATGCAGGGCTGTAGTACAAAGGGGAGCACCATGCAGGCACAGGCAGGGATCCTGCTCTCTTCCCTGGCTGCAGAAGCGAAAGAGCATAGTCTGACAGGACTGGAGTTCGCCTCCGGCATTCCGGGCACCTTAGGCGGCGCTGTAACGATGAATGCGGGCGCCTATGGCGGCGAGATGAAGGATGTGCTGCGTAAAGTAAGGGTGCTGGATGAAGCGGGACAGATTCTGACACTGGATGCGGCAGAATTAAAGCTGGGCTATCGGACCAGCCTGATCAAAGAGAAGGGATGGACTGTCCTTTCGGCAGAATTGGAATTGCAGGAGGGCGAAAAGACTGCCATCGAAGCGCAGATGAATGATTTGAAAGAAAAGCGTGTTTCCAAACAGCCTTTACAGTATCCAAGTGCCGGCAGTACCTTCAAACGTCCGGAGGGATATTTTGCAGGCAAATTAATTCAGGACGCAGGCTTACGCGGCAAGCAGATCGGTGGTGCGCAGGTATCAGAAAAGCATTGCGGCTTCGTTATTAATGCCGGTAATGCTACGGCGGCAGATGTATGCGCTTTGATGAAGTATGTACAGGATACAGTCTGGGAACAGTTCCGGGTGAAGCTGGAGCCGGAGGTGAAATTCCTCGGAGAATTTTAAAATGTCTTTTTCATCAGAAGTAAAAGAAGAAATTGCCGGCAACATCGGCGGTGCGCGTCATTGTCAGATCGCGGAGCTGGCGGCCTTTCTCATCTATGGCGGAAATACAGTCAGGATTACGCCTGTGGAGAATGCAGCGGAAAAGGCTTATCAGATTTTATTCCGCTCAGATAATCTTTTTCTGGTAGAAAAATTTAATCTGCTGCTGCGGCGATTATTTCATATACATCCGGAAATACAGGAGGAGACTGCGCAGAATCGAAACAACGCAACCTATTATGTTTCTATCGGAAATGCAAGAGATGCGGAACGTATCCTCTATAGCGTGAATCTGCTGGAGGATGACGGTACTTTGGTGGAGTTTGTTTCGCTGGAGCATGCCCGGATCTTACAGCAGGAATGCTGCAGGAGAGCTTTTTTGCGCGGCGCCTTTCTGGTGTCCGGCTCTATCAGTGATCCGAACAGATCCTATCATCTGGAAATCGCATGCCAGGATACTTATGCAGGTGCGCAGTTATGCGGACTTGTATGTGCTATGGATGTGAATGCCAGGTCCATCATACGTAAAAAATATCATGTGGTTTATGTGAAGGAAAGTGATGAAATATCCAGACTTCTCAGTCTCATGGGCAGTCGGGTGGAAATGATGAATTTCGAAAATATCCGAATCCTGCGGGAAGTAAGAGGGAATGTTAACCGTAAAGTAAACTGTGAAACGGCCAATATTCATAAGACGGTAACTGCGGCCGTACGGCAGGTGGAAGATATCGAATACATACGTGATACAATTGGCTTTGAAAGTCTGCCGAAGGTTCTTGACGAAATGGCTCGGGTTCGGTTACAATATCGTGAGGCTAGTTTAAAAGAATTAGGAGCGGTACTTGATCCTCCGGTGGGTAAATCAGGAGTCAACCACAGACTTCGGAAGCTCAGTAAGATCGCGGAGGATATAAGACAAAAAAAACAGGAGGGGCATTTAAATGGTCAGTGAAAAGATCACGGTACAGATTTCCGGAAACATGGAAAACAGACCGATCGCTATGATCGTACAGCTGGCGAGCCAGTTTCGTAGCGAGATTCATTTGGAATGTGATAATCGCAGTATCAATGCCAAGAGTATCATGGGAATGATGACAATGGGTATTGATTCAGGTGATGAATTGACTGTTGTTGCCAAGGGACAGGACGAGGAAGAAGCCCTGAAACAGATGGTAGCATATCTTTCACAGAGCAATTGAGAATGCAAATAAGAATGAGCCGTGGAGAAATCCACGGCTCATTTTTTCGCTTTGTTTTTCTGATATAAAACCAGCTGCTGTTGAAGCTGTTTCTTAGTATAAAGCTGGCTGCTGCTGAAGCTGTTTCTTAGTATAAGGCCAGACGCTGTAAGGCCTGGTTTTTTATAACGGTGTCGCCATGCTCTGTAAGATGTGCTTCGTACGCTGTAGTGCATGGGCGGTTTGTTCCGTATTCTGTCAGAATATTGCAGACCTGATTGAAACGTTCCGGTGTCGTCTCTGTCGGATGCAGTATCAGAATATATTCATCACTTTCTTTAAAAAGCGAATTTGTGCCATGATAAAAATCCTGCAGGCCATGGGCGGCGCTGATCAGGTGATCCAGAGTGGTAAAAGAGAAAGCCTGTACCAGCTGAACCTCCTTCTTTTCCTCGCTTGCTGCCTTTTTATCGTCAGCTTTTGCGGAAGCAGGAGTCTCATCTGCAGGTGTGGTCTGCTCTTCACTGTTCTTATGCGCGTCACGAATCTTTTTAAACAGATCCAGAATACTGTCTGCGCTCGAAGGTTGTTTCGCTTCTGCGGGCGCATCCTCCTCAGAAGGTGAAAAACGAGAGAAGCGGGTATCCAGCTCTTCCGGGTCATCTACCTTTGTGATGATCAAGGTAATGCTGTCAGTAGAGGTAGGAATGGCTTCGATCATCAGCGGAGAATTTTCTGAATCGAAACCAAAACGGTTATGTGCCTGCTGCATCATATCCTGAAATAATTGTTTCGCTTTTTCAGAGCCGTAAGCAAGCTCGTTGAGATGGATTTTTCGACTTTCGAGATCGGAACGGGTCAGCGTACATTTGATTTTATTGTCGTTGATTTTTTCAATCTTCATATATATACATCCTCTCATGTGTTGTTGCCCAAAGTATATACCATCGATGGGAAAAATGCAAAGATAAAAGAGAGGGATTCTTTTGGTTGCATTTTTTGCAGGAGAAGATATAATATTTTTAGGGTCTGAAGATATCTGTGCGATGGGAAGAAGGTGATTCCGATGTACAGATGATTCAGAAATAAAAATAATTTTCTATATAAAGTGGACATCCTGTCCGATTCTAAAAAATTCTAATTTTTTTCATTCTGCATTTTTCGCAGAGTTTAATCCGAAACAATCCGTTTTTTTACTGTTGATCAAGCGTAAGCTGAAGCTGTTTTTTGCGTGCCGAAAAACATTGACTAAGCGCACAGTGTCTGAAGGACCCGGAGTAACCAGTTCACAAATATATAAAACACAGAATTATCTTTTTTACACAAAGGCTCATTTAAGAGCAATATCCATGCGGCCGGGATTGTCCGCCAATCCCGGCTTCGTGTGATGAAATAAGAGTTATGTGGTATGCTATTCCGGATAGCAGAGCTATCCTGCAGGTGAGGAGATGAAGAAACAAAAGACAGAAGACGAGAGTCTGCTGAAGCATGAACTGCACGTTTACCAGGAACATGGGGTTGGTTTATATCTGAATGGTAAAAATTTCCGCTCGGAAAAGATCACACAGATCGTGGCTGAGAGTGACAGTTATATGAGAGATTATATTATCGAAGGTGGAGAACTAAAGGCCATCGACTTCAGGAAACTCAGTGAGGAGGATCGTAAAAGATAAAGAGATGTCACCGGATCGAGGACGACCTAGCTTTTCGCAAGAGAGGTTCCCTGTAATCCCGCCACGATCCGGTGGCGCCGTATCATAAGCTGTGGAGAGACCGAGGACAGGAATCGGAGTGTTTTTCGCATGGAGGCTTTTTATAACAAGGCGTGCGGATGGGGCTTGCAAAAGAGAAAAAAGAAGGTTATACTTTATTATTGAAAAGAAAAATGGGGAGCTGGCAGAGACCGGCTGAGAGGGAATTGTTCATTCCGACCCGGAACCTGATTTGGATAATGCCAACGTAGGGACAGAGAATTGCGATAAAAAGCGGTTGTACCACAGTTGGTATAGCCGCTTGTTTTATTTTTATATTGTAAGAACAAGAGCTGTATTTGCGATGCAGCAGGTTCTGAATTATACGCTTCGCAAGGGCGTAAAGCTTCACAGGATTGAGGCTTGAATGAAAAGGCGCAGAAGGCCAAAGGCGATAAGAAGTAATGCAGCTTATAGCCTGATCATAAGAAAGCATTCAGAGTGAACCTACAGGTATCTTTGATAGATAGAAAGGCGTCACGAAGGGGCATACCACCACGGGTATGTTTTTTCGTGACGCCTTTCTTTATGATACGCCGGGTTCGCAGAGTATGAAAAAAGGGCGCAATTGCCCCTTGGGGGAATTGTGTACTGTTTTTCATGTTTTAGCGAACCGCAAGAACACGATGTCTTAGTATGCTAAGCAAAGGTCTGGTGGATCTTTGCGCGCAAAAAGCAGGACTATTGGCCGGCCTTCTGTGTGATATAGAAAAGGAGAGGAGGAAAAGTGATGGTAAAAATCAATGGTGAGCAGATGGAAGTACAGGAAACAAACATTCTGGACTTTCTGAAAGCCAATCAATACAATCCTGACCGGGTTGTTGTAGAAAAAAATCTGGAAATCATTCCCAAAGGCGAATGGGGAAAGGTTTTGATCTCCGATGGCGACAGTATAGAAATTCTGATGTTTATGGGAGGCGGCTGATATGACTCCGAAGACGGAAAAAATGATTTCCAAAGAGGAATTGGAAAGGGCTTTTGATGCGCGCTTTCCTAAGGAAATCAAAGAAAAGCTAAAGGCGGCGCAGGTAGCCATAGCCGGCCTTGGCGGTCTGGGTTCCAATATCGCTATGATGCTGGCCAGAAGCGGCGTGGGACATTTGCTTCTGGTAGATTTCGATCGCGTGGATGTGACCAATATCAATCGGCAGGCCTATATGATCAGGCATATCGGAAAAGAAAAAACAGAGGCCCTGCGGGAAATATTGGAAGAAATCAATCCCTATATGGATATCCGGACAAAAACCATACGTGTTACAGCGGAGAATGCGGCAGGGCTCTTCGGAGCCTATCCGATCGTCTGTGAGGCTTTTGATCAGGCAGATCAGAAAGCGATGCTGATCGGGACACTGCTCAGTCAATGCCCGGAGCTAAAAATGGTTTCAGGCAGCGGTATGGCAGGCTATGGCGATGCCAATGCCATCCGTACAGAACAGAGAATGCGCCGCTTATACGTTTGCGGTGATTTTACCACGGATATCGGCGATGGAATGGGATTGATGGCACCAAGGGTGGCGGTATGCGCAGGCCATCAGGCCAACCAGGTCATCCGCCTGATCCTTGGCGCGGCAAGAACGCCCGAGGCGTTCTTGAAAAAATAATAAAACATATGAAATTGCAAAAAATAGAAAGATGATATTTCAGGAGGAAAAAATAATGGAAGACAAATTAATCTTAGGCGGACATGAATTTAACAGCAGATTTATCCTTGGCTCAGGTAAATATAATCTGAACCTGATCAAAGCAGCCGTAGAGCAGGGCGGCGCAGAGATTATCACGCTGGCTGTTCGCCGTGCGAACACACAGCAGAGTGAAAATATTCTCGATTTCATCCCCAAGGGAGTGACTTTGCTCCCGAACACCTCCGGCGCCAGAAATGCAGAGGAGGCTGTGCGTATCGCCCGTATCGCCAGAGCCATGGGCTGCGGTGATTTCGTAAAGGTAGAGATCATGCATGATATGAAATACCTTCTGCCGGATAACTATGAAACAGTCAAAGCTACAGAAATTCTGGCCAAAGAGGGCTTCGTGGTATTGCCTTATATGCATCCGGATCTGAATGTGGCCAGAGATTTGCAGAATGCAGGTGCAGCAGCAGTAATGCCGCTGGCAGCCCCAATCGGCAGCAACAAAGGTCTGGCTACCAAAGAACTGATCCAGATTCTGATCGATGAGATTGATCTGCCGATTATCGTAGATGCAGGTATCGGCAAACCATCTCAGGCATGCGAGGCAATGGAAATGGGTGCAGCAGCAGTTATGGCCAATACAGCCATCGCTACAGCCGGTGATGTGCCGGCTATGGCAGGCGCTTTCCGCAAAGCCATCGAAGCAGGCCGCAGCGCATATGTGACCGGCATGGGACGTGTACTGACCCGCGGCGGCAGCGCATCTGACCCGCTGACAGGATTCTTGCGCTAAGGAGGAGAAAAGGATGAACGAGGAAAATCAGATTTATTTCGTAGATAGCGATCAGCTGCCGCCGGCGGCCCTGGAACGGAAGCATAAGCTGGAGACAGATCCTTCCTTCCGTACAGATCATATGAAATACATAGCCGGCATGGAGCAGATTCAGTCGGATGTGCAGGAGAAGGTCATTTCCGCCATGAACAGCTATGATTATGACGCTTATACGGCAGCGGATGTAGAGCGTGCTCTTAGCCATGACAGATGCTCCATCGAGGATTTTAAGGCCTTGCTTTCCCCTGCGGCAGCCCCTTATCTGGAGCGGATGGCCCGCAAGGCAGAGGAAGAGACCCGCAAGCATTTCGGAAATACAGTATATATTTTTACACCATTGTACATCGCCAATTATTGTCAGAACTATTGTATTTATTGCGGATTCAACTGCTATAACAATATCCATCGTAAAAAACTTACCTTTGAAGAAATCGAGCATGAGATGCAGGTTATTGCAGAAACCGGAATGGAAGAGATTCTGATGCTGACCGGCGAGAGCCGCAAATATTCCGATGTCGAATACATTGGTGAGGCGGTAAAGATTGCCCGCAAATATTTCCGAAACATTGGTATCGAGATTTATCCGGTTAATACAGATGAATATAAATATCTGCATGAATGCGGTGTGGATTACGTGACAGTTTTCCAGGAAACCTACAACAGTGATAAGTACGAAACCCTGCACCTTCTGGGCCACAAACGAATCTGGCCTTATCGCTTCGATGCCCAGGAGCGTGCCCTCATGGCCGGCATGCGTGGCGCAGGCTTTTCTGCCCTGCTGGGTCTGGATGACTTCCGCAAGGATGCCCTGGCCAGTGCTCTTCATGTTTATTATCTGAACAGAAAATATCCGCATGCAGAGCTTTCCTTAAGCTGTCCTCGTCTGCGTCCGATCGTCAATAATGACAAAATCAATCCGAGGGATGTAGGTGAGAAGGAGCTTTGCCAGGTACTCTGCGCCTACAGAATCTTCCTGCCATACGTGGGTATTACCGTATCCAGCCGCGAGAGCATGGCCTTCCGTAACGGCATCACAAAGATCTGTGCCACAAAGGTTTCGGCAGGTGTTTCCACCGGTATCGGTGATCATGAAGCCAAATATACCGGTAAGGAGGATGCAGATGTGGGTGATGAGCAGTTCGAGATTAATGACAACCGTTCTTTCCGCAGAATGTATGACGACATGGAAAACGGCGGTCTTCAGCCGGTACTGAATGACTATATCTATGTGTGATCGGGAAAAAAGCGGAACGGACGGTCTGCAAAATATACCAGCAAATGTCATGCAGGATAGTCAAAAGCAGAAATACCGGGACCTGATCGTGATCACCAACCGGCACCTTTGTCAGGAAAAGACAAGCGAGGAGATGCCTTTTGCAGATAATACGGGGTTGGTGCTGCAGGAAATATTGAAGAGAAAAACACAACAGGACATTCCTGCAAAAAAATCTCCTGCCGGGGAATTATTGCCCGGGGATACGGGAGAGCATCCGACCCGGGAAAAAAATCCGACTGCGGAAAAGATAGAATATGCAGATGAAGAAGCGGAAAGACTCCCGGGAAATACCGGAAGGAAAGACACGGATGGTGCAGACTTTGCAGACATCTGTGAGCGATATGGCGGATTTTTGCGGCAGATCTGCCGTGTGGCCGCATTGCAGCCGGCAGCCCTGATCCTGCGGGAGAAGGATTTGCCGGAGGATGAATACAGGGAGCTTGCCGCTGTGGTACAGGACATCTGCCGGTATTATCAAGTGCCCTTTTTCGTGCATTCTTATGCCGAAATAGCTGCCGATATCGGCTGCGAGAATATCCATCTCTCTATTCCGGGACTGCGCAAGTGGATGCAGACATCCAGGGGATGGGAAGCACATGCGCAAGGATGTTGCGGTGCGGATCTCTGTGAGCTGATAAGTAGGCAGAGAGTAACGGAAGGGCAGACAGCTGCGCCGGAGTCGACAGCTGCGGAAATGCCCGGCGCGAAAAAGGCAGGACGACAGGGAAAATGCACGCGGCTTAGTGTATCCTGCCACAGCCTGGCAGATGTGCAGGAAGCCATTGCGGCCGGCGCCACACAGATCGTGCTGGGAACGATTTTTGAAACCCAGTGTAAGCCGGGGCTTGCGGGACGAGGCTTAGACTTCGTACGGGAAGTGTGTGATATAGCCAGCCTTCCGGTCTATGCCATTGGCGGAATAACACTTCAAAACATCGATGCAGTAAAGGAGGCAGGTGCAGCAGGCGGCTGTATGATGTCGGGATTTATGCGTCTGTAGGTAAAAAGGATATGATTCCGAACGAATGTGAGGATCATGTCCTTTTTTCGCGCTATAGCAAACCGTAAGAATGCGATGGCTTCGTATACTAAGCAAAGGTCTGGCGGACCTTTGTGTGCGAGATGTGGGCCGATAGGCCGGATTCTGAAGGAAGCGAAAAATAAGTGTAAAAATAAAATGCTTTAAATCCACAAATAAATTGTATAAATAGGAATGAACTGTACGAAATAGACAAAAAAACACGGGCAAAATTATGCATATTGTTAACATCTCGTGGATAAATGGTGGTAAAATCTTTCTATAAATAAAAACGGTGGAGACCGTTTGAGAGAGAAAGAGGGATACTGTTGTTATGATGAATGATATGACCAAAGGGTCACCATTTAAAATTCTGTTGAAATTTGTTATTCCGCTGCTGCTGAGTATGGTTTTTCAGCAATTGTACAATCTGGCAGATAGCGTGATCGCCGGACGTTTCCTGGGCGTAGATGCTCTGGCAGCTACCGGCGCGGCTTATCCGATCACGGTTTTATTTATTGCCGTCGCTACCGGCGCCAGTGTGGGCTGTTCTGTGGTTATCTCACAGTTTTTCGGGGCCCATGAATATACCAAAATGCGCCGCGCCATTAATACGGCAGTGATCACACTGATCATCCTGGCCCTGACGCTGACACTCCTTGGCCAGTTGGCCTGCCCATGGCTGATGAAGCTGATCAAAACACCGAAAAGTATTTTTGAGCCAACAATGATCTACCTGCGGATTTATATTGCGGGTTTGCTTTTTTTATTTTTATATAATACAGCTACGGCTATTTTTAACGGACTTGGCAACAGCCGTACGCCCTTATATTTTCTGGCTTTTTCCACGACCTTTAATGTAATTCTGGATATTATCTTTGTCAAATATATGGATATGGGTATTGCAGGCGTTGGCTGGGCAACCCTGATTGCCCAGGGCATGTCTTCCCTGCTGGCGATTGTCACTCTGATCCGTCAGATGGCACATATTAAGGCAGAGGGAAAGGTGGCTATCTTTGACTTCTATCTTTTGAAAAAAATGTCTATGATTGCCGTACCTTCTATCTGTCAGCAGTCCTTTGTATCCATCGGCGTTTTTTGCGTACAGGGACTTATCAATCCGCTGGGGTCCAATTCCGTTGCCGGTTTTTCGGCAGCATTGAAGGTGTCTACTTTTGCCATTATGGTGATGAATGCCCTGCCAAATGCCTTATCCAGCTATGCAGCCCAGAATATAGGCGCCAGAGATATAAAACGTGTACGTCAGGGCGTGCGTGCCTGTGTGATCATGTCGGAGACGGTGATCGCGTGTATTATATTCCTCTTCTTTACAAGGGGAGAATTCCTTCTGGGATTATTTCTGGGAGACAATGTCAATGCCATCGTTCGCAGTGTGGGAATTGAGTATCTGCTGATCGTGGCACCATTCTATCCGCTGGTTGGATTGAAAAACTGCTGTGACAGTGTACTGCGTGGCGGCGGTGCTATGGGTGCCTTTATGACCACAACGCTGGCTGATCTGGTGCTGCGCGTAGCCCTGGCCTATATACTGGTGCCCATGATCGGTTTTGCTGGTGTCTGCTATGCATATCCATTGGGCTGGCTGATCGGCACTTCGGTATCTGCTGTTCTGTATATCAGTAAGATCTGGATTCCCAAGGATGTGCGGGCCATGGAACTTACTATGCAGGAGCAGGAAAGATTACAGCGCAAAGTACGCAGGGAGGAAAGAAAAGCCCACAGAAAACACAGAGGATTCCGGGAACGTATTGCGCATGCATTTAAATAAGCAGTCAAACAGTCGGTTTGTGGCTTAAATACAGTCAATCTGCAATGGAATAAATGAGAAAAAGGCTTTGTGCCGGCTGCGGTCGGTACAAAGCCTTTTCTGTATTTACGGGTAGAATAGGCTGCTGCGGGTGTCCGGAGGACAAAATCGTAGCAAGCTTTCCGGATTTCCTGAAAAGAGCCTGGTATCGTAAAAATGGCAACAAAGCAAGAATGGACAATTAATGAGCAAAGCAGTGCATTGCGATACCGGTCTCAAAGGAGTATATTAACATCATCAAACAGAGATGAGCAAACGAAGCTCACCAAGCAAAAGCATATAAGGGTAATAACAAAAAACAAAAACTACAACCAAAAAACAAAAAGTGAAAAGGAGATTAAAGAGATGATTAACGGCGAGAAAAAGATCAGCAGACCTTACAGATGGGGTATCGTAGGCGGCGGACGTACAAGTCAGGTAGGTTACAAGCACAGAATGGGTGCCCTGATGGACAACGTAAACTTCAAGCTTACTGCAGCAGCATTTGATATTGACTATGATCGCTGCGTAGACTTCGGTAAGAACCTGAACATGGACGAGTCCAGACTGTATCCGGATTACAAGACAATGTTCGCAGAGGAGGCTAAGAGAGAAGACGGTATCGAGGCAGTTGACGTTGCTACACCTAACTTCCAGCATTTCGAGGTTACAAAAGCAGCTCTTGAGGCAGGCCTTCACGTTATCTGTGAGAAACCACTTTTCTTCGAACTGGAAGAGGCTGAGGAAATCAAGAAACTGGCAAAAGAGAAAGACCGCATCGTATGCGTAAACTACTGCTACTCAGGTTATCCGATTCTGAAACAGATGCGTGCAATGGTACAGAACGGAACAATCGGTGACGTAACAATGGTAGACCTTCGCTATGCACACGGATTCGGATGCGATCCTACAGGCGATGTAAAGAGCGAGGGACAGAAATGGAGAGTAGATCCTAAGAAAGCCGGCAAAGGATTCGTACTTGGCGATCTTTCCACACATACATTCTACCTGAGCGAGATGATCTGCCCGGATCTGAAAGTAAAAGAGATCCTTTGCGATCGTCAGTCCTTCGTAGGAAGCAGATATCCTCTGGAAGATAACGCATATGTACTGATGAGATATGAGAATGGTGCCGTAGGACGTCACTGGACATCAGCTGTTAATGCAGGTGACCTTTCCGCACAGCATATCCGTATCGTAGGAACAAAGGCTTCTCTGGAGTGGTGTGAGTCTGAGTGTGATCAGCTGCATTACGAAGTACAGGGTATGCCAAACCAGATCCTCACAAGAGGTATGCCATACCTTGATGAGCTGGCAAAAGAGGATGAGAGACTTGGTGCACTTCATTATGAAGGTCTGATCGAGTCCTGGGCAAACTGCTACACAAGATTCGCAATGGCTATGGATGCAAAAGACAGAGGAGATCAGGAAGCGCTTGATAAGATCATCTACCCGGATCTTCAGGCCGGTATCGACGGAGTTAAATGGGTTAACGCATGTGCTAAGTCTGCAGACAACGGCGCTAAATGGGTTAACTTCGAGAGCGGCGAGCTTGCATAAAAACAGAAAAACAGCATAAAAAGTCTGAAAGAATGTGTGTTCAGCACAATTAAGCTGAACACACATTTTCGGCACCTGACAGTCCGCGGGAGTTGTTACAGCGACTATGAAGAAAGAGGAACATTTAAAAGCAAAAACGGACAACTATAAGGCAAGAACGGACAAGGCGATATAAAAACAGGTGTTTTCAGAACAAGAATAGATAACTTTAGGCAAAATCGGACAATTGGATATGATTGCGTATATGGAGGTAATAAGATGAAACTTTCTATCTGTACAGATGTATTTGCAGGAATGGAATTTACAGAGATGCTTGACAAGGTTGTAGAGTACGGCCTGCAGGGTATCGAGATGACAGCCGGCGGCTGGGGCGGATGCTGCTTCATCCCATCAGCAGAAGAGCTGATCAATGACGACGAGAAACGTGCAGCTTTCAAAGCTGAGATTGATAAGAGAGGCCTGGAGATTTCCGCACTGAATTGCTCCGGTAACCCGCTCGTAAACACACCTATGGGAAAAATGCACAGCAAAACAATGCATGACACACTGAAACTTGCAGGACTTCTGGGCGTTAAGACAGTTGTTACTATGTCCGGTCTGCCTGCAGGATCACCTACAGATACAACACCGAACTGGTTCGTATCCACAGTATCATGGCCGGAGTATGAAGGCTTCAACTACATGGTAGAGGGCGTGAAATATCAGTGGGAAGTAGCAAAAGAGTGGTGGACAGAGTTCTGCGCATACGCAAAAGCTAACGGCGTAGAGAGAATCGCCATCGAGGAGTTCCCGGGCGCACTGGTACACAATGTACGTACGATGAAGAAACTCATCGAGGTTGTCGGAGAGGACAGCGACGTACTTGGTATGAATATGGATCCATCTCATCTGATGCTGCAGGGCGCAGACCCGATCATGGCTACACGTGCTCTTGGTAACAAAGTATTCTACTGCCATGGAAAAGATGCTCGTATCGAGAAAGCAAACGCAGATATCGACGGACTTCTGGAGAACCTTCCTGTAGATGCATCCCTGGAGAGAAACTGGAACTATGTAGCAGTAGGCTGTGGACATGACCTGCAGTGGTGGAAAGAGTTCTTCTCAGTGCTTCGCCAGACAGGCTACAACGGCTGGGTATCTCTGGAGATGGAAGACCTGACCATGAGCGTAGAGGCGGGACTGGAGACATCCATCGATGCACTGAAGGCTACCATCAGCAGATAATAAAGCTGAAGAGAGCGTGCTATATGCAGCAGTGCTGCATATAAAGACTGCGATCACTAGCTACCCTGACAAAATCTTTCGTCAAAGAATTCACGATATTCATTTTAAAGATTTTGGTGATCGCAGATATATTACCCCAAAGGCGTCCGCCGGTTCATCCGGAGGGCGCCTTCTTTATGATACACTAGGTTCGCAGAGTATAAAAAAGCACATTTATACCTTATGCGAGACCGGTATATTTTTTGGAGGAATACTGTTGTAAAAAAATACACGGAAATATATAATATTTTTGTAAAAATTCTAAAACGGATCAAAAAATACCTGCAAACAGGGATCGAAAAGGAAATGGATTTCTTTGTTTGATGGCGCAAAACAGTTGGTGAAGGGCGTATAGAAAGTATCGGAAATCAAAAGGAGGCTTATGGATTTATGGCAGTTACATTAAAAGACATTGCACAGATGGCGGGTGTGCATAAATCTACAGTGGATAAAGTCATCCACAACCGGCCGGGTGTCAGTGAAAAGAAAAGAGCAGAAATTCAGAAACTTCTCGAGGAGACCGGCTATGAATCCAATCCCCTTGCGAAGGCGCTGAATTATCAAAAGAAAAAAATGAAAGTGGCTGTTGTGCTGCTGAAGGTAGATGCCCTGCCGGAGATTAAGCGGGGGATTGACATTGTTTTACAGGATTTCAAAAGCTTCAATATCAATGTAGAATTTTATGAGCTCTATCCGATGGATCCTGAGAAACAGGCAGAAGTGCTATATCAGCTGCGGGATGAAAAAATCTCCGGTGTGGTACTGCAGCCGATTGATTCGCCACTGGTTACAGAAGCCTCGAAAGCCATCACAGAAGCGGGTATTCCTCTGGTCGTGGTAAATACAGATGTTCCGGAAAGCGGCAGAATGTGTTTCGTAGGACAGAACACAAATCAATCTGCGAGAACCGCAGCGAAGATGTTTTCACTCTTCCTGCCAAACGGCGGTAAGCTGGGTATTATCTCCAACAATCAAATGTCTGTCCTTCGCAAACGTGAAAGTATTATGCGCGAATATTTGCCGACGGTGGCGCCGAATATCCGAATCGCAGAGACAATGCTGGTGGAAGAAATCACGGACCAGGTATGTGAAGGCACGAGAGATTATCTGCAGAAGAATCCTGATCTGGATGCCTTGTTTGTGACCATGGGTTATGTGGCTGATGTATGTCATGAAATCCGGAAGGCGGGAAAAGCAGGAAAGATAGTGGTCATCTGCTATGAACGTTACCAGGATGTGGCAGAGCTGATCAAAAGAGGTGAGATCAGCTGCTCTATCAGCGGCCGTCCTTCTGAACAGGGACGAATCGGTATGCGTGTTTTGTTTGAACATCTGATATACGGACGGGAACAGAAGCCGGATATCATCTATACTACCAATGAAATCTTTATCAAAGAGAATGTAGCGGAATGGGAATAAACTACGCCTGCTTATAAAGGACTTCCTTAAAGCGGAACGAATAGTGCAGCCGGGCTTTCGGGAAAAAATTAGTGCAGCCGGGCTTTCAGGAAGAAAAATTAGTGTAGCTGGGTTTTCAGAAAGAAAAAGAGAAGCTTTTTGGAAAATGACAAAATAAAAAAACGGGAAATGCGGAATGCATTTCCCGTTTATTGCTTCTTGTAGTTTTTCTCTGACGGCGTTTTTTATTCGCTTACAGTTTTTATCTGTTGAAGAATTTCTTTAAAGAATAGGTCATTGCTTTCCAATAGGAAAAGGATGGGCCTGTCTTTTTCAATACCTTGAAAAGTCCGAAAAGTGCCAGAATGATCGTGATGATAAAGAGCGCCAGCACTACTCCTGCCGGGAGAATATTTGGGATGATACCGAGGCGGCTGAAAAAGAGCTGGAAGCTAAATAAACTAGATACCATTAATACGATGCCCATAATACGGGAATATTTTTTATAGGAGTCAAGGTCATATGTCAGGGCAATTGTTTCGAGGTCCATGCCCGGGTATTTTCCCATGATGATAGAGTACAGTCCAAAAACGAGATTTAAGATTCCGAGTGGTAAAAATGCATATGTCATAGCCAGACCTCCTTTACAGATCATTTAAAATGTTTGTTTTCTTAACTTTATCTTTGCTTTTTGGTTCTTTGTTTTTTCTTTCCTTTCGATAATCTGATATTAACAGCGAAAGCTTATCAGAAACATTTCAAAACCTTAATTCGACCTTACATTAAATTAGCCTTTCTTTCAATCCTTGGGCACTCTTGTTCAATCTTGTTGCGGCGTAGCCAAGCGTAAAATGCCCTCCCGCTGGTCACGCCGGCCACATATTTCACTTAGTGAAGCAAGGGTGAACTCGGTCTCCGTTAAGTTCTAATTCGGACAAAAACAGAAACACATATTTCGCTTAGTGAAGCAAGGGTGAACTCGGAGAAACCGTGCCCGGAGCAGACTTGGGCTCAGAGAAAGATTGGGTTCGGAGGAAGATTGGGCTCGGAGGAAGATTGGGCTCGGAAGAAGATTGGGCTTAGTGAAAGCTTTGGTTCAGAGGGAGATTGGGCTCAGTGAGAGAAAGGGCTCAGAGGGAGATTGGGCTCAGTGAGAGAAAGGGCTCAGAGGAAGATTGGACTGATCACTGAGTGGAAAATTGAAGCGTTCCTCCGAAACCGGATATTAGTTTGTTAAGGGCATGAAGGTTTTCCACGCACAGAAAACGGGATACAGATTACTATTACAGCACTATATTTTGGAAGCCTACCCGCTTTCTGTTCCAAGAAACGCTTGGAGGCCTACGTAAAAGAGAAAAGCATAGGTAGGCCGAAGGAAGAGCCGTGAAGCCTACTAAGAAGAGAAAAGCATAGGTAGGCCGAAGGAAGAAGCAGGAAGCCTACGAAAAAGAGAAAAGCATGGACAGGTAGGCCGAAGCAAGAGCCTAGAAGCCTACGAAAAAGAGAAAAGCATAGATAGGTAGGCCGAAGGAAGAAGCAGGAA